>Ga0256833_1002900_pt1 | contig 11887 bp, 14 predicted proteins | sample 356284metaG_FD_190535 | JGI IMG/M metagenome (GOLD analysis project Ga0256833, IMG submission 190535) | Hydrothermal vent microbial communities from Mid Atlantic Ridge, Atlantic Ocean - 356-284 | ecosystem: Environmental > Aquatic > Marine > Hydrothermal vents | place: Atlantic Ocean: Mid...
TTCGGCAACCTCGATAGCGCCTTCGTCCGGAGAATGCATTTCATCGTCCACTTCCCGTTTCCGGACGAGAAGATGCGAGAACGGATATGGGAAGTCGTTTTCCCGAAAGATGCTCCACTGTCCCCGGACGTAGATTTCGCCAAGTTTGGGAAACAGCTACAAATCACCGGGGGACACATCAGGAACATTGCCATCTCCGCAGCGTTCCTGGCTGCATCGAACGGCAGGGTTATCACAGGTGAGCATATACGACACGCTGCCAGGCGAGAGCTCCAGAAGATGGGGAAACTCGCCGGGGAAGGAGGTGCGTGAATGAAATCTCGGGTTAGGCTGGTCAAACAACAGGATGGGGATCGGCGGCATTCCGGGAAGTCGGATGTAAAGGGAAACAAAGAACGGGTTAGCGCTCCCGGCAAGAGCGACTCCCGTTTGTTGCTCTCGGCCATAGGTAAAATGGGTGTTGAAGATATTCTGCTGCTCCAGAAGACCGTAGGAAATCGGGCTGTCTCCACGATCCTCACACACCCGATACAGGCCAGCCTGAAAGTGACTTCGCCGGACGATCCCGCCGAACTGGAAGCCGAGAAAATAGCTGCTGCGGTCATGGAGATGACCGATCAAGGGAAGGAAATCCCCAGGACAATGCACCAAGCCGACAGCGGTGGGAACTCCCTACCGATCGCCAAATCGATCGAAAGGGAGGTGGCCGGATTGGAAGGCACCGGCAACTCCCTCCCGGAGAGCGAAAAGGAGTTCTTCGAATCCCGCATGGGATATGATTTCAGCTCCGTCAAAGTGCATGTTGGCGGTAAAGCAGAGGGACTTGCCAAAAGCCTGCAGGCCAGAGCGTTCACCTACGGACAGCACATCGTGTTCGGGCCAGGGGAATACCACCCTGGGACCACCGAGGGGCGGAGACTGCTGGCGCATGAACTTGCACACGTGGTCCAGCAAAACACTGCTCCGCACTTTCTTCAGGGAAAAAGAAAGGTAACGACTTACGATTTCAAGGAGGGTCCGACTATCGAGGCTGTTACCCCTAGAGTGGCTATGCGGGCGATTCGACAATACAACGATATGATTCAGACTACGCTCACCAATCTCCGAGATGCTTGGCAAGATGGTATCAATAACTTTCAGACAGAAATGCAATTTCCCAGTGCCGGGGAAGCCATGCCGGACATTGCATCAGCACTTCTGACAGCTGCATCGAATGAACTGTTTGGGAAACTCATGGGAGTAGCAGGAAAACTCCCCGGAGTTGGTGAAGTCATTGGGCCCGTAGTAAGTGTTGTCCAAGCAGTCAACAGTGAAATAGAAAGAGCCAAAAAAGCAGCCCAAAGTATGGCTCTGGGAGCATTCATTGTAAACATGAGAGATTCTGTGGGAAACCGAATCAATGATCTCCGCACACAGAGAGTGAATAGAGAAAATGCATTGTGGAAAGATTTCGTGGAAAACTACCATGGAATGGAAAGAGACGAACGTTTCCAATTCTTCAAAAATGCTACTAAACGCTTAAGCGCTCTGAAAATCCACTCCGAGCCAATTACCCGCTCTTTAGGTGTTGCATGGATAAGAGAGAACTTCCGCCAGGGATTTGGCCCTCTGGCGCATTGGATTACTGAAGGCGTTATAGAAATAAAGTACGAGGTATACCGTGAGAGTGGAATGAGAATCTATTCCTTCAAGTACGCTCGTGTAGTTGCCCCTCAAGGAGGACGGATAGCCAAGCTTATCAATCGCACTTTCGGAGGACGGCCCATTGACGTTGGGGCTTTGAGGTGCAAGAAGCGGATCATCTTGGAAAAGATTGATAAAGGCCTGGTATGGGATACCGCCGAGAGCGAAGAGGTGCTCTTGGATGAGAACAACTTCCTAGTGAAGGGCACTTGGGAAGCGTTTAGATTGTACCAGAATATGCCCAGAAGACTTCGGGTTGGCAGACTAGAAGAATAGGGAGTGTTATGTTACCAGAATTAGACCAAGCACTCAAGCGGTTCCTGACCATGGAACTGCCGATAAAGAACGGCGAAGTGGAGATCGCTTTCGATGCCCCCAACAGGGAGTGGGCATCGGGCAGGGTGAAGCCGACCGTCAATCTGTATTTGTACCAGATCGGAGAAAACACAAAGCTACGAAGGAACGACTGGGTCGTGGAGAAGAAAGATGGCCAGGCGACGAAGCACCGCCCTCCATCTCGCATCAACCTGACTTACATGGTCACCGCCTGGGCCGGAGACGTGGAAGACGAACACCGCCTCCTGTGGCGGCTGCTGGCGGTCTTCCTGAAGCACCCGGAACTTCCGGAGGACGTATTGCAGGGCGATTTGAAGGACGTCGGAAAAATCAAGGCAGGGCTTCTGCCTCAGGACGAAATGCCCAACCCCACCGATCTCTGGAACGTCCTGAGCAACGACATCCGCCCGGCCATCCATTACCGGGTCGTGCTTCCGCTGGACGTGGCCAAGCGGTTCACCGGCCCGCTGGTGCTCAAGAAGACGATCAAGGTGGAGCAGGGCCTGGAGGGAGAAGGCCCGTTCGAAGAGATCGTGCAGGAAGGAAAGCGGTAAGGGCGCAGCGATGCTGCGCCCCTACGCCACGTGTATGCTGGAAAGGAGGTGGTAATGGGACAACCGGCTGCGAGGCTTGGGGACATGACGGCCCACGGCTCACCGCTGGCCCCGGGACCGGGAAGCACCAACGTCTTCATCGGAGGGAGGCCGGCCTGGCGGGCCACGGCGGACACGCATGTGTGCCCCATGGTCACCCCCGCCGGTACGCCCCACGGATCCGGCGTAGCCATCGCGGGGAGCACCACCGTGCTCATCAACGGCTTGCCGGCGGTGCGCATGGGCGATCAAATCCTGGAAGCCGGGGGCGGCCCCAATCCCATCATCGGCGGCGAACCCACCGTGATGATCGGATGAGGAAACATCTATAACTTTGGGATCCGGCGGGCGTCGGAGCGCCTGCCTGCCGGCGACCCACGGACTTTCTGTGGCGCTCTGAGCAGAATCTATACGTTAAGGAGGTAAAAGATGTCACCACAATACCTCTCGCCTGGAGTCTACGTGGAAGAGGTAGACCGTGGCGCGAAGCCGATCGAGGGAGTAGGGACCTCCGTCGCAGCGTTCGTCGGGTTCGCAGAAAAAGGCCCCTTGAACGAACCCACCCTCGTCACCAACTGGAGCCAGTTCCGTGATACCTTCGGGGGCTTCATGGAAGGCTCTTACCTGGCCCATGCCGTCTACGGATACTTCTACAACGGCGGCGGCACGGCCTACGTCGTCAGAGTCCCCAGCGGAGACGAAGGGAAGACCGAATCTCCATCCAGACCGGAGCCGACGAAAGCCGAAGGCGCCGAAAAACCTCCTGCCAAGCCGGAACCGAAGAAGAAAACAGGCAAAGGGGTCACGGCCAAGACCTTCATCGGCAGCGCCGACAAGAGAACCGGGCTCGGCGGGCTGGAAGCCGTGGACGAAGTCACCATGGTCGCCATCCCCGACCTGATGGCCGCGTACCAGAAAGGGGACCTGAGCGAGGACGAAGTCAAGGCCGTCCAGAACGCCATGCTGTCCCACTGCGAGAAGATGAAGTACCGATTCGCCATCCTGGACCCTCTGCCGGGGCTTTCGCCCCAGGGCGTGAAAGAGTGGCGGATGGAAAAAGCCGGGTACGATTCCAAGTACGGCGCTCTCTACTACCCCTGGATCTCCGTCAGCAACCCGCTGGCCGAAGGCACGATCTCGATCCCGCCGAGCGGTCACATGGCAGGCATCTACGCCCGCAGCGACGCAGAGCGCGGCGTCCACAAAGCCCCTGCCAACGAAGTCGTCAGGGGAGCCATCGGGCTGGAGCTCCAGATCACCAAAGGGGAACAGGACGTGCTCAACCCGATTGGCGTCAACTGCATCCGCTCCTTCCCGGGGCGCGGTGTGCGGGTATGGGGAGCCAGAACGCTCTCCAGCGATCCGGCGTGGCGGTACGTCAACGTCCGCAGGCTCTTCAACTACGTGGAAGCCTCCATCGAACTCGGCACCCAGTGGGTCGTGTTCGAACCGAACGACGTAGACCTCTGGGAGCGCGTCAAGCGGGACATCACCGCTTTCCTGACGCTGGTGTGGCGGGACGGCGCTCTCTTCGGCAACACCCCGTCCGAAGCGTTCTACGTCAAATGCGACGAAGAACTGAACCCGCCTGAAGTCCGGGACGCCGGAATGCTCATCATAGAAATCGGGCTGGCGCCTGTCAAGCCTGCCGAATTCGTGATCTTCCGCATCAGCCAGTGGCAGGGCGGCGGCGAGGTGTCCGAGTAAGCATTCCGTATCGAAATACCCAACGCAACGGCGCAAAGATGCTCGAGACGCAAAGAAAGGACGAATCGGTATCGGCTCGAAAGAGCCTCATTCCGACGACGTTTCGTTGCGGCAGCATCTGGGATTCCGTGGGTGTAAGCTCTTGGTCGAACCGAGTTCAAAACTAAGGAGGTAGTCATGCCTAACAATAAGGATCCGCTTGTCTCAGCGTATTTTACCGTCGAGTTCCAGGGGGTCATCGCCGGAGCTTTCCAGGAGGTCTCCGGCATGGGCTCCTCGAACGAAGTGGTCGAGTACAAAGCTTCCGGCGAGAAAGGCCAGTACATCATCAAGAAGATCCCGGGTCGCCTGACCTGGAACAACATCACCCTGAAGAGGGGCATCACCGACTCCCTCGACCTGTGGAAATGGCGCAAGATGGTGGAGGAAGGGAAGATCGACGAAGCCCGCAAGAACGGCTCCGTGGTGATGTACGACCAGAACGGGAACGAGGTTGCACGATGGAACTTCGTCAACGCCTGGCCGTCCAAGCTGACCGGCCCGACGGCGGACGCCAAGTCCAACGAAGTGGCCATCGAAGAGCTGGAAATCGTGGTAGAAGGCTACGAGCGGGTGAAGTGATATGGCGCTCCAGACGGAATTCGAATTCACCCTGCCCAAAGGGTATGTCGACGAGCACGGGAACCTGCACCGGCGCGGCGTGATGCGGCTCGCAACGGCCATGGACGAGATAGCGCCGCTGCGGGATCCACGCGTGAGGGCCAACGAAGCGTACCTGGTGATCATCCTCCTTTCCAGAGTGATCACCAAACTCGGCACGCTCCCGGACGTGAATCCGGGGGTCATCGAAGGCCTCTTCACCGCCGACCTAGCATACCTGCAGGAGTTCTACCAGCGGATAAACGGGAACGGAACCACCAGGATTCCGGTGAAATGCCCGAAATGCGGGGCGGAGTTCGAGGTGGATTTAGGCCACCCGGGGGGATGAAAGGCTACCCCCTCGACGAACTGTACGAGGAGGTAGCCTACATCGCCTATCATTTTCACTGGCCGCTGCTCGACGTGCTGCAACTGGAACACCAGGAGCGTCGTCGCTGGGTGGAGGAGATCGCGAAGATCAACCGAAGGTTGAGCGAGTGAAGGGGAACGGTCGGCCGCGTCCCCGCTTCGCCGTGCTCTACCGCGAAACGAGGGTGGGATATGCCTGATGCGAAACAGAAAGACCCGTTTCCGGCGTACGCGTTCTTCGTGGAGATAGACGGAGTGGCGCAGGCAGCGTTCACCGAATGCTCCGGCCTGGAAATCCAGGTGGAGGTGGAGGAGTACAAAGAAGGCGGTCTGAACAGCTTCACCCACAAACTGCCCGGCCACGTGAAGTACGCCGACCTCGTCCTGCGCCACGGCACCGCCGGATCGGACGATCTGTGGAAGTGGTATCAGAACGTCTGCCAGGGGAAAATCGAGCGGAAGAACATCTCCGTGGTGCTATTCAACACCGCCGGGGAGGAAATGCGCCGGTGGAACTTCGGCGACGCGTACCCGGTCAAATGGAAAGGTCCGAGCTTCAAGGCCGGGGCGAAGGAAGCCGCCATAGACACCCTGGTGATAGCACACCGCGGGCTGATAGGCACGTGAGGGATGAATGTGGCGCTCAACCGTTATCAGAGGAGGACTGCTCATTGGTTGGGCGACGGCAATGCTTCCGTCCTTGGCGAGCTTCGCTCTACTCGGTTCGGAATGACAAAGCATCGAAGGAAGACCAAAAGCCAAGCTGATCAGAGTCGAGGGCAACGATGAGATCAAAAGAAGAAAAGGAGAGGGACAGAATCGAGAGGTGGAGGGAGTGGTCTCGAGCTGTCGAGGCTTTTTCCAAAGAGGTGTCTGCAAAACGAGGAGGCAAGCCCATTCCGGTAGAAGAAATTCTGGAAGCGTCGAGGGAGGAAGCCGATGAAAGGCTCCGGCGATACCTGGAGGGTCATTGACGCCGGCTTCGCCGTGAAGTCAATCCTCTTAAATACAAAGACGGACGAAAGGTGGCCACTGCCGGGCAAGGTGAGGAGATGAAAATCGACTTGAGGCAACTGATGGGGAAAATGCTCGGAAAAGACGCCGAAACCTCCGGCGTGCAGAGCGACGCGTCCAAGCCGTCCAGCGGGGAAAAGAAAGTCCTGCCGGAGATCGCCATCCCGGCGGTGGAGATGGCAGGCACGCTTTCGCACACGCGCGATTTCCTGGCAGAGCGGAGCAGGCTCGTCGGTGGGGTCGGCTGGGAGCGCCTGGCGCAGATGCCGGAATGGACCGGCGCCGGCACCACCACATCCGGCATCCTGACCAGAACCTCGTGGTCGGGAGTCCTGGGGGGAGCAGCAAAGATCTCCCCCGTCATCGGCAGAATGCCCCTGAACACGGCCTCCCTGCTCGGTTTCGTCGAAGCCCGCAAGAGCCTCTACCGCTACCTGCAAGGAGGGGAAGGAATTTCCCTGGACGAAATGCTCCCGCCCCGGAGCTTCCCCGCCGAAAACGTCGTCGGAGAAGCCACCACCGCCGGTTCGGCCATCCTGAAACGGCTGGGCGACGTTTGGGGAAAGGGAACGGGGGAGAAGCCGGTCTCGTCGCAGCGCATCGGACGGGTGGTGATGCGTCATCCGGCCCCGCCTGCGCCGAGGGCGGAGATGACCCTGCCCTGGCAGGAGTCCGAAGCCATCGAGCCGGTTTTCGGCTCGACTACCGAACCCGCACAGCCCACAGGAGGGGGAGAGAAGCCGAGCGGCATCCTTTCGCCGATAACCAGAGCTTTCTCGGCGGGGAGAGACGCCATCCGGCGCGTGCTGAAGATCGCCAAATCTCCGATCCCGGAAGGAACGACACCTGTACCGTCTGCGGGAAAACCGACCGCCCCGCCGGTAACGATCTTCAGAAAGGAAGCAGAAACCATCGAGACACCGGCCATGCCGTTGGTGGAGGAGATTTTCGAGCGGGAAGCGCCTGGGACGGCGGAATCGGCGGAAGGGACGCCCGCCGGTGAGGCGACGGAGGTCCCCATCGTACCGCCGCTCGAGATGCCTGCTCTCGGCTTTTCGAGGAGGGTGGCGGAGGACGCTAGGAAGATCGTGCCGGACCTGGGGAAACGATTTCCGCTGGCAGCCGGGGCGCTGCTGGAAAAGGCCCCGACCGAGGCGAGAAAGCCCACCGCTCTCACGGCCGGCATGACGAGCAAGCTGTTCCGATCGTTCGCCGGAATGGAGATGCCACGCACGCTCACGGGAGTCGAAAAGCTGATACGTGAGGCGAAAAACAAGCCGGAAAGCATTGTCGGGAAAATCGTGGAGAGGCTGGCGACGCCGGAGGAGAAGGAAATCGTCTCCGCCGTGGAGCGGCTCGAAAAGCCGCTGGCCGAGGCAGTGGAATCCCCGGAGCGGGCCGTAACCTCGGCGCTCGGAATGGGCAGCAAAGCCGAAGAGATCGAAAAGACATTGTCCCGAGGTCCGGCCGCCGCGGTCGCCTGGGCCAGGCAGATAACATCCGGCCTGCTGAAGGCGCTCTCCATACCCCTGCCGATGCCCTCCGTGGGGGAGCTGGAGGAAGAAGCATCAGGCACCATCGAATCCGCCATGCCGGGAATATCCGGGGCGCTCGAGTTGCCGTCCATCGGCGGGATCATGGAGCACCCGATGGCGTCCCTGGAGCGAGCTGTCGGCCTGCCGGGATCGCTGGAGCGGGCAGTGGCGCATCCGCTGGAAGCCGTCGGGCGTTCGGTGGGGTTGCCGGAAATGCCGCTGGCAACACCCCGAGGCGCACAGGAGGCGATCGGCGGGATCGAGCGTGCCGCAGGGCAAGCGGAAGAAGCGGTTTCGTCCGCCATTCCGATGGGCGAAATCTCGGAGATCGAATCGAAAGTCGTGGGAGCGATGGGAGCGGCCGAGGAAGGTCTGGAGAAACTGCCGGACCTGGACGATCTGACGGACGAGATCTATCGGAGGCTCGTCCGCAGGCTGAAGATGGAACGGGAGATCAGAGGTTTGTAACGGGAGGTTTTCATGGCGCTGGAGAAAGCTTACATAACGAACCTGGAGACGAACGAGCAGATCCCATGCCTGTTCAACCCAACGGAGTACACGATTTCCAAGAGCAATCGTTGGGATTCCGTCAAGGTGATGGGAGACGACGTGCCGATGCCCAAATTCATCAGCGGCGACGCCATGAAGCTGACCATGACCCTTTTCTTCGACACCTACGAGGAGAAGAAAGACGTCCGGGAGTACACGGACAAGCTCTTCAAGCTTATGAGCGTGGATCCAAAGCTGCGGAACAAGAAGAACAAGAAAGGCCGCCCCCCCAGGTGCATGTTCAACTGGGGGAAGAAATGGGGGTTCAAGGCGATCATCACCCAGATGAAACAGCGGTACACGCTGTTCCTGGAAGACGGCACGCCGGTGCGCGCCACGGTGGACGTGACGTTCCAGCAAGTGGAGAAGGAAGGGACGTATCCGGCGCAGAACCCCACCACGCAAGGAGACATCGATCAGAGCGTGCGGGTCGTGAAGCCGGGAGACCGGCTCGACCTGATAGCGTACGAAGAATACGGCGATCCCACGCTTTGGAAACACATAGCGGAGGCCAACGACATCGCCGACCCGCTGGAGATCGAGCCGGGGCAGCAGTTGGTGATCGTGCCGCCGCCGTGAGGGCAAGAGGATGGTCGGAAAGGGCAATCCAGGAACGCGCCACCGGCGTTCCATCCGGCTGAAGAAATACGATTACGCACAGCCGGGAGCGTATTTCGTGACGATATGCACCTGGAGGCGCATCCATTTGTTCGGAGAGGTGGTGGACGGGGAAATGCAGTCGAACGCGTTGGGGAAAATCGTGAGGGAAGAATGGTTCAGGACGGCAGAAATCCGTCCGAATGTGGTGTTGTACGATCACGAATTCGTGGTGATGCCGAACCACATCCACGGCATCATCCGAATAGTGGACCTCCCCGCAGATGTAGGGGCGCAGCGGCGCTGCGCCCCTACGGACGACGAACGACCGCATGTTCCACCAGGTTCGTTAGGCGCTATTGTGCGTGCTTTCAAATCCGCCGCCACCAAACGAATCAACGTACTGAGAAAAACACCGGGGAAGCCCGTCTGGCAGCGGAACTATTACGAACACATCGTTCGCAACGAAAAGACCCTGGATGCCATCCGCAGGTACATCGTCTACAACCCGCTGCGATGGCACCTGGATCGCTACAACGAAAATGCCACGGCGGCCGATCCGCTGGCGGAGGAAATTTGGGACATGATGCAAGAAGACGTCAAAAAGGACCCACGGGCAGAACACGCACCGAATTTCTGGAGATGAACCATGCCTGAACCGAAACCGATGCAAGATCAGTTTCACCTGCTGATAGACGGGAACAAGGCCTCGGAGAAGATTCTCCAATCCACCATGAGCGTGCGGGTGGAACACGGCCTGGACCTGCCGTCCGTCTGCCTGTTGCGAATCCAGGACGACGAACTGGAGATCGTGGACGGCGGCGATTTCGACATCGGGAAAGAGCTTAAGGTGGAGATGGGCTCCGGCAGGAAGCTGAAGACCGTGTTCGAAGGGGAGGTGGTGGGGCTGGAACTGGAGCCGACCCTCCGCGGCTCCATGGTGCTGGTGGTGAAATCCTTCGACAAATCCCACCGGCTCCACCGCGGGCGCAAAACCCGATCGTTCGTTCAGGTCACCGACAGCGACATCGCCAGGAAAATCGCCCAGGAGGTGGGCCTGCGCCCGGACGTGGAAAGCACCTCCGAGGTGTACGACTACGTGATCCAGGACAACCGCACGAACTACCAGTTCCTGCGTGATCGGGCAGAGCGGATCGGTTTCTCCATGTGGGTGGAGAAAGGAAAGCTGCATTTCAAGAAGGCATCCGCCCAGGAAGAGCAGCCGATAACGCTGGAATGGGGCAAGGAGCTCCAGAAATTCCACCCGGTTCTGAGCGCCGGCCGCCAGGTAAACGAAGTGATAGTACGCGGCTGGAACGTGAAGGAGAAGAAAGCGATTATCGGCAGGGCCACCAAAGGGAAGGAAGAAGCGGAAATAGGACATGGGAAGAGCGGCAGCGAAACGGCGAAAAGCTCTTTCGGCGAAGCTTCGGCTGTGGTGGTGAACCGCCCGGTGCGGACGCAGGCGGAAGCGGATGCGCTGGCGCAAGCGCTCTGCGACGAGTTGAGCGGAGATTTCGTGCAGGCGGAAGGCGAAACCACCGGTACCCCGGAACTCCTCCCGGGGAAGAAAGTGGAGATCAAGAACGTCGGGAAACGGTTTGGCGGGAAATATTTCGTGACCTCGGTGGTGCACGTCATTAGCAACAACGCGCCGTACAGAACCATTTTCACGGCCAGCGGCCGAAAAGCCCATACCTTCCTCGATTTGGTGAAGTCAGAAGAAGAGCCGTTGCGAGGCGTGGCCGTGGGGATCGTAACGAACAACAAAGACCCGGACGGATACGGAAGGGTCAAGGTGAAATTCCCGTGGCTCGACGACAAGGCCGAAAGCTGGTGGGCCAGGATTGCAACGCCGATGGCCGGGAAAGGAAGGGGCTTCTTCTTCCTGCCGGAGGTCGGCGACGAAGTGCTGGTTGCTTTCGAACACGGAGACATCCGGCATCCCTACGTCGTAGGATCCGTCTGGAACGGCAAGGATGGATTGCCCGACGGGGCGGACGGCGCGGTGGACGGCAGTGGAAAAGTGGTGCGCCGGATAATCCGCAGCCGCGCAGGCCACACCATCATCCTGGACGACGATTCCGGCGGCGGTGGCGTCACAATCCGGGACAAGAGAGGAAACGAAGTCGTGATGGACTCCGCCCACAACCGAGTCAAGATAACCTCCAAAGGTGATCTGACGATCCAGGCCGGCGGCAAGGTCGTCATCAAAGGGGACGGAGGGGTCGAGATCGAAACACAGCAGAAGTACACGGTGAAAGGCTCCATGGGCGTGGAGCTCGAAGCGCCGCAGGGACAGGCCAGCCTGAAAGGGATGATGGGCATTTCCATAGAAAGCTCCGCAGGCAACGTCGGAGTCAAAGGCCTGATAATCAACCTGAACTGACCCCTCGCGACGCGCGGCACGGGTGTGGTAGGGGAGTATTACGTCGTCACTGGCGGTGCATTGCGCCCCGTAGGGGCGACCTGCAGGTCGCCCCTACGGCGTTGCTCCTACGGCGGACGCCCTGGCGGCCGAAACGGGGCAAAGACATTGGCGGAGGTGTGGACGGATGAACAAGGACTTCTTGGGGCGCGGATGGGCGTTCCCGGTTGGCGTGGACAGCCGGGGAGGGATAGCAATGACCTCCGGGCAGGACGATATCGAACAATCCATCAGGATCATCCTGGAAACGTCGCCGGGGGAGCGGGTCATGCGGCCGGAATTCGGGTGCGGTATACACGATCTGGTCTTCGCCCCCAACAGCCCGACCACCGCCGGCGTGGTGGCGTACCACGTGCGGGAAGCTCTGGGCAGATGGGAACCGAGGATAGAGGTGGAATCGGTGGAAGTCCGACCCGACCCGGAGAGGGATTCGGTGA
>Ga0256833_1002901_pt1 | contig 11886 bp, 10 predicted proteins | sample 356284metaG_FD_190535 | JGI IMG/M metagenome (GOLD analysis project Ga0256833, IMG submission 190535) | Hydrothermal vent microbial communities from Mid Atlantic Ridge, Atlantic Ocean - 356-284 | ecosystem: Environmental > Aquatic > Marine > Hydrothermal vents | place: Atlantic Ocean: Mid...
GGACCTGGTGGTGGGCCCCCGGGGTGAGGTGGCCCTGGTGCACCCGCCGCAGACCCCGGCCGACGCCTTGCTCGCGGTGCTGCGCGCGGCCTGGCGGCCCCGGGTGGTGTGGGCCGTGGCCGCCACGCCGGTTCCCCCCGAAGCGCCGCCCCTGGTGCAGCAACGCCCCCCGCAGGATGGCCAACCCACCGCGTATGTGTGCCAGGGCATGACCTGCCACCCACCGGTGACCACGCCCGAGGCCTTGGCGCAGCTGCTGGAAGACATCGACCGGCCGCGCGCGGCCTGAGGCTCACGCCGGCCGGTCGGCACCCTCCGGCTCCCCGGCGCCTCCCACCCTCCCTCTCGCGGCCCTCGCGGCCGCCGGGTTCGGTGGCCCGCGGCGTCAGCCGGCGTGGGGTTCCCACACCCGCTCGCGGAACCACGGAACGCCCAAAATCACCAGCAAGACGAGGGACAGCAAGGCCCCGCGCAGCCATTCCACCGCGCCCGAAGCCCCGGCTTGATGCCGGGCCAGGAAGACGAGGAACATGACCACCGCGGTCATGAGCGCGGCCACCACGCCGCTATACCAGCCCAAAGGATGACGGGCGGCCAAAAAGCCGATGGCGATGATGAACAACGCGGTGGAGGCGTAAAGCACATAGCCGCCCAAAAACAGCTCGGGATGGCTGTAGCGCGGGTCGAAGTAGGGCGCGCTGGGGTTGTGCATGAAGTAGCGCACCCCGTGCTGCGCGTTCATGTAGACCATGCCGGCGGTAATGCCCAGCCAGCCGAACACCACACCCTGGGCGATTTTGGTCTTCAGGTCGGCTTGCTCGAGCCACAGCATGAGGAAGTAGGCCACCAGGCCCAGGACCATGATGCTCAGGGCCGGGGGCATCCCCGCATTGGGGTTCTTGCCGCCGGGCTGACGCACCACCAGCACCATCCAGGGAATGAAGAAGGACAGGCCGCCCACCGCGGGCAGAGCCAGCAGGGCCAAAGCCAGGGGCCGGGCCCAGGGCTTGCCGGCGCGAATGTCTTTGGCGATGACCACCAGCACCGCGCCGGCGAAGACGAAGAGGGCCATCCACACATGGAAGGTCGCGGTCAGAATGGGCACGGGCGTATCCCACACGCCGTTGGGCTCGGCCACCTGCCACACTTCGATGAGATTGCGCAGGCAGGGGTTGAGGGTGTCTAAGGTCAAGAAGGGGGCGCGCAGCATGAGGAACAACCCCATGAGCAGCGCGACCAGGGCCAAAAGGTTGCGTTGGGTGGGGGTGGTCTTGCCGGTCATACGCACCTCCTCGGGGGTGGGGATGCGGGGCCTTTGCGGCCTCAACGACACCATTTGGGCATTTCGCATGGGGATGCAGCGACACGGAGCGAATGATTTTTCGGTTGCTCTGTGTTCCCCGTGTCCCCGGGTGATTTGAAAGCTTGGAAAGGCCCTGGACAGCGCCCCGGGAAGCATGAAAGGCCCTCAAGGGCGTATGGTATAATGCCCCAAGTTTGTTGAGCCTGCGGGTGCTATGCGGCGTCGTCGGTCAGCATGGAAGTGCAATAGGGGCAACGGGTGGCCTGGATGGGGATGGTGGAATAGCAATACGGGCAGGTTTTGGTGGTCGGCGCGGCCGGGGCAGTTTCGGGTGCGGCCTGGGCTTGCTGCCAGCGTTCCACCATGCGCACCATAAGGAAGATGGCCAGGGCGACGATGAGGAAGTAGACGATGGTGTTGACGAACACGCCGTAGTTGAGGGTGACCGCACCGGCCGCCTGGGCATCGGCCAGACTGGCGTAGGGGGGCGGGGGCGTGCCCGGCCGCAGCACCACGAAGCGGTTGGCGAAGTCGACCCCGCCCAACAGCAGGCCGATGGGCGGCATGAGAAGGTCGTTGACCAGCGACTTGACGATGGCCCCAAAGGCCGCGCCAATGATGATGCCCACGGCCATATCGAGAACATTGCCGCGCAAAACGAATTTCTTGAAATCTTGCCACATAAGCGCCCTCCCGAGAACCCGCACGGGGTTTTCTTGAAGACAGTATACGCTGCGCCGTGCGGTTTGTCTTTGCAATTTGGCAAATTGAGCCATGGAGATTGAAGAACTTGCCGCGCGATTGGCCGAAAACCCGGTTTTTCGCCATTTACAACCCGAAGAACGCCTTTTTTTGGCCGACCGGGCCCAGGCGCTGACGCTGAACAAGGGCATGGTGTTGGGCCATCAGGGGCAGGTGTGGCCCCGGGCCGCTTATTTGGGCGACGCCGCGGGGCAATGGTGCCTTTTGGCGCCTTCGGGAAAGCGGCAGGTGGTCTTTCGCTTAGAGCCGGGCGCGGTGGTGTGGGGGCATAGCCTGTTCGATGGCCAGCCCTTGCCCGCGTCGTTTGAAATTGTAGAGCCCGGGACGGTGTATTGCTGGCCCGGCGAGGTGCTGCTGCCGGTGCTGTTACGGCGGCCCGAGGCCTTGTGGGCCCTGGTGGGCGAGATGGTGGGCTGGATGCGCCGGGTGCGGGAGACCATCTACAGCCTGGCCTTTCAGACCGTGCTCCATCGGGTGGCCCGGGTGTTGCTGCAAATGTATCCCGCGGCCGAGGGCTTGCGGGTGCCCCGCTCGCTCACCCTGGACGAGATGGCCGCCATGGTGGGCACCAGCCGGGAATTCGTCAGCCGGGTGTTGCAGCATTTGGACCGGGAGGGCATCGTGCGGGTCGGCCGGCGGTATCTGGTCTTCACCGACCGCCAGCGCTTAGAGCAACTGGCCCGGGGAGGCTGACATGTCAACGCAAGAGCACGCCGAAGCCAGCGGCCTGGTGTGGCGCTGGGCCGAGCCGTTTTACTTCCCTCGGGGCCGGGCGGCCGTGCTGCTGGTGCACGGCTTTACCGCCACGCCGCAAGAAATGCGCTTTTTGGGGGAATACCTGGCCGCGCGCGGGCTGAGCACTTTGGGCGTGCGTTTGGCCGGGCACGCCACGCACCTGCGCGACATGGCCCGCACCACCTGGCGCGATTGGGCCGCTTCGGTGGAAGACGGCTGGCATGTGCTGCGCAGCGCGGGGCACGCACCGGTGGCCGTGGTGGGCCTCTCCCTGGGCGGCGCGCTGGCCCTCTATCACGCGGCGCGCTTTCCCGTGGATGCGGTGGGCGTGCTGGCCGCGCCCTACGAACTGCCGCGCCACCCCCTCATGCCCCTGTTGCCCCTCTTGCAATGGGTCATGCCCTACTGGTCCAAGCGCTTTTGGCGGCCGCCTATGGTCGACCGGGCGCGGCTGCCCGAAGTGCACCTCAGCTATCCGGCCTACCCCATCCGCAGCCTGCGCCAGTTTCAGGCCTTTTTGGCCGTGCTGCACGCCACCCTGCACCGGGTGACCGCGCCGGCCCTCTTCGTCTATGCCACCGGCGACAGCGTGGTTCCCGTGGAACACATGCACCGCTATGCCCAGGCCATCGGGTCACAGCACAAAGAGACGGTGCTCCAGCGGGTCAATCGCCATGTCATCACCCTGGGCGTGAACCGGGAGGAAGTGTTTCGGACCGTGTATGCCTTTTTGCAGCGGGTGTTGGGGGAAGGCTCCGGCCAGCCGTAGCCCCGCGGCGGCTCTGCGTGGGGAAAAACGCCCCCGAAGGCCGCGCCGCTTCAAGCCGACAGCGCGGCCAAGCCGGCCTGCCAGCTGCGCTCGGGCGCGTAGTTCAAATCGCGTTGCGCCCGGGCGATGCGATAGCGCCGGGGCAGGGTGAAAAAGGCCAGCTCGAAGCAGGTCATGGGGAAGGGCTTGCCCGGCAGCCGCAGCGCGCGCCAGGCCGTTTCCGCGGCCCGGGTCCACCCCTGCAGCAACCCCACGGGCAAACGACGCCGGGGCATGGGCAAGCCCAAAGCCTCGATGATGCCGCCCAAGAAGCTGCGCAGGGTATGGGGATGGTCGTCGGTGACGAAGTAGGCCGCGGCCGGTTCCCCCTGCAGCAGCGCGGCTTGCAGTGCGACCACCGCGTTGTCCACATGCACGGCTTCGATGGGCATGTCGGGGTCGCCCACCCACACGAAAGTGCCCTGCCGCACCTGCCGCGCCAGTTCGGCCAGAAACGCGGTGCCCGGCCCCCACACGAAGGGCAAGCGCAGGATGACCGGCTGGGTCGGGCCCGTGGCGCGCTGCAAAAAGCGTTCCACTTCCTGCTTGGCCCGGCTGTAGTGGGAAAAGGGGCGTTGGCTGAAAGCCGCGTGCTCGTCGATGCCCCTCAGGTCCGTCACATCCCAGCCCCAGTGGACCGTTTCGGAGCTGGTGTAGACGAAGCGGGGTACCCGGTAGCGCATGGCCCCCTGGAACAGGCGTTGGGTGGCCTGCACCATTTGCTGCTGGAACAAGGCCCACGGCCCCCACACCCGCACCGGCGCGGCCAGGTGGACGATGGCGTCGTGGCCTTCCAGGGCCGGCAGCCAGGCCTCGGGGGCTTCCAGCCGGCCGGGCACGATGGCCTGCGCGCCCAGCTGCTGCAGCACCCGCGGGGAATGGGACTCGCCGGCCAGGGCGGTGACCTGATGCCCGGCCTGCACTAAGGCCGGGAGCAAATGGCGACCAATGAAGCCATCGCCGCCGGTGACGAAAACGCGCATTCGCGCTCCCTCAGGAAGGTCTTGCTTTTACACACATTTTCTCCACCACATCCGCGGTGGGCCGTTCGTTCGGCCAGGCGGTGCAACATCCCCCTCCCCAACCCCTCGCTTCTCGGTGTTCTCGTGTCGCCGTGTGATGTTATGAAGGCCCGGGAAGGCCCTGGGTTATGGTGCATTATAACACCAAACGCGCGCAACCCATGCTATACTTGTAACCCACAACCGCCACGCATGGCTCGGTTCCCCCTGAAGGACGAAGGCATCATGAGCAACATTCGGGTGGTGGCCACCAATCGGAAGGCCAAGCGCGATTACAACCTGGAAGAATACTTCGAGGCCGGCATTGCCCTCAAAGGCACGGAAATCAAATCGGTGCGGGCCGGGCGGGTGAGCCTCAACGAGGCTTTCGTGCGCATCGACAAGAACCTGGAGGCCTGGCTGGTGGATGCCTACATCGCGCCCTATGACCACGCGGGTTGGGGCAACCACGACCCGCGGCGGCCGCGCAAGCTGTTGCTGCACAAAAAGGAAATCCTCGAGCTGTGGAACAAAACCCGGGCCAAGGGGATGACCATCATCCCTACCCGCATGTACATCAAGAACGGCAAGGCCAAGGTGGAAATTGCGCTGGCCCGGGGCAAGAAGAAGTACGACAAGCGGCAGGAAATCGCCCGCAAGGAGGCCGAGCGCGAGATGCGTCGCCAGCTGTTCCGCCGACGGTGAAGGAAGGGCAGGCATGTTACCAGCGCCCCTGGCTTTGCTGGTCACTTTGGCCGTGGCGGTGGCGTGGATGCGCCTCAACCAGGCTCTGGCCGCCCGCGGGTGGACCGCGTCGTGGGTCAGCCGCAAGCTCATTCACACCGGCACCGGGCCCCTGTATGTGCTGACCTGGCTGCTCTACCCCAGCGACGCCGCGGTGCGGGCCTGGGCCGTGTGGGTGCCCCTGGCCCTCACGCTGAACATCGCCGCGGTGGGTCTGGGGTTGCGCCACGACCCCGAGATGGTGCAATCCATGGCCCGTCGGGGCCACCCCCGGGAGCTGCTGCGGGGCCCCTTGCTGTATGGCCTGGTCTTCGTCGCGCTCACGGTGCTGTTTGGCCGCACTTCGTCCCGGGCCGTGGCCGCGCTGATGATGCTGTGCGGCGGCGACGGTCTGGCCGAACTGGCCGGGCGGGCCTGGGGCCGGCGCAAGCTGCCCTGGAGCCGCGGCAAATCGTGGGTGGGCAGTGCGGCGTTCTTCGTGGGCGGCGCGGCCCTCACCCTGCTGGTGAGCGCGGTGTACACCCGCGCCGGGCTGTGGCCTGGGCCGTGGCGGGCTTACTGGGCCCCGGCCTTGGGCGTGGCCGCGGCCGCCACCGTGGCCGAAAGCCTACCCTGGCCCGAAATCGACAACCTCGTCGTGCCCCTCACGGCCTACGGCGTGGGGTTGCTTTTGCCCTGGCCCTGAGCCCGGCCCGACCGGAGGAGGTTCCCCATGACCCCAACCCTGCCCCCCGATTTGCGTCAGGCCCTGCTCCGTCGCCAGCGGGACGAAATCACCGAATATCACATCTACCGCGCGCTGGCCGCCCAAATGGACGACCCGGCCAACCGGGAAGTGCTGGAAGAAATTGCGGCCATGGAGAAGCGGCATTATGACCTGTGGCGGGGTTTGACGGGCCAGGATGTGGCCCCGCAAGCCTGGAAGGTGCGCCTGTATGCCTTCCTGGCCCGCACTTTGGGCCTCACTTTCACCCTGCGCCTGATGGAGCGGGGCGAGGAACAGGCTCAGGCCCTGTACCGCCGCCTGGCGACGGTGGTGCCCGAGGCGCTGGAGGTGGAAAAAGAGGAAGAGGAACACGAGGACCGGCTGCTCACCCTGCTGCAAGAGGAGAAACTGGACTACGCGGGTTCGGTGGTGCTGGGGCTGAACGACGCCCTGGTGGAACTCACCGGTGCGCTGGCCGGGTTGACCCTGGCGCTGCAAAACGCGCGCCTGATTGCCCTGAGCGGCCTGGTCACGGGCCTGGCCGCGGCCATGAGCATGGCCGCGTCGGAGTATCTTTCGGTCAAGGCCGAGCGCGGGGCCAAGCACCCCCTCAAAGCCGCGCTGTACACGGGCGTGGCGTATCTGTTCACCGTGCTGGCCCTCATTTTGCCTTACCTGCTGCAAGACAACTACTACCTCAGCCTGGGCCTGGCGCTCACGACGGCCATCCTCATCATCGCGGCATTCAATTTTTACAACGCGGTGGCCCGCGGTTCGTCGTTTTGGCGCGATTTTCTCGAGATGGTGCTCATCAGCCTGGGCGTGGCGGCCATCAGCTTTGGGCTGGGCTATGTGCTGCGCCTGTGGCTGGGGGTGGAGGTCTAACGCGGTTTGAGGCCGAGGGATGCCACGCAAGAAGAAAAAGCCGTCGCGGAAGAAAACCAGCCCGCGTCGGCGCAAAACAGGGCAAACCAAAGGCGCGCTCACCCAGGCCGTGGGTGGTGCCCTGGCCGCGGCAGGGCACGGGGCCGCCGCGGGGCTGCGCCGGGGCCTGCGGGCCCTGGTGAGCCGCGGCTGGACCGCGGCGCGCGAAGGCTGGCAGCGCCTGGCCCCCCAACACCGTCGCGATATGGTCGGTGTGGCCCTGCTGGCCGGGGCCGGGGTGTTGCTCCTGGCCTGGCTGTGGCCCCAGGGGGCCCGGGGGCTGACCTGGTTGCACCGCGCGGGGCAGGCCCTGTTTGGCCGGGGCGTGCCCCTGGCCGGGCTCGCGCTGCTGCTGGCCGGGCTGAGCTTTTTGCTGGCCGCGCGACAGGGCTGGCCCCCGCCCACGGTGGCCCGGGGTTTGGGGCTGGCCCTGCTGTTGGGCGTGGCCCTCATGGCCCTGGCCGCCTGGGCCGTGGAACACGGTCGGCCCCCGCAAACCGGCGGCGGCTGGCCCGCAGGCTGGCTGTGGTGGCTGTTGCTGCGGGGCTTCGGCCCCTGGGGCGCGTGGCTGTGGTGGGCCGCGCTGGCCGTTTTGGGGCTGGCGCTGCTGCTCGAGCGCCCGGTCATCAGCCTGGTGGAACCCGTGACGCGCGCCCTGGCCCGCTGGCGGGCCGCGCGGCGCCAGGCCCGGCCCCGCCCTCGCGGGCGGCCGCGCGCCCGGGTCGTGGCCCAGCCGGTTCCCCCACCCCCGAAGGGCCAAGGCCCCACCCCCAACGCGAAAACCCCCACCGCGCCGCCGCGCGCGCCCACCTGGGTGCTGCCCGACCCGACCCAGGTGCTCAACCCCGCGCTGCCTGACGAGGCCGAAGAAGCCATGGATTTCGAGCGCGCGGCTGTCATCGAAGAAACCCTGGCCCACTTCGGCGCGCCCGTGCAAGTGGTCGACATTCAGCGGGGCCCCACGGTGACCCTCTTTGGCGTGGTGCCCGATTACATCGAAACCCGAGGCGGCAAGGTCACCAAAGTGCGGGTGAACAAAATCGTCAGCTTAGCCGACGACCTGGCCCTGGCCTTAGCCGCCAAGCGCATTCGCATCCAGGCCCCGGTGCCGGGCAAGGGCTACATCGGCATCGAAGTGCCCAACGAAAAACCCCGCCTGGTTCCCCTGCGGCGGGTGCTCGAAAGCCCGGCCTTTCGGCGCTTGCAATCGCCCCTGGCCCTGGCCTTGGGCGAAGATGTGGCCGGGCGGGCCGTGGCCGCGGACCTGCGGGCCATGCCCCACCTGCTCATCGCCGGGGCCACCGGCTCGGGCAAATCCGTGGCCCTCAACGGCATCATCACCACCTTCTTGCTCTTCAACACCCCCGACCGCCTGCGCCTCATCCTCATCGACCCCAAACGGGTGGAACTCACCGGCTACAACGGCATTCCCCATTTGCTCACCCCCGTGGTGGTGGAGATGGAGCAGGTGGGGGCTACCCTGCAATGGGTGCTGCAAGAGATGGACCGCCGCTACGAGCGGCTGGCTCGCGCCGGCGTGCGCGATGTGCAAGCCTTCCACCGGCGGGTGGGGAACCCGGCCGAGATGCCCTACCTGGTGGTCATCATCGACGAACTGGCCGATTTGATGATGCTCGCGCCCACCGAAACCGAGCGAGCCATCACCCGCCTGGCCCAGCTGGCCCGGGCCACGGGCATTCACCTCATCATCGCCACCCAGCGCCCCTCGGTGGATGTGGTCACCGGGCTCATCAAGGCCAACTTTCCGGCGCGCATCGCCTTCGCGGTGGCTTCTACGGTCGACAGCCGGGTCATTTTGGACCGGCCGGGCGCGGAGCGCCTGCTGGGCCGGGGCGACATGCTCTTTCTGCCCCCCGATGCGCCCGAGCCCATGCGCCTGCAGGGCGCGTTCGTCTCCGAGGCCGAAATTCGGCGGGTGGTGCAGCACTGGCGGGCCCAAAACCCCGCGTTGCAAGGGGAACCGGGCCCCGGGGCCGCGCGGCCAGCCCCAACCACCGGGCAGCCCTTGCAGCCCCAGCCCAAAGACGACCCCCTGCTGGAGCGGGCCATCGAAGTCGTGCGGGCCGAAGGGCGGGCCTCCATCTCGCTGTTGCAACGCCGGCTGCGCATCGGCTACAGCCGGGCCGCGCGGCTCATCGAGGCCTTGGAGGCCCGGGGCATCGTGGGCCCGCCCGAGGGGAACACCGGCGTGCGGCCCGTGCGCGCGCCCAAAGACGAGGGCGCGGACCAAGGGCCCTAAGCCCGCTGCCAGCGCCACACCCCGCCCACCATGACCGCCAGGGGGCGGGTCTCCAACAGCGCCTCAGGGGGCAAAGCGAAGGGGTCGTGGGGCAACACCACCAGGTCGGCCCAAAAGCCAGGGGCCAAACGGCCCAAAGCGCGCTCCCGAAATGCGGCATACGCCGGCCCCGTCGTGTAAGCGGCCAACGCGGCGCGCAGGTCCAGGCGCTGCTCGGGGAACCAGGCCGCGGCCTCGCGCGCCCGGGGAGGCCGACGGGTCACCGCGGCGAAGAGCCCCAGCCACGGGTCCGGCGGCTCCACCGGCGCGTCGGAGCCGAAAGCCAGCACCGCGCCCTGGCTGCGCAGCGCCTGCCAGGCGTACGCGGTGGCGCAGCGCGCGCCCCAGGCCCGCTGGGCCATGGCCCGGTCGCTCAGCATGTGCACCGGCTGCATGGAAGCCACCAGGCCCAGCCGACCGAACCACGGCAGGTCCTCGGGCGCCACCCGCTGCGCGTGTTCCACCCGGTGGCGGGGCCGGGGGAAAGGCGCCGTGGCGGCCTCGCGGGCTCGGGCCCGGGCCAGCCCCCGCAACACGGCCCGATTGGCCGCGTCGCCAATGGCGTGCACGGCTAAGGACCAGCCCCAGGGCCGCACGGCTTCCGCCTTGGCCGCCACCTGCTCCGCGGTCAGCAGCAGGGTTCCTCGCTGGCCCGTGTCCGCGTAAGGTTCCAGCATGGCCGCGGTGCGGGGCCCCAACGCGCCGTCCGCGAAGCCCTTGAGGCCCACGGGCCACAACCACGGGTCCGGGCCGGGCGCGCGCCAGCGCAGCGCGGCGATGGCCGCGGCGGCATCCCAGGGCAAATATTGGGCCACCCGCAGGCCCAGGGCGTTGGCCGCGCGCAGGCGCTGCAGCGCGTCGAAGCTCAGGCCGCGGTCGAAATTGTGCACGCCGGTGAGGCCCAAGGCCCACAAGCGGGGCAGCGCGGCCCGAATTTGCGCCGCGACCTCCGCGGGCGTGGGCCGCGGGATGGCCCGCCGCACCAGCGCGATGGCCCCCTCGAAGAGCAGCCCATTGAGCCGCCCCCGGGCATCGCGGCCGAAATGACCGTCGGGCGGGTCGGCCGCGGTGGGTGAGAGGTCGGCGCGTTCCAGCGCCCGGGTGTTGACCCAGGCCGCGTGCAACGACTTGGCCGTGAGGAAGACAGGGTGGTGGGGCGCGACCGCGTCCAGCATCGCGGCCGTGCCGTAGCCCTCGGGCCAGCGGTTTTGGTCCCAGCCGTGGCCAATGAGCCAGGCGCCCGGGGGCAATTGCCGGGCCCGGGCGGCCACCCGCTGCAGGCATTCGGCCCGGGTGGGGGTGTGACAATCCACCGCGGCCAGCAGCGCGGCATATTGCCGCAAATGGAAGTGCGCGTCGGTCAGGCCGGGCCACACCACCGCGCCGGCCAGGTCTTCTGTGCGGCGAATGCGCGCGCCGAACGCGGCCCGCAACGCGTGCGGGGAACCGACCGCGGCGATACGGCCATCGTCGGCGATGAGTAAGGCTTCAACCACGGGCTGCTGGGGCACCAAAGTGTAAATGCGGGCGTTGGTCAGGAGCAGCATACGCGCCTCCACGACGGGGGAGCATGGCAGCGGAGCGCGGTCGGGGCAAGCGAAAACAAAAGCCCCCGCGCGATGACGGGGGCGGTTGCCTGGTGCCGAGGGGGGGATTTGAACCCCCACGGGCGCAATGCCCACTGCGTCCTGAGCGCAGCGCGTCTGCCTGTTCCGCCACCTCGGCTCGGCGCCCTATAGTATACCGCGAGGCCGGGGCCGCGTCAAGCCGCGCCGCGGCGGAAATCAGGCCTGTTTCGAGGGTTGACAAAATCACCCAGAAACACAGGGAACACGGAACAAAGAAGCGCGCGCAGCGCCCCGGCGAACACGGCGCGAACGGCAAGCGCGGTTTTCACCAGGCCGCTGTGGGCCCGGGGCGCCCCCAAACCCGCGGTGCGGCGGCCCTTTCCATCAACCAACAGCAAAGCCCCGAGCCGCATTCCAAGGTGGCTTTAACCCCGGCGTGTTATATCTGCAAGCCCACCTTCTTCTCAGGAGCGGACCATGCCGACGCACAAACGGCGTTTTCCAAAGCACATTGCCCTGCCGCAGGACCACGGCGCGTGGTTCCTCTTCCTGAGCCCACTGCTCATCGGGCTGGTGTTGGGCGGGCGCTGGAACGGCAACACGGCCTTGTTCGTCCTGGCCGCGCTGGGCGCCTTTTTGGCCCGTCAACCGGCCAGCATTTTGGTCAAGGCCCTGGCCGGTCGCCGCCCCCGCCGCGATGCCCGGCCCGCGCTGCGCTTTTTGGCCCTGTACGCGGCCCTGACGGCTATCGGGGTCGGTGGGCTTTTGCTGCGCGGCCAAACCTACATTTTGCACCTCGCGGCCCCCGGGATGCTGGTCTTTGCCTGGCATTTGTGGCTGTTGTCGCGCCGTCGCGAGCGGCGACAATTGGGCGTGGAGCTCATCGGCGTGGGGGTACTGGCCCTCAGCGCGCCGGCCGCCATTTGGGTGGCCGAGGGCCAATATCGGCCTTACGAGTGGTGGCTGTGGTTCTTGTTGTGGTTCGAGGCCGCGGCGGCCATTGTGTATGCCTATTTGCGTCTGGAACAGCGCGGCT
>Ga0256833_1002902_pt1 | contig 11885 bp, 8 predicted proteins | sample 356284metaG_FD_190535 | JGI IMG/M metagenome (GOLD analysis project Ga0256833, IMG submission 190535) | Hydrothermal vent microbial communities from Mid Atlantic Ridge, Atlantic Ocean - 356-284 | ecosystem: Environmental > Aquatic > Marine > Hydrothermal vents | place: Atlantic Ocean: Mid...
CTCTAGGTCGGCTCCAAGCCTTATGGTGGCGGCGAGCCTCTGGACTACCTCCCTGAACGCCGTCTCCCTTATGCTGCCAGCCAGGTAGCTAAGTGCCTCGGAGAGGTTGTAGCCCCACTCCCTAGCAAGGAGGACGGCCCTCGCTAGGAGCTGCGAGTAGCGGCCGTAGAGCTTCTCGGACGACACAGCCTCCAATACCTTGCCCGGCGGCGGCCTACCGGAGGCGACGGCCCTCATGTGGAGCAGGGCGTAGACCAGGTCAAGGCTGACTCGGGGCGCTCCGAGGTATCTCTTAACAGCGCGCATAGCGAGGAGGGCGGAGCCCGCCACTAGTAGGGCGGCGCCGGCCCAGGAGGCGTGGCTTGGGGCCCTGTGGAGCAGCCCTGCCGCTAGGAGGGCGGCACCAACAGCTACCAGCGAGGCCGCTGCCACGCCCGGTGCCTCCGAGGCCTGGGCCAAGCGCATTAGGGGTCCCCCGCTAGAAGCTGAGCTGCCCCGAGCGCAGCCTTCGGAGCGCCTCCTCGACGCCGAGCCTGTCAGCCGTCACGATGGCCTTGAAGACCTTCGGGTACTCGAAGACCTTCTGCCTGACCAGCTCCCTGAGGTAGGCCGCCCTAACCTCTAACTCGTCGTAGATTATCTTCACGTCCCTCTTGGAGATCCCCCTCATAGTCGCTATCTTCTCCTCGAGCAGGTAGCTCGAGCCCCTCCCAGCGAAGAGGAACCTGTCATTGACGGGATCCCACGTGAATACCGGTATCGCCGCTATCCCATCCGAGGCCGGGTCGTAGCCTATGATCTCGTTCACCGTTATGACCCTCCTGGCTAGGAGGCCCGTCTTGGTGTAGACGGCGCTTTGGAACCATGCTATGTTTAGGCTGTCCAGGTTCGTCTTGGGCACGCTTATCGGTGGGTTGGTGAGCCTCTGAACAAGCCTGGTTAGGTCGGCTGCGTGGAACGTGGCCATTACCGGGTGGCCTGTCTGCATGGCTTGGAACGCTATGTTGCCCTCGGCCCCCCTTATCTCGCCCACTATTATGTAGTTCGGCCTCTGCCTCAGGGCGGCCCTGAGGAGGTCGAACATGGTAACACTCGTCTCGGGCCTCCCCGTGTCCCTGGTGAGCTCCCTCGTCCAGTTCGGGTGGGGCAGCACGACCTCGGCAGTATCCTCTATCGTGACTATCTTCGCTGTGGGCTTTATGAAGGCCGCTATAGCGTTCATGCTAGTCGTCTTACCGCTCGCGGTCTCCCCGCATATGAAGACGCTCATCCCCTCCCTCAGCATCATCCACATGTATGCCGCTATCCTCTCGTCGAAGGTCCCCCACGCTATGAGCTGTGTCACGCTTATCGGTATCTTGGCCACCCTCCTAATCGTGAAGTTGCTCCCATGCAGGCTCACGTCGCGCCCGTAGACTATGTTTATACGGCTCCCATCGGGTAGCGTGGCGTCTACCACGGGCCTCGCGTGGCTTATCGGCTTGCCTATCTTCTCGCCGAGCCTTATTATGAAGTCGTCGAGCTCCTCGTCCGTCTTGAAGCCGGCCGTGCTCTTCATGTTACCGAATATCTTATGTACAACGTAGATCGGGCCCACGCCGTTACAAGTTATATCCTCGAGGTAGGGGTCCCTCAGGAAGGGCTCTAGGACGCCTACGCCAACCTTATCCCTCACCAGATGGTACTTCAGGTAGTCTACCTCATCCCTCTTAACGGGGATCCTCTTAGGCGCCCTACCCGAGGCTAGAAGCCCCCGGTAATCCGGGGCCTCATCGACTGGGACCACTATCTCGTCTATGAGTGATAGGAGTATCGCCTTCTTCTCCTCGGCGCTCTTCGGGGTGTGCTCCTCCGTTATAGCGTAGGCCAGCGCCTCGTCCATGAGCCTCAGGAGCTCCGGGGAGGGCCTCGGGGGCTCCACCACAGCGTAGATGTTGAACGGCTCGTTGGGGTCCTTTGGGGTGTAGGCGTGTATGAAGACGCCCCCGCCAACGGGGTAGATGACGTTGAAGTGCTTAGCCCTCTTCAGGTCGGGGCTCGGCTTCTCGACAAGCTCGGGCTCCTCACCCAGCTCCTCGCCAGCCCTCTTAATGTAGTCCTCTAGGTAGGCCGGCCTATCTCCGAAGTCTATCTCAGCCCTAGCGGGCTCCCTCCTCTCCACACCCCTCCTGCGGAGCCCCAGCCTCGGCGGCTTCACCTTCAGCGCCTGGAGGCGGGAGGCCAATGCCTACACCCCCCTAGGCCTGGGAGACCATTATTGGGACGAGCTTGATCCCGAAGGCCGGGTCAACGTCGAATGTTATCGTGGTCTCTATGCCCGGCGGCGCCCCCCTAAGCTTCACTATGGAGAGCACTTTGAGGCGCCTCCCACCGACGACGGCCTGGCTCACGCGGAGGTAGCCATCAGCGGAGGCTAGGAGGTCGTTGATGAAGCCCTTCGGGGCCGCTGAGGGGTGTATGGTGGCTACGACCCCCAGCCCCTTGGAGGCGGCGGCGCGGAGGGCTACCACGAGCTGGTTGAGGAGGGGCTCTGAGGCTCTCGAGGCTATGTAGGAGAGGCTGTCCACTACTAGGAAGCCGTACTCCCCGGCGAGGCCGGGCAGTAGGCTGGCGAGCCTCAGGGCTATCTCATCCGCCACCTCCACCGTGAGATCCCCGGGGTACTGGAGGCTGTAGACCCTCAGCTGGCCCTTGATGTAGTAGTCCTCTAGGGGGAAGCCGGAGGCGGAGGCCTTGATTACGTAGTCGGCGGGCCTCGACTCGCTCGTGAGCACGAGGGCCCTGAGCCCGGCTCTGAGGGCCCCGAGCAGCAGTAGCTGGCTCAGGGCGGTCTTACCGGTTCCATGCTCCCCCTCGATGATGACTAGGGTCGGGTACGGTAGGCCCCCGCCCAGCTTGACGTCGAATTCCTCGTTTCCCGTGCTGAGGATCCTGAACTCGGGCACGGCGCTCACCCCCACGTCATGGATGCCATCACCCTCCCGCCCCTCGGCGTGGCGAGTGTCACTGTAACGAGGCTGCCCGGGGCGGGGGTGCTGGGTAGCACAACTACCACCTCGAGGGTCGTGCTGGGATCCCAGTAGCGGGGGGTGGAGGAGGTGTACTCGTGGAGCGAGCCCGTGGAGTCGTAGACCCCGTACACGTACCACCCGGGTGGGTGGTAGCCGAGGTAGTCGAGGTACCCTCCCCGGAAGGGGGCGTAGTAGACGACGCTGCCTCCCAGGATGTTAGTGTAATAGACTATCACGTCGAAGTGGGGGTAATCGTATATCACCCGGGATCCCAGGTTAGTAGCGTTAAGCCTCACCTCAAGCAGCGCCTCGTTATAGCTGACGCCCCGCAGTTCTATCCTATCTGACTCGAGGATGCTCATGCAGGCGTTGAGGCCCTTGGATAGCCCCTTCAGGGCCGTTATCGCCACACCCGCGACGGCGCCGATAACCACGAGCATCACATATAGTATTATCGTGGATGCCATCACGGTGGAGAGGCCCACGCCTAGTCACCCCCGCGGCAGCTCTACTACATCCTCAGCAGTCACCCCGTTGGGGAGCACTATCCTAACCCTCACGAGGTCGCCGTAGTCGTGTAGCGGGTCTACATTGAACCTAATCGTCTCCCCGGGGCTCCAGACGCCGTCAGCCCCGCCCAGCTCGGTGTAGTTGAACTCCCCCGGCTGCAGTGTCGCGTTGTAGTGGTAGTAGTCTAGGGGCCCCGTGTAGTTGCCCATGTAAAGGTCGATGGACTCTATCCCCCTGAAGGGGGTTGTCCCAACATTCTTGACGTACACGTATATAACACCGCTGGTCGAGTTCCTGTAGGCGTTCACTATCATCAACCTGAGCCCTAGGGCGTCGGCCTTCTCCTTTATGGTCTCCGAGAAGATGGACTCCACGTAGCTGAGCTTAGCTAGAACCACTAGAGCGAGGACGCTCGCCATCATAACCGAGACTATTATGAATATTGCATGCGCTATTGTTGTGGACTCCCCCAAGACTCGCCACCCCGGCGGCGGAGGACGGCTTTCACGAGCTCCTCGGTCACAGCTGAGACGTCGATGCCTAGCTCCCGCGCTATAGCGGCTAGGATAGCTATGCTCTCGTCGACACCCACCCCATGCTCATACCCGGTTCTGGCTATCTCTATGAGCCTTCGGAGCGCCTCCCTCTGGCGACTACTTATCAGGCCTGAGTCGTGGAGTATATCCACCATGCCAGCTAGATACTCTGCCGGAACCCTCGACTGCAGCTCGTAGGCCAGCCTGAGGAGGCCCGCCAGCTTCTCCAGGCTCAGCCTAGGCCTCGCACGGGGACTCGCAGGGGGCGCCGCCGGGGCCTCTAACGCGGGGAGGGCCGCCCCCCCATTACCTGGGCCCCGCTGGCGGGGGAAGCCCACACCTGCGGGTGGCTCAGTGGGCTTACTGGGCTCTCCCCCGGAGTCGGATCCTCCAGGAGCCTCGTGGAGCCCCCGCCCTCCCTGAGGTGGTCTGGATCCCCCGCTCTCCTCTCCCGCGCCGCCAGCGGCTCCGGCGCCGGAGTCATCGCCCCTATCCGCCGCTTGGGGCCTGGGTATTATGGGGTTTGAGATCTCGTCTATGGCGCTTCTAAGGTCGAGTATAGCCCTCCTCAGCGCCTCCACGAGCTCCCTGAGCTCATCGCCACTCCCGGGGGCGCCCTCCCCGCTCACACCCTATCACCCTGAATCTAAGTTTAAAAAATAAAAAAGAGGCGGCGGGGCTAGCCTAGGCTCACCTCCCCGCCGCCCGTGGGGAGGGAGGCTGGGATTGTTCTCTCGACTAGTAGTGGGGCTCCCTGCGGGGGCTTGATCTCGACTCTTATCGTGTCATAGGGGCCGATCTGGCTCTTGGATGGGAGGTAGACCACTACGAGGGCCTTCTCCCCGTACTCTAGTATGTTGTCGCCGTCATTTATCACGAAGACCACGGTTGCGTTGGGCCCTGTGGGGTTGCCCGCCTCAAGGCTGCTGTAGACCGTCTTCAGATCCGTGGGGCTGGTGTAGGGTCCCTTCTTGTAGACGTTGGGGTAGTACGTGCCGTTGACCTCCACAGCTATGGCGGTCTTGTTGGGGCTCATGTCTATCGGGTTCTTGCCGGATGAGAGGCGTAGGGGTATCACTAGCGCGTCGACCTTCCCGGTGCTTGTAACGTTGGCTATCACGTCGCCGTCAACCATGAGGGCGCTGCTGGCCTCGCCGAGGCTTGAGCCTATGGCCTGCTTGGCCTTCTGAGTGGCAGTCATACCCATGTTGAGGGCCACGAACGCCAGAGCCGCTGCTACTATCACGAATGCTATCATGACGATCGCGGCCTCTATGCCGACTATGCCCCTCCTACTCCTCCTACGCAAGACCCCACCCCACGGGTCTTCACCCTGGGTCTCGCGCACCACTCTGAAAATCCCCTTGTCAACGACGAGCAGGCAGCCCCCTGACTAGGCGTTGGGGGGCCCCACTACAAGCCCCGTGAAGTCCCCGTGTGGCTTGTAGCGGGGGTGCCATTGGGGTGTTACCAAGCCTACACTCTCTACACGAAGGAGCAGCCCCACAACCCCATGGAGCCGTGGGGGCGCCGGGTGCAGAGGCCATGCCGCTGGAGCCGCTGTACAGGTGGTCCTGCCCCAACTGCGGGGGACCGATAGAGGCGTCGAGGCTCGAGGAGGGGCTGCCCTGTAGCAGGTGCCTACCGGAGCCCCCGAGGAGGCGTGGGCTACTCGACGTTGCGAGGGCCCTCGAGGCGAGGGGTGCTCTGAGGGGCTACGCCTGGCTGGCCCACCTGGAGAGGGAGTATAGGGAGTTCGAGGCCTACTTTAGGGAGAAGACTGGGAGCAGGCTCTGGAGCGCCCAGAGGAGCTGGGCCCGGCGCCTCCTCTCGCTGGATAGTATAGAGATCGTCGCCCCCACGGGGGTTGGTAAGACCACCCTGCTGAGCGTCTACTCAGCCTACAGGGCTGAGAGGAGCGGGTGGAGGATCCTCTACCTGGTGCCCACCGAGAACCTCGTGGCCCAGACGGCGTCTAGGATCGAGGGCTACGCGCCGGGCATGGTGGCATCCTATAGGAGCAGCATGGGTAAGCGGTTGAGGGGTGAGGCCCTCGAGAGGATTGGGAGGGGAGACTACAGGATCCTGGTGGTTACCACGGGCTTCCTCCAGAGGAGGTTCGAGCTCCTATCCTCCAGGGCCCCCATAGACCTCGTTGTTGTGGATGACGTTGACAGCCTCCTGAGGGGTAGCAGGAACGTTGAGAGGATCCTCTACCTCCTAGGCTACCCGGAGGAGGTAGTCTCAACGGCCCTCCAGCTCGTGGAGTCCAGGGTGAAGCTCTACAGGCTCCTGGCCGCCGGGAGGGAGGCGCCCGAGCTGGAGGCTAGGGTGGCCGAGCTTGAGGCAAGGCTCTCGAGGCTCTCCCCGGCGCCCCGCGGGCAGCTTGTGATAGCGAGCGCCACGGGTAGGCCGCGGGGCTACAAGCACCTCGTATTCAAGGAGCTCCTCGGCTTCGAGGTGGGGGGAGGCAGCGACTACATGAGGAACGTGATAGACTCCTACACACTCACAAGCGATGTGACGGGCGAGGTCGTGAGGCTCGCCTCGAGGCTGGGGAGGGGGGGCATAGTATTCGTGAGCCAGACCCTCGGCAAAGCCTACGCCAAGGCTCTGGCGGCCAGGCTCTCCGAGGCCGGTGTTAGGGCCGCCACGGCGCTTGCCGGGGGTAGGAGGGCGGTTGAGGCGCTCGCCCGGGGCGACGTCGACGTAGTAGTCGGGGTCGCCAGCAGGTACGGCGTCGTTGTCAGGGGCATCGATCTACCCGAGGTCGTGAGGTACGCCATCTTCGCCGGAGTCCCCGCCAGGAGGATGGATGCCCTAGACGCCCTAGCGAGTCCCTCGAGGCTACTCAGGCTCCTCCTAGCCTTCGCCGACGAGGGTGACGCTGACGCTGCCAGGCTCGCCGACGAGCTGCGGAGGAGGCTCGAGAGGGTGAAGGATCCCAGCCTGGTACCGCTAGCCGTTAAGGGTAGGCTCTCGCCAGCTAAGGGGAGCAGCCTGGAGGCGGCCGCCGAGTCCGTTAGGGAGGCGCGCGAGTACGCTGTAGCCAGGCTCTACGGCCTAGTAGAGCCCGGGGGGAGGCTCTACATCGGCGGCACGGTCTACGCGCTGGAACCCCCGGGTCTGGTGGCGTACCTGGTAGATGCTCCAACCTACCTCCAGGCCAGCGGCCGCACGAGCAGGCTCTACAGGGGCTCCATGACCCTTGGGCTCAGCGTAGTCGTTGACAGCAGCTGGGAGATGGTGAGGGCCCTCCAGGATAAGCTACGCTGGTACGCTAAGGCCGACTTCAAGCCCTTCAACGATCTAGACCTGAATGAGGTCTCAAGGATGCTGGAGGAGAGCCGCCGGGGCGGGGGCCGCCGCGTGAGGGTTAGAACTGTGCTCCTCGTAGTCGAGTCCCCCACGAAGGCTAGGACAATAGCCTGGTTCTGGGGCAGGCCTGGTAGGAGGAGGGTCGGCAGGCTCACCGTCTACGAGACCGCGGCTTATGACGAGGAGGACTCCACGGTCTACCTCTTAACGGTAACCGCTACCAGGGGGCACCTCTACGATCTAGCAGTCGACGAGGAGGGGAGCATACACGGCGTCCACGTTGACGGAGACACCCTGAGACCCGTCTACACCAGCATCAAGAGGTGCCTCTCCTGCGGCTACCAGTTCACCGATGAGAGCCCCGTATGCCCCCGCTGCGGTAGCCCGGCCGTGCTCGACTCTAGGACTGTGATTGAGGCGCTCAGGAAGCTGGCTACTGAGGTAGACGAGGTCATAGTAGCCACGGACCCGGACAGGGAGGGGGAGAAGATAGGGTGGGACGTCGCACTAGCGCTTAAACCCTACAACCGCAACATCAAGAGGGGGAGGTTCCACGAGGTCACACCTAGGGCGGTCCTCGAGGCCCTCCGCGGCGCCGGCGGTTTCGATAAGCACCTAGTGGAGGCCCAGATAGCGAGGAGGGTAGAGGACCGCTGGATAGGCTTCGCCCTCAGCGGCCACCTCAAGGAGGTGTTCAAGGCACCATGGCTCGGCGCCGGCCGCGTTCAGACGCCCGTGCTCGGCTGGGTCATTGAGAGGTATAGGAAGTGGAGGGAGGGGAGGGGCTACAGGGTCATAGCCCGCCTGGAGGGTGGTGGGAGGCTCTCCCTCTACACCCGCGAGAGGGCCGAGGCCGAGGAGGCGGCCTCGGCGGGTGAAGCCGTTGTAGTGGAGGCAGAGTACTGGGAGGCTGAGAGGCAGCCTCCCCCACCCTACACGACCGACTCCCTCCTCTACGAGGCCGGCAGGCGCCTCGGCCTACCGGCGGGGCTCACCATGAGGCTGGCCCAGGAGCTCTTCGAGAGCGGCCTCATAACCTATCATAGGACTGACTCGGTTAGGGTCTCAACGACTGGTATGGGGGTGGCTAAGGCATACCTCGAGAAGAGGGGGCTGGAGGGCCTCTACAAGCCGAGGCAGTGGGGTGAGGGTGGGGCCCACGAGGCGATAAGGCCCACGAGGCCCCTCGACGCGGCCGAGGTTGAGAGGGCCGTCCTAGAGGGCACGCTGAGGATCCCCATTAGGCTGACGAGGCTCCACCTACGCCTCTACCAGATGATATTCGAGCGCTTCATAGCCAGTCAGATGAGGGAGGCAAGGGTGGTCATGGGGAGGGTGAGGGTTAGACTCGGCCCCCTCGAGCAGGTGCTGGAGAGGCCCGTGAAGGCGGTGGAGGAGGGGTACCTAGCAATAATGAGTGGGGAGCTGGCAGGGTGGCTCGACGGCCTCAAGAAGGGCTCTAGGATAAGGGTTCTCGACGCAAAGATAGTGAGGGCTAGCAACGTAACACTCTACAGGAGCGGGGACCTAGTCAGGCTCATGAAGGAGACCGGGATAGGGAGGCCAAGCACCTACGCGAAGGTCATAGAAGCCAATAAGAGGCACGGCTACATAGTCGAGAGCAAGAAGCGCTCATACATAATACCCACGAAGAGGGGGGTGGAGGTATACGAGTACCTCACAAGCAGGTTCCCAGAGCTAGTCAGCGTCGAGACAACCAGGAAGATGGAGGAGAGGCTAGACGCTATAGCAGAGGGAGTACTAGACGCGAGCAACGCTCTACTAGAGAGCTGGGCCGAGATAGAGAAGCTACTCAGCAACGCAAGCCAGGTAAGCCAGGCCCCCCTCGAGACCTGAAGAGGCAGGCCAGAGAACTCACGGGGGGCTCACCCCCGGGCGCCCCCACGGCTCCCCCCGGGCCCGGGCGTGGACTCGTGGCTCATGCGGAGGAAGCGCTATTCTAAGGGCTATCAGAGCAACGTGTATATTAGGGCGCCCGGTGAGCCCCCTCCTGTTGAGGGTGCTGCGTGAATGGCTAGATTAGGCGGGTTACCAGCTTATGCCACCTCAATGCTCCTAGTGATTATCGTGGCTCTATCGCCTGTGGCGGTGGCTGCAGGGCCCGGAGGGCACCACGGCCACCGTGTCGTAGAGGGCCTCCAGGGCCTTCATGTGGAGGTTACCATAACACCCCACGGCTACACGGTGACGGGCCGCGTGAATGCGACGGCCTCGCCCTCAGCCGAAATCGAGGCCCTCGATGGCCATGTCTCCTACCACTATGATAATAAGACGTGCACAACTAAGCTGGAGGGCTCCCTACACGTTAAGAGCGGGAAGCTCGAGGGGTCGAGGATAAGTCTAGCGGCGCGGGGCACGGGAGACCTAAGGGCGGTGAAGGGCCACCTAATATTCAAGTCTAAGAACCACATCGACGAGAGTATTTACACGAACACCAGTAAGGCCGTGTTAGACATCCACATAGGCTTGAACTCGACCAGTGAGGGCGCCTACTCCATACCAGACAAGAAGGGCTCCATGGAGAGGGACTTCAACACAACCATACACCTCGAAGCCGCCAATGAGAGCCAGGAGCTTATAGTGGTCAACGCAAACCTGACTGGCAGCATCGAGGAGTATAGGTTGGTTAATACTAGCATAGCTAACGTTGGCGTTGAGGGCCCGGTTTCCCTGCTCATACCCGTCTCGGGCAGGCCTATCAAGGCCGACTTCTACCTCATGAGTAGGTCCACCGTGAACGCTACCAGGCTCACCGCCAACGTTACCCACGTTAAGCTGGTAGACTACACCACTATGACATTCAAGGACGCGGCCGTGGCCACGGGGTTCTACCTCCTACTCTCAAACCTAGTTACGAGCCTCAACCTAACAAAGTACGTCCAGGTATCCCTGACCACTACCATGTCGAACGCTACGGTGACGATAAAGGTGAATTACGAGGGTAACATCTCACCCTCAAGCCTGGGGAAGCTCGAGTCCAAGATTAAGATAGGCTCCATGGGCGGGCAGGAGCTACCCCTCAAGGGCCTCTCGGGGAGGCTCGGAGCCCTCCTAGGGGGCTTCAGCAGCCTAGAGGAGGCGTCGAGGCTCCCCTCAAACATAACGGGTGTCCTGAGCGTCTACTACGATGTGAAGGCGCACGCCTCCCAGGGAGTCCTAGACGCCAGCGTTAAGGCGGAGGCTAAGGCCGCGGGAGACTTCTGCAAGTCCAACTACACCCTGACAACGCTTGAGGCAGAGGTCCACTACAGCAATTCCACGAAGACCATTCACCTCGAGTTCACGGTGGCCGGCAGATCGGCGGAGCCCTACACGCCCACCATATCGGTTGCGAGCATACTCCACAGCCTACTCGAGAGGTTCAAGGGCAACGTGAGTAATGCAGTCATAGTCGTGAAGTCAGCGGACGGCGTAAGCCTAGAGGCTGCGGGGGTCAAGGCTAGGAGGCTCGTATTCACGCTCGCGAACTACACCAGCCTGGAGAGCCTCGCAGCCGAGTACAGGGGCGTGGCGGCCCGCATGGCTGGGAACCTCCTCGAGATAGCCTCCAGCAAGTCGAAGCTATCAATCAAGCTACCACCCCTAGCGGCCGCCGCGAAGGGGCTAGTAGTCAGGGGCCCGCTGGCAGCCAACATAACCCTGCCCTTCCACGGAGTGCTCCACAGGGAGTTCAGGGTCAAGGTATTCAATAGCATAGCGCAGGGTGTAGGGCTGCTAATCCACAAGGGCTCGAAGGTGGGTAGGAGCCTCCACATAGCGACGCTGCCGCCCGACGAGGTGAAGATACCCCCAACAATCAAGGCCCACAAGGCCGGCCCTGCCCTGGAGCTCGAGGGCGTTGAGGGCGTAGTCACGGTGATCCTACCCTACAAGAGCGAGTACCCCGGCCAGCCGGCAGTGCTGGTGGTGCACACTAACGGCTCTGTAGAGGTGGTGACGAAGGTAGTAGTCAAGGACGGCTACATAGAAGCCAACGTGTCCGCTAGCAGCGTGTTCGCCCCCATAACACTCTCCCAGGCCGGGGGAGGCGGGGGAGCCACGACAACCAGCTCGACTACAAGCACTTCAACGACTACAACCAAGACTACAACCACAACCCATACAACCACAACAACTACGACTAAGACTACAACCACGGGGACTACGAGTGAGACCACAAGCACTATGAAGACCACAACCTCCACCACAGCAACCACAACGAGGACCAGTACAACCCAACACACGTCGACGAGTAAGCCTTCCCAGGGCACCACTACGACCACTCCAACAACCACATCTACAACGACGAAGTCCAGGAAGACGGGCCTGGCAGCTGCAGCGGTCATTGTAGTCGTAATCATAATCGCGGCTGCAGCCGCCCTCGCTAGGAGGAGGTGAAGGGGCCCCTCAACACCCCCCGGATACACTCGGGGGGGACTCTTTCTACTAGGTAGACCCTCTCACTCGCCTTATACACCCTATACCCGAGCCTCCTAAGGCACCTAGTATC
>Ga0256833_1002904_pt1 | contig 11873 bp, 11 predicted proteins | sample 356284metaG_FD_190535 | JGI IMG/M metagenome (GOLD analysis project Ga0256833, IMG submission 190535) | Hydrothermal vent microbial communities from Mid Atlantic Ridge, Atlantic Ocean - 356-284 | ecosystem: Environmental > Aquatic > Marine > Hydrothermal vents | place: Atlantic Ocean: Mid...
CCTTGAAAAGGAAGTGATGCTTGCATTTCTCCCATGGACACACTCCTTTGGAAGAACTGTGGATCTCTATCTTGGAGCCTACCATGGTGAGGGGATAATGGCCATTGCCGAGAGTATTCAAAAGGTTCCGGAGAACATACAGGAGATAAAGCCCACAATGTTTGCCTCTGTGCCCAGAATTTTTGAAAAAATTTACACAAAAATAATTTCAGAGGTTGAACAGGGTCCTGCTCTGAAGAAGAAGATCTTCTACTGGGCTCTCAATGTGGGAAGGAAGTGGGCGAAGTACAATCTGGAGGGTAAGCCTGTATCCTTTCTCCTTGAGATTCAGAGATCCATTGCTGATAAACTGGTTTTCTCCAAGGTGAGGGAAGCCCTTGGAGGAAGATTAAAATTTACCGCCTCCGGTGGTGGTCCTCTTTCCAAAGAACTGGGTGAAATTTTCTATGCCATGGGAATTAAGATTATTGAAGGTTATGGATTAACAGAAACTTCACCAGTTGTGACTGTCAATCCTCCCGACAGGCCCAAGTATGGATCCATTGGAAAACCCATTCCAGGTGCCCAGCTCAAGATTGCGGAGGATGGGGAAATTCTCATAAAGGGTCCCATGGTTATGAAGGGTTATTACAACAAGCCTGAGGCTACCAGAGAGGCAATTGATGAAGAAGGCTGGTTCCATTCTGGTGATATTGGTAGAGTGGATGAAGAGGGTTATTACTACATAACTGACAGGAAGAAGGATATTATTGTAACTGCTGGTGGAAAGAATATTGCCCCACAGCCAATTGAAAACAAGTTGAAGTTGAACAGATTCATTGAACAGGTTGTGGTTATCGGTGACAGGAGACCATACTGTGTGGCTTTAATACAGCCAGATTTTGAGGAATTGAAAGCTTATGCCCAGGAGAAAGGGATAAGTTATACCGATATCAAGGAGTTGCTTGATAAACCAGAAGTAAGAAATCTCTTTCAGGAAGCGGTTGATGAGGTAAATAAAGACCTGCCAAGGTATTCAACCATCAAAAAGTTTGAGCTCATTCCTGAGCCTCTTACCCCTGAATCTGGTGAACTCACACCTACTCTCAAGGTTAAGAGGTGGAGAGTGGAAGAGAAATACAGAGATCTTGTGGAAAAGATGTATTCTTGATAGGGGGATTTCATCCCCCTTTTTTTTATGGGTATACGAAGTTCACTTTTATACCTGAAGTAACTGTGATTTTGCTCCACTCTTCTGGATGAAAAAGTTCTCCATCGATTATAAATCCTTCATCAGTTTCAATGGTCATTTTCTTTCCTGCCCCCATCCAGTGATAGCCTGAGAATTCATATCTGACCAGGTCAAAGCCCCATAGGAGGTTGTGGGCATTTCGAAGAGCGGTGAAAATATCAAGATCGCTCACAATATAGTAAAATTCCATACGATTTTTTGAAACTTTTCTGAAGGGAGTAAGGGTTGGAAAGGGTTCCGAGATGGAGGTGGCTACAGCTGCCTTGACCGTTTCCGACGGGAAGGGGATTCCATCAATTATTACCTTTGCCCTGATAGGTTCAATGAGCTCTCTGTACTCTTTCACATTCATTGCAATTCCACCGATTGTCTGCATTATTTCCTTCAGAACCCATCTTATTCCGGGCTTTCCATATTGAAGATACCTTTCAATAAATCTGAGAATTGTGCCGTTGGCAAAAGTGATACCATACTGGGGATGTTCCAGCTGATCACCTTCCACCTTTAAGAGTGCTATTTCAATGAGGTCAACCTCATTTTTCATAAATTTTTTCATGAATCTTTTCACAATAGTTGCAGGATTGTAAGCCCTTGCACTGAGAAACCTGACCATTGCATTTGTGGATCCGCCGGTCAGAGGGATAATATTGGGGAGATCTTCATCTCTTTTCTGTCTTATCCATTCAGTGATAACTTTCTGAATTGTTCCATCACCACCATTTATTCCAAGATAGGAGATCTCCTTTTCTATGAAGTAGGAAACGGCGTTTCTCATCTCTGCAAGGGAGGCGGTATCTATTACTTCTCCCCATTCTCCCAGCAGAGGCTGAAGCACATTTTTGGAAAATCTACCTTTTTTGTTTTTTGAAGAGTTGAGATTTGTGATGATGCCGATACATTCTTTTTTACCCATTCTCCGGCTCTCCATTTGAGATTGAATTTATTATATCACAGGAAGGATGATTGCAAAATTTCCAGCCTTTACCCTTCCTTTTGCATTTGTGGTATAATAAACTCCAAAACGGAGACGAGAGATGATTGATTTCAGCAGACTGGTAACGGGTAAAATTCAGCCTGGGGATGAGCTCAGGTATAGGAGAAAGGGGAAAACCCCCCATTATCTTCTGCGGTATGAGAAGAATGCCAGACCCATAGTTGTGTGGAATATGACAAGGTTGTGCAACCTGAGGTGTATCCACTGCTATGCCGATGCAAAGGATAAGCCCCATCCTCTGGAACTCACTACTGAGGAAGCAAAGAGGATGATAGACGACCTTGCTGATCTTGGTGTCCCCGTTTTGCTTTTTTCCGGTGGGGAACCATATATGCGGGAGGATCTCTTTGAACTTGGAGCTTATGCAAAAGAAAAGGGGATCAGAACTGTAATTTCTTCAAATGGCACCCTCATTGACAGGGAAATGGCTAAAAAAACTAAAGAAGCCGGGTTCAGCTATGTTGGAGTTAGTCTGGATGGGGGTAACAGAGAAGTAAACGATAAATTCAGAGGTGTTAAAGGGGCCTTTGATAAGGCACTTGAGGGTATAAGAAATTTGAGGGAGGCAAAGGTAAAGGTTGGATTGAGATTCACGATCACTGCATATAACTACCAGACAATTCAGGAACTTTTTGAACTGATGGAGAGGGAGGAAATAAATAGAATCTGTTTTTATCATCTGGTTTACTCTGGAAGGGGTAAGAAGCTTACAAGAGCTGAACTTTCACCTGAAGAAACGAGAAAAATAATTGATATGATCATTGAAAAGGTAAAAGAGCTTGATAAGAAAGGAAAGATGATCGAAGTACTCACCGTTGATAATCATGCAGATGGTCCCTATCTTTATTTGAAGATGCTCAAAGAAGATCCGGAGAGGGCAAAACAGATCTATGAGTTGCTCAAGCTGAATGGTGGAAATGGCAGTGGAACGAGGATAGCAAACATTGACTGGCTGGGTAATGTTCATCCTGATCAGTTTTGGTGGAATCACACCCTTGGAAATGTGAAAGAGAGACCCTTCAGTGAAATATGGTATGATGAGAATAACGAATTTCTGATGAAACTCAAAGAAAAAAAGAAGTGGGTTAAAGGACGATGTGCCAGTTGCAGATTCCTTGAAATATGTGGAGGTAATTTCAGAGCAAGGGCAGAGGCTGTCTATGGGGATCCCTGGGCACCTGATCCAGCCTGCTATCTTACCGATGAGGAAATTGGATTAAAGGGGGCGGAGGTTAAATGAGTTTTTTCCCCATCTACCTGAAGGTTGATAATAAGAGCGCATTGATTGTTGGTGGTGGTAAGGTGGCAGAGAGAAAAACCTTTGATCTTCTCCAGGGAGACTCTGATGTCTATGTGATGTCTCCTTTTCTCTCTGATGGGCTTACGATGCTTTTAAAGGAGGGCAGGATTAACTGGATAGCCAGTGAGTTTGCTCCCGATGAGGTACCTGAAGATATTTTTCTCATAATAGCTGCAACTGACAGTGAAGAGGTGAACAGGGAAATTTATAACTATGCAAAAAGCAGGAATATCCTGATAAATGTTGTGGATTCTCCCGATTTGTGTGACTTTTATGTCCCATCGGTCATAAGAAGGGGAGAAGTGACGATAGCCATCTCAACTGGTGGGAGAGCACCCTCTTTTTCCAGAGCTCTGAGGGAGTTCATTGAATCTGTACTGCCAGAGGATATTTCCAGAGCTCTTGATTTTATTAGTGATGTCAGAACAAGGTTAATGGATGCAGGTGTGTCTCAGAGGGGTAAAATTCTTCTGAAGTCTGCACGGGAAGTTATTTCAAAAATTGGAAGCGGAGAAAATCTCACAGAAGTTAAAAGGGAGATTGAAGAAAAATTGAAAGATGAAATATAAAATCGTCGGATTGAACTTCAAAACTGCTCCTTCCCGTATCAGAGGGTCCTTTGCAGTGGGTCCTCACAATAGAAGGGATATTTATGAAAAGACTCGTTCCCATCTGAAGAGCGAATTCATCTGGTTATCCACATGTAACAGGACCGAGCTTTATGTTGCTCAGAGAGGCGGCATTGAAGATAGAAAATTGCTGAGCCTCTTTTTTGATGTTTTTGACACAATGGTGTCTCCCGATTACTTTTACATCTACAGTGACAGAGGTGCCGTGAAGCATATTTTTGAGGTGGTAACAGGAATTGATTCCATGGTTGTGGGAGAAAAGGAAATAGTGGGGCAGGTAAAGGAAGCATACAGATATGCTCGCTCCAGAGGAACTGTTGGAAAGTATCTTGACAAACTTTTCACCACTGCGCTTCACATAAATAAAGATGTAAGGAGCAGGCTCCCTGAGTTGTCAAGTCCTCTTTCTATACCCTACATCGGGGTAAAAATGACGAGGGATGTTCTTGGTGATTTTAAGGAGAGGAGATTCCTTATCATTGGTACCGGTAGTATGGGTGACCTTGTGGCAAAAAATATCATTGAATATGGAGGAGAAAATATCACATTTGCAGGGAAACATATGGAAAGAGTCAGGGAAATTGCATCAAGATGGAATAAGGAGTGGATGACAAGAGATGAGGCTTTAAGATCCATCGGTGAATTTGACGGGGTCGTCGTGGCAACTCCTGTAAAATCCCCCATAATCACCGATGAAATTTTTCCACTGCCACCCTCTCATGAAATGGTCATTCTCGATATTTCCATTCCCAGAGCTGTGGAGTTCGAAAGGGTGCCTCAGAGGGTCCATGTAATTTATCTTGACGATCTGAAAGACGCTACTGAGGAGAACAGAAAATCGAGGGAAGAGGCGGTTGAAAAGGCAAGAGAGATCATAGAGTATGAGTCAATCAGATTTATGGGGTGGCTTGTGGAGCAGTATGTTGCTCCAATGATTGAAAAGATGTTTGACAGGAGCGAAGAGATCAGACTTGAAATGATGGAGGATTTTTTCTCAAGATACAGAATCGATGAAGATTTGCGGAAAAAAATTGATCAATACACCAGTCAGCTTGTTAAGAAGCTGATTCACATTCATCTGGAAAAGGTCAGAATGGCCACCCGTGGAATGTGGGATGATGAAATCTACGAGCTAATTTATTCCATTTTTTCCCGCTATGAAAAAAACAAAAGTGAAAAGATTAGGAACGAGGGGCAGTCCTTTAGCTCTGGAACAGGCAAGGAGAGCTGAAAATTACCTGAAGTCCTCCGGAATCGATGTTTCCATTGTGGTGGTTACATCAAAGGGGGATAAGGATTTGAAGTCTCCTCTCTGGAAACTGGGTGGAAAGGGTGCTTTCACCAGGGCACTGGAAGAGGCTCTTGTTAAAGGAGAGATTGATCTTGCTGTTCACAGTGCCAAGGATCTTCCTGTGAGTATTGCTGAAGGAACTGAAATTGTTTCTGTGTTGCCAAGGGGGAGAGTGGAGGATCTTTTGCTTGTACGGGAACCTGTTGAGGATGTGGGAGAATTTCTCAAGCAGGCGAGGATAGCTACCGGGAGTCTCAGACGGAGGGCTCTGTTAAGGAAAATTTACGGGAGTGAAAATTTTGTGGATATCAGGGGAAATGTTGATACCAGAATAAGGAAGCTACATGAGGGAGAATTTGATGCCCTTGTTCTTGCCAGGGCTGGTCTGGAAAGGTTAAATCTGCTTGGCAGGAGTTTCTGGTACAAGTTTGATCCCGATTTTTTTGTCCCTTCCCCCGGGCAGGGTTTTATTGTAATTCAGGGAAGAAAGGGTGAGAATGAAGAGTTAAAAAGGATGGATGAAAACTGGATATCCTTTCATGTTGAGAGAAATGTTGCTGCGCAATTATCCCTTGATTGCAGAACCCCTGCAGGATTTCATGCGAAGGTTGAAAGCGGGAAAGTTTATTTTTCAGGAGTCATACTCACCCCCGATGGAAGTGATTGGGTTGAGTTGAAGGACGAAGAAAGGGTGGAAAATTGGGATAGTTTTCACATTAAAATATCTGAGAAATTTCATGCACTCGGTGTTGAGAGAATCCTTGAAAGGATAGAAAGATGGGTGAGGTCATAATTGCAGGTGCCGGGCCCGGTAACCCGCTTCTTATTTCTCTTCAGTTGCTTGAAGAGTTGAAAAGAGCAGATGTTATAATCTATGATCGTCTGATTCATCCCGAGATATTGAGGTTTGCCAGAAAGGATGCGGAGAAGATTTTTGCGGGTAAAGAAGCAAAGAGACACTATTTGAAACAGTATGAGATCAATGATCTTTTAATTGAAAAGGCCAGAAAAGGGAAGAGGGTTTTGAGAATTCAGGGTGGTGACCCTGTTATTTTTGGAAGAACTGGAGAGGAACTGGAAAAGTTAAATGAAGCAGGTATCAGGTACAGACTCATTCCCGGTATTACAGCGGGAATAGCTGCCCCTGAATATGCAGGCATACCACTTACACACAGAAGAGAAACTTCAGCTGTAATGTTTATAACTGGCCATGAGGATCCTGAAAAGAAGTATCCCGCAATAGACTGGGATCATGTGGCTGCTTTTACAGGAACTCTGATAATCTACATGGGAGTGAGCAATCTCGACAGAATTGTTTCTACCCTGATCGAGAAGGGAAAGTCCCCGGATACCCCTGTTGCCATGATTCAGAATGGAACCTTTTACAACCAGAAAGTTATTCATGGTACACTGAAAGATATAGTTGAGATTGCCAGGAGGGAGAAGATTGCTCCACCTGCCATAACAGTTGTTGGAGGTGTTGCCAGGTATGTTGAGCAGAACAGGTGGTTTGAGAAACTCCCATTTTATGGATTGAAAATAGCAGTGCTAAGGGGGGAGGATGAGGTACTTGATGTGGCCAGGAAAATATGGTACAGAGGTGGCGAGGCTGCCATCTTTCCCGTGATAAAGTTTGAAAAAAAAGATTTCTCGGTTGATTTACCACGGATATGCGATTATTCAGTTAACAAAAAGGAGCTTGTTGTTTTTACCAGTCCGAGGGGTGTAAAGTTCTTTTTTGAGGGAGTGAGGGGAAGGGGACTTGATATAAGATGTCTTGGTTTCAGAAGGATAGCAGCAATTGGACCATCCACCAGAGATGCAGTTGAAAGTCTGGGTCTCAGGGTGGATATTGTTCCAGATAAGTATGTTGCAGAGTCTCTGGCGGATTCCATTATGTCTGAGAAACCTGAGAGAGTTTTTATTCTGAGGGCTGAGAGGGCAAGGGAGGTTCTACCCGAAATGTTGCAGAAGGCGGGAATAGAGGTAAAGGTTATCCCCGTTTACAGAACTCTGATAGTAGAGCATTCTCCAGAGGAGATTGAGGGAGTTTTAACTTCCGATTTCTTTCTCTTTTCCAGTTCATCAACCTTTGAGAATTTTGTCAGGATGATTGGTGATCCATTCAGAATAAAGGGTAAAATTGTTTCAATTGGACCTGTTACAACCTCAACTATAAAAAAGTATGGACTGGAACCAGTTGTGGAAAGCGAGACTCATACAATTGATGGAGTAATAGCTTCCCTGGAAAGCTATATTTACTCCAGAAGGGAGGTTTAAAAATGTATTTTCCCATTTTAAGAATGAGAAGGTTAAGGATGAAGGATAACTTTAGAAGAATGCGAAGGGAAACCAGGCTCTCCATCTCTGATCTCATTTATCCCATTTTTATTCAGGACGGGAAAAAGATTAAGCTGGAAGTACCTTCAATGCCAGGAATATACAGATTTTCAACAGATACTGTACTTGAAGAGGTTGAAAGAGTGGCGGAAATGGGAATACCTGCAATTATCCTCTTTGGGATTCCTGCCGAGAAGGATTCAATGGCAACTCAGGCCTGGGTTGAGGACGGTATAATTCAGAGGGGGGTGAGGGTTATAAAAGAGAAGTTTCCTGAACTGATCGTTATAACCGATGTTTGTCTCTGTGAGTACACTGATCATGGTCACTGTGGAATTGTAAAGGATGGCAAAATATTGAATGACGAAACACTGGAGATCATAAAAAAAATAGCTCTTTCACAGGTGGAAGCTGGTGCCGATATGGTGGCTCCGTCTGGAATGATGGATGGGGCTGTGGCAGCTATCAGGGAGATTCTCGATGAATATGGATATGGTGAAATCCCCATAATGGGTTATTCCGCAAAGTTTGCTTCAAGTTTTTATGGTCCATTCAGAGATGCGGCGGAGTCTGCTCCTGCCTTTGGAGATAGAAGAACTTATCAGATGGACCCCGCCAACAGACTTGAAGCTCTTCAGGAGATTGAACTTGATATTCAAGAAGGTGCGGATATCGTTATGGTAAAACCCGCTCTGCCTTACCTGGACATAATCAGAGAGGCGAAGGAGAGAATAAATGTGCCTCTTGCAGCATATCAGGTAAGTGGTGAATACTCCATGATCAGGGCAGCCGCAAAATTAGGGTGGCTTGATGAAAAGAAGGCAATATGGGAGGCTACTCTTTCCATAAAAAGGGCAGGGGCTGATTTGATATTAACATACTTTGCCCCTGAACTTGCTGAAATGATAAAGGAAGGGTGGAATGAATCTTGATTTTAATAAGAGTCCGCTTATAGTTTTCTGGGAAACGACTCAGGCGTGTGATCTGGCATGCAGGCACTGCCGCGCAGTTGCAATGCCTGACCCTCACCCCAGAGAGCTGACCACAGAGGAGGGTAAAAGGTTAATTGACAGAATAGCAGAATTTGAAGTGGCTCCCATCCTGATTTACACAGGTGGTGATCCTCTGAAAAGAAAGGATATTTACGAACTCGTTGCCTATGGGGTTGAAAAGAGACTCAGAGTGGCAATGAGTCCAAGTGGAACTCCCCTTGTGACGAAGGAAAGACTTCAGAGATTGAGGGATGTGGGACTTATGAGGGTTTCTTTCAGCCTTGATGGGTCCAACAGATATATTCACGATTCATTCAGAGGGGTAAAGGGGTCCTTTGAATATACGATGAATGGAATAAGGTGGTCCAGAGAGGTGGGTTTGACTGTACAGGTAAATACCACTGTGACCAAGTGGAACTACGGTGATCTTGAAAATATAGCTGAACTACTTTCAAAGATGGAAATTGTAATGTGGGATGTATTCTTTCTGGTTCCCACAGGAAGGGCAACTCTCTGGGATATGATTTCTCCCTCCCAGTTTGAAGAAGCATTTGAGAGACTATATGAACTTTCCATGAAATACAATTTTACCATTAAAACCACTGCAGCCACTCACTACAGGAGATTCCAGATCCAGCAGATGGAGAGGAGAGGAATCAATATTACTCCAGAAAGTGTGAAAGGTGCGTACATGACAGCCAGGAAGGGCCATCCTCATCATGGATTCACAACAGGTGTCACAGATGGTAGAGGTATTATGTTTATTTCCAAAACAGGAGATATCTTTCCAAGCGGTTTTCTCCCTATCAAAACAGGTAATGTGAGAGAGGATGATCTGATAGATGTTTACCAGAATCATCCAGTTTTCAGGTCCCTCAGGGATCCTGATCAGTTGAAAGGGAAATGTGGAAAGTGTTCTTTCAAGGAGATATGTGGAGGTTCAAGGGCAAGGGCATACGGGATCACCGGTGACTATCTTGCTGAGGAACCCTACTGCATCCATACCCCTGAAGGATTTGATTTCAGAGAGTCTCACGCCTATAAAATAGAAAGGGGAATTTTCCCTGATGGACCTGCTGTGAAGAGGGCTATCTGATGCAGGAGATCAGGAAAAAACTGCTTGAAATTCTTCAATTTGATTTTCCCATTTCAGTTGAACCATGGAGAGATATTGGGGATAAACTTGGAATGTCACCTGGGGAGGTTCTCAAACTTGTAAGGGAAATGAAGGAGAATGGCATCATTAGAAGAATTGGCGGAATTATAAATAAGGAAAAGGTGGGTTACAGGTCCACCCTGATAGCGGTTAAGGCTGGTGCGGAATGTCTTGATGGGGTGGCTGAATATCTGAATTCCCTTGTGGCAGTTACACACAATTATTTGAGAGATGATGAATGGAATCTATGGTTTACATTTAACTATGTTGATGAAAGCGAGGTAGAAGATCTCATCGAGAAGTTAAGCACTTTTCCATGTGTTGAGGATATCATGAATCTACCATCTGAGAGGATGGTTAAAATTGATGCGAGGTTCAGATAATGGGAAGGATAATGGCAGTAGATTATGGTGAGCGAAGGATTGGTATTGCACTGAGTGATCCCCTGAAGATAACTGCTCAGCCTTATGATGTGATTGAGGTTATTTCCGAAAAAAAGGCTGCAAACAGGATTGCAGAGATCGTAAAGGAAAAAGAGGTTGAGGAAGTGATCATAGGACTTCCTCTGAGTTCCACAGGGGGAGACACAAAAATTGGAGAAAAAGTAAAAGTTTTCGCTGAACTTGTAAAGAGAAGAGTGAATGTTCCCGTTAAACTCGTTGATGAGAGGATGACCACAAGGGGTGCAGTCAGAGTCCTTGATGAATTTGGTGTGAAAAGGGAAAAGAGAAAGAAGATCATAGATAAACTTGCAGCCACATATTTACTTGAAGGATACCTTGAAAGTTTAAGATGAAAGGGATACTCAGATCCTTTCTTCTCTCATTTGTTTTTCTTTTTATTCTGATTGTTTTCACAGTTTACCATTCCGTAGAGAAGGAATTCCCTGATAATCTCCGCGTCAGGGTGGAGAAAGGGGAGAACCTTAGGAGTCTATTGAGAAAATTGAAAAATAGGGCTGGCTTCAGCGATTTTGATCTTGTTCTCCTCTACTACTATGCGAGGGTGTCGGGCAAAGATAGAATTAAATCCGGTACATACCTTGCTCTTAAAGGGGAATCACTGCTATCTTTTTTGAAAAAGGTTAACTCAGGAAGAGCGATTCTAATAAGGGTTACAATACCTGAGGGTTTCAACTCCTATCAGATAGGTGAATTGCTTGATAAAAAAAGAGTATGCAGATATGAAGATTTTATCAGGTACGCCTTCAGCCGATTAACTGCAGAGAAGTACGGCATTCATTCTGACAGAGTTGAGGGTTTCCTTTTCCCTGATACCTATGAATTTTCAGAGGATATGAACGCAGAGCAGGTGATCAGAGTGATGGTGGAGAATTTCTGGAAACATTATCCTGAAGAGTTTAAAAAGAGGGAAAAGGAACTTGGATGGGATACATACAGGGTTGTTACCCTTGCGTCAATCATACAGAAAGAAACTTCAAAAGTTGAGGAAATGCCGCTGGTCTCTGCTGTTTACCATAATAGATTAAAAAAAGGAATGCTTCTTCAGGCTGATCCAACCGTAATCTATGGTTTATACCCCAATTTTGATGGTAATTTGAAGAAGAAAGATCTTCTGGACAGAAGTAACAGATGGAACACCTATGTTTACAAAGGCCTTCCTCCCACCCCCATCTGTAACCCGGGTTTACTGGCCATTAAAGCCGCCCTCTATCCCGCCAGTGTTGATTATCTTTACTTTGTTGCTAAGGGCGACGGTACACACTATTTTTCCCGAACCTATGAGGAACATAGAAAAGCTGTTTACAGGTACCAGATAAAAAAGAAGTGAAGTAATTTCAGCAGGTTATTATCAGAAATACCCCTTTTGCTCAAAATTAAATCTTACTTTACTTGCTTGTTTATCCATATGTTCCTCCATTTTATAGTTTGCCTCATTTGGTGTGTTCGTGTAGCCTCTTTTTTATCTCTTCTATTCTT
>Ga0256833_1002905_pt1 | contig 11872 bp, 7 predicted proteins | sample 356284metaG_FD_190535 | JGI IMG/M metagenome (GOLD analysis project Ga0256833, IMG submission 190535) | Hydrothermal vent microbial communities from Mid Atlantic Ridge, Atlantic Ocean - 356-284 | ecosystem: Environmental > Aquatic > Marine > Hydrothermal vents | place: Atlantic Ocean: Mid...
AGAACTTTGCTTATGAGATGCTCTACAACAAAACAGTCTACATCGAGTTCGATGAAACTGCTGGCTTAAAGGGTTATTATGGACGTTACCTTGCCTACGTTTACGTTAATGGAACTGACTTCAATGCTTTACTTGTGAAAAATGGGTTTGCTAGAGTTTACGTTGAAGGTGAATTCAGGAAGGAGAATTACTACCTCCAACTTGAAGAGATAGCTAAAGCAAACAAGACGAGTTTGTGGAGGATTGCTGAATAGGTGGTAGAATGGACTACCTGATCTTCATCCTCGGTCTAGTATTACTTGCTTTTCTAATCTTGCTCTGGAGGTATGCGAAGATTAAAGGCAGGATAGAGCAGAGAGCAAGGCAGATATTTGAAGAATGGAGAGAAAGAGAACTTGAGGCTACATCAGCAAGGAAAGCTGAGCTCCTTTTCGAGGAATGGAAACAAAGGTACGAGAAAGAGATAAGGAAGGATGCGATAGAGAAGAGCAAGGCGGTGATTGTAGGAAATGTTAGCGAACATTTCATTCCCTACTTACCAGAATTCAGATACAATCCGAAAGATGCCCGCTTTATCGGCTCTCCAATCGATCTGATTTATTCGACGGGCTTGATGAGGGAAAGCTGAAAAATAGTTTTTGTTGAGGTAAAATCAGGAAAGTCAACGCTTAGCAAGAGAAGCTTATCAGGGATGCTATAGAGCAGAGAAGGGTTGAATGGGAGATTTTGAGGTTGAGAGGTAGCTGATATGGGAATGGATCTGTTAAGGCTGTGGAATTACTGGAACATCTCTTCTCCTCAAGTATGCTGCTGAGAAGGGCTATGTTGTATTCAGAGTTCCTGAGAATGATTTTTGTAGCAATTCCTGCTACGATCTCTCTGATCTTGTTCGCTTCCGGAAAACTCTCTGACAATCTTCCAGATCGATGCCTCGTTAGCCGTGCATTTGTTGTTGCCTATTTTTTTGATGAGAGGGGAAAAATGCTAAGAAATCTTCTCACCATTTTATTTGCATCTCTTCTTATCTTCAACACCCTGGATTATCTCACAACGATCTACTGCTTAGAAAACATCCCAAATGCTTACGAAACAAATCCATGGATTAAAACTCCTGATGAGATATTCCGGTTCAAGATTCTTTACGGCATTCCTGTAGGAATAGCTGGCATCATCCTTGCCTTCTTATCTGAAAGGCTCAGGATGAGGTTTAGAGCAAAAATAAATTCAAGATTTATCGATTTCTGGTATTATCTCTGGCTTGCTTTCGTGCTTGTAGTCTTTATCGACTATATTTTCACGGTAGCTGGCAACGTTAGCGTGATCATCAGGTACGGTTAGCCTTCTAATCCTGTCATCTCCCTTAATCTTCCTGAAATATTCTTTTCTTCTTTCATTCCCTCAGTAATCTCCGAAAATCCAGAGCTCATCACAGAATTCGAGTATCTTTTTGTTCTCGCCGTAGGTTTCGTAGAACTTCATAACACAGAATTGATTTGGCAAAATTCTTAAAAGCTTAAAATGAATGAAATATGAAAGTCTCTGGAGGCATTTAAATGAACCCAGATGCAATAATCGGTAAGAGAGTTTTTTTACCGGGACATACCCAAGATTGGGTGGTTATTGAAAATTTGATTCCTCTCGATGAGGATTATTTTCAAATTCAGGCTCGATTGCCAAATGGGGTTTTATCGGAGTTTATAGTTACCAAGGAGGAGCTTTATCGAAGCCTTGAAGAAATTAAAGAAGAAATTAGTGTAAACGATCCAGAGAGATTAAAATTGATAGTTGAATCTTCACGCATTCGATTGGCCTACAGCTTTGATCCCTATTTTGCTGTAAGTCTTTCTGGAATTAAAACACTACCACATCAGATAGAGGCAGTATATATTAAAATGCTTCCTCAACCTCGATTGAGGTTTCTTCTTGCAGATGATCCTGGAGCAGGAAAAACAATAATGGCTGGTTTGCTCATTAAGGAACTTAAATTAAGAGGAGCAGTAGATAAAATTCTCATCCTCGTTCCAGCGTCATTAACGATACAATGGCAGGATGAATTGATGAGATTTTTCAATGAGTATTTCGTGATAGTTGACTCGGAAAGTGACCGACACCAGCTCATAAATCCATGGGAAAGGGAAAATCAGATTATAGCCTCTATAGACTATGCTAAGCAAAAAGATGTCCGTGAAAGGGTGTGGCAGCAAAAATGGGATTTGGTCATAGTTGATGAGGCACATAAGTGCTCAGCTTACACCAAATCATACGGCAATCGCTCTCCTGAGGTTGCAAAAACCTTGAGATACCAATTAGTCGAAAAATTGAGTCAGCAAACACATCATTTGCTTTTCCTTACAGCAACACCCCATCATGGAGATGAAGATCGCTTCGCTCACTTTTTAAGGCTTCTCGACCCTGATGTATTTCCAGAACCACATAAATTGCTCCAAGATGCCCATAGAATACGAAAAGAAATATTAAGTCTTGGAAAAGATTGTCCTTGGGCCATTCGAAGGCTCAAAGAGGATTTAAGAGATCTAAATGGAAATAGGCTTTTTACCGACAGACACGTGCAGACTGTTACTTTCACGTTAAATAGTCAGGAGTATTACCTCTACGAAAAAGTGACAGAATACTTAAATAAATTCTTAAGTGGTGGAACTGGGAAGCAGAAACAAAGTATAGCCTTAACAAGGACGGTTCTTCAAAGAAGGCTTGCAAGTTCCACAAGGGCCATATTTGAGACCCTAAGACGCCGTTATGAAAAACAGAGAAAATTACTGGAAGAATTTGAAAATCTGCCTCCCCACGAAATACTGAAGAGATTGGAACAAAAGAGGTATGCAGATGAGGAGGTTGAAGATGACGATCTTGACGAAATCGAGAAGGATAGATTAAGCGAAGAGTTTACTGCTGCAAGACATCTTGACGAATTAAGAATGGAAGTTGCAGCCTTAAAAGAATTGGTCCAAGAAGCAAGAAGGATATACGAGCAGGTTCCGGACAGTAAACTAAACACACTAAAAGAAGTTTTACAAAGAGCAGAATTCCAAGAGCTTAGGGATGGGAGAGGAAAATTGCTGATCTTTACAGAGCACAAAGACACCTTGTATCATCTGAAAGAGAACCTCGAAAAATGGGGTTACAAAGTTTGTGAGATCCACGGAGGGATGAATCCACGTGAAAGAAAGAAGGCACAGGAGGTTTTTAGGACTGAAGCGCAGATATGCGTTGCAACGGAGGCGGCAGGAGAGGGAATAAATCTCCAGTTTTGTCACCTCGTTATAAATTATGATCTGCCTTGGAATCCAACTAGGCTTGAGCAAAGACTTGGTAGGGTTCACCGTATCGGGCAAACTAAGGATGTTTATGTTTTCAACTTTGTTGCTGAGGAAGCTGAGAACGGTAAACCGGTTATTGAGGGTAAAATCCTCAAAAGGCTATTAGATAAACTGGATAAAATGAGGGATGCTTTAGGATCTGATAGAGTTTTTGATGTCATTGGCGAAATCTTGTCTATTAATAGAGTGGATCTCGCAAATCTGCTGAGAGAGGCCCTATACAATCCAAAGCGCCTTGATGAGTATCTGGACAGAATTGAACAAATTGACCCCGAAAAGTGGAAGAAGTATGAAGAAGCTACAGGAATAGCGCTTGCTCGTGCTTATGTAAAATTTGAAGACTTTCAAAAGAAGAATTTCGAAGCCGAAGAAAGGAGATTAATGCCAGAATACGTGGAGCGATATTTCCGTGCTGCTGCAAAAGAGGTAGGGCTTAGGGTGGAGGATAGGGCAGACGGCCTCCTTAGGATACCTTATGTACCAAAGGATTTGCGTTCAGAGACGTTGGAAGCTGTAAGGCGCTTCGGAAAGCCAGAAAAAGAATATCGGAAGGTTACTTTTCATAAGGAACACCTTGAAATGGATCAGCACCTTGATGCAGTTCTTATCGGGCCAGGACACCCACTATATGCATGTGTGGACGAGGTTTTAAATCGAAAATTTAACCACATTCGTGGTGGGTTGTCGGTATCGGTTGATCCAGCAACATCAGATCCATATTGGCTGCACTTCTTTGAGATGGATGTGGTTGGGGATTATCCACAAGCTAATAGTGTCCTATACTCTGAAGTAGTGGCTGTAAAGGAGGACAAAGAGGGAATGAGTATACTACCACCAGAAATTATCCACGACCTTTCCGTACCGGATAAATTGCCCGAAACACTGCCAAAACTTGAGCTTGACAGGGTCATTAATTTTATCAGAGTAAAAAGACAGATACAGAAGAGGCAGGAGATTTACAATGAAAGAAAAAGGCAGGCAGAGATCATAAAGGAATACCTTGAGAAAACATTTGATGCCCGAATTTGGAGAGCCCAACAAAAAGTTATGGAACTCAAAGCAAAGGTGGAGGAAGAAAAGGAATTTGCCTTGGCACTTAGCGAGGCAGAAAAAGAGCTTGAAGAACTTGAGCGATTAAAAAACGATCGTTTGAATCAAACAGAGAGAATCTCTACTGTTAGGACTGGACCAGTACGCCATTTAGCTTCTTTCTGGGTGATACCTTATGAGGGGTTCGTTGAAATTTCAGAAGAGTTGAAAGAGAGAAGTGAGATAGCTGCAATGAAAATAGCAATGGACTACGAAAGGAGTATTGGATGGGAACCAGAGGACGTATCAAAGTTAAAATTGGGCTTTGACATAAGGAGCCTAAGTCCGCCCGACCCACAAACAGGAAGGAGAGAGGTTAGAAGAATTGAAGTTAAGGGTAGGAAGAGAAGAGAGCCCATACGGATGACAGTAAATGAATGGTTGAAAGCTAAGCAGCTTGGAGACACATACTGGCTCTACGTTGTATGGGATCCTCTTGATGAGAACTACGAGCTTGTGAGGATTCAGAATCCAGCAAGTAAGTTTGAGCTTGTAGCCAAGGAGATAAAAGCTGTAAGCTTCTATGAGATTCCTGCTAATGCAATAGAAAAAGAGGGATCCAAATGACACCAGAGGAGTTTTGGAGTCAGAATGAGGCATATATGGATAAGAAATTTTACGTGGGTTTTTGCATCTTGGCTACATCTTTGAATGATTATGCCGTTGGGAGGAGTTTACATAGACAAAATAAGTTAGACTGGGCTTGTACAGCTTACTATTACTCGCTTGTCCATGCGTTGAGGTTAGTTTGTTTTCTGGTTTATGGAGATTTCCCAATGAGACATGACAATTTAGCAAAAGTATTCAAGTTCAATCGAAAGAGACTCCGAATCTCGCAATTCAATAAGAGGTAACTGGCTAAAGACTCTTGTTAATGATAATATTAGGCAAAGACTTACAAGTTGTAGCCTTTCGATAACCAAAATTTCCTCAGAATTCTCTTCAGTACCGAAGGAAGTACTGGAGCATTGGGGAGAAATCCTTGATACTGCTCGTAAACTTCGCAATGATAGCAGCTATGAGGGGCTTTTAATAGCCCATCAATACGATCACAGTATTGTTACTGCTGAATTTAAAAAATTAACAGAGTTGCTAAGAAAAGCTTGTGAGGAGATTGTTCCGCAAGTAATTGAGATGTTTAAAGAATTTATTGAAAAATCAGACCGAAAGGATCGCTGGTGTTCATACTTAAACTGGGAAGGGGCGTCGCAAGAAGGGGCCGATGTCTGGATAGATTCAAATATAACTGTTTCAAATACAACTCAAGGATTGGAGTATATAGAAGATTCACTTAAATCGAAGTTAACAAATGAGGAGGAGTGCGAAATCATTAGAGAGGCTACAAGGTGGCTGGAGCCTTTGCGTTCTATCTGTTCAAGTTCCAATGAGAGGCTTGCAGAAGCCGTTCTTAACAACATAATAACTAGACAATTCTTTGAGAAAAGAGAATTAATGGAAGAATTTAAGAGGAAGATTGAAGATTTTGAGCGAGTTGTTAGGGGGAATTCAAATGGAAGATAAAAGACTAATCGAGGATTTTTTGCCAATAAGAGATATTAGTGCTGAAGCAAGCAGAGAAAAATCCGTCAGGAAGGGGCATGTATCAACCTTACATCTCTGGTGGGCTCGCCGTCCCCTTGTTGCATGCAGAGCAGCCGTATATGCTGCTTTAGTGCCAGCACCCAAAGCAAAGAATGGAAGGGGTCCAAAAAGTGACTTTGTGAAAAGGCTTTGCAAGTATCCTGGGGATCCTACTGTGATAAAAACAGCACAGGAGCACATTCTGAAAGCTCACAAAGAAAGAGGTGGGGAGGGGAGACCAAAGGTTTTGGATATGTTTGCTGGTGGAGGTTCAATAGCTATTGAGGCTTTGAGGCTCGGTTGCGAATCGTACGCTCTGGAATTAAATCCCGTTGCGCATATAATTGAGTTGTGTACTCTCGTTTATCCACAAAAATATGGTAAGCCGGGTCTAAATGCTAAAGGGTCAGCTAAAGATGGAACATGGGCTGGATTAGCCAAGGAAGTTGAGTTCTGGGGAAATTGGGTACTTGAGAGAGTAAAGGAAGAGATTGGAGATTTATATCCCTCAATTGAACTTAAAGATAATAACGCAAGCAGTGAACTTGGAAAGTTTGGCATTGTTGATGATGAATCTAAAAACAATGTTTTGACGCCAGTGGCATATCTTTGGACGAGGACTGTAAAGTGTAAGAATCCATCATGTGGGGCTGTTGTGCCTTTGGTGAGGGCAACATGGCTGCGACAAAAAGAGGGAAATTATATAGCCTTGAAATTAGTTCCAGATGCCGAAGTGAAAAAACCCAATTTTCTGATAGTGAAATCAAATGCCAAAACTAAAAATGATGCGATAAAAGAGTTTGGTTTTGATCCAGGAAAGCTTTCAAAAGGTGGTAATGCGAGCTGTATTTTTTGTGGAACAGTAGCAGATACCAACTATGTTAAAGCTGAGGGTAAAGCAGGAAGAATCGGAAGGCAGCTTATGGCCATAGTGTGCATTACAGAAGGTAGCTCTGATAAAATATACCTTTCTGATAAAATTCTTGAGAGTCTTACTTCAGAAGATGATGTGATCTACGAGAGGATTGAGAAACTATGTAATGAAATAACGGTCACAGTCCCAGAAGAACCGATAATAAATGATGCCAAAAATGCTTTATTTCTGGTTTTGTATGGTATAACTCGCTGGTCTGACGTATTTACACCCCGACAACTTCTTGCACTTCTCACTTTCACAAAATGGATCAGAAGGGCATATGAAGAAATGATTACAAAAGGATATGATGAAGAAAGAGCCAAGGTCGTAGCTACGTATTTGGGGATCACACTTTCGCAGATGAGCCATTACAACTGCACACTTTCTCTTTGGTATTATGAACACATGGTTTCTGCATTCATTGAGGGACAGTCTTTACCAATGCGCTGGGATTTTGCAGAAGTAAATCCTTTCTGGACTAATGTCGGTAGTTGGAAATACGCTCTTAACTCAGTTGCATCCGCTATTGAGGCGGCAATCATCTCTAATACATCCGGCAAAGCACATGTTACTAGAGGTACAGCAACTCAATTACCATATCCTGACTCTCATTTTGATGCTATTGTTACAGATCCGCCATATTACGACAACATACCATACGCTGATCTATCAGATTTCTTTTACGTATGGTTGAAACGCTCAATAGGACACTTATACCCTGAGCATTTCTCCTTAGAGCTTACACCTAAAAAGAATGAGGCTGTTGCAGACGCTACAAGGCATGGTGGAAGTAAAGAGAAAGCAAAAAGGGCTTATGAGGAAATGCTTTACAAAGCATTAAAAGAGGCAAATAGAGTTCTAAAACCGAATAGTCCCATTGTTCTAATTTACGCCCACAAAACAACAGCAGGTTGGTCTACTTTGGTAGACGCACTACGTAAAGCAGGGTTTACGGTTGTTGAGGCATGGCCTATACAACTAGAACGGAAGGCTAGAAAAAGAGCACATGCGTCAGCAGCTTTAGCGTCCAATATATTTATGGTAGCAAGAAAAAGAGACGAAAACCAGTCAGAAATAGGAGATTACATACAAGTCAGAAAAGAGCTTGAAGAAATAGTAAGAGAAAGGGTTGAAACTCTCTGGTCATGGGGTATATCTGGAGCAGACTTGGTAATCGCATGTGTTGGTGCTGGACTAAAGGCTTTTACCCAGTATGAGAGAGTAGAACTTCCAAACGGAGAAGAGATTCCAGCAGAGAAGTTCCTTTCTGAAGTTGAGGGTGTAGTTCATGAAACCATCCTCGAAAAGCTTTTTGGCGTCGGGAGGAAAGGTGTAGCTGCTGTTGATCCTCCAACACGCTTCTATATATTATGGCGATACGCATACGGTAAGGCAGTAGTTGATGCTGGTGAGGCAATAGTATTCGCTTATCCACACGGAGTTGAACTCGACGGACCAAGAGGGCTATCAACAGGCAAATATGCGTTGCTGGAGAAAATCAAAAGCAAGTGTCGCTTGAGAGATTTCACAGAAAGAGGGGACAATGAAAGGCTAGGGTTGCCTGAAGATGGTAATCCCGCTCCACTTATAGATGTTCTCCATAGAATTCTATGGCTGATGGAGAACCAAACTTCAAAGATACCAGAGTTTCTTGAAAAAGCTAATGTGAGCACAGAAAAATTAAGATTGGTTGCTCAGGCTCTTGCAGGTTCAGCATTGCAGGGCGGAAACATAAAGCTTACAACAGACGAAGAACATTCTGCACTACAAAAGCTTCTTACTAACTGGAAAACTTTGATAGAAACAAATATATTTGAAATTTCTGATACCAAAGTTAAACAAACCAAATTTACAGAGTTCGGGTAAGGTGATGTCAATGCGAACCTACAGACTAAGACCTTGGACAGAAATTGTTAGATTGCATCCCGATGTCGAGTCTGGCGAGACTGCCCTTGCAGCCTACGCAATTGACCTTGGGGCCATTGTTGCTGGAGATCCCAGCATTCCGGCATATTACAGAGACAGCTTATCCTTCTGGAAGATAACATATCTTACAAGCGGTATGCGAAGAATGATTGAAGAAGTTTTTAACCGCCTTTCTGGGAAAGAAGGAGACAGAGTCCTTCAACTTCGTTCTCCCTTTGGTGGTGGTAAGTCCCATACTCTCGCGGCTTTATATCATGCTGTAAAAGACCGTAAAGCCTTTTTACAAGCTGTTCCAGAAGCAGCAAACCTCCCTGAGGTTGGAGATGTTAAGGTTGCTGTTTTTGATGGAGAGAAATTTGATGCAATTGAAGGTGTTGAGATATCAGGTCAAAGAATTAAAACATTGTGGGGGTATCTTGCATGGCAGCTTGGTGAATATGAAAAAGTTAGAAAACATGATGAAGACAGGGTCGCTCCCGGTGGAGATATCATTGCTGAAATTTTAGGTGACAGACCCACTTTAATTCTCCTTGATGAGGTCTTAAAGTATATTATAAGAGCCGAAGCGGTTAAGGTTGAAAATTCAACACTCGGGCAGCAAACAATTGAATTTGTCCAGACTTTAACCACTGAAGTTGCTAGAACCTGCCATTCAGTTCTTGTTTACAGTTTGCAGGCAAGCTTGCAGGAAGCGTTTCATAGAGAGGATCTACTAAGGATGCTTGATCATTTAACGGCAAGAGTGGATGCCAAAAGAGAGCCGGTGACTGGAGATGAAATACTCCATGTGTTAAGAAAACGCCTTCTAGCGGAGGAGCCAAGCGAAGAGGACTCTTTAGAGGTCGCCGAAGCATATGCAAACGTAATTAAGAGAATGAAGATTGCTAATGCAGTCGATGAAGTTCAGCGTAAAGAGGCTGAGGAAGAAAGTATCGTTATAAGGGATCGGATAAAGAAAAGCTACCCTTTCCATCCTGCTTTAATTGATATCATGAAAGAGCGATGGGCATCTCTCCCAAACTTCCAGAGAACTAGAGGTGCCCTCAGGTTTCTTGCAATTTGCCTTTACAAAGCTAAAAAACTTGGTGTAGCAAACGCATTGTTGGGGCCAGGAGACATTCCTATTGAAGATATCGATGTTAGATATGCTCTCTTTACTGAAGTTGGACAGAGAGAAGAATTCCAGCCTGTTCTTGAAGCTGATTTAACCGGTGCAAACGCAAAGGCCAAAGAGATTGATAAAAGGCTTGCTAGTGAGAATCCTGCACTTGAATACGTCAAGCCGGCAAAGAGGCTGGCAACTGCAATACTAATGTATTCTTTTGGTGGATTGCCCAGAGAGACTGAGGGAGAGGCACTACCTTCAGGAGTCACAGAACATGAATTACTTTCTGCATGTGTTGGGCCGGATTTAGATAGCATAACTGCTCAAACTGCTTTAAAGTACTTGAGAGACAAATGTCTTTATCTTCACTACGATGGTGTGAGATATGCCTTCAAGACGATTCCAAACATTAACAAGATACTTGAAGATGAAGTTCAGAAAGTAAGCCCAGATGAAGTTTCTAACTTTATAAAAACAACTATAGAACAAAGAGTTTCTCAGAAAACAAAGTCTGCGATAATATGGCCAAAAGAGAGCAGAGACATTCCAGACATTGAGCCGAGATTTATTTTTGCATACCTGCCCTTAGAGTTCGCCAATTTCAACGTTAAAGAGCAGGAAAGGATGGCTCTCGAATTACTAACACAATATGGGGAAAAACCAAGGATATACAGAAATTGCATAGGTCTAGCAATTCCAGATAAAAGGCAGATTGAGGGGTTGAGAAGATCCGCAAGATATCTTAAAGCAATTGAGATGATAGAACGGAAGAAGAAGATGCTTAGGATAACTAAAGATCAAGAAAATCAACTAAAAGAAAGGAAGCAGACTGAAGAGGCAGCTTTTGAATCAAGCTTACGTAATTTGTACAACAGTGTCTGGCTTTTGGTTATTGAGAACAATCAACTAAAGATTGAAAAACTTGAGATTGGTGGAAGGGCCATACAATCGCAGGATATCCACGGAAGACTCTTTGAGCTTTTAAAGGATGTACACAATAAAATATTTGACAGTCTAGCGCCAAGAAAAATAGTAGAGTACATGAAGCTTGGTGAAGAAAGAATATGGGAAAGAACTAAATCTATACAGGACGCTTTTTTCCAGAATCTCGATTTCCCACGTTTAGTTGACAATAACGTTTTAGTTAAGTCGATTATCCGGGGTGTTGCTGAAGGAACATTTGGCTATATCACTCTGAGTAAGGTAAAATGGGAAGATGGAAAGCCTCTATTTAAGCCAGAGGATGTAGTATTTAAGAGAACCCTAAATGAAGATGAAGTTGACATTGAGAACGGTCTTGTGGTACTTCCTGAAGCGATTATTAAGCCTGAACCAAAAACAGAAGAAGAAAAGGAGGAAAAGATCGACAAATTGGAAGACAAGGTAGAAGAAATTTACGAAGAAGAGGGAAAAGAGGAAGAATTTGCTTTTAGAGTTACTAAAGTTAATTATGAAATGGAGCTTACCAAGAAGCAACTTTTCAAAGCATTTAATGCCTTAGGCAACTTAGCAGATCAAGCCGGGAAGATTAAAGTTATAGTCGAAGCAGAAAACTCAGAGGGTTTCGATCAAAACTGGTTAAGAAACGCTGTGGAAGAACTACTGGAAGAAAGTGATATAGATTACAAGAAGAGGACCGAATAGCGGAGGTTATGACTTGAAAGGGAACCTATAAGAAACTTTAGAATGGATGGGAGAGTTTAATTGGGATTATTCGACAAAGCAGTAAATCCTCTTAACAAGTTTCAGCAATTTGTAGTGTCTATCCACTAAAGTCTCTGGTGTCCACTCGTCGTATTCCTGTAGCATTTGAGTAACTCTGAATGGTGTGGACGTTATATTGAAATAACTCTCTTTCTTTCTCTTAAAGTCATAATTTGCAGCTTTTGAATTTTTTCTCCGACTGAGCAATGTTAT
>Ga0256833_1002906_pt1 | contig 11872 bp, 9 predicted proteins | sample 356284metaG_FD_190535 | JGI IMG/M metagenome (GOLD analysis project Ga0256833, IMG submission 190535) | Hydrothermal vent microbial communities from Mid Atlantic Ridge, Atlantic Ocean - 356-284 | ecosystem: Environmental > Aquatic > Marine > Hydrothermal vents | place: Atlantic Ocean: Mid...
TCTTTATACTTTTTCATTAAATACCAAGTGGAACCTTTAAACTCATTTATCTTTGCTGTCTTAACCAGATAAATTACTCCATTATCACCATAGCCCCAGTGCAATTGTTCTTTAAATTCCCCGCTTATGTATCCCTGATAAGCCCTAAAATTTACCAGATCAACAGGAGGAAATCTCTCCGGTTTCTCTCTTTTCTCTTCACAAGAAACTGCTATAAATATCACTACTGTAACTGTCATGATTTTCAAAACCTTTATCATTTCCGTTTCACCACCTAAATTATTTCTCATTTCTCTTATAATTTATCATCACTATATCATCCCCCCACGTCATCCCTATAAATTGTTCGCATTCAAAAGCACAAAAACCTCAAACTTATTGAAATAACTCTGCTTATATACTACTGCAAATATGCGTTTGATGTCAAATTCTCTAATTGCAGAGGAACCCCTAACATTTCAAAACATCATTCATAACGAACAACAAAAGGATTAACCCCCTTCTCTTGTCAACCTGTTCTTTTTGAGATAGAATATCTCCAAAAAGGAGAGATAGATGAATAGAAATATCAAGAAGATTTTTTCTTTCCTGATACCTTTCATTTTTTCATTCTCCATTGTATCCTGCAATCTTCAGGAAGATAACTTCTGCAAGGGGGAACCAGTTACCGACGAAGCATTCTACAAAACTGAAATAGTTGATCCTGCAAAAAAAATTGCAGTCATGGTAAATGGGAGGAAAATTACCCCCTACCACGAAGATGGAGCAATTCTCACAGCAGGTCTGGGAGTTTATCCAATTGGCGCAGCAATTTCTCCCAATGACAGAATTGTGGCAGTTTCAAACAATGGAATAAAGGATGTGTTTTTCCTGAGAGATAAAGTTCCCGGCGTTGAAGAGAGTAAAGCAGAGTTCTACTACAACAAAAAGTATCAGTCCATAACTTTCATTGATATGAAGGAAAAGAAGGTTATTTACAAGTTGCCTCTTCAGTCCCTCTTCATAGGCATAGTTTTCTCCCCCGATGGCCGCTACCTCTATGCAGCTGGTGGTGGCAGAGATGTTGTGAGGGTTGTCAGAATAAAGAACTACCCGGATGAAGGAACCGGTTTTGCAGTTGAGGTATCAGCTCCCATTCCTGTTCCCCATTATCCAACTGGTCTTGCAATCTCTAAAGATGGAAAAAGGTTGTATGTTACACAGCTTCAGCACCACAACCTGAGCGTGGTAAATGTTGACCACTCCTCACCTGACTATGGGGAGATAATCACAACCTACACCACACAGTCTTATCCTTACGCTGTAATCCTGAGCGATGATGAAAAATACGCCTATGTTACAAACTGGGGTGGAAATTCTGTGACAGTAATAAACCTTGAGTATGGCAAGGCAGTTACAAACATTCCTGTGGGGAAAAATCCGGAAGGTATGGTAATTTATGACGGAAAACTCTTTGTTGCAAATAGCGGTGATGATACCATCACAGTTATTGACCTCTCCACCCTTGAAATTGAGAAAGTTATTTCGCTTCTCTCATCGCCTCAGGATAGAATTGGTATAACTCCTGTAGACCTTAAAGTTGATCCAGAGAGAAAATATCTCTATGTGGTATGCGCAGGGGACAACAAGGTAGACGTATTTGATATTGAGACCTACCAGAAAATTGGAAGCATTCCCGTGGGGTATTATCCCTCTGAAATTGAGATCACCCATGATGGTAGCTACGCTGCTGTGGTAAATTCCAAGGGAAAAATGAGAAAGGATGCCTTTTACAATGTCGAATATGATGAAAATGGTAAATTCAAGAAAGATTCTGAGGGAAATGTAGAATTCGTTCACATCGCTTCGCTCATTCAGGGAATGGTAAACATATTCAAAGTTCCAGACAGAGAAAAATTGAAAGAACTTGAAGAGGTGGTGGAGAAGAACAACTCCACAGCAAAAAGATTCTACAGTGACAGAGGATGTGATGTGTGGGACAACCCCATTCCATACAAACCGGGTGGTTACTCCCCGATTAAACATGTTGTCTACATTGTTAGAGAGAATAAAACCTACGATGTTGACCTGGGGGATCTGGGAACGGGCGATGGTGCACCGGAACTTGCACTCTTTGGAGAAAAGGTAACACCAAATCTCCATGCCCTTGCAAGGGAATTTGCCAATTTTGACAACTTCTACAGCGAACCTGAGCAATCTGTTCAGGGACATATCTGGATAGCGGGTGGATGGTCCACAGATTTTGATGAAAAAGTATGGATGGCAATGTGGGGAAGAGAGGAGGAACATCAGGTTTTTCTCCCCGTTATGCAACCAGCCAGCAAGCCACTTACAGGTTCCCTCTTTGAGTACTTCTATTCTCAGGGTGTGGACTTCAGAATTTATGGTGAAGTCACAGGGGTTCTGGATAATGCCTCTCAGAAGTTCTATGATCACATTGACTGGAAATACCCATCCTGGTCCCTCCACATAAACGATACAGACAAGGCAAAAGAATTCATAAGGGAATTACAGGAAGGGATCTTTCCATCCTTTGTGTATATCTGGTTACCCAATGACCATACCTACGGGGCTACTCCGGGTAGACCCGATCCTGTCTGGATGATAAGCAACAACGATGAAGCAACAGGCATGATTGTTGAGGCTATCAGCCACAGCAAATTCTGGGATTCAACCCTCATTTTCATTTTTGAAGACGATCCCCAGAGCTCTCCGGATCATGTCGATGCCCACAGAAGCATTTTGGTGGCAGTAAGCCCATTTGTAAAACATGGATACGTTTCACACGTTCACTACAGTATCCCAAGTATTCATCACACAACAGAATTGATACTTGGTATCCCTCCAATGAGCAGGTACGACCAGTTAGCAGCACCCCTCTATGATGCCTTTACCATGAAAGCTGATTATTCAACATATACTCACATTCCCTCCCAGATACCTTTTTCCATCGTTCCTGAAGGCGCTCCCGGCTCAGAAGAAAGTAAAAAGATGAATTTCGACAAACCTGATCAGGCACCTGGACTTGGAAAAGTTCTCTGGAAATATGTAAAAGGTGAGGAACCCTTTCCTTCCCATATTGCCACTATGGATGAAGAGGATGAGAGTGATAGGTGAATAGACAGGAATTAGAATCTTTTCTGATTGATCTGAACAGGGGATTGAGGGTTTTTAGCTTTTACCCTCTCTCCCATCCCGTCACAGGTAAAGTGGCGGAGGAACTCTATCAGAAAGTCGATTCCCTCATAAAGAAGTATGATAAACTCATTGAACTTGAAATATCGAGAAATTCCTTCTCCGCAGAGGGGGAAACGATTGAGAATCATCCCGCCCTTTCACCTCTTGCCTATGAATTCTTCAAAAGAAGAATTAAGAAACTCTTTATTCTCCCGGGAGTCACTCCTCAGGAAATAAAATCTCTTCTCCTTGCCCTTTCAATGGACATTGACACCATTGAGAGAAGCGGAGGAATTGATAAGATTCTCATACAGTACAAGGTGCAGAACATCTGGATTAATGAAATAGACTTCTCCCTCAGACAGGAACTAAAGGAGCAGGGACCCCCAGTAAATCTAAACAACATCATAAAAACACCCCGTACCGATACTGCAGAGTCAAAGGAACTACAGAATCTTCTTAATTCCTTACAGGACTACATTGACACACCCCGGTTCAAAGAAGCACTTAAAAGAATTAGAAGAATGGTTCTTCCATTTATTGAAAGCAAAGACTGGTATCAGGTTCTTTCGGTCCTCGAAGTTTTAAGCCACATTGCATCATCACCGTACATTTCAGATGAAAGCCGGGAAGTAGCGAGAAAAACTATCCTCTCAATAGTAAACAGAGATGTCATAGAGTTCCTTCTCCAGGAGTATCTTGCCTCACCACCGTTGAGGGCACATGAAATTGTTCTGATTTTTCAGCAACTTGGAAAAATCTCTTTCCCTTTTATTTTAAGGGAACTGATGGAAAATGAAGATAAATCTGAGAGAAAAAAATTGATCCAGTTATCATCAAAAATGGGGAAACCGATCCTGGACTACCTCTACAGATTGCTTGAGGATAAGAGATGGTATATCCTTAGAAACGTTCTGCTCATTATAGGAGAAATTGAAGACCCGGAATCACTGCCATTTATTGAAGATTTCCTGTATAATCCAGATCTCAGAGTAAGCAGAGAAGCAATAAGAGCCTACACCAGGATTTCCCAGTCGAAGGGAATTGAAAAGCTGAGAGAAATATACAGGAAAAGCCCAAAGGAGAAGAAAAAAATTATAATCAATTCTCTGAAGATGATAAGAGATGATGCAGCCCTTGATTTTGCCGTGGAACTCTTTGACTTGGAGAAGAATAGAGAGTTGAAAGAAGCAATAGTAAAAAATATTCCCTACCTGAAGGAAAACGATAAGGCCACAAACTTCCTGAAATCTGTGATACTTAAAGACATAAAAAAAATTTCAGGTAAACCTGGAAATCTCGCCCTTGCAGGAATAGAGGCTCTATCTAAAATGGGAGAAAAGGGACTCAACACCCTGGAGGAGTTGAAGAGGGAAGGCAGGGGAAAGCTCCGAAGCCACATTGATCTGGTTCTGAAGAATGAGAGAACAGTATCTTGAACTGATAAAGAATCTCGTTTCATCCATTAAAGGTTACAACTACTACCCTGAGGGACATCCCGCAAGGGAAAAACCAATTTACAGAGTACACGAATTCCTCACAAAATACCTCAACGATTCTCCCTCTCTTCGTATTGCAATTGTGGAGGATACACTGGTGGTGGAAGATATTCCACTATTTGATGCGCAACCAGGTGTAATGGATCTCTACAACTCAATGGACCAGAGAAAAATAGGTGAAATCCTTTTCTTCAAAGGTGTAACAGTTGACGAACTGAAAACACTCCTACATATTCTCGCCATGCCGGTAGAAGAATTTAAAAGTGTTGATGTTGACGAATACTTTCTCCAGAAAGGTGTCAAATTTATCGAGATTATTGACAAAGAGAGAGATCTGAAAAAGAAAAGCAAGAGGGTCTACACTCACGCAAAAAAATTCATTGTGGAAGCAATGAATGAAATAAGGCTGGGAAGAGTTCCCAGGATAGAGGTGGCAGAGAGCATTGTTGCATCCTTTGACAGAATCCTGAAGAGAGATGAAAGTGCAATAATGGCACTTGTTATGCTTTCAGATTACGACAACTACACATTCAACCACTCTGTTAATGTGGGTATCCTGACCCTAGCACTTGCACGGGAACTCCGCTGGAGCGATGCTGAGGAGGTGGGAATTGCAGGTCTTCTTCATGACATAGGCAAGACAAAAACACCAATTGAAATAATCAATAAACCCGGCAAATTAACACCGGAAGAGTGGGAAATAATGAAAAAACATCCCATTGATGGTGCCAAAATAGTTCAGCAGATGGATAAATTCAAAACGGATGTGTCACTGATGGTGCTGCAGCACCATGTTAGATATGACAGAAGTGGATACCCCGATATAAAAAATTCAAAAATGATAGAGGGAACGCACCTGATAACTATTTCCGATACATACGACTCCATGACGACACTCCGTCCATATCAGAGACGATACGATCCAAAGGAGGCTCTCGACATAATGGTGAACAAACTCAGAGGAAAAGCGCTTCATCCCCGCTATCTTGACACCTTTGTGGATATGCTGGGAATATATCCAGTTGGCTCATGTGTAAGACTGAAAAGTGGAGAAATAGCAATTGTTACAGGTTTAAACAGAAGCGACCCACTTCATCCTTCAGTTAAAATCATTCTCGGGAAAGACGGGAAGTATCTTCCGAAACCAGTTGAGATTGATCTGACAGATAAAAGCGAAAGGAAAAAGAGGGAAATAATAACCCTGGTAAATCCCACCCTTCTCAACATAGATGTAACGCGTTACCTCTAAGCATCCAGTTCCCCCAGAGCCTCAACAGCCGCCATCTTAATTCCCCTGTGTCTGGAACCAGCCAGTTTTATCAGGTATGGTTCAACTCTTGGATCTCCAAGTTTCCCCAGAACTCTTATGAGCTCTATTAAATAATCTGCATCTCTTGAGGAAAGTTCTTTGAGTAAAATTCCGGTTCCTCTTCTATCCTTCCATTTTTTCAACAACTGAAAAAGCTCTACCTTAACAACTTTCTCCTTCTCAAGCTGAAACACTTTCCAGAAAAATTTCATGCTACGTGGATCATCAATCTCACTCAGAGCCCTTGCAGCTGCCGCCCTTTCATCCACATCGCTATCCACCGACCATAGAGAGTAGAGAGCATTGATCGCCTTTTCGCCACCTATTTTTCCCAGAGAATAGATTGCCTGTAACCTTATTACCTTATCCCCGTGCCTCAGGTTATCAATAACAAGTGGAAGCGACATCTTACCTTCCACTTTATTGAGAGACTCTGCAGCTGCTCTTCTGAGCTCTTCATCCCCTGATTTATCAATAATTTCCATGAGAACTTTTTTTCTTTCTTCAAGTCCCAACTTCTCTCCTCCAGTCAGATACAGAAGGCACATTTCCACAGGAAGACGCTGAGGAAATGGCATCTTCAATTGCTCTTCCAGTTACTTCAATGGCTGCATAACCAGCCACATCGGGAAGAACCCTTTTTTCTCCCGCTGAAACCATTATGAGAACATCCCCATCGGCGCTGGAACTTGGTGGAGAAAAAAATCTTCCAAAGGACCCCGAGGCAATTCTTCCGGCAATGAGCAGATCCTCCCTCTCCATAGTACCATCTGTTATTATCACAACAAGATTTGTGTTTTCCAGGGGGGAATAAAAAGGAGCTGTCTCAGATAAATTTACAAATTCCTTTTCACCCCTGATTCCTGCTATTATTTCGCCTGATGATCCCAGAACATTGCCAAAATTATTTACAACCACAAGAGCAAAAACTGTTACGTCCCCCACCCTCTTCCATGCAGCCCCAAAACCGCCTTTGGTCGCTCTTTCATACCCGAAAATTTTCCCGGCAGTGGCTCCTGTTCCCGCACCAACACTGCCGGTTTCAAACTCCTCCTTTGCAGAGGCTGCAGCCAAATATCCATCCTCAACATCAGGATAGCTTTCTTTACCAACAAGAAGATCAAAAATTGCAGCAGTGGGAACAATGGGTACCCTGATCCTGTTTCTTATCAGTAATCCCCGCCCCTGCTCCTTCATATACAACTGTACCCCTATGCCACTTCCAAGACCAAAGGCGCTTCCGCCTGTGAGACATATTGCATCAATTTTCCTCACAGAGTGACCCAGAAAGAGGGAATCAAATTGCCTGGTGGATGAGGCGCTACCTGTAAAGGCAGCTACAGCTTTAACAGGCTTATCAAAGATTATGGCTGTTACGCCTGTTCCATCTTCGCATCTGGTCTGATGACCAATTTTTACCCCATTAATGGGGGAGACTTTTTTGCCCATCAATCCTCAACAAAATCTCTCAGCTCTTTGATCACATCCGGATGTCTCAATTTTTTAAGTGCCTTCCCCTCAATCTGTCTGATTCTTTCCCTCGTTACATTGAAAAGTGCACCAACCTCTTCCAGGGTTTTATCATCAGCCTTTCTATCCAGTCCAAACCTCTCCTTTATTATGGCCCTTTCCCTGGGTTGCAGATGTTCCTGAAGAAGCTGGCTTACCTTCCTCTGAAGATCCCTTTTAATTGCAACTTTTTCAGGAGTGGGAGTCGTTATATCCTCAATAAAATCCTGTATCTGACTGTCACCATCATCTCCTATGGGTGCATCGAGCCTCACAATACTCTGATTTGCCATCATAATTTTCTCAACTTTCTCTGGCGTGAGCCCAACTTTATCAGCAATTTCCTTGGGATCAGGATTTCCACCCATTTCCTGAGCTTTCTCCTGGGTTACCCTGTTTATCTTATGAATATTCTCTATCACATGTACAGGAATTCTAATTGTCCTTGACTGATCAGCAATGGCTCTTGTTATTGCCTGTCTTATCCACCATGTTGCATAGGTGCTGAACTTAAAGCCCTTTTCGGGATTGAACTTTTCCACTGCCCTGAGCAATCCCATATTTCCTTCCTGAATCAGGTCGCTTATGTCAAGTCCCTTGTTGATATATTTTTTGGCAATACTCACCACAAGTCTCAGGTTACAGCTTACAAACCAGTTCTTCTGCTCCTCAAGAGAATCAAGCAACTTAAAAAGGGAAAGTACATAACTCTCAAACTTTGAGGGATTCTGTTCAATCTCTCTCTCAAAAACCTCCTCTTCATGTTTGGCAGAAAAATAATCAAGCATCAACTTTTCAAATTCCTCCTGCTCCACCCCATACTGCATCAGAAATTCCCTTTTATCCAGCAACCTGTTGTAATTACCGAAGAAATCATCAAGGTCCTTTTCCTTGATCTTGAACCTTTCTGCAATTTTTCTTTTTGTATTCTGTATCTCCTCGTATCGCCTGTAATAATCTTTTACGGTCTCAGCAAATTCCCTCAAAACTCTGTGATCAAATTTTATCTTCCTCAGATGATTTGCCATGTGCTCCTTAACTTTTTTTGCTCTTAACTTCAGCTGCTTCCTGGCTTCCTTTGTGAGGTTTTCGCTGTGAAGTTTTTCCTGAATTTCTCTCCACTCTGCATACCATTTTTTGGCTTTTTCCATATGCTTGAGAAGTTCCTCTTTCTTTTTGCCTTCCTCCACATCTCCCTCTTCGTCCTCACCTAAATCGGCAAAGATTTCTTTCAATTTTTTCCTTCCTGCCACGATATCATCATACAGTTTTATCACTTCCCGGATCACAACAGTCAGTCTCAACATAAAATTCCATACCTTCCTTCTTTTCTCCTCAATATCCTCTGCAAGTTTTTTCTCATCTTCAGGGGAGAGGACCGGCAAATTTGACATCTCCTTAAAATATGACTCAAGGCTATTGTAACTCCGATCCTCTTCTTCTTCATAGATCTCAAAATCATCCCTGAATTCAAAATCATCCATACTGCGCACCCCTTTTCTGGTTACAATTCTCCCCCACTCCACACACCAGCTCTCAGGTCATTGAGAATCTGCTGCTTCTTTTTCAAAAGCTCCTTTGCCTTTCTGTGGTCGCCCATTCTCTCAGCCTGCTGAATTTCCCTGGAAAGTTTTTCCTGCATGAGCTTTATCTTTCTCCTCTTCATACCCTCAATCAGATCACCAATCAGCTCCTCAGTAGCGGCAAACTCCTTTGAGAGGAGATAACTCACAATCTCAGGCATCCTTTCATTATCGCTGCTCACAAGATAGCCAGGAGAATCTTTTCCAGACTTAACAAGGGTAAACCATTTTTCAAGAAGATCTCTTAAAATGGGAGAAATGAGGTATCTACCTGCATCCCTCAACTCGCTTTCCTCAACAAGGGATGGATTCTTAAGAAAAAGCGCCACAAACATCTCCTCTTCAGGGTAAAAATTCCACTTCTCCACTTTTTCTGGACTGGATGAACTTCCCTTTTCCAGCTTTACCTTCACTTTGAGAGATTCCTCACTTATCCCCAGAAATTCTGAAGCTCTTGCAATGTAAAGTTCCCTCAAGACGGGATCCTTTACCTTACCAATCAGTTCAGCAACAATACCTGCACATTTTGCAACTCCTTCAGGTGTTTTTCCATATCTGTGGAGATGATAACCCAGATAAAAATCAAAACCATGAAGAGCCTTATCTCTGACGCTTTTCCACCCTTCTATACCCTCTTTTCTGATAAATGAATCGGGATCCTCACCTTCGGGCAGTCTCATCACAAAGTGTTCCACTCCCTCCACCGTAAGCAACTCAATGGCTCTCAGAGTTGCCTTTACTCCGGCATTATCACTGTCAAAAGTGATATAAACTCTCCCTGCCAGTCTGGAGAGAATTTTTATCTGGTCTTCCGTAAGCCCGGTACCAAGAGGAGCAACGCTGTTCTTCACCCCATTCTGCCAGAGGGAGATAACATCCAGATATCCCTCAACCAGAAACACCTCACCTGTTCTGGATATTTCAGATGCTGCTTTATTTAACCCGAAAAGGGTTTTACTCTTGTTGAAGAGAGGTGTCTCTGGAGAATTCAGATACTTGGGAGAATCACTGCTCTCCGTTATTATCCTTCCACCAAAACCTACTATTCTGTTTCTCTGATCATAAATCGGGAAAATTATTCTATCTCTGAACCGGTCATAATAACTGTCTCTACCTGCTATGATAAGCCCTGCCTTTTCGGCAAGTTCGTCGCTTATCTTCTGCTTTCTCAGATATTCCCTCAGATCCCTCCATCCCGGTGAAGCATAACCGATTCCCCATTCTCTTATTACCTCTTCAGTCAATCCTCTTTTTCTGAGATAATCCCTTGCCTTTTCTCCTGCCGCGGTTCGCAGATTGTCCTGGAAAAATTTTTCTGCCACCTTCAGTACATTCTGAAGTGTGGCTCTTTTAAGTTCATTCTCCCTCTCTCTTCTGGAAAATGTAAGCTCAACACCTGCCTGATCAGCCAGCTCCCTGACAGCCTCAATAAAACTCAGACCCTCAATCTGCATCAGAAAGGTTATGGCGTTACCCCTTGCACCGCATCCGAAGCAGTAGTAGAGCTGTTTTTCCGGACTTACCGAAAATGAAGGAGTTTTTTCAGAGTGGAAGGGGCAGAGACCAAAGTAATTTTTCCCCACCCGCTTCAGCGTTACATATCTGGAAACCAGATCAACTAAATCGATTCTTTCAAGTATTTCCTCTATTTTGTCATCAGGAATGGAGCCCAAAGGCGACCTCTACCTGCTTTCTTTTTCAAGAAGTTCCCTCACAAGGAGGTTTACTTCCTTACCGTCCGCCCTTCCCTTAACTTTTGCCATCACGGCTCTCATCACCTTTCCAAAATCTTTCTGAGAATGGGCTCCCAACTCCTCCATTGTTTCTTTAATCAGAGAAATGAGTTCCTCACGACTGAGCTGTGGTGGTAACAATTCCTGGAGGATGGAAATCTCCTCTTCTTCAGCCCTGGCAAGATCCTCTCTCCCGCCCTCGCGATACTGCTCCACAGATTCTCTTCTCTTTTTTATCATGGATGAAATTACCTGCATCACCTCATCATCACTGAGGGGATGCATTACTTCTACTTCCCTGTTCCTGATCTCAGATTTTAAGAGACGATAAACGCTTACCCTTTTCTTATCTCCAGATTTTAGAGATTCCTTCAATAATCTGTCTATTTCTTCCTTTAAAGCCATCAAACTTTCCCTACTGAAGTTGCTGCATCTTTTTCAATCTCTTAAGGAGTCTCTTCCTGGCAGCTATCATCTTTTTCTTTCTCTTGACACTGGGCTTTTCATAAAACTCCCTCTTCCGCACCTCAGAAAGAACACCAGCTTTCTCAACCTGTTTTTTAAATCTCTTGAGAGCACTCTCAAAAGATTCTCCTTCGCGGACAATAACTCCTGGCATCTAAATCACCCCTTTCTTTTCTGATTTTTCCGCTATTTTATATAGTAGGAGTTAAAAATGTGCTGTCAAGTGACTCTTGCAAAAAAGTTTACTTTTCCTATCATGTATTTTAGAAACAGGAGGTCAGATGTCAATGGAGAGAGCAAAAATTTATTTCCTGGAGACAAGACCGCAGTTTCTATTTCTCTCAGTAATTCTGGTTCTTCTTGGAGGGAGTGTTTCACTGATATTGAGGGGTAAAATCATACCTTTTGACTTCATACTGGCTCTGACAGGACTCGTGCTTCTTCACATAAGTGTTAATGTTCTCAATGATTATTTCGACTACAGGTCTGGAATAGATTTTCACACCCGGAGAACCCCATTTAATGGAGGAAGTGGAATTCTCACCTCCGGACTGATGAAGCCAGAGGAAGCCTTCTGGTTCGGGATAGTGGCTTTTA
>Ga0256833_1002907_pt1 | contig 11870 bp, 7 predicted proteins | sample 356284metaG_FD_190535 | JGI IMG/M metagenome (GOLD analysis project Ga0256833, IMG submission 190535) | Hydrothermal vent microbial communities from Mid Atlantic Ridge, Atlantic Ocean - 356-284 | ecosystem: Environmental > Aquatic > Marine > Hydrothermal vents | place: Atlantic Ocean: Mid...
TTTGAGGTGTGGTTTGGATAAGGAGTGGAAGTGAATGGAGAGTAGTTTATGAATATATTTTGAGAAGAGTGAATAATCATACATAGCAATATTATGACACATTTTTGAAGAATTATCAAGTACAACATCTAATTTTTCCCATAATTCATGGGTAATGTCAGCCTTTTGCCGAGGGGGATGCAAACCGCTTGAAAACATGATTCCCCTGAATCCCTCTTCACATGAAGGGCATATTCTTTCCGAACTTGACTTGGGTATAACCATTTTCCATAATTGAAATATGAAGATTGATCCTTCCCTCCTTTACAGGGATGAGTTGACTAATATTTTCAATCGTCGTTTTTTAAGAGATAGGGTACCCGATATCCTTCAGAATCTCCAAAAGAGAGGGAAGCCCTATGCCATCCTCTTTCTCGACATTGATAAATTTAAGCAGATAAATGATACCTGGGGCCACAAGGCTGGTGACCAGGCATTAATTGAATTTACGAATATATTAAAAAAATCGATAAGAAAAAAGGATATTTTGATCCGTTACGGAGGAGACGAATTTATTATCATCCTCCCCGAGACATCCGTGCAAAAGGCCGAAGAGGTGGCAAGGAGAATAGTTAAGAATCTGAGTGTGCCAAGGAACTGGATTACGCGCAGTTATATGCGTGAAACAAGCATTGGAATAGCTGTTTACCCCGATGATGCTGAATCTCTCGGAAAATTAATTGAAATAGCAGATGCTCGAATGTACTGTGCCAAAAAGAGAGGCCCTGGTATGATCTGTCAGTCCGAGCTTACACCAGAGTCACGAATGCTGTCCCTGGAAGAAAATATCATTGGACGTGAGGAGATTCTCCATAGATTATTCGAATTCCTCAAAGGAGCAAAGAAGGGTAAATTTGCCAATGTACTTCTACATGGACCTTTCGGCGCCGGGAAGAAGGAACTTGCTGAAATCATACTAGAGCGAGCACTGACCACCGATTTTTATACCCTTGAGCACGTTACTAAACCATTCTCCGGGTTTGAAAACTTTGCGATGATATTTGAATTCATTCAGAGATTGAGGCAGATCAATCATCAAATGTTCAATAATGTTTTAAACAGCCTGCCCCGGACCGATCGCCAAAAGGTCAGCAACTTCATCGAGTCCTTTTCAATTGGCAGGAGAGTCGAGCAGGGCATTTCAAAGTTTCTGATAAATCTTGTCAAACGCCTCTCAGAGGAAAAGCCTACAGCATTTTTAATCACAAACCTCGAATACATTGATCCCAGGTCCCTTAAAGTGCTTCTAAATTTACTAAAAGAAATACAATCCACACCAACGATATGGATTCAGACCTTCGATAGCACGAGTTTAATTTTTAAAAAAGATACAAAGCATTATATTGATGTTCTCAAATCATTGCCGGACACTCATGTGTTTGAGGTTGCACCACTCGGTGCTGAAGAAATTGGAAGACTTTTATCTATTTTGCTCGGCGGCCCGGTTTCTCATGAAATAGCTGAAGAAATTGCGGCTGCATCAAAGGGATTACCAAGTAATGTTAGGAAAATCCTGGATTTTCTTCAGAGGAACCAGTACATAAAATTTGAAGATTCAAGATGGAAATTCCAGAGAGGATTTGAGAAATCACTTAAAACATGGTACAAGGAACACATCAAAAACCTACTTGGTACCTTGACTAATAAGAGCGTCTTTATACTTGAAATCCTTGATCTCCTGGGTGGGGTTGAAATCGGATTTCTATATTCTCTCGTGGGGGGAGATAGAATCAGCTTTTATGAAGCCTTAACAGATTTAACAGTTTCTGGCCTCATAAGAAATGACGGGAGCAGAATTTCATTTAAAGATAATATCGTTAAGGAAGTTGTCGCCAAAAAGCGTGAGCGTCATGCAAAAGAAATTACGACACTCATTGCTGAAAAACTTCTGAAATTAGGGGAGAATAATCCAGATATTCTGTTAAAAGCTGCCAAGCTATTTAAAGAATCTGGTGCATACAATGAGATGCTTGAGATTGTCTGGGGAACTGTTGTTTCTGATACCTATCAGGAGATAGAAGCTGAAAAGATTATTGGACTACTCGAAAATCTTCCTCCAACACAGGAGATTCTACGGTGGAAACAAAAATTTATCGATTTTCTCAAGAAAACTGGCAACTACGAAATGATAAGGCGAATCTCGTCGGAAACAATGGACATGATAAAGAGACCTGGAGTCCAGTGGGCTAATTTTATGACTATTCAGCTCGAAAGTCTTTTAAAACTATCGCAATATGGGGAAATTGAAAGGATTTCAAGAGAAAACGCCTGGTTTTTAAAGAGAAATGGAGACCTTGGAAACTTCATCAAAGCGTTATACCTGAAGGGAAAGGCCTACGAACAAACGGGTGAGTATGAAAGCGCCAAGAGAAGTTTCATCCGAGCATATAGAATTGCCAGAAAGTATAGAATGGACAGATACGAAGTTCTTTCACTCATCGCATTTGTAAATACCTGCTCAAAAATAAACCCTGATATAAATACATACAGGATCTTTACCAAAAAACTGTTGCCTCTTATAAAATCTTTTCCTTTCTATCAGGAAAACTCTGAATGGCTATACCTTGAAACTCTTGAGCTTTATGCGCACAACGATTTTATTGAAGAACTCATCAATCTTGCAAACATTAATCTTGTAGAAGACAGATTTTTTTACGGATTCAAGCTGCAATCTCTTTCAGAAGCAAGACTAAAGACAGGTGAAATAAGTCGAATGATTGATAATCTTGAAGAATCTCTTACAATTCTGTCTTCCTACATCCCTCTATTCCTGCTTATTGATCATCTGGTTCTTCTAAGCCTGGGATTTTTCTTACTCGATGATCGCAAAAGACTTTTGAGTCTTTCAAGAGAATTTGAGAAGTTCTCCAAACCTCACCCATTATTCCTGCTTCCCCAAATTCTTTATCAAACCAGAACCGGAAAGCTAACACAGGCATACAACAAGTTCAGGCAATTACTTGAGTACAACAACTACCACCTCATATACATCAGGAGCTTGAATTTTATTCTCTACTTCCTGATTGAGGCAGGATTTACAGGTGTATCCGAAGAGGAGTATGACAGAATAATGAAGGGGATCAACTTCTTACCTGTGTTTGAGAAAGCAGTACTTTATTTCAACGGATTTGCCCTGAATTTAAAGGGTAGAGGGAGGGAATCATCTGGAAATTATCTATCAAAGAGTCTGTACTGGATAAAGAAGGGGTTATCAAACATTGCTGATAAAGAGATTAGGTCCAGAGTCATAGCAAATTCTCCTTTTATCAGTCAGGTTTTCCATGGTCTTAGATCAGCCTCCGTTTAAAGGCCAGAGAAAGTTTGAAAGTTGACAATCAGAGAATTGTTGTGTATAAATATAGCACTTCATGCGGCGCCATCGTCTAGTCCGGCCAAGGATACCTGGTTCTCAGCCAGGAGACCCGGGTTCAAATCCCGGTGGCGCTGCCATAAATTTTGGGGGGTCGTCTAACCGGCAGGACGCCTGACTCTGGATCAGGTAGTCGGGGTTCGAATCCCTGCCCCCCAGCTTTTTACATTCATGGAAATAAAAGAGGCTCTTACTTTCGACGACGTCCTGCTCGTTCCCCAGAGGAGTGGTGTGATTCCTTCCAACGTAGATGTCTCCAGCAAATTAACCTCAAAACTCAAAATGACAATTCCCCTTGTATCTGCAGCCATGGACACTGTAACAGAAAGTGACATGGCCATTGCTATGGCGAAGTACGGTGGGATAGGAGTTATTCACAGAAACATGTCCCCGGAGGAGCAGGCCGAAAAGGTGGAAAAGGTCAAAAGGTATGAAAGCTGGATAATTATTGATCCTGTAACCCTCTCACCCGATGACACAGTTGAAACCGCCAAAAAACTTGTTGAAGAAAAAGGAATTTCCGGTATTCCTATAATCGAAAAAGATCATACTCTTGTAGGGTTGATCACAAAGAAAGACCTACTTTTTGAATACAACAACGATCTGCCGCTCAAAAAAGTCATGAAAGACTTCCATAACCTGATCGTCGTCGAAGAGGGGATTGACATTGAAAATGCTGTTGAAATTTTGAAAAAACACAAGATTGAAAAACTACCTGTCGTTAACAAAGAAAGAAAACTTGTTGGATTAATAACCCTTAAAGATATTTTGAAAAAAACGGAATTTCCCGATGCCTTTGTGGATGCGTCAGGGCGTTTACGAGTTGCAGCCGCAATAGGCACAGGAAAAGATTGGGAATACAGATTGAAACTTCTTGTAGATAAAGGTGTTGATGTTATTGTTGTAGACACTGCTCATGGCCATTCAGAGAAAGTTCTAAGCGTGGTTTCACAGATACGTCAAAAATATCCTGAATTACAAATTATTGCTGGAAATGTAGCCACTGCAGAAGGTTGCAAAGACTTGATTGAAGCGGGTGCCGACGCGGTTAAGGTTGGAGTTGGTCCTGGTTCTATCTGCACAACAAGAGTGATTGCAGGAGTTGGAGTTCCACAAATTACCGCAATAATGGACTGTTATAAGGTTGCCAGAGAAAAAAACATACCAATTATTGCAGACGGTGGGATCAGATATTCGGGGGATATTGTGAAGGCGCTGGCAGCAGGGGCATCATCTGTAATGATCGGTAATCTATTAGCTGGAACTGATGAAAGTCCTGGAGAAACAATACTACTTGGTGGCCGAAGGTTCAAAGTTTACCGTGGCATGGGCTCAATAGGGGCGATGATGGAAGGAAGTGGTGACAGGTATTTTCAGGAGGAAGCAACCAAGTTTGTCCCTGAGGGAGTAGAAGGAAGAGTGCCTTACCGTGGTCCTGTTAAGGACGTAATCTTTCAATTAATTGGTGGTTTGAAAAGCGGGATGGGGTATGTGGGTGCAAAAAATATATATGAGCTTCAAAACAGGGCAAAATTCGTAAAAATCACCCACGCAGGTTTCATAGAATCACATCCCCATGATATCACTATAACAAGGGAATCCCCGAATTACGAATTGCCCAGACATTAAAGAGAATCAAATAAAAATTTTTGGCACCCCATTCCCAAATGTATAGTTGACGACATGAACATATTCTTTTTGCATTATCTTCTTTCAATTTGGAAATTAATAGAAATGATCTAAACCTTTTTAACAACTAATTGTATGGAATATAATAAACGTGGCACAGGATCTGAAGTTTTCAGATACTTTATCTAACCCTTAAAGTGGGGACGAGCTCGGCTTATCTTTTTTACTCGCTTCCTTTAAATACTCAAAGATAAACAGCCTCAAGTAACTAAATATTTTTAAAGAAATCACTTACTTCATCAACAAGCTCATCTATATCAAACTCATTAAGTATCGTATATCTATCCCTTATAGAAGGGGCGAGACGCACAGCTTTTTTTAGTGTTTTTGTATGAATTCCTATCTCCTGGGGTTTTGTTGGAAATGACATTTTTCTATAAAGTCTGGTGAGTTTCTCAACAATTTGCAGGCTTCCCTGAAGATGGAGGGTAAAAAGTGTCATTACTCCAACCTGAATCCCGTGGAGTTTCTTATCACGACCAAGTATTCTGTCAAGACTGTGGCCGATATTATGCTCAGAGCCACTGGCAGGCCTTGAGCTACCAGCAATACCCATAGATACACCGCTTAACACGAGACCCTCCGAAAGGTCTCTCAGAAACTCTATATCCCTCTCATTTTCATAAAAATCCAATTTTGACAGCATCCTCTCGGCAGGCAATAAGGCCAACATGCGTGCGAAATTATCGATCTTCTCGTATCCCTTTTTATAAGCTAATTCCCAATCGTTTGAAGCTGACAGATTGGACGTCAGGTCACCAAGACCAGCTCTCAAATATTCAATTGGTGAGTTCTTTATGATGTCAAGATCAATTATCACTCCGGTGGGCATCACTGTCCCGGTACTTCTCGCTACTCCATTTACTCTCAGAATGCTTATAGGAGAAGACACACTGTCACTTGAGAGTATCGTGGGAACTGATATCATGGGTAAAGTCGTCTCAAGCGATAGGAATTTACCGCTGTCAATTATTCTTCCACCACCTGCCGCGATTATAAGGTCAAAGCCCTTTCCATACATGGCACTCTTTATCTCGTAAAGCATCCCAACGTCGTTAGAACTTACATGGTACTTCTGGAATCTGTCAAAAAATTTAAATTTTTCCAGTACTTTAGCACTTTTGTTACCAGTGATTATAACTGGTTTAATGAATGCAACATTATTCTTCTTCAAAATATCATCAAAATTGTTAAGAATTCCTTCTCCAATCTCGAGGAAAATAGGGATATTAATCAATCTGTAAATCATAGATGATGCTCCTTGCCTTATTGAGGTCCTCTAAAGTATCTATTTCAATCCATTTTTCACCCTGCGTGTAGATCGGCAAGACATCAATATCATTTAAAACTTCATTAATCGCATCCTCGTACCATCTATCCCCCTTACCTTCTCGCAGATAATCTTCAATTTTTCTAAAAATTATCTCTCCTGCGTCGCTTTTATACATCGAAACTCCGATGTATTCTCCATGCGCCGTCTCAGGTGAAATAGCCTTACTGATCTCGATTATTCTTCCATCTCTCACCTTTACTTTCATCTCCTCATCACCTAAAACTTTTACATTATCAACTATCATAGCACTCTTCTTAGCTCTCATCAAATTCTCAAAAATGACAGGAGAAAAGATTGTATCTGAGTTTATTACAACAAAACCTTCATGAGGCTTAATAAAATTTGAGATCAAATAAAACGTGTAAATGTTGTTGTAAATAGCATACTTTTCGTTAAATATCAATTGAAAATCTTTGTATTTACGCAGTGCTTCAAACCTATGTCCTCCGATAATGAAAATTTCATCTTTGTTGAATCCGAATTTATCGAGAATTTTGAGCTGAAAATCGAGTGGGGTTAGTCCATCTTTTAATTTTATAAGGGCTTTGGGCACTTCTTCTGTCAGCGGATATAACCTCGTCCCTTTTCCTGCAGCGAGTATGAATACTTTCATAGCTTTATTAAACGGTAGTATAAGCTAAAGGAAACAACAAATACAATCAATTCTGAAAGCACAGTGGTGTAGGCAGCTCCAAAATAGCCAAATTTTGGAACGAAAATCAGGTTCAATAAGAAGTTCGACACAGCCCCAGCGGTAGTGACCCAGAAATAGAGTGTCTCACGCCTGGCAACTATTAAAAGGGTGGGGAACACAAGATTAACAAACATGATAAGGTTGGCATTCACCAAGATCCTCAGAAGTTTAACAGTTTCCGGGCTCCAATATTTTGCACCGTAGAAAATTTTTATAATTGGACCAGCAGCCAATAGTACAAAAATGTAAAGAATTATTCCAACCGAAATGGAGATAAATTCAAAATTTCTAACAAACTTTGAAAATTTTTCCCAGGGGGTTGTCTCGTAGCGAGCGAGGGTAGGTTGAACCGCATAGAGCAATGAAAATCTTACCACCGAGAGAGCGAGAACAAAATTGTAGATGGCACTGTAGACTCCTACTTCTTTCATTGAACGGAAAAACCCCAGCATCACAACATCAATGTTGTAATAGATTTTTATCATCACAAATGACGCAGCGAGTACACCAGAAACTTTGAGAATCGGTAGCCATGACTTTAGATCAATATTAAATGCAAAAAGCTCTCTGTATTTCGTGTAAAGAAAGAAAAGCGACAGTAGTGTGGCCAGAGAAATTGCAATAAATCTCGATGCAGGAACCTTTAGTAAATCTTCCTGAGTATGAACAAGGAGGAGAATGAGCACAAAAAATAGAGAGTAGAAGATAAAAGACCATATTGCATTGTATTTCATATCTTCAAGGCCCTTGAATGCCCAGTCTACCATCAGAGCGAATGGTATAAGGTTCAGAAACGTCAGGAACAGGATATCCGAAAGAGGTTTAAATTTTGGAATTATAAATGAGAAGAAAGTAATCATCACAATTGAAAAAATTGCGATTAATGTTCTTATAGCAAGGATATTCCCCAAAAGATCCTTCAATCTATCTCTATTTTTTGATACTTCAAGGGTTGCGTAAGTATTGAGACCAAAATCTGTGAGTAACATCCCGTATGACAGCAACGCCATAGCAAAGGCCCACATACCATAGGAACTCTTCCCGAGCCTCCTGGCCAGTACAATGACAGCGAGGAATCCAAAAACACGACCTGCAACTTCACCACCCAGGGTCCAGGAAAAATTAGAGAAGATTTTTAAGAATATTGAATCTTTTCGCATAATTTGGGAAATTATAAAGTATTACTTCCAAATCCCCTCCAGGATGTAAATCTCACCGATTAAATAATATCACATCGACCGGACTACATCAAATTACCCGAAAGTTTGAGATTCAAAAATCTAACTCTATTTTTCTCCCCAATTCAAAAGCCTTTTTGTTTATCTCAACGGTCTTTTTGGGGACACGATTTGTGATTACTTTTATCCAGATATCCTCTGGAATATCGAAGAATTTTGATGCAACTCCAAGCATTATTGTATTCGCCACACGAGAATTACCAAGCTCATTCGCCTTTCCAATGGCATCTACAACGACAAGATTGGCGTATTTCTTTATCGTCTCCTCGATGTTTTGGGGATATGTGTCCTGTCCTGCAGTGACTGGAAGCGGGATAATTTCGAGATCATTCATTATGACCACGCCATTTTCAGGCTTCAGGTAATGTAGATATCGAAGAGCTTCCGCTTTTTCAAAGGCAAGTATAAGGTCACATGTCCCTTGTTCAATCAGAGGAGAATACACCTTTTGAGAGAAACGCACATGAGAGACCACATCTCCACCTCTCTGACTCATACCGTGGACTTCACTCTTTTTCACATCGTATCCAGCCTCCATTGCAGCGAGCGCGAGCAATTCAGATGCAAGGATAATTCCCTGCCCCCCAACACCTGAAACAATTACGTTATATCCCTTTTTCATATTCATCCTCCGGGTGAATGGCATCAAACGGACACGTCTGTATGCAAAGGTCACATCCTACACAGAGTAGTGGGTCTATAAACGCCTTTCCATCCTTCCATACGATAGCAGGACAGCCCAGTCTGAAACAGTTTCCACATTTGTCACCCTGACACATCTCGGGATCTACAACTTTCTTTGGATTCTTCTGGAGTTTTTTCCACTCGTCAGGGAGCAAAACACACGGTCTATCAGTAATAATTACAGATGGACCTGGATAATTTAAAGCTGATTTTAACGTTTTTCTTACAGCTTTCAAATCATGTGGATCCACAACGTGGATATCCTCGACTCCAATGGCCCTGGCAAGTTCCACGAAATCTATTTTCTTGGTTGGCTCACCTTTTATCGTTCTTCCCGTGGCTGGATGTGGCTGATGACCAGTCATAGCGGTTGTGTGGTTGTCAAGAATTATAACCGTCGAGAATCCTTTGTTGTAAACAATGTCAATGAGCCCTGTAATTCCACTATGAATAAAAGTTGAATCCCCGATCACCGCCACAGATTTTTTCGCCGATTTCTCACCACGGGCAAGATTAAATCCGTGCACACTACTGACTGAAAACCCCATGTCAACCGTTGTGTCAATACTTTCAAGCGGCGGTAAAACAGCGAGGGTGTAACATCCAATGTCCCCCATCACATTGATCCTCTTCTTTTTGAGTTCAAAGAAAATTCCTAAGTGCGGACAGCCAGGACAGAGTGCAGGTGGACGTTTCACAGCCTTCTGGGGAGGAATCTTCTCAAGGCTCTCACCCTTCAACGCCTTTCTCACTATCTGGGGATTCAGCTCACCAGTAATTGGAATCTTATCTTTGCCGATGACACTGTAACCAAGAATTCTTACGTGATCTTCAAGAAAAGGCTCCAGTTCCTCCACTACATAGATTGTATCGACCGTTGAGGCGAATTTTTTGAATAGTTCATCGGGGAACGGGAAAGGCATTCCGAGCTTTAGAACAGTAGCATCGGGGAAAACCTCTCTTGCATACTGATAAGAAATACCGGAAGTTACAATTCCAATCTTCGTATCACCGGGTTCAATCCTGTTTATTTCGATGGAATTGGAGAGTTTCTTCAATTCAACAAGTCTCTTCTCTAAAATCTCGTGCCTCTTTCTGGCAAAGGCGGGGATCATCGTATACTTTTGTGGATCCTTCACGTATTCCTTCACAGGAAGTTCCACCCGCTCACCCACATCTACGATTCCCTTCGCATGTGAGATTCTTGTGGTACTTCTGACGATTACAGGAGTGTCGTACTTCTCTGAAATTTCAAAGGCGAGCTTTACAAATTCATAGGCCTCCTGGGAATCAGAGGGTTCGAAAAGAGGAATTTTTGCAAATTTTGCGAAAACTCTGTTATCCTGCTCATTCTGGGAACTATGCATGCCAGGATCATCGGCGGAAATGATCACCAGACCACCGTTAACTCCTACATAAGCGGAAGTCATCAGGGGATCAGCTGCGACATTCAGTCCCACATGTTTCATGGCGACGAGGGCACGGGCACCACCAATGGCAGCACCCAGCATAGCTTCAAAAGCTACCTTCTCGTTTGGTGCCCACTCCGCCTTAATCTCTTTGTAAAAGGCTATATTTTCGAGAATTTCGGTAGAAGGGGTGCCAGGATAGGCAGCTGCCACATGACAGGAAGCCTCCCACGCACCCCTCGCAATTGCTTCATTACCGGATAGTAGTAACTTCACTTTTTATCCCTTAAGTGCCTTTTCGTAATATTCCTTCCATTTTGCTTCAAGATCGGGAGATTTTATCGTCTCAAGAATGTAATCTGTATACTCCTTTGCAGATGCACCCGTAGGTCTACCGGTAACAACCAATTTCTTTTCAAACACACCACAGATATCAAGAGCCATCTCCAATTTCCTTGCCTTATCATTGAATCCGATATGTTCAAGCATCAAGACCGCTGCTCTCATTAGAGAGCTGGGATCCGCATACTCTGCTCTACCCTCTTTTACCATTCTGGTTCCTGAGCCATGAATTGCCTCAAACATCGCATAGTGCCTTCCGATATTGGCACTACCTGCAGTACCAACTCCACCCTGAATCTGGGCGGCTTCATCTGTGATGATGTCTCCGTAAAGGTTGGGCAGCACGATAACCTGGAACTCTTTCCTTCTCTGAGGATCAATGAGCTTGGCTGTCATAATATCAATGTACCACTCATCGGCCTTAATGTCGGGATATTCCTTCGCAATTTCGTTAAATATGAGGCTAAAGAGACCGTCGGACGTTTTTACAACATTTGCCTTATGTACACCAGAGACGCGGGTTTTTCCATTTTTCTTTGCATAATCAAAAGCCATCCTAATTATTCTCTCGGCACCCGGACGTGTGATTACTTTGAAATCAAATGCAATCTCATCAGTTACCATGATTCCTTTTGACCCAAGAATGTAAGCTCCTTCGGTGTTCTCTCTGAAAAATGTCCAATCGATTCCCTCCTGGGGGATTTTCACGGGCCTAACATTTGCGAAAAGGTCGAGTGCACGTCTCAGGTATACGTTGGCACTTTCAATATTTCCTCTTGGATCTCCTGCCTGGGGAGTCTCCGTCGGTCCTTTGAGGAATACGTGACAGGTTTTAATCTGCTCAAGAACGTCGTCTGGAACGGCTTTCATGTGTTTAAATCTATTTTCTATGGTGAGTCCCTCTATGTCGACAAGTTCAATGCGACCCGATTTGATCTCATCAGCTAAAAGGTACTCAATCACTCTTCTTGTTTCTCTTGAGATAATGGGGCCGATTCCGTCTCCACCTGCGAAACCAATTCTGATTTTATCCAATTTTGTAAAATCGGTCCACTCAGTATCCTTTTTGATT
>Ga0256833_1002908_pt1 | contig 11867 bp, 13 predicted proteins | sample 356284metaG_FD_190535 | JGI IMG/M metagenome (GOLD analysis project Ga0256833, IMG submission 190535) | Hydrothermal vent microbial communities from Mid Atlantic Ridge, Atlantic Ocean - 356-284 | ecosystem: Environmental > Aquatic > Marine > Hydrothermal vents | place: Atlantic Ocean: Mid...
AAACGCATTGAGTTTAAAATCGTTGATTATACTTCCGGATTTGATGTAAATATTTGTATTAACACATCGCGACAACATCTTTCGTTATCCGATTTATATTATTTTTTCGAGTCACACAAAAATGACAATTATCTTTATGCAAAAGGTATATTAGAAACATTTCCTATGTGTTGCAATTTATTTCCGAATGCCTATCCTACCTATTTGGGGAAGGCTGTAAATATCATAGATACCACTGATTTAAGATTTGAAAGCAAATAATTATGAAAAAGTTAATAATTTTCGGAATCATAGCCCTGACAGTTTTGGTAAATTCGTGTAAAAAACCAAAGGGAGATGAAGAATGTACCAGGGAAGTACAAACAACTGATATGAACCTTTATTTAAAGCCCAGAATTGATACAATCGGGTTAGAATTAGATTATGGAGTTATTGAAGAGTACTCCGAAGTGAAATATAATAAATTTGCTATTTCGTTAAATTTTGGTGTGAAAAAAGTATCAGATAACGTATGTAGTACGCCGACGGATAGTGTAATCGGTCGAATTGATAATATAAATGTGATTGTAAATTATTTATCTAACAATGATACAATTACAGACACAATAAATTCATTAGTTAAATATAACATTCCATATATTAATAATTCTTCTGAATTCGATGACCTTTCAAATATTAAAGTAAATAACCCTTTATGCTCTGGTGGCATAAATTTATATTTTAACACAGTAACTGATACAAACTTTTTACAGTTTTTTACAATTGAGTATTATGAAATAGACGGTACATTTTTCACAGGAACAACAAAACCAATATATTTAAGACCTTAAAATATTATGAAAAAAATACTTTTGATTTTGGCTTTTTTATAAAACTTCAAACAAAAGAATATAAAGAAGTTCTATTTATTTACAAACAAAATAATTAATTATGAAAATAATAAAAATAATATTTTTACTATGTATTGTTATTTTAACAAATAGCTGTAAAGTAGAATGTCCTTGCTTTAATAAAAATCTATTAACATGGATGCCTTATGAAGTAGACGACGAGTTATTGTATGTAAATCAACAAAATGACACATTATTCTTTACTGTAAAAAGTAAAATTTTATCAGAAGAATATAAAGAAAAAAAACGTTTTGAAGAGGAATGTTTTTCTAAAGCTGAATTTGAGATTAGTGATGATTTATCTACGTCAGGATATGATTATACTATTTATAATTACAAAGATGGAGCTACAATTGATTTTAAATTTTCTATATTAATACATAATAATGTTTATAGCTCTGGAGGGAATAGTTTTTTAGATATAGATTGTTGCCTTGATACTATGACTATTAACAATAAGCTATATCAAGAAACCATAACAATAGAAAGGGACACAATTAATTTTTCAGACGAAATTTGGAAAGTAATTGTTGCAAATAATTATGGAATAGTAAAATTTTATGATAAAAAAACAGGATATGAATGGACGTTGGTGGAAGAATAACTAAAGCTAACACGTGGTATATTTAATTGCCGGATTTGTGGTAAATTCAATGATTGTAGCTCGCATCAAGTTCATCGTAAATATTTTTTAGAAAAAAATAAATTATAAAAAAACATAATCCTAACAGGTTTTAAAACCTGTTAGGATTTGTTGATAAAAAAAACCGAGATTTTATTTTTGGTTGTTATAATAAAATTTGTTATTTTTAATAACTTAACGAAATTAATAATTTTTTACTTAAAAAAGTATAGGAACTGACACTGTATATCATTGATTTGCAAAAACAAGTTGATGAATTGAAAAAATAAATATTATGAAAAAAATACTTTTGATTTTGGTTTTTTTACCATTAGTAATGTCGGCACAAGAAAACAGTATTGTTGTTGGGGTAAATTACGCTCCGGTGTTTAGTAATTATCAATTTAATAACCCTGCAATAGATAATTATGGTTGGTTGACACAGTATGAATATAAATCAAAATATAATTATTCGGCGGGGCTGTCTGTTGAATATCAGAAAAAATTTCTTTTGGGTGGAGGTGTGGCTTATACAACTAAAGGATATGTATTGGATTATAATTTTGTGGTTATTGACCCAAACGATCCGGCTCTTCCACAAAAAGCAACCGTAGAAGCCGGATATTTAGATGTTTTGGGAATCGTTGGTTATCCCGTTAAGATTAGTCGTAATGTTCTTATAATTCCAAACTTAAACATAATTTATAGCATGCTTATAAATAATAAAATCACAACCCTTTCCGGAGATAATAAAAAGTTTATTTATCATGAAGGAGATGGTATATTGATAAAACAGGATTTAAAAACTAATTTGTTTTCAACAGGGGTAGGGGTAGCTGCAAGAATAAACCTTTTTAATCGAGTGAGTTTGGGGCTTGGACCCTCATTGTATTATGCTTTTAACAAAGTGTCTGATAAAGCTATTAAGAAAAATAAATTGTTTTACGGTGTAAAATTAGGCTTATATTTTAAAATTAGCAAAAATGAAGATTAACGTATTATTTTTACTTTTTATAAATTAGGACATAAGATAATAATTTTAACTATAAAGTTATAAAAGAATGATAAATTATAAAAATGCATTATTTATTGTTTTAATATTGTTACTTTTTGCGAGTATCCAATGTAAAAAAGAATCGGCAGAAATACAACTACTGATTAAGAATGAAACACCGGATACACTAATTGTAAAAAAGTTTAAAAACGATGCTGTTTACACTATGAGCATTCCACAAGATACCGCTTTTTGGTTAGCGGTGGGAGAATATGGACAATATATTCCTTCAACATTATTGTGTAAGCAGAATGATAGCATTACGATTTATAAAGTAAATGATACGATAACTTATTCAAGAATAAAACCTTTTCAAGAAAATCCTTTTTCCGACGAAACAGCATGGACTTTTAATAGAACTTATGAAGATGCACGGTGTTCTTTCCGCTGCGAGTATGTTACTTGCTATCAATATTATTGGGTAATAAAATAGAATTTTATTCCTAAGTATAATTTATTACCGTTGGACTCGTTAAATCAATATATACAAGCCAACGAGTGAATATTTTTTAGAAAAAAATAAATGCCTATGGGCTAAATTACGGCAAAAGTTTTGTTTTTTACCCAGCCTATACTACCGTCGGATAGTTTTATTTCGCTCCATTCGCCTACTTTATCTTGTAACTTAACTTTTGTTCCTTCGTGTATAATAAAAGCATCGTTTCCGGAGTCATCGGGCGAGTTTTTTGCAGTAAGTGTAGGTGTTGTTATTATTGCGTAATTGTGTGCTGTTATTTTGTTGTTTTGTTTTTTGGCAAAATTAAAACTTAATATTGTAATTATTATAAATATTAAACTTGTAAAGAATGATGTTCGTTTTATGGTCATTTTTCGTGTAAAGAAAAATAATAAAATTAACGATAAAAATATTATAAACGATATTATGCTTATGTAAGCCCACGAGTCTGACGAGAATAAATCTATAAAGTTATCTATCCATTTTGTTAAAAAGAATTTAGGCAAAACATCTAATTTGTCGATAGTTTTTAGGTTTGCAATTTTTAAATTGTAATTAATATCCTCGTCGTTTGGTTTTAGTAGTTTTGCTTTTTCGTAATATAATATTGCATACGGAATGCTGTCTAATTTATAATAACAGTTTCCTGTATTGTAATATACTTCTGCCGACTCGTATCCCGATTTTATTATTTTTTTGTATGTAGTTATTGCTTTTTCGTATTTTTTATTTTTATAGTATGTTTTTGCCGAGTCTAATAAACTGTAGTTATTATTTGCATTTACCGAAAAAATTAAACTTAAAAATATTAATATTGTTATATATAGTTGTTTCATTTTATAAATAATTTTTAATTAAAAAATTGCTTTAAATTTTATTTTCGATATCTGATATTAATTTGCTTGCTTGGTTATATACTTGGTCTAAATCGTGTTCGGTTGTTGCCGACGAAAAACGAGCAAACTCGCATTTGTCGAGTAAATTAATAAGTTCGTTGATTTTTTCTTTATCGATATTTTTAATTAAAAGATTTTCTTTTGCTTTTTCTTTTGTTAAGTCTGCAATTTGAATATTTAGTTTGTCGCTTAAATATCCCCAAATTGCATTTGTTATTTCTTGATAAAATTGTTCTTTGTTTTGTTCTCTTAGATATTTGTTTGCAATTTTAAGGCGTTTTTTTGCTACTTTATTTGCTTTTTTGTTTTTTACTGCAACAATGTTAGCGTTTTGTTTTATGCTTTTTCGTTTTAGCAAATAAATTGTAATAAAAATAATTATGGCAATAATATAAATTAAGTAAAATGTTATGCTGCCAAAAAAGTAGTTGTTTACGGGTTTTAGTTTTATTTTTGATGTTTTTATGTATCTTATATCTTTGTTAAGATATTTTACATTTTCTTTTGATATATTGTTTACAATTGTTTTGGAACTACTTCCGTCGGCTTTATCTACGTGTATATTAAATTCTTTAGTTGATAGTGTTATATATTTTTTTTTGTTTGTGTCGAAATAAATAAATTTATATGGATTTATTTTAAAGTCGCCACCGTTTCTTGGTATTATTAAATACTCGTATGATATTGTTCCGTGTGCTCCTGATTCATCGTTTTTTATATTATTATTTATTTTTGGGTCGTAAACGTCAAAGTCGGGAGGGAAATCAAACTTAGGGTCGTCGATTAGTTTTAGATTTCCGTTTCCTGATATTTTTACTTTAAGAACAATTGGTTCGTCGGCTTTAGTAGATGTTTTGTTTATGTTTGCCGATAAATTAAAATGTCCTACTGCACCGTTAAATTCGGTTGGTTTATTTGGTAAGGGTTTTATGTTTATGCTGACAGTATTGCTATGTAATATTTTTTTTATATTTTGATATCCTGACGAAAAAAAATCGTCGAAAAATCCTGTTGAGTGTCGCCTAACTCGTTTTTGAACAACGGCTGTAATGTTAAAAGGTTTTATTGTTAATTTTCCGGAACGTTGTGGATATAGTATCATTTTTTGTAATACTCCTACATTGTAAATGGTGCCGTTTATGTTTTCTCTTGTAAAGCTAATATTGTTAGGTGTTGGTATTTCTTGCGAGAAAAATCCATCGTATGATGGGAAATTAATATCGTCGAATCCTGCAATTCCTACTCTGGTATAAATTTTAACTGTTGCTATAATTTGTTCGCCCTCGTATGCTGTGTTTTTGTTTAAATATAGGCGAATAAAAATATTTTTATTACTTACTCCCGATGTATTGCCTTGGTTGCCTCCGTAATTGTTGTTTTGAACAGTTGCATTTCCTTTTACTACAGTAATTGTAATGGGATTTGATGTGTATTTTTTTCCGTTAACTGTAATGCTTGCAGGTTTTATTGTAAATTTACCTTCTTTTTTTGCTGCTAAAATGTATGTAAACGAGTATGAGAATGATTGTGTTACATTGCCGTTAATTATTTGCATACTGCTGCTCGTGCTTTGGCTTGGTCCCATTAAAACATCGAAGTTAGTAAATGTTGGAGCTCTAAAATTAGAGCCTTTTGAGTTTATATTGTAAGTAAGCCTGAATTGTTGTCCTACAGCTACAGTTCGGTTTGCTTGTGCAGTAAAACTAATATTATCTTGAGCAAAGATATTATTTGATATTATAAGGATAAAAATTATGTATAAAAATTTTTTCATATAATTTTTTTATAAGTTCTAAAGTTAATTTTTTTATTTTATTATTTCTACCAATCTTTTTCTATTTTAACTTTTACGGCTTTAGTTTTTTTTGCTTTAACTTTTTTTTGTGTATTTTTTTCTTCTTTTTGCAATGCTTTTAACATTTTATCGGCTTGTTTTTTCGATATTTTAGGTTTGTTTTGTTGTTGTTGTTGTTGTTGTTGTTGTTGTTGTTTCTTGTCTTTGTTTTTTTTGTCTTTATTATTTTTGTTTTGTTTGTTTTGTTGTTGTTTTTCCTTGTCTTTGTTTTTCTTATCTTTATTTTGTTGTTTTTTGTTTTTATTATTTTTGTTGTTTTTGTTTTGTTTATTTTTATTTTGTTGTTTTTGTTTTTTTAAAAGATATTGGGCATAGGCTAAGTTGTATTTTGTTTCTTTATCGTTTGGGTTGTTTATAAGTGCTTGTTTGTATGCGTTTATACTTTCTTTTATTTTTTTTGCTTGTAGTAGTGAGTTTCCGAGGTTATGGTATATTTTTGCTTTATCTATTTTAGATATATTACTGTTGTTTGCTATTGATTTAAATTGTTTAGCGGCTTCTTCGAATTTTTGATTTCGGTAATAGTTATCGCCTAGATTAAATTGGGCTTTATAGTTTTTATTATTTTTATTAATTGCTTTTTTGTAGTCTATTTCGGCTTTATCGTATTTTTGTGCTTTATAGTATTTGTTTCCGCTACGAATATATTTTCGTTCTTGTTGCGAAAATACATTTGTCGAAATAATCAGTATTATTAATATGTTTAATATTATTTTTATCATAATTTTAAAATAATTTAGCTTCGAACAAATTTAATTTATTAAAAATTTTATTTTTCTTTTCAATTATTAATAAGTCTATTAAGAGCATTATTAAACCTATTGCTAAGAAATACTGAAAGCGGTCTTCGTAGTCGGAATATATTTGTTTTTCGAACTCGGTTTTATCCATTTTATTTATTTTGTCGTATATTGGTTGTAAACCGGTACTGTTATTATTTGCACGTATATATATTCCGCCTCCGGCCATTGCTATTTGCGATAAATTTTGTTCGTCGAGTTTTGTAACAATAACGTTTCCGTCTTTATCTTTTCGGTATTCGGTTTTCCCGAATTTTGTTTTAACGGGTATTGGTGCTCCTTGTGGTAGTCCCATACCTATCGTATTAACTATTATTCCTTTTTTGTTTGCTTCTTCGGCAGCTTTAATGGCATCGTCTTCGTGATTTTCTCCATCGGTAATAATAATAAGTGCTTTGTTTTTGTTGTTATTTGGCGAGTATGAGTTTTCGGCTAATTCTATTGCTTTGCCTATTGCTGTTCCTTGCACGGGAACTATTCCTGTATTTATTGTCGATAGAAACATTTTTGCCGACGAGTAGTCTGTTGTTATAGGTAGTTGTACAAAGGCATCTCCTGCAAATACTATTAATCCTATTTTATCGTCGTGTAATTTGTCTATTAAATTTGATATTGAACGTTTTGCTCGTTCTAATCTGTTTGGTTTAATGTCTTGTGCCAACATACTGTTTGATACGTCGAGAGCAATAATTACTTCGACTCCTTTTCGTTTTACTTGTTGTAATTTTGAACCTATTTGCGGGTTTGCCATTCCTATTAAAATAAATAGTAATGCAATGTTAAATATTATAAATTTAAGTTTGTATCTTGTTAGTGATACGTTTGGTGTAAGTAGTTTAATTAGATTATTATCTCCAAATTTATTTAATGCTTTTTTTCGTAGTTTTAGCACAATTATAAACCATATTATTAAAATTGGTATAATTGCTAAAGCATATATAAATATTATATTTTCGAATCTAAACATATATATTTTTTTTATGGTAAACGACGTAATGCTGTATATTTTAAAATAAATTCTGCTAATAATAGTATTAATGCAATTATTGCAAAACGCAAAAACAGTTCGTGTTTTTTACGAAATTCTTTAACTGCAATTTTTGTTTTTTCAAGTTTGTCTATTTTATCATATATTTGGCTTAATGATTTATTGTTTGTTGCTCTAAAATATTCGCCTCCGGTGTTTTGTGATATTTGTTTTAATATTGGTTCGTCAATTTTAACATCTATATTTTGGTATTGTTTTCCAAAAGGTGTTTGGAATGGATATGGTGCTTGTCCTATTGTGCCTACTCCTATTGTATATACTCTTATTCCGTAAGTTTTTGCAATTTCCGATGCTGTAATAGGGGTTATATCTCCCATATTGTTAACTCCGTCGGTTAATAGTATTATTACTTTGCTTTTGGCTTTACTGTCTTTTATTCGTGCTACTGAGGTTGCAAGTCCCATTCCTATGGCTGTTCCGTCTTCTATCATTCCGCTTTTAATATCTCGTAAAAGATTAATTAAAACGGCATGGTCGGTTGTTAGTGGGCATTGTGTAAAGCTTTCGCCTGAAAAAACAACAAGTCCTATTCTGTCGTTTGGTCGTCCTGATATAAATTTTGTAGCTACTTTTTTTGCAGCTTCTAATCGGTTTGGTTTAAAGTCTTCGGCTAACATTGAACTTGATACATCTATTGCCATAATAATATCTATGCCTTCGGTTGATATGTTTTGCCACGAGTCGACTTGTTGTGGACGCGATAGTGCTATTATAAGGAGTAGTATTGCTAAAATTCTAAAGATAAATATTATGTGTTGTAAAAAGTATTTAAAAGATTTTGGTGTGTTTTTAAATGCGTCTAAGCTCGATACTTGCAGTGTTGGTATAGATTTTTTGTTTTTAAAAATATACCAAATAATATACGGTATTACTAAAACCGATAAGTATAAAAATTCTTTATTTGCAAATTCAAAGTCAAACATAGTTATTCTTGTAATTGTTTTTGTTCGTTATTTTTGTTTTTGTTATTCATATTTTCTATAAGTTTTGTAGCATCAATAAAGTTATATGCGTTTTTATAGCTAGTATCGTGTTCGTTTGGTAATGGTTTATATTTTGCAAATTTTACTAAATCGGCTGTTGCAAACAGGTTGTTTAAATAGTTAATTGTATCGTTGTTTTTAATTATGGGTTTTAGTGCATTTATAATATCGTTTGATGTTTGTTCCATTGCTAAAATTTCGTATCGGTATTCTATATATTTTCTAATTATCTCGGTTAAACGCACGTAATATTGTTTTATTTTATTTTTTTGCCATAGTTTTTCGTTTTTTAGTTTGTCTAGTTCTCGAAATGCTATTATATGAGCCGGTTCTTTTGGTTTTATAAATCTTTTTTCTACTACAGGTTTTTTCTTGTGTTTTTTTATGTAAATAATTATTCCTATTGCTATTAATAGTATTATTATAATTGCTATTATGTATGGATAATATTCCATTAAAAATTCTTTAAATGTCATTGGAGCATCGTAAACATCTTTAATATCGGCTATTTTTTGTTTTGTTGTATCTACTTTTAGTGTTAATACTCTAAATAATAATGGATTAGTAATTGCAATTGTATCTATATTTGTATCTTTTTTTTGTGTAAAGTAAACGGGAGGTAGTGCATAATATCCGCTGTCGAACGATGTAATTTTGTATGTTTGTTTTAGTGTTATATTTTTTTTGTCGTTTTTAATTGTATCTATATTTTCTTTTTCTACTATAATAACTCCTGATGTTAGTGTGTCGGTTAAATTTGGAAATGTATATTTGGAATTTACGGGTTTTGTTAAAAATATATTATAATTTATTTGGTCGCCAATTAATATTATGTTTGTGTCTATTGTTGTTTTTACTGTAATGTCTTGAGCGTATATGTTTTTACTAATAAGTATAAAAAATAATAATATGTAAGTTAAAATTTTCATTTTTATAGCTTTTATTTTTTGTTGATTATTTAGAACCTCTGCGTTTAAATAAATTTAATAATGGTTTAATATAATCTTCTCCTGTTTCTACGTTAATAATATCAACACCTGCTTTTTTTGTAATAATGTTTAAATTGTCTTCAAGATTTCTCATCCATTTTTTGTAAGTGTATCTAACATTTGAGTTTGATGTGTCTATTAAAAGTTGTTTATTTGTTTCGGGGTCAAACATATTAATAAGGCCTATGTTTGGTAGTTCTTTTTCTCTTTTGTCATAAATTCTTACTGCAATAACATCGTGTTTGTTGTTTGCTATTCTTAATGCTTGTTCAAAATCGTCATTAATAAAATCGGATATTAAAAATGCTGTTGTTCTTTTTTTTACTACATTAGTAAAATATCGTAATGCTTCGGCTATATTTGTTCCTTTGTTTTCGGGTTTATAATTAAGTAGTTCGCTAATTATTCTAAGTATGTGTTTTTTCCCTTTTTTTGGCGGAATAAATTTTTCGATTTTGTTCGAGAATAATATTACTCCTATTTTGTCGTTGTTTTGAATTGCCGAGAACGATAATACTGCTGCTATTTCGGCAATTAAATCTTTTTTAAGTTGTTGATTTGTTCCAAAAAATTTTGAGCCGCTAACATCTACCAATAATATTACTGTAAGTTCTCGTTCTTCTTCAAAAACTTTAACATACGGGTGGTTAAATCTTGCTGTAACGTTCCAATCTATTTGTTTTATGCTATCGCCATATTGGTATTCACGCACTTCGCTAAAAGTCATACCTTTACCTTTAAATGCACTATGGTATTCGCCGGCAAAAATATGGTTTGATAACCCTCGGGTTTTAATTTCTATTTTTCGAACTTTTTTTAGTAAGTCTATGGTTTCCATTAAAAATAGTATTATGCAATTTTTTGCTTAATTTTTTGATTTTCAATTATAAATGCAGATATTATATCGTTATCGGCTTTTATTTTATTTTCTAAAGATTTATTTTTTTTATAGTTTAATAACTTTATGCTTGCTTTATTTTCTTTTGCAGTTGCATCTATTTCTATTTTGGCTTGGTCTGCTAATTCTTTTCCAAGATATTTTTCTATTCGTGCAGACCATTTTTCTTCGTTTCCTTTTAGTTTAAATATTAATTTACTCATTTCTGTATTTATTAAAATTGTTTAAGGCACTTCTACAAAATTTAATATTTCGTTAATTATATCGTCCGGTGTAATATTTTCTACTTCGGCTTCGTATGTTAACCCTATACGATGTCGCATAACATCGTTGCAAACGGCTCTAACATCTTCGGGTATAACATAGCCTCTGCGTTTAATAAAAGCATATGCTTTTGCTGCCATCGATAAATTTATTGTTGCACGTGGCGAGCCTCCAAACGATATCATATTAGAAAATTTATCTAAACCAAAATCAGCGGGATAACGCGATGCAAAAACTATATCTACTATGTATTTTTCTATTTTTTCGTCTAAATAAACTTCTTTTACTATATCGCGAGCTCTAATAATATCTTCTTTTTTTAATATTTTATTTGCTGTAGGAAATGTTTTTGCAATGTTTTGACGCAAAATAAGTTGTTCCTCATTTTTATTAGGATAATTAATTATAACTTTTAGCATAAATCTATCGACTTGTGCCTCGGGTAAGGGATAGGTTCCTTCTTGTTCTATAGGATTTTGTGTTGCAAGTACCAAAAAAGGTTCGTCTAATTTATATGTGTTTTCTCCTATTGTTACTTGTCGCTCTTGCATAGCCTCAAGTAATGCCGATTGAACTTTTGCGGGAGATCGGTTAATCTCGTCGGCAAGTATAAAATTAGAAAATATAGGACCTTTTTTTACCTCGAATTTTTCTTTCTTTTGACTGTAAATCATAGTTCCCAAAAGGTCGGCAGGTAGCAAATCGGGAGTAAATTGTATTCTGCTGAAATCAGCATCTACAATTGTTGCTAAAGTGTTAATAGCTAATGTTTTTGCTAAACCCGGAACTCCCTCGAGTAAGATGTGTCCATCTGATAAAAGACTTATAAGTAAACTTTCGACCAAATGTTTTTGGCCTACTATTACTTTATTCATCTCCATTGTAATTAAATCAACAAACGACGATTCTTTTTGAATTTTATCGTTTAGTTCTTTAATGTCAATTGACGATTGTTGTGTTGTTAGATTTTCCATGTGTAAATTATTTTTTTTCTTGCTTAGCAAAAGTAACTTATCATATACTTAATGAAATTAAATTATTGTTAAACAATGTTAATGGTGTTACTAAGTTTTTTTAATATAATTATTAACTTTGCCGATATAAAAAAAAC
>Ga0256833_1002909_pt1 | contig 11866 bp, 11 predicted proteins | sample 356284metaG_FD_190535 | JGI IMG/M metagenome (GOLD analysis project Ga0256833, IMG submission 190535) | Hydrothermal vent microbial communities from Mid Atlantic Ridge, Atlantic Ocean - 356-284 | ecosystem: Environmental > Aquatic > Marine > Hydrothermal vents | place: Atlantic Ocean: Mid...
AACGCGAGGCGCTTTACCACTTCTTCCGGCGACGTGTCCGGGTCGTGAACAGGCAGGATAATGATGTTGGTCTCCACGGTCGAAGGAGTAAATTCGAAGAGGGGGATCTGGCTGATGGCGTCGGCCAGTTCCCTGGCCCGGCGATGGTCCTCGGCGAGCCGGTCGACGTGGTTGTCCAGGGCGTAGAGGCCGGCGGCGGCGAGAATCCCCGCCTGGCGCATCCCGCCCCCCAGACGCCGCCGGATACGGCGGGCCTCATTGATCCAGTCCGCCGCGCCCGCGACAACGGAACCGACGGGACACCCCAGCCCCTTGGAGAGACAGATGGAAACGGAGTCGAATGGGGCGCAGAAATCCGCGGGCGGGATGCCGGACGCCACGCTGGCGTTGAAGAGGCGGGCCCCGTCCAGGTGCATGGCAATACCCCGGGCGTCGGCCAGGGCCCGGATTTTTTCCATTTCCTCCAGGGGATATATCTTACCGCCTCCCCGGTTGTGCGTGTTTTCCAGGCAGATGAGCCGGGTAGGCGAATGATGCCCGTCATCTGGCCGAATGGCCCCGGCCACGGCTTCATCCGTGAGGACGCCCCGGCTGCCCGGCACGGGGTAGAACTGAACGCCTCCATAAGCGGCGGCGCCGGCCGATTCATAGTGAAAGGGATGAGCCTCAGCCTCCAGAATGACCTCATCGCCCGGGCGGGTATGAGTGAGGATGGAGACGAGGTTTCCCATGGTGCCGGAGGCGACGAATAACGCCGCTTCTTTTCCCAGGATTTCGGCCACGCGGTCCTGGAGACGATTGACGGACGGGTCTTCGCCAAAGACGTCGTCGCCCACCTCTGCGGCGGCCATGGCCTTTCGCATGGCCTCCGTCGGCTGGGTTACCGTGTCGCTTCGCAGATCAATAGGTTGCATGGGTGGGTCCTCCATGAAAGGGTGGTCTTGTGAAGTTTGTAACATTTTTCATTGACAAAAGCCATCGCTCTTTATATAAAAAAGAAAATCTTTTTAAGGGAAGGACATGGCGACCAAGAAGAAGATTACGCGCAAAAAACTCAAGGAACCAGATGAATTCGTCAGCACAACCACGGAGATCTACCAGTGGGTTCTCCATAACTGGATATATTTTCTCTCGGGCGTCCTCGTCATCGCGATTATCGTTGGTGGCGTCTTTTTTTGGCGTTACCAGAACGAGAAAAGGGAGATGGCTGCCTTCGGTCTCTACCACGCCATCCAGATGAAGGTCTCGAGGGCGGACGCCGCTGACGCCAAGGCCTGCGCCGGGTGGGATGCCCTGCTGAAGGGATACGCCGGAACCCCCGCGGCGGTCTATGGGCGGCTCCAGAAGGCCTCATGTCTCCTTTCCCGGGGGGATGACGCCGGGTGCGAAGCGACGCTGAAGGAGCTTATGGAAATGAGTGACGCCCCTTCCATGGTGAAGGTGATGGCGCGCCTATTGAAGGGATACGGCCTGGAGGAAAAGAAGGATTACAAGGGCGCCGAGGGGGTTTTTTCGGCCCTTTTGAACAGTCCGGATAATTTCCTGAAGGATACCGTGCGCTACCATCTTTATCTCTGCCAAATGAAGCAAGGAAAAAAAGACGCGGCGAAGAAGACGCTGGCGGGGTTGAAGATTAAAAGCGGCTCGGATTTCGCCCTTCCGGTCATGCTGGTGAAGATCGAGAAGGCGCAGTTGGGCATAAAAGAATAGATTATCACTAAAAAATTGGGCGCCTCCAAGCCGTGACGGGTGGAGGCCGCCGCCACGAGGGAGGATGGAATGAAAAAGTTGCTTTCAGGTAACGAGGCCATCGCCCGGGGCGCGTATGAAGCAGGGGCCACGTTCGCTTCCGCGTATCCGGGAACGCCGAGCACGGAGATCATGGAGACCGTGGCCAAGGAATATCCCGAAATCTACGCGGAATGGTCACCTAACGAGAAGGTGGCCATGGAGGTGGCCATGGGCGCCGCCTTCACCGGGGCCCGCGCCCTGGTGGCGATGAAGCACGTGGGCGTCAACGTGGCGGCCGATCCCCTCATGACCCTTAGCTACACGGGCATCTGCGGGGGGCTGGTGGTGGTTACGGCGGACGATCCGCAGCTCTACAGTTCGCAGAACGAACAGGACAACCGCAACTACGCCAAATTCGCCAAGATCCCCATGCTGGAGCCGAGCGACAGCCAGGAGGCGAAGGATTTCGTGATCCGGGCCTTCGAGATCAGCGAGCAGTTCGATACCCCCGTCATGTTGCGGAGCGTGACGCGTGTTTCCCACGCCCGGACGGTGGTGGAGCTGAAGGACCGTCAGCCTGCGCCCATGGAGGTGAAGGTGCGCAAGGATCCGCCCAAGTATGTCATGCTGCCCGTTTACGGCAGGAAGCGGCACGTGGTGGTGGAGGAGCGTCTGAAGAAACTGAAGGAATTCGCCGAGACCTTCGAGCTCAACAAGATGGAGATCAACGACCCGGAGATCGGCATTATCACCTCGGGGATTTCTTACCAGTACGCCAAGGAGGTCTTTCCCAACGCCTCGTATCTCAAGCTGGGCATGATCTGGCCCATGCCGGAAAAGATGATCAAGGACTTCCGTTCCAAGGTGAAGAAACTCTACGTCATCGAGGAACTGGACCCCTTCATTGAGGAGAACCTCAAGGTCATGGGCGTCCAGGTGGATCTGGGCAAGGACGTGCTTCCCATCTGCGGCGAGTTGACCCCGAACATCATCCGGGAGAAGGTGGCCGGCACCGAGGAAACTCCCTTCCTCGCCAACCCGGAAAACATCCCGCCGCGGCCGCCTAACATGTGTCCGGGCTGCCCGCACCGGGGGATGTTCTACACCATCAAGAAATTGAAACTCTACGCGACGGGCGACATCGGATGCTACACCCTGGGCGCGCTGCCGCCTTTGACCTCTCTCGATACCTGTGTCTGCATGGGGGCCAGCATCGGCCACGCCATGGGCATGTCCAAGGCCCTGGGGGACGAGGGCCGCGGCAAGTTCGTGGCGGTCATCGGGGATTCCACCTTCATGCACAGCGGCATGACGGGCCTGGCCGACGTGGCCTACAACAAGTCCTACGCCACGGTCATTATCGCGGACAACCGGATTACCGCCATGACGGGGGCCCAGGACCATCCCGCCACGGGATACACCATCCGCGGCGAGGCAACCCACGCCGTTGACTTCGAGGAACTGGGCAAGGCCCTGGGATTCAAGCACATCGTCAAGGCGAACCCCTACGACCTGAAAACCTACGAGAAGGTCCTGAAGGAAGAGGTGGAGCGCGACGAGCCGTCCCTCATTATCAACCAGGGGCCCTGCGCCCTGCTGCGCCGCGCCCTGCCCAAGGCGAAGAAGCCCTTCTACGTGGACGTGGACAAGTGCATCGGCTGCAAGCGTTGTATCGGTCTGGGATGCCCCGCCATCACGTGGAACGCGGAAGAGGGGACGAACGCGGACGGGAAGAAACGGAAGGGATACGCGGTCATCGAGCCGACCCTCTGCAACGGGTGCGCCCTCTGTTACCAGCTCTGTAACATGGACGCGATCCAGACGGAAGACAAGGTCTTCTACGGCCTGGTTGAAAACTTCGGAAATTAGAGAGGAATAGAGACGATGGAAAAGACAACAAGCGTTTTGATGGCAGGCGTTGGGGGTCAGGGGATCATCCTCGCCAGCGACATTCTCTCGGAGGTGATGCTGGACGCGGGCTTCGATGTCAAGAAGAGCGAGATTCACGGCATGGCCCAGCGCGGCGGCAGCGTTTCCAGCCACATCCGATTCGGAAAAGAGGTCTATTCTCCCACCATCCCGAGGGGAGACGCGGATTTCCTTATCTGTTTCGAAAAACTGGAACTGATGCGCTGGCTCGACTACTGCAACGCGGACACCCGGGTCATTGTCAACGACCTGGAGCTCAACCCGCCCATGGTCAACCTGGGGGAGGCCGAGTATCCCCGGGCGCTCTTTGATGAGACCATCAAGAAATTCAAGAACCTGACCCTGGTTCCGGCCAGCAAGACGGCCCTCGACCTGGGGAACATCCGCGCGGCCAACGTGGTTATGATCGGGATCTTCTCCAACTTTTTTGACGTGGATGAGTCTCTTTGGCTCGACAAGATCCTCGGGAAACTCCCGAAGAAACTCCACGACCTGAATCGGAAGGCCTTCAGCGAGGGAAGAAAACTGGCCTGAGTCGGCGCGGGGGATTTTCTTGACAAACATCCCAGGGTGATTTAGGAAGGGTTGTATCTTTTGAAACCTGATGGATAAAGAGGCAAGCAATGGCAGATGCGGAAAAGGGCTTTGAACCGAAGATCATCGCGTTTTGTTGCAACTGGTGCTCCTATGCCGGGGCCGATCTGGCGGGGAGCATGCGATTAAAATATCCCCCCAACGTGCTGCCCATCCGGGTCATGTGCAGCGGGAGGATCTCCCCTCATTTCATCCTGAAGGCCTTTCAGAAGGGGGCCGACGGGGTGCTGGTAACGGGATGCCATTACGGGGACTGCCACTATATCAAAGGGAACTACATCACCAAGCGGCGGGTGACCGTCATGAAGGACCTCCTGAAGTTCGTCGGCATCGACCCAAGGCGGTTGAAGTCCGAATGGATCGCTGGATCGGAAGGGGACAAATTCGCGAGGGTCGCGACGGAGTTCACCGAGGAAATACGGGCGCTGGGCCCCTCACCGCTGAGAGGTTAAAGAATGGATAAGCTCAAGAATCACGTGAAAGAATTGCTCGAATCTGGTGAAATCGCAGGGTTTCTTGGACTGATAGATGATGGGGGGCATCCGGTTCCCTATCTTTTCACGAAGGAGCATCTCGATCGGCTGGACGCGATGGTGGTGCCCGATTTCCGGTATCCCATGACCGACATTCTCCTTCGGATCGTCCGGAAATACCCCGAGGAGACCATCGGCGTGATGGTGCGGGGATGCGACGACCGGGCCCTCGTGGAACTGGCGAAAAACCAGAGGATTTTCCCGGAACTCGTTCGGCCCGTCGGAATCGCCTGCACGAAGGAGATGGCGGAGGCTTGCCGGTGCAGCCAGCCGTATCCCCGGGAGATTCATTACGGGGAAAAGGTAGAGGGCGTAAATGACCGCTCCGACTTGGCGGCGGTGGAGTCCAAGCCCCTGGATGAGCGCCTCGATTACTGGATGGGACAGTTTTCCAAGTGTATCAAGTGCTACGGGTGCCGCAACATCTGTTCCATGTGTTTCTGCGACCAGTGCACCCTGGAGGACGAGACCCTGATCATGACGGGGCAGTCGCCCCCCGAGATCCCCATCTTTCACCTGATACGGGCCTTTCACATGGCGGGGCGGTGCATCGACTGCGGGCTGTGCGAGGAGGCCTGCCCGGCGCATATCCCCTTGAGATCCCTCTACCGAAAGGTTCGGGAGGATATGGCTGATTACTTTGGATACGTGACTGGCATGGATGAGAGCGAAAAGGACCCCCTCGAGTTTCTCGGGAGCGAGGGCTACGAGGTTCCTTCAAAGATTGACGAGACATAGCGGAGAGTTTGAATGGAATATCAAACAGTCAGAACTACCTGCACGTATTGCGGCACCGGGTGCGGTGTCCTCCTGGAGGTGCTGGACGGGGAGGTCGTCGGGACACTGCCCCAGAAAGACCATCCCATCAACGAGGGGAAACTCTGTATCAAGGGATGGAGCGCCCACGAGTTCATCTACGCGGACGGGCGCCTGACCAAGCCCCTGATCCGGAAGGACGGCAAGTTAGTGGAGGCCTCGTGGGAGGAGGCCGTCGGTCTCGTCGCGAAGAAACTCCTCGAGCTAAAGGAGAAACACGGCCCGGACAGTCTGGGCTGTTTCAGCTCCGCCAAGTGCACCAACGAGGAAAACTACCTCCTCCAGAAGATTTTCCGCGCGGTGATCGGGACGAACAACGTCGATCACTGCGCCCGTCTCTGACACTCCTCCACGGTGGCCGGTCTGGCCGCCGCATTCGGGAGCGGGGCGATGACCAACAGCGTCCCGGAACTGGAAGACGCCGACTGCATCCTCATCACCGGCTCCAATACCACCTCTTCCCATCCCCTCATCGCCTCCCGCATCATGAAGGCGAAGGAGAAGGGGGCGAAGGTCATCGTCATTGATCCCCGTCGAACCCACATCGCCAGCCTCGCCGACATCCACGTGAAGCAGAACCTGGGGTCCGACGTGGCGTGGATCAACGGCCTGATGCATATTATCCTGAAAGAGGGGTGGCAGAATCAGTCCTTCATCGACGAGCGGACTGAGGGGTTCGAAGAGGTCAAAAAGGCCGTGGAAGGTTACACCCCGGAGAAGGTGGAGGAGATCACGGGGATCCCCAAGGAAACCCTGCGGGAGATCGCGGAGATCTACGCCAAGTCCGGGGCATCCTCCATCGTTTACTGCATGGGTATCACCCAGCACATCACGGGGACGGACAACGTCAAGTCCCTGGCGAACCTGGCCATGCTGACGGGTCAGATCGGGCGGCCTTCCACCGGTGTGAACCCCCTGCGCGGGCAGAACAACGTCCAGGGCTCCACCGACATGGCGGCCATTCCCAACAAGTATCCGGGTTACCAGGACGTGACGAACGAGGAGATTCGCAAAAAGTTCGAGAAGGCCTGGGGCGGCCCCTTGTCTCCCAACGTGGGCCTCACGGTGGTGGAGATGATCAACGCCATCGAGGAGGGAAAGCTGAAAGGGCTCTACATCCTGGGGGAAAATCCCCTGGTGAGCGATCCCGATTCCACGCACGTGGAGAAGGCCCTCGAGGACGTCGAATTCCTCGTCGTCCAGGACATCTTTCTCACGGAGACGGCCAAAAAGGCCGACGTGGTCCTGCCGGGCGCAAGCTTTGCCGAGAAGGACGGGACCTACACGGGCACCGACCGGCGCTTCCAGAAGATACGCAAGGCGATCGAGCCCTTGGGCGAGGCCAAGCCGGACTGGGAGATCCTCTGCATGGTGGGTAAGGCCATGGGATCCAAGGGATTCGATTTTCCTTCGCCCAAGGAGGTCTTCGACGAGCTCGCGGAACTGACCCCCATCTACCATGGCGCCGATTACGACCGTATCGAGAAGGAGGTCATCCACTGGCCCTGCAAGGACAAGGACGACCCTGGCAGTCCTTACCTGCACAAGGACGGGTTTGCCCGGGGGAAGGGGCTTTTCACGCCCATCGAATTCAAGCCGCCGGCGGAGCTTCCGGACGAGGAATATCCCTTTCAGTTGACGACGGGTCGTCTGCCCTTCCACTACCACACGGGCACCATGACGCGGGTTTCCCCCTCCCTGACCCACGAGGTTAATGAGGCCTACATTGAACTTCATCCGGAGGACGCGAAGGCCTTGGACGTGAAGAGCGGCGGGAGGGTGCGGGTTTCCTCGCGGCGCGGGTCCATCGAGGTGCGGGTGTTGGTGACGACCGGCATCAACAAGGGCGTGGCCTTCATCCCCTTTCACTTTGCCGAGGCGGCGGCAAACCGCCTGACCAACGCGGCGGCCCTGGATCCCATCGCCAAGATACCGGAATACAAGGTGTGCGCCATCAAAATTGAAAAAATAGACGGGAGAGAAGCGTAGAAATGGCCAAAACTGGGGTATTTGTTTGTCACTGCGGCACGAACATCGCGTCCGTGGTCGATGTGAAGTCGGTGGCCGAAAAGGCCAAGTCCCTGCCGGGCGTGGCGTTCGCCACGGATCTGAAATACAGCTGCTCGGACCTGGGGCAGAAGGCCATTCGGGACGCCATCAAGGAGCACGGCCTGGACCGGGTCGTCGTGGCCTCTTGTTCCCCCCGGATGCACGAAAAGACCTTTCAGAAGTGCATCGAGGCGGCGGGTTTGAACCGGTACATGTTCGAGATGGCCAACATAAGGGAGCAGTGCTCCTGGGTACACGACGACAAGGCCAAGGCCACGGAAAAATCGTGGGAAGTCGTCAAGATGACGGTGGCCAAGGCAAACCGCCTGGAGCCGCTGGAGCCGCTCAAGTCGCCCGTGGAAAAGCGGGCCCTCGTCATCGGCGGCGGCATTTCCGGCATGCAGGCGGCCCTGGATATCAGCCGGGCTGGCTACAAGGTGACGATGGTGGAAAAGACCCCCAGCATCGGGGGACGCATGGCGCAGTTGGAGAAGACCTTTCCCACCCTTGACTGCTCCGCCTGAATACTCACCCCGCGGATGACGGAGTCATCCCAGGACGAAAACATCGAGGTCTTCACCTACTCTGAAATCGAAAACATCGAAGGGTTCATCGGAAACTTCGATGTCACCATTCGCAAGAAGGCGCGTTCCGTGGACATGGCCAAATGCACGGGCTGCGGCGAATGCGTGCAGAAATGCCCCACCAAGGTCCCCAGCGAATTCGACATGGGCTTGGGAAAGCGGAAGGCCATCTACACCCCGTTCGCCCAGGCGGTTCCCAACGTGCCTGTCATCGACCGGGACCACTGCCTCAAGTTCCTGAAGGACAAGTGCGGGGTCTGCCAGAAGGTCTGCCCGGCGGACGCCGTCGATTACACGCAGAAGGACGAAATGGTCCAGCGCAAGGTGGGGGCGATCATCGTTGCCACGGGGTTTTCCCTCTTCGACTGGACGGTTTACGAGGAATACGGGGGAGGGCGCTACAAGGACGTGATTACGGGCCTCCATTTGGAACGGATGCTGGACACCTCCGGACCCACCGAGGGAAAGGTCATCCGTCCCTCGGACGGCCGGGAGGCGAAGCAGATTGTCTTCGTCCAGTGCGTGGGGAGCCGGGACGAGGCCAAGGGCGTGCCCTACTGCTCCCGTATCTGCTGCATGTACACGGCCAAGCAGACCATCCTGCTGAAAGATCACATCCCCGACAGCCAGTCCTACGTCTTCTATATCGACATTCGGGCGGCGGGGAAAAACTACGAGGAATTCGTGAAGAAGGCCCAGCGGGAAAGCGGCACGGTCTATATCCGTGGCCGGGTCTCCAAGATCTATGACCGGGGCGACAAGCTCATCGTCCAGGGCGCCGACACCCTCGCGGGAGAACGGGTGGAGATAGAGGCGGACCTGGTGGTGCTGGCCACCGCGGTGGTCCCCAACCCGGACGCGGTGAAGCTGGCCCAGATGCTGAACATGCCCTACGACCAGTATGGGTTCTACACGGAGGCCCATCCCAAGCTCCAGCCCGTCGAAAGCGTCACGGCGGGGGTCTTCCTCACGGGATCCTGCCAGTTCCCGAAGGATATCCCCGACTCGGTGGCCATGACTGGGGCCGCGTCGGTTCGGGCCTGCGCGGTATTCTCACAGGACGAGCTGACCATCGAGCCCAAGATCGCCTGGGTCGACCCGGAGGTCTGCAGCGGCTGTTTCAACTGCATGGAGGCCTGTCCTTTCGATGCCATCATCAGCGAGGAATACCAGGGGCGTTACGTGGCGCGGGTCAGGGAATCGGTCTGTCACGGGTGCGGAAACTGCGCGGCCACGTGCCGGACCAAGGCGGTCAACGTGAAGGGCTTTACCGACGAGGAGATATACGCCCAGATCGAAGCACCCTTTTTCGAAGAGGAGGTCGAGGTTGCCTGAGATACTAAATCGCGGAGACATACATGCCTTTAAGAACGAGGTCCTGGCCCTCATCGGGCAGGACGCGAGCCGGTGCATCCAGTGCGGGAAGTGTTCCTCCGGGTGCCCCATCGCCTATGAAATGGAACACCTTCCCAGCCAGATCCTGCGCTTCATCCAGCTCAACATGCGGGACAAGGCCCTCGCGTCCAATACGATCTGGCTTTGCGCCGTTTGCGAGACCTGCACCGTCCGCTGCCCCGAGAGTATCGACATCGCCGGGATCATGGACGCCCTCCGGAAGATCTGCCGCCGCGAAGGCGTCATGCCGGGGGACAAAAAAATCGCAAAGTTCAATGAAATCTTTCTCAATTCCATCAGGGGCAACGGCCGCGTTTACGAGCTGGGGCTGGTAATGAAATACAACATGGCCACGGCACAGCCCTTCAAGGACGCCCTTTTGGGACCCGTCATGTTCGGCAAGGGGAAGCTGAAGGTCGCGCCCGACAAGGTTCAGGATATCGCGCCGGTCAAAGCCGCGTTCAGTAAAGCGAAAACCTTTATCGCGCCCAAGGCGAAGGAATAGTCATGGAGATCGGTTACTTTCCAGGATGTTCGTTGCACAGCACAGCCCAGGAGTTCGACCTGTCCGTCAAGACGGTTTGCGATATCCTGGGGGTTCGATTGATGGAGATACCCGACTGGAACTGCTGCGGCGCCAGCGCCGCCCATGAGACCAGTGAGGAACTGGGGCTCGCGCTTCCCTACCTCGACCTGGTCAAGGCGGAGACGGCCAACCTGGAGACGGTCTTGTCTCCCTGCCCGGCCTGCTTCAGTCACCTGGCCGAGACCCACGAGAAGGTGGTGGGAGACCAGACACTCGGCGAGCGCCTCAAGTCCGTCACGGAGAGCAGGGGCTACGAGGGCGGCGTCAACAACCGGCACGTCCTTGATTATTTCATGGATGACGTGGGCCTGGGCACCATCAAGGAAAAGGTGAAAACACCCCTTGAGGGGTTGAAGGTGGCCTGTTACTACGGGTGCCTGACCCGGCTCCCGGGCGTGAACCTGGATTCGGTGGAGCACCCGGAGATGATGGACAAGATCGTGGCGGCCCTCGGGGCGGAGGCGATGGACTGGACCCACAAGACCGAGTGCTGCGGGGCGAGCCTTTCCATCACCCGGACGGAGATCGCCCTTCGGCTGGGCCGGGAGATCCTCGATGCCGCCCAACGCGCCGGCGCCGACTGCGTCGCCGTGGTCTGTCCACTGTGCCAGTCCAACCTGGACGTGCGCCAGGCGGGGATCAACGGCAAGTACAAGACGGCCTTTTCACTCCCAATCGTTTACCTCACACAGCTGATGGGAGTCGCCTTCGGTGCGCCGAAGAGCCAGTTGGGATTCGACAAGCACGTCGTCGCCCCGGATGTCCTGAAGAAGTATTGAGAAAATAGGCTTGTCTCAATCACTCAAAGGAAAAAGCCGAAAAGCTGAATGCTGAGGCAAAACATTACTACCTTCGAGGAGCGTTTGTCCTGATCTTCTATCTAAAACGCCATCGTGGCAATGAAACGGTGGTTATTTTAAACAAAAGACGTCAACCTTCCAGACTGTGAATCGGCCGTTATTTTTCATTAATACGGATTACACCGCCGCAAAGCGGCCACCCTTGTATTAAAAAACGGCCTTTAGGCTGGAAAACACTAAAAGGGGAGGAAGGAAATGAAGAAATGTGGGCTTTTGATTCTGGCGCTGGCGATTGCCTTGAGCCTGGGTCTCGCGACGGGCCTTCGGGCCGAAGTGGGCGTGACCGACACGGAGATCCACATCGGACAGTGGGGACCCCAGACCGGTCCCGCCGCACCGTGGGGGGCCGTGGCCCGGGGGACGGGCGTCTTCTTCAAGATGATCAACGCCGCCGGCGGCATACACGGACGGAAGATCGTTTACCACATGTTCGACGACGCCTACAATCCCGCCAAGACCAAGGCGGGCGTCAAGGAGCTCCAGGAAGGCGTGGGGATTTTTTCCTGGGTTGGGGGTGTGGGAACGGCCCCGGGACTCTCGGTCATCGATTACCTCATGAAGCGGAAGATCCTGTGGGTCGGACCCTCCGCCGGGTCTCTTCACTGGATCACCCCGCCGAGGAAATACCTCTTTGCCGTCTATCCCCTCTACTATATTGAAGCCAAGGCGCTCTGTTCCTACGCGGTGAAGAAGCTGGGAAAGAAGCGGATCGCCATCGCCTACCAGAACGACGACTACGGGAAAAACGGCGTGAAGGGGGCGAAGGAAAAGCTGAAACAACTGGGGCTG
>Ga0256833_1002910_pt1 | contig 11866 bp, 8 predicted proteins | sample 356284metaG_FD_190535 | JGI IMG/M metagenome (GOLD analysis project Ga0256833, IMG submission 190535) | Hydrothermal vent microbial communities from Mid Atlantic Ridge, Atlantic Ocean - 356-284 | ecosystem: Environmental > Aquatic > Marine > Hydrothermal vents | place: Atlantic Ocean: Mid...
ACGCCGTGGATCCTGACGGTAATACATTTGCAGTTGCTGATAAACAGCAGGGAAATGGGTATATAAAATTTCAGGTGCGGCAAAAAAGTATTCACTGATGACGGCAAAAAATTCTGCCGGGCTGGTTGCTGCATAGGGGTTAACGCAAACCCGGTGATGGTGCTGCAGTCGTTTATTAAGTTGCTGATATGCTGCTGTAAATGCGGCCGTCCACTGCTTAGGCTGCATATCCAGATGCAAAGGCGGCATTCCATTGGCTTTACCATTCAGCATATCCAGTTTATGGGCAATTTCATGGATAATCACATTATGTCCGGGATGAATAATCTGCAAGTCCTGCTCGATATCTTCCCAGGATAAAATGAGCGGCCCTCTTGACCATGCCTCTCCGCTCAGGATGTTTTCTTTATGATGAACAATGCCATTCTCATCCCGCTCATCACGACTGATACAAAATGCTCTGGGATAAATAACAATCTCTGTCCATCCGTCCAAGCGGTCAATCCCAAGATTCAGAACCGGCAAACAGGCCTGGGCGGCAACTACAATCTGCATTTTTTGCGTTAGATTAATACCGATACCGGTAAACGCTTTCTGATGCAGAAAAATACTGCTTAATTCACGCAAGCGGGTTTTCTCTATGGTATCGAGACCTCGTAACAAAGCTATATTCTTTGTGCTGTCCTCCCAAAGATGATGTTTTATAGCATAGCGTTTGAGCAGGTATTGATAATAAAGCCGTTTGAAAAATCGCATGTTATCGGGATTGATTACCGTCTGAAGAGAGCAGCAAAATCATGAAAAACATAAACAATAATATCGGCCATGAAAAAGGAGCGATAAAAAAAATGGCCAGTAAAACCAATATCAGCCCGCCAAAAAACATCATCATGCTGACGCCAAGAAAGGCGAATATGCTGAGGATACCTGCAAAAAACAATACCGCCAGAATGGAAGGAATAACAGCCAGACGAACCAATGGATCAGCAACTTCTTGTCCATTGATAATAATACTGAACTGCCCGGTATCCGGATGAAATAGATAAATCAGAAAGGCGAGTACAACACCTGTCAATAAAATCTTGGCAATTAACTGAGTATGCGGTTTTTTATGCTGTGACAATTTAGTCTCCTAATCCTGATAGCTTCATAATATTGTTAATATGATACCTTTAAACTGGCTTTTCAAATTTTTAAACGCTCTGTTTGTCACTCACTATAATGTGCATACATTTGTTTAATCTTTCCATCGTTGTCAAACAGCATAAATTCAGCCGCCCTTGCCTTTTTGTGATTGATATAAGACAGTACAACACTCTGCTGTCCGCACAATACATCCAGAACTTCAAACTTTAAATCCGGATAAGCTTGCAAGCCCTGTAGAAAATATTTGTTCACCGCCTCAATTCCTTCCACCTGAGAGCTGCCGATAAGGTTTGCAGCGATGGGCGATGAAATGCTCACATCTTCAGCATAATGTCTGATAATCCGGTCAATATCATGGCTGTTCCATGCACTTACCCATTCGTCGGCAAAACCCAGAGCCCATTGTCTGTCTACCATTATTTTTTTCTCCTGTCATGATTGTTACAGCGTACCGCAATTAATAAATTGACAAAATATCCGGTTATTTTTTATTGTTATCGATATCGTTTCTTCCGCACGAGGAAATTATCATGAAATACCTGGGACTTGCGGTTTTTATTATTTTAATCCTGCTGGTGCTGCCGGATTTTAAACTCATCAGCCCCAATCGCTCTGACGATTATGATGTTTATCAATATATCAAGGAATGCAAGGATGAATTGGGTATTCAAGATGATTTACCCGTGCTGTCCTGCCTGGATGGTAAGCCGGTTCCGGTTTATGTTCATCAGCAGGAAATAAATGGTAATAACTGGCATAAGCTTTCGGGTTCCAGACAATGTGATAATCCTCATTGGCTCGGCGGAGCCATTGGCTGCTGGACCTATTCTCATTTACAGGTCATTCAGCTGGATAAAAACAATGTCATGGTTGTCAATTGCCGGCAAAAAGGTGGCCAGGATAACAAGTCCTGGTATAGAAACAGTGACAGCAATCTTGGACTGAACCAACAGCAAAGAAAGCAGGCCGTCATCCAGGCCAGCGCCTCTGATAAAAACGAGCTGTATTCGCTTTATAACACCTTTAATGATTTAGGCATCATCTTACGAAACACCAAAACAGGCAAGAGCTGTTACCTGACCCAATTCGGGCAGGCGTTCAGTGGCTATATTCCTCCGCTGGATAAGCCATTGCCGCCGAAAAAGAGTTTTTTCAAAAATTATAATCCTGATATTCTGCCCCCGCCTCAAAGCTTTCCTGAAAATCTTTGGTACCGTGATGCAAACAAGGCGTTTAAAACACCAGCTGAAACGGCACAGTCCGGCTGCATCAACTGTCATAATGCCCATGGTTTTAAATACAGCCCCTACATAAACTCAAAACAGGGGTTACCGAGCATATATGACATGGCCAAACTACCTTTTTTAGTCGTGGGCTACCCTTTTAAAGAACATTTCAGGAAAGAAAATTTTCTGCAACTGACGACAGCGCCTATTGATGGTAAGGAACAGCTCTGTACCAGTTGTCATAAAATGACCACTGCCGGAACCTGCGGTTATAATTTTGATTTTGCTATTGGCCACCCCAATATGACATTGCACCAATGGCTGACTACTGGCAATAAAACCAACTGGATGCCACCTATCAAAGTAAATGCAAAAACTCTGCACCGTCATATTCAAGCCATGGACTGTTGCTGCAAAAACCCGAATGCCAAAGGCTGTCTGACCCGAAAAATCGGCCCGACCGAAGATGATTTACCCGACGGTTTTGCCCAGGGGAAAGGCTGGGTTAAATCGACAGGGCCGGGAGAATGTGTCCGTTGATTTGTAATGACCTCAACTTGCCGTCAGGAATTTAGTGAAACAGCTCAGTTATTATTCATTAGCAGAAACTGGCTTGTGATATTCCTCATCCCTGATTTTGTCTTCATATTGTTGAATAATGTTTTCCATCTCTACGCTGGTGAATTGTAAAACCCCTTCTGACTGCAATAATCCAGACAGAGTCCCTTTGTTCTGATAACGTTCCAACAGTTCGTTGGCGGCTGAAATCAGCTTTGCATTATGTTGACTGCACAAATCCAGTTGTTCTGATGTTTGCTGATATTGCTTTTGTGAGTTTTTCAATTCGGCTTGCAATTGTAAGGCTTGTTGCCGCAGCACTTTATACTTTTCGACTACTTCCACGAGCTTGTCATAGGTTTGCTGTTGGCGGCTTTGTAATTGCTGATTTTGACTGCGTGCTCCGGACAGTTTTTTACTGACCTGGTTTTTTTCTGCTTCCAGTGTTTGCTGATTTTTCTTCAGTTCAGCAAGCTCGGCCTGCAATTTGGCATTCTCAGTCTTTAATAAATCCCTTTCCTGAGTGGCTTGTCTGACCATGCGCTGAAGCCGCTGCACCATTTGCCCCTGCCCGTCACCGCCGGTACGCACCGCAGCCTGGCTGAAAACACTGAATATCAGCAGTAGTAGAAAGGAAAGGGTCTTAGACATTTTTATCACCTGTTTTAAAACTTGGCATTAAAATCAACCAGCAACACATCGCTACCAATTTTAGGACCGTCAATCTGATCAGTACTTATCCACCGGGCACTCAACCAGGCATTTTCCATAAGGCCGTAATTAGCCTGAATCACCCACCCCTTGGCATTGGTTCCGCCTAAATGAAAGTTGGAATCATTAAAGGCATCCAGCACCGCATCAGCCTCTATGTATTTATAGGCCAGATAGGTATTCCATTTACCCGGCAGCAGGGTTTTGGTCCAGCCCAGATCCAGGCGTACCTGCCAGGCTGTGGTTCTGTCATCAAGGTTTTTATTTCGATAAATCACCGCATCATTACCAACCCGCCTTCTGATTTCATTGCGGTCAAACCCCAGGTTTTTGGCGTAATCCAGGGTCAACTTGGCATGAATCGGTGCAAACATTGCCCAGTCATATGAAGCCGTTACATTAAATATTTGATATTTTGACGCCAGGCCAAATTTTTCTGGAGAATTGTTACTGTTAAAAGCAGCGTAACACACCGGCACCATGCTGTTTCCATATTGCATAAACTCTGGAATTGAAGCATCCCGGTCATTATCAGGATTACTACAGGCATGTGATAACTTACCCAGCGCAGCAGGATGCGCCTCTACATTCAGATAATGGTAATAAGAAACGCCAAACTTAAATTTATCCTGATTGGTCATCTCCCATTCGGTGCCCAATTGCCCGCCCAATAGCCATTTGTCCTTGCTGCTCAGCTGAAATTCCTGCAAAGGAAAAGCCCCCACCGTCAGAAACAAGGTTTTACTCTGATCTTCCTGATCATAAAGATTATCTGAGCCCGCCAGATTATAGCGACCGGTTGCCGCAAAACCTTCAAAGCTTAAATCCCTGTCCCAGACCAGGTCAGTCGCATAAAAAGGATTGACGATACGCCCACCTTGCAGGGTCAGCCAGTTATAGCCGTCACTATCCAGCGCGTTATAACGCAGAAAGGCCCGGTCAATCACAAAAGTATATTTGTTCCCGCTGTTACCCATGGTCTGATTCGTCGACAAAGGATTTCTGACATTCCCTGAAGTCAGCCGGATGCCGGCATCCAGGCCCTGAGTGATTTTGGCATTAATCCCCAATCGCAAGCGGGTACGAAACCTGTCCCGGTCTTCATTTATATTTTTCAAGCCTTTGGCGCCAGCCGCTGTCAGCCCGCCCTTTTCATTAATAGCCAGATAATCATTAACACTGTTGACATCAGCAACCTGAGGGTTTTGAAAATTATTCCGGGCAAAATGGTCATGGTCATAGCGCAGGCGCATATCGCCGTACAATTTAAAACGCCGTGTCCAGCCTGGCAGCGCATTCGGTATGCCCCATTGCTTGGTTTTGGCCTCTTTCATCACATCAGACAACACATCGGCACGCAAATCCGCCCGCACCTGCTGGCGTATCTGATCCCGCACAAATTCAGGCACATAAGGCACTCTGACGACATCCTTTTCAACCACCTCAGCCACTTTATTTTGCTGCATTTGCTGCTGCACCTGTTTTTCCGCATCCAACTCGGCCTGCCGAATCATTTGTTCGGCATTTTCCTTACTGAGCACACCTTGTTTGACCAATAATTTAATCAGGTTAGTGGTGGTGTTCTTCAGCTTCAGCAATTCTTCTTTTTCCCCTGCGTCGACCGGACTGCTCAGGGATAAAACCGCTATTGCCATGAAGGCTTTTGTTAAACCTTTAAGTTTACTCTGTTCCATTTGCTTCTATAACTTCGATGTGATTTTTAATTTAAGAGGTTGTTTCATTCCAGCCGGCGGCGCTTCCCCAACCGTGTGCAAATCAGCTAACACGGCCAGAATGACATCATCAATCTGTTGATTACCACTGCTGCGGTACAGTTTGTAACGCTGCACACTTCCATCTATATCCAGCCACAAGCTGATATATGCGGTATAGGCTCGACGACGCAATTCATCCCTGTCCATCATGACCTCCAACACGGCATTTTTAACAATCCCGGCATACCAGGCATTTGGATTGCCCGCTAAAAGGCTTCTGCCGCCTTTTCGGGCTGCCAAACCAAAGCCATCTGAGCCTGCGCCACCGTCTGCATCCAAACCCAGACTTTCTGCCGGTGCTTCATCTGAAACATCAGGTAAATTTTCCGGCTCAGGCTCAGGTTCATCTATTTTTTCTTCAATTTCAGGCTCCGGTGGCGGCGGCTCCTGTTTTGGCGGTGGTGGAGGCGGCGGAGGCGGCTTCAGCAGAGTTATAGGCTGAATTTTTTTCTGTTTCTTTTCCGGTTGATCTTTAATAAAACCTTGTATAAAGGTAACGACGCCATAAATAATCAGAACCATTAACAGGCCCGCAATAATTCTGGGCACATAAACCCGTAAATGCTTATGTTTATCCATTTGCCGTGTTTATTTAACCAGCTTCTGAGTTACCAGACCTATCTGGGTAATCTCCAGTCTCCCCAGCAAATCCAGAACACTGACAACATTCTGATACTGCACACCGGCATCCCCTTTAATGACGACCGGTAAAGCAGGATTGACCGCTTTATATTGCATCAGGGTTGATTCCAGCTGCTCCATGGTCACAGGATAAGTATCCAGAAAGATAGTGCCATCCGCCATAATGGTTATCGCCTTGGTCTGCGGCTTGGACAGGCTGGGAGTATTACTGGCCTTGGGCAGATTGACGGTAATGCCCTGAACGGCCGCGGTTGTCATGATAATAAAGACAATCAGTAACACATAGGATAAATCCAGCATGGGTGTTACATTGATTTCATCGTAACTGTCTATTTCTTCTTTATATCGCATATTGTTATTTCGCCTTTAGATATAACCGCTTACATTAATCACTGTATTTTTCAGCCAGTTTGGCCACGAATTCATCAACAAATACATACATATCGGCAATCACTTCCTTGACCTGGCTGCCCAGATAGTTGTATCCAAACAAGGCCGGTATCGCCACAACCAATCCTGCTACAGTGGTACACAAGGCCGCGGCAATCCCTGGCGCAATGGCATTCACATTTACCTCGCCCTGGGCGGCAATTGCAGCAAAGGTAATCATTACCCCGACCACAGTTCCCAGCAGCCCCAGAAAGGGCCCGCCACTGATGGCAATGGTTAACAAAATCATTTGTGAATTCAAACGCTGCATTTCTCTGACCAGTACCGCTTCCATACGCGCACGAACAGCATCAATTGCCTGAGTTTTCATGACAGGTTCGGCACTGTCAGCCCCTACCGCTTTGGGCAAACGATGATGAATCTCCTGTACCGCCGCATGATAAATCCGGTAAATGGATGAACCGATAAATTTTTCATGGCCTCCGGTTAATGACAACATTAACGGCGACTCCAGTGCATCTTCATCTTCCTCTGTGTCTTCCCTGTCGAGCTTTTCCATCTCCGCAATGCCCAGCTTTTCAAATTCGTCAATAAAGCGTTTATTCTCTTTTCTGACTTTGTTCAAAACAATGGCCTTGCCTATCATCACCAGCCAGCTGATAAACATCATCACGGCCAGTAAACCAATAACCACCCAACCATCAACCGAGACATTATTCAAGGTCACCATCAAATAGGATGGCTCACCATCGTCCCCATCTTCCTGTGACACATCATCACCGTAAATCAATAACGAACCACCCAGTCCCTGCATTCTGTATGCAAATTTTACGGCTGCATCCGATACCGGCTTACCGGCAATGGCCAGCTCATCCACCATGCCAGTAAACGAGTGACCGGCTGAGTTGTCTGCACCGATGGTAATATCCCCAGCCAATGCCGGCACGACGGAAACAGCTTGTGTTGCAGCAACAGTGCCATCAATATAAACCGTAACATTCTGGCTATCCGCCGAAACCACCAGATGATGCCAGTTTCCAGTAGATAACACTGAATTTGAGAGGCTGATTGTCTGAATCGAATTATTGCTATCCATCAATTTCAGACTCAATTCCTCTCCCTGAGACTCTAACGTTAAAACTCCACCTCTTTGCAAAATTACCGTTCCCGACTGCTGTGGATTGTCCACTCTAATCCACATGGAAACATTCCAGCCTGTCTCCGCAGCCATCGGAACGGCCGGTGTATCTGCGATACGAATTATTTCATTTCCATTAAATTGCGCGGCTTCAGCAATCACGCCGGCAGAGCTTTTGCTAACAGTCTGTTCAGAGGGATTATTGTTATATGCGGTGCTGTCTTTAACGCCCTGCCCTGAAAAGTGATAGACCAGATACTGTTCCGGCGGATACAAGCCGGCGCTGTCCTGCCCATCTACCGCGTTTGGATTGCCGTAATACATCCAGATAACAGGCTGCTCCTGGCTGGCAATATCATCGGGCAGTTTCACCCATATCAAAGCCATTTCATTGATGGCATCGAATTTTTCAATCTCAAATTTCAATGGGGTTTCATCATCGCCGGCAATAAAGCGAATATCTTTACCCTGCTCCGCCACATCCAGAAAATAATTAAAGTTTCCGGTATGCAATCTGACCAACGCCAGTGCTCCCGCTTCAGGCGCCATTCCTGCCTGCTGCATGGCTGTCTTGTCCAGAGCAATCTTCTTTTTATAATTCCACTGCTCGTTCCACCAGCCAGCCTGGGCCGAACTTAAACCAGCAATGATTAAACCAAAGACAAAAAGGATTTTCATTTTCATTCTCAATACTATTTATTTTATTATTTTCTCAACAATTCATTACAGCAATATGACAAACAAGCCTTATTTCGTCTCATTTGTCACATATACCGCCATTCTTATTTGTTAACTATCAACCTGTACATTTATCATCCTTTTTACAGTTCATAGTGCGCCTTTTATCAGTCCTGTCATCAGAACCAAATCCAACCACTTCGACACTCAACATTCCCAAAGCCACTGATTTTTCAGACTGCTCATCGGCCTCCTGCTGTTGGGCCTTTTCTGCTGTTTTACTGACATTGGCCGCAGTATTACTGGTTAAACCGGTTGACGGTGAAACGGTAGTGGTTTGTGTCGGTACACCGGTTCCAACACCTCCCACATCAATATTGCTGCCGCCCAGAATAGCTTTGGCGACCACGGTTACGTTGTTACCGCCAATACCTGCTTCCCCGGCATCAATAACCCCTTTCGGAGCAAACAGATAAACGTCCCCGGCCTGGGTTTTGCCACTGGCTGCAGTTCTGATTCCGCTACCTGATACCACCGGCGGAAACTCAATCAGCATATTTCCCTTTTCATCAAAGGTAATAATGGGAGGCGGTGCGGAAATGGCCGACTTGGCTCCCTTACCCGCATCAATATCACCTTCACCCGACCAGGCAAGAATATCGCCGCCGCCTAACGTCATCACCCGCGACTGATTGACCTGAAAATCATCTTTCAAGTAAGCATTGATTTCACCTTGGCGCTGGGCCACTATCCCCAGTTTATCCGGCGATTTTGCTCCACTGAAAGAAACTGCCAGGCCTGCATTAATCTCACCGCCCGGCACTACCAGGTTAATATCTCCGCCATCGACGGTATGAATGCGGCTGAAAAACAGTTTTAAATCGCCCCGCCAGTCACTTCCCGGAAACAACGAATCAATGGCCTGATAGCCTAATTCATTACCTTGAGTATTTCCCTGGGCTTCGGCAGCTCCGCCTGTTTTCAGCGCTTTAAAGAACAACGGCAAAAGCTGTTTGTTTAAAGCAACCTGATCAAGCCCTGCCAGATCATCTTCATTAAGACTATCGATGGCTTTAAAAAACTCACTCCGGGTTATTTCATTGCCGCTGTTAGCCTGTTTAAAAGACTTCATTTGCTGTACAAAGCCAAGATAATCCGGCTGCCTGGACGCACCTACCAGTAATGTGGCATTGGCACCCTGATCATCCAAAGCAGGGTTTGAGACATCACCGATGGTGACAATCCCTTCCGAAGCCCCCAAATCAAGGTTTCTGCCTGTGGTAATCAGCACATCACCGGGGCCAGCGACTTCTATCACCGATTTATTGGTCAGCAAGGTTCCTGACTGATCCCGCTCACTGGTAAATTTAACATCCCGACCGGCCGAAATAACCGAGACATCCTCTTTATCAACCTGCTGGATTTTGATGATGCTGTTCACAAGATCAGTACCCGCCTGTATTCTGGCTTTTTTGGGAACATTCAGGCTGAGCCGTTCAATATCACCTCGCTGAGCAACCACCGTAACTGCTGTATTGTCTCCCTGATGAACCGGTGTTGCCGCATGCACCATTAGCGGAATACCATTACCATAGGGATTGATACGCCCTAACGTATCCGTCATATTGTTTCTGGCTACCGGCTGCAACATAGATGGCAGTAAACTGCGATCAGCGTCTGACATACCCAATTGCTGGGTATTGCTGACCGACCTGATATTATTCTGAGCAAGAATATTCAATGCGCCCTGACTGGATGGAAACAATGCCACCGAGTTATCCAGCACAATATCGCCACTTAACGCTGTCGCATTTAATGAAGCCGGATAAACCCTGGCCAGTGTACTTTGCTTGCTTGAATAGTGCAGAACTCTGCTCAGCACACTGTCATCCGCCCCCAGATATATATCGCCTCCCATGGAAACAGCATTAATGGCGCTGCTGTCGGAATAACTGAAGAAATTGACATCTTTGTCATGAACAATCATCGGGTCAGTCACTGATGACAGATGTATATCACCACTGGCCAGCAAATCAGCCCGGGTATCACCTAATGACAGCAACGGACCTTTATCATACTGACTGCCGCCTTTTATATCGCCGCCGGCACTTAACCGAGCAGTCCCTTTTCCCAGCAGATACGCGCCTCCAGCAATATTTCCACCTGCCTGGACCCGCATCTGACCGCCGCCATTGATTTCCACCTCGTTGGTCAAAAATCCTATCGGGTTATTCGGGTCGGGTTCCCCCACCTGCTTGCCGGTCGTCGGCATCATGATGGACAAATCAGTAATATCACCTTTGGCGATAACAGAAACATTACCCCCTCCAAATGAACCGATATTCTGCCCGAATAACGGCTTATTGGAATACGCTGCATTAGAAGGCATTTGCGGGGTATAGCCCAGAGCCACTCCCCAGGAAGTCCCTTCCCCCTTGCTCCAGTCACCCTGTCTTAACAGCCATTTATTAACAAACTGATTAGATTCCGCACCTTTAATATCGCCACCCGCCCGGATATTTATATCCCCGCCAGCGACCGGAAAATCACTATATGAAGTGACGGCCAAGGTAGATTTAGACAAGGTTCCGTAAGGTGAAACACTATCTGCACGCCCAGCATTGTAGACAACCGCCGTCTGGTCAGTAAAAACAACATCATCGGCAGCATACAACCCTAAATTGCCACTGCCGGTACGCACCTGAGTGTTTTCACCCAAAGTAATACTGCCACCCTGCTGCTTCAGGCCGGTAATATCCGCACTATTCAAATCAGCACCCGCCACTAAATTAAATGACCAGGAATCGCCAGCCTGTAATTTATCCTTGACTTGCGTGTTGATGGGATAGAAAAAACCAGAATATTCCACCTGCCCAGAAACCGCTCCATCTTTAAAGCCGTCAGAAACGGAATTATCAACCCATAAATCACCGCCTGCACGAAGCGTCAATTGACCGGTGACCGCATCATACTGAGTGGTCACGGTTTCCTGAACACCATTTACCAATTGGCTGGTTTGAGTGTTCCCTAAAGAGGCATAGCGCCAGTCCACGGTATCCAGTTTACTGGCAATATGCATATCGCCTGCAGACTCAACGACAATACCCGGCCTGAGTTGTATGTCTTGATTCAGCCCGGCGGATATAGCCTGCCGGTTTGCATCGGTCATATAAGCGGCCGCATCCGAACGATACTGGTTAATATCAGCAGTGGTGATAAATCCATTACCATCCTGATAGACCTTAACACCCTCAGCATAAAAACGATTGCCTTCCTTATAATGCGTCACATTACGGCTATTTGCCGTTTCTTCAACGACTGTCTGGGTGCGTCCCTCATAACCGGAAATATTACCGGCCAGCTCTTTAATATTGATACTCTCATCAACACCATCCTGGTTTTGATCGACCCGTAATGCTCTTAGGACAACCTCTCCTTGCCTGTCTTGCTTATTTCCCACCTCGATGGATGAGCCTTGCTTGATGCTAATCCCACTGATACCATCTTTATCGGCATCAATTGAAGACAGGACCACTTTGCCCCCCGCGCCATCAGATTCGGTTCTGGCTGAAATCAGCGCACCACTTTCCAGGACCAAATCA
>Ga0256833_1002911_pt1 | contig 11865 bp, 11 predicted proteins | sample 356284metaG_FD_190535 | JGI IMG/M metagenome (GOLD analysis project Ga0256833, IMG submission 190535) | Hydrothermal vent microbial communities from Mid Atlantic Ridge, Atlantic Ocean - 356-284 | ecosystem: Environmental > Aquatic > Marine > Hydrothermal vents | place: Atlantic Ocean: Mid...
TCGCCCTAAGCTCCTCCAGGGCCTGGAGGGTCTCATCCCTCTCCCAGCCCGGTCCAAAACCCGCGACCAGGATGTCCGCGCCGTGGCTCAGTAGCTCCCTGGCCTTCACCACAGCCTTCTCCACTGCCTCCTCTACTCCTCCCCTGCCGCTGGGCAGGTAGAGCTCAGCCGCCAGCACTATGGGCGGAGGCCTCACTGGGACCTTGACACCACAGACGCCCATACCTGGCGCAGCCCTGTGATGCTCTGCCAGCTCCCGGAGCATCTTGTCAAGGAGCAGTGCCGGGGAGAGCCTGCCCTCGCGGCGGAGCCTCTCTAGCCCCTCCTCGCCTAGCTCGGCCAGGAGGAGGAGCGCTGACGCATCGTCCGGGCCCCTGACTATGGAGGCGCCAGTTTCCTCCGCCACCTCCTCGACGCTGTACTCGAGCCTGCCAGGGACTATGAAGAGGTCGTAGCGGCCCACATTCTCCCTCATTATCCGCTCAAGCTCCTCCCTCGGTATGAGGGCCGCGACCTCCGTATGGGCTACAATCACATCAACCTTCCAGCCCGTCCTCTCGGCTATCCTCCCCGCTATCACCCTCAGCTGCTCAGCCGCCCTCCTCCCCGTCACCAGCGCTATCCTGACCAAGGCCTCCACCGCTGCCGCTGCCGGTGCTCGCCGGCCCCATCCCCTTTTTGTCCCTCGCACCAAGCCGTGGAGGCCACGGGTGCAGGGATGGATGCAGCGACGCCACCCCCCGCCCGTGATGGTTGAGGCCGAGGCTGTGGTTGAGAGGGCACAGGTGCCCGACGTCGGCGCGAGGTGGCACGGCGCCCTAGTGGTGAGGCTAAAGAGCGACGAAGCGTGGAGCGAGGAGCTCTACCTCCTCATGCCAGGCGCTATTGCACGCTGGTTCTCGCCCGGGGAGAGGGTTGCACTGAAGCTTCTGGAGGAGCCCGAGGAGGTAGAGTTCAGGGAGAAGGGAAAGGTTGTGAGGAAGCTCGTTGCGCCCAGGGACACCTACCTGCTGTGGCGGCTGTGGCAGGGTGAGCGTGTCCCCGTCTGGCCCCCGTGGAGGAAGGAGATGAGGCTGGCGAAGGAGAGCGTTATCGGCGAGAAGATATACGAGTACGACATCGTCGCAAGGGAGGCTGTCTCAGAGCAGGACTTCCAGGAGATAGTGCAGCTAGAGCAATACCACTACGCCAGCAAGGAGGAGATAGTGGCTATATGGAAGTGCCCTATCTGCGGCAATCTCGCCGAGGCCAATGTGCAGCCCCATTGCCCCAACTGCGGCGTGCCCATGAAGCTCCAGGAGATAAGGGGGAGCCTCCCCTCCAGCAGGTTCCTCGTCCTAGAGCTGGCCCGCAGGGAGCCCTACGAGCCCAGGATAGTCGGCTACGTCCGCGTGGACACACCCATCCCCTTGATGCACAGGAGGCTCCCCGACGGCACCGTTGAGAAAATGATAAGGGAGAGAGTGTTCCCCCCAGAGTGGTTCCACCCAACCTTCTGGCCCCTCGCCTACAGCAAGAGGAGAATGCTTCTCCAACGCTTCCGGGAGCTGCTGAAGCTCTACCAGAGCCGCAAGCTCGCCAGGGCCGCTCTCGCCTCAGAGATAGCGGAGGAGGCGCTCCACCACGCCAACACCGCCGCCGCGAGGATAGCGAGGGTCGTGGTCCACCCGGACTACAGGGGCGACGGGATAGGGGTCCTCGCGGTCAAGGCTGCAGTGGAGTGGGTGGCGGAGAGAAGAATACCGGAGATGAAGCGCCGCAAACACGTCGTCGAGACGATTGCCCAGATGGCCCGCTACAACCCCTTCTTCGAGAAAGCCGGATTCATTTACATGTGGGACACTGCGAGCGGCCGCCCAGTCCTCATGTACCCCTTGACAGAAGAGGCTAAGAGGAGGATAGAGGAGTTCCTCCATAGCGACCCCGTTGCAAGACAGCACGGCGGCAAGCTCTTCCGCAGCAGGTATGGCAGGGTGGAGAAGCTCCAGGGCCCGGTCAGGCTGGAGAATGTATCGAAGCTGTACAGGAGCGAACTCGACGTCTCCAGGCTGCCGCCGAGCCTACAAGAGGTGCTCCGTGCCTTCGGCGCCGAGAAGAGGCTCGTGGAGCGTTACGTGCTACGCAACGTGAACATAGAGGTGGCGCCGGGCGAAGTGGTAGCAGTCCTCGGCGCCAGCGGTGCAGGGAAGACCACGCTGCTCCGCATGATAATCGGCGCCGCACCCAACGTGGAGATACCGGAGGAGAGGATGAGCCTCTACACTCCGAGCGAGGGCCGCGTCGAAGTGCCGGGCAACGCTAGGCTTGAGTATCTCCTCCCAGGCGAGCATGAGCCCGTCTTCGGCTCCGAGACCCTCCTCGAGCACATAGTTGAGCGGATAAAGGGTCTCGTGGAGCCCGGCGAGGAGGCTGCCGCCGCCGTGGAGATACTGAACGCTGTGGGGCTCAGCGACGCGATATTCTACAGGGCGAGGTTTGACGAGCTATCGACGGGGCAGAAGGAGAGAGCGAAGCTCGCAAGCCTCCTAGCGGCTAAGCCCAACCTCGTGATAATAGACGAGTTCACAGCCCATCTAGACAGGCTCACAGCGAGGAGGGTTGCAAGGAAGCTCGGCAAGATAACGAGGCAGGCAGGGATAACGCTGATAGTCTCGACGAACAGGCCGGAGGTGCTTAAGAGCCTGGCCCCCGACAAGCTGATACTGGTGGGCTACGGCACCGCCGTCGTCCTCAAACCCGAGGAGGCCCAGTAGGCCATGCGGACTCCACGACGGCTGCTCATAGTCTCCGGCGTCTCGGGCACAGAGATAGGGAGAGTGCTTAGCTTCCTCTCTAAGAGCCTAGGCATAGTCATGGCTAAGTACGAGGACTACGTGGAGGAGGTTTTCCGAGCCCCCATCTACCACGTGGCCGAGCTCCTGCTGGCCGGCTACCAGAGAGCGGCAGAGAAGCTCAACAAGGCCTGGGACAACATGATAGGTAGCCTCGAGGGCGAGGAGGAGGCCATCATAGGGGCCCACCTAGTCTACTACCGTAGAGGGAATGCAATACTCAGCCCACTGATAACGAGGCTCGAGAAGCTCGCAGCCAGCGGCACCAGCATAGCCCTGGTAGACTACGTAGACGACTACTACCACGCCCTCTACAGGCTCGCCGAGCGCGTCCGGCGGGGCCAGACACCGGAAGTGACGGGGTTCCAGGTCCTCGACCCCCTGGGCATGTTGAACTGGAGAAGCATACATAACAGCGTCACACAGCTCCTCGCCCAGGCCGGCGTCAAGGCAGTCGTCTACGCCTCGAAACACAGCGCAGAGGGGCACCGTAGGCTGGCCGCGATGCTCCTGGAGAGGAGGACCGAGGAGGGCAGGGTATACGAGTCAGCCTACATCTCGCACCCGATAAGCCTGGTCAGGAAGAAGGCGCTTGACCAGGGAGCCAGGCTCGACGAAATCCCCGAGGTAAGAGACATAGAGAGCTTCAAGAGACTCCTGGAGGAGAGGTGCAGCCACCTAGTAGTCTACTCCCCGACGGCCATAGACGAGCTGATAACCAGCCGGGACGGCGGCCTAGCGACTAGGATAGAGAAGGGGATGCGGTGGCCCCATCCCGAGAACGGGCTCCACGAGTACCCCTACCCCGTGGACCTTGCCTCTGAGCTGTTCAACTCAACCCTCTACCCAGTCGAGAAGACAACCGCGAACAAGGGGTACCTGGAGATACTTAGGGACCACATAGGCTCCTCAATAGAGCGCCGCGACTTGAGCTACCTGGCCCAGGCCGACTACGTCATAGCCTACCGGCCGACGCTCTACGGGGCCCAGCACATGGGCGTCGAGACGGAGATAAAGACCGCCACTGCGCTCACTAAGCCCGTCTACAGCATAGTGCCCCCCGAGGAGAGGAACATAACCTACAAGCTCTTCCGCTTCGAGTACCCCTTAGCCTCCCCGGAGGAGCTGCTAAGCGTGCTCCACTGCTAGGCAGCTACGAGGGGCCCGTGAGGACACTGGTCCCACCGCAGGCGACCCTCCCAGGAGGGAGGGGGTGAAGCATCCGGCAGGAGCCGAGGCCCATCCTCATTTATAATACCGGAGTGTTTGTTGCCCCAGGTCTCCCGGTGTCTGCTGGCTTGCCGAGCGACAAGGCGGTTGGCGCAGCGCTTGTCGCAGTCTCCATTGCCGTGATAGTGTTCTACGCCGTGGGGCTCTTCTACCCGCAGGCGATAAGGCCGGGCATAGACCAGCTGCTGATCAAGATAACTGTGTTCGCTGCCGTGGCCGTCGTGTTCGGCATATTGGCCTGGATAGGTTACGTGCTCGCCACCACTCCGCCGCCGAAGCCGATAGAGGAGATAGAGAAAGAGCTCGAGGAGGAGCTGAAGAGGCTGGAGAAGGAGCTGCAGGAGCAAGAGAAGAGCAGCCAGGGCAGTAGCCAGCAGGCCTAGGACGCTGCGGCGGAGAACCACTCCTCCAGCTCCTTTTCCTCCCTCTCGGCCTCCTCGAGAGCCTCGCGGGGCGGCAGCTTGGTTACTTTGAACACGCCTATCCTGTACTCGTAGAACTCATCCGGCGTCTCCGGCTCAACTATTCCTACAAGCTCTGCCTCGCCGCCGAGATCCTCTATGACGTAGCGGAAGTCGTCCACCCAGTCATTTATCCCGCAGGTCTCGCAGAAGCTCCCCTCGAACGCGACTATAACCTGGTTGCCCTTTATGCCCAGGAGCTTGGCCCGGCTCTCTGCGCCCCTGTACCTGTTATACCTCTTGATGGCTAGCTCTACGAGCTTGCGGAGCAGCTCCTGCTTCTCCCTACTCCTGGGCTCCACGAGCACGGGCTTCAACCCCCGATAAACAAGGGCCGGTGCCAGAGGCCGGCTAATAAGCCCAGTCGCCGTCTACCCCGGCCAGCGGGGGCAGGGAGACGCCTCCTCTAGCCATCCGGCCCCACCCCAGAGAGGGGAGGGTGCGTGCAGCGTGGCAGACGAGGCTGTCCTCGTCGCGAGGGTCGTCTATGGGGCTCGTAACGCGTTCGCCCACCTAGCCGCCGCGCTGGAGAAGGAGGGGCTCCTGGGCAGGAGAACCGAGCTGCTCCTCGTGGAGGAGAACCCCCTCCCTCTGGCTGAGGCTCTCCGAGAGAAGGGCCGCAGGGTGGCGGTGCTCTACGGTGTCTCCACGCCCACGCTACTGGAGATCGCCGAGGAGCTTGCGGAGACCGCAGCGAGATTCCCCGTGGTGGCCGGGGGGCCGCACGCCGAGGGAGCGTACTGGCAGCTCCTCCGCATGGGCGTCTGGGCCGCCGTGGTAGGGGACGGGGAGAACGCGCTCCCCGCGCTTGTGGAGGCACTGCTCGGGGAGAGGAGCCTGGACGAGGTCCCCAACATAGCCTACATGCCGGAGCCCGGGGTCTTCAAGGTGACCAGGATAAGCCACGTGGAGCTCGACGAGTACAAGCCCTACCACCGGGGGCTCGGTCTATACCCGCCCATAGAGATCATGAGGGGCTGCCCCTTCCACTGCGCCTTCTGCCAGGTCCCATGGCTCTTCAAGGCCAGGGTGAGGTTCCGGAGCGTTCCCCGGGTGGAGGAGGCAGCGAGGGATTACGTCAAGGCGGGGCGGAGGAGGATACGCTTCATAGCCCCCATAGGCTTCGCCTACATGAGCCCCAGGCCCGGCGAGCCGAACCCTGAGGCGATAGAGGAGCTGCTCCTAGCCGTGAGGAGGGCGGGGGGCCAGCCCTTCCTCGGCAGCTTCCCCAGCGAGACCAGGCCAGAGTACGTGACCCCCGAGGTGCTCCGCGTGGTGAAGCGCTACGCCGCGAACAGAAGGATAAGCGTCGGCCTCCAGAGCGGGAGCACGAGGCTCCTCGAGAGGGTCTGGAGGGGACACACCGCCGAGCAGGGCCTGGAGGCTGCGAGGCTGATCAAGCAGTACGGCTTCACACCCGTCGTGGACATGATATTCGGCCTACCCGGCGAAACCGACGAGGACGCCGAGGCGACCATAGACGCCATGTTCAAACTGGCAGACATGGGGGCCAGGCTCAGGCTCCACACCTTCCTCCCCCTCCCAGGCACACCCCTAGCAAAGGAGAAGCCTAGGCCACTTCATCCAAGATACCGGTGGGCAATACGCAGGCTTCTAGGCCGCGGGGTCCTCGAGGGCTACTGGGAGGACCAAGAGAAGCTCGGCCTCAAAATGTACTGCCTAACCGCGATGGATCCAGCACCAACGAGGCAGCCGACACCACTCCAGGAGGCAGAGGCGGAGTGCAAAGAAGTGTGGAGCAGATTCAAGAGGCTATACATGGCCCCCTCGGCCGGGACTAGAGCAATTAAACCCTAGGGGGCCTCCTCCGCGTGGTCGGTGTGGGCTGCGCCTTGCCGCGGCCGGTGTTCTCCGCGAGGTATCGTGTCCGCTGGCATGAGACTGATGCCGCGGGGCTGGTGCATTTCAGCAACTTCTTCAGGTATTGTGAGAGGACTGAGGAGGACTTTCTGCTCAGTCTCGGGTTCCGGTATAGCTTTGCCGGGGGCGGCAACGTGCCGCGGGTAGCGTTTCCCAGGGTTGTGGCCGAGTGCAGTTATACTGCGCCACTGAGGCCGGGGGACGTGTTCCGCGTAGACATTGTCTCCGTGGCCGTGGGGAACAAGAGTATAGAGTACCGCTTCGAGATAACCAACGAGACTCTTGGTAGACCTTCGGCCTCCTGTAGGATAGTTGCGGTAGCATTTGACGTGGCTGAGGGCAGGAGTATACCGGTGCCGGAGGAGCTTAGGAGGAGGCTGCTGGAGGCGGGGGCCGTGGAGAAGCCTAAGAGCTAGAGGCGTAGGCTAAGCCTCCGTAGGGTCTCCTCTAGCTTCTTCATATCAATGTCTCCGCGGAGCTTCACCACCGCCAGTCCTCCGTGGCCTCCGATGTTCTCCGCGATGCCTTCCTTCATTAGGCCGACTGCGACGCGGTAGGCTCCGCGGCCCCTGCTCCTTATTATGAGGAGGAGGGCCCCGTCGTCTCTCTGGACGAGGAGGGCTACGGGCTGCTTGAGTATCTTGTGGAGCTTCGAGGCCAGGGCGCTGGCTCCGCGGCCCCTCCACTTCCTCCTTGCGTCTATGAACTTGAGGTAGCCTATCCTCCTGGCAGAGAATGCTAGGTCCTTAGCCTTGTCCATTATCTCCTTGTCGCTTTTCTCCGCTATCCTGACGACGCGCTCCACCGTGGTGAGGTCTATGGGGGCGTCCTGGGGGAGGGGGCTGGCGAGCCAGCGGACGAGCTTCCTCCACAGCTCCTTGTCGCGGAGCACTGTGGAGGCCTTGGATATGCTCGCGGCTAGGCGGACTATCCTATTCTCCGCCTCGGTCATGGGGCGGCCGCTGCGCTCCAGCACGCCAACGGCCTTCATGAATGCGGTGAGCCTTGGGGTGAGGTGACGCACCCCTAGGCTGCGGAGGAGCTGGAAGGTGAGTATCGCGGTGGGCCTGTGGCCTAGGAAGGCCTCCTCGGTCAAGCCGTAGAGCCTCTTGCTGCCATAGAGGGTGGAGAAATGGTGATCTATGTAGATTATCCTCGCCTTGGGGCACTTCTCCGCGAAGCCCTTGAGGGCGTCGTAGACCTTCTCAGTCAGCGGTATGTCTAGGACGACGAGGGCCTCGGGGCAGGTGCCCCGCTCAAGTATGTGCGCCAGGGCGTCGGGGAAGCCCCTCGGCCCCGCAGGCTCGAGGACAACCTCGTGCCTCCCCTTGAGCGGGTAGACCTTCCTGTAGTACTGCGCGTAGTAGATCATCGCTGCGCTCGTTGCACCGTCGGCGTCCCAGTCCGCTATTATCGCCACGGGCTGCGGCACGAGGCTCTTCGGCTTATGCGTCTCCTCCTTCAACACCAACCCACCCGCTGCTAATGCTTGTCGCCTAAGGGGCAGCTAGGCCCCCGGCTGCCCGGTACACTGTAACGCCCGGTAATTAGAGGAGTCCTGGGCCGCAGAGAGAAGGTTATCCGACCGGGGGCACTGTATGCGGTGTTACTCCAGTGTAGGGGGCGCTGTGGCCTTGGCCGAGCAGTGCTGCGTATCAGTGGTTGAGAGGCATGTGAGTATACGCAAGTTCTCCAGCCGCCCCGTGCCCGAGGAGACCGTGGAAAAGATACTTGAGGCGGCGATGAGGGCGCCCAGCGCCTGGAACCTCCAGCCCTACGTGATGATGGTAATCCGTGACGAGGAGAAGAAGAGTGCCCTCGCCGACCTCGTTGGCGGCCAGGAGCACGTAGCCCAGGCACCACTAGTCATAGTGTTCGCCGTAGACTATGCGAAGATAGTAAAGGCTGCTGAGAAGCTGGGGTTCAAGCTTACCCCTAGCCTGGCCCACCTCTACGAGGCCCTGGTGGATGTGGGCATAGCCTCGGCCTGGGCCCTTGCCGCGGCAGAGTCAATGGGGCTCGGCGGCGTCTACATAGCCCTCTACGAGAACCCCTGCCCGGTGGTGGAGCTGCTGGAGCTGCCCCGCTACACTATCCCCGTAGTCGCACTAGCCATAGGGTGGCCTGCAGAGAGGCCAAGGCCCAGGCCGAGGCAGGGGCTCCAAGTCCTCTCCTCCAGAGACAGCTACGGCGACAAGGTGGAGGAGAGGGCCAAGACGCTGATAGGCGTCTACGGGGAGCGGGCAAGGAGGCTCTTCGGCTACGTCTTCGGCCCCGACGGCTACTACGAGGCAGCAGAGGAGAGGCTACGCCTCTGCCTCCAACGTCAAGGCTTCAGCCTCTAGCCCCTTCCACAGGGGGACGAGAGCCGCCCATCATAATAGGGCGGATAACAAGTGGCCCTAGAGGGGGATGTTCTCCGAGCCCCCGACTCCACGAGAGGAAAACCATGGGGAGCGGCCCACCATGCATGAGCTGGGAGTCAAAGAAGCTGCCGTGGCACGGCTGCTCGCCTGCTACGACTTCAGGCTGAAGGAAGACAGAATGCGCATAGCCAATAAGCTGGGCTACACCGAGAAGCATGTCTCGGAAATTATCCGCCGGCTACGAGGGATGGGTAAAGAGCGGCTCTGGCCACAGCACATCCGCGATATAAGGCACCTAAGCCTAGCCACAGTGCTGGTGCGGACGAGGCGCTGCATTGAGGGCGATCCCCGCACCCTCGGAGAACTCCCTAGCTATGGTGTACCGCTTCACCGCTTCCTCTACTCCTACCGGGTCGTGATGCACGGCCTCTGCATCTACAGTTACCTCGTCCCCTGGAGATTCCTCGACGAGGCACTAGAGGGGATCACCGACGGGCTCGGCGGCGAGACCGACGTCGGGATAACCGTCCCGGTGAGGCCCTTATGCAGAGACCCGCCGGCGATGCCCGGAAAGGAGGATGAGGAAGAAGCCGCCGCAATGCTCCACCAGTCTCCGAGGCCACAGCCTCTTGAACTCCTTGACCTAGTCATATACTCCGCCCTTGACATTAATCCGCTGCACACACTCAGGGAGCTCCAGGATGTAAGCGAGATAGTGAGCGAGAGACTGGGCCGCCGGGTAAGGGTTCTGCTCAACTACTCCAAGCTCCGCAGACGCTACATACAGCTGAGCAGCAGCGGCCTCATAGGCCGGGTCCTCGTCTACCGCGCCGTATGGGGGGCTTCAGCCATGCTCCACCCGCTGTACGTGGAGGTTGAGAAGAGCTGCGCCGCTAGGCTCTACGCCTCTGCCAAGAGCCTATGGGCAGCAACAAACGTGTTTCTTGGCGAGGAGGCTGCCGCAACAGTAATGCTCATACCCGACGAGTATAGTGAGCGGCTCCGCCGCTCCCTAAGGGGCTGCATAAGGCTGAGCGACGTGATAACCAGCGGGTTTGGCGCAGGCTTACCCATAGACATGTATAGCCCGAAGAAGGGCTGGTGCCTCGAGCCCCAGCCCCTCCCAAGGCTTCTCGAGGGCCTAGGCCTGGCCGAGATCGAGGAGGCGACCGGCTAGGCTGCGTCGCGGAGGAAGCGCAGGAGGCTGGGCAACCGGGCCTCGCCGAGAGCCTTCCCATAGGCTTCAAGGAGGCTGTCGCGCAACCCCCGGGGCAAGGAGGAGCGGTGGAGGGCCCAGCGGAACTTGAGCGGCTGCAAGTTGCGCCAGACTGCCAGGCGGAGGCGGAGCACGGTGTAGCCAACCGCTAAGACCAGCAGGGCTGCGAGAGCCCTTAGCCCTGCCCGCAGGAGGCGAGCCTGTATCTCCTCTTCACCCCCTCTCCGCGGGCAACCACTGCGCCCTTCTCAAGGAGTAGCCGGAGCCTTCTCCTAATCGTCTCCCTGCTAGCGGAGCCCCTAATCCTCCTCACTCTCCTAGCTATCTCGGAGACGCTGAGCCACTCGCAGTTAGACATTGCCTCGAGCACGGCCTCGGCCACCGGATCGCCCTCGGCGAGGCGCGCTACGGCCAGGAGCCTCCTAGCGGCCTCGACTGCCGCTATCGCAGGCAGGTTGCCCAGCACTGCAAGCCTAACCGCCTCCGCCGCTAAGTCGCTGTAGCCGCGCAGGATCCCTTCAAGCCTCACAAGCCTCTCTTCGAGCCGCCGTAGCAGCTCCTCCAGCCTCGCCAGCCTCTCCTCCACTCCCCCGTCCACTGCCATGCTACACCCCGAGGCGAGCCGTGAGCTGTAACCGGTGAATGGCGAAGCGAAATGAATATGGTGAAAAGTTCGGAAGAGGAAACTAGGTCAGGGCCACTATGAGAGGAGCAGATTTTGTTCTCCCTTCTCAGTCTTCCTCTACCTTCTCATCGTTCTTTATTACCACTTTCTTCTCGCCACCATCACCGCCTTTTACGACCGCTATCTTCTCGGTCAACTTGGAGCCCTTGGCGAGGGCCTCTATGAGGCTTGATAGCTTAGGGGCGGCCTCAAGCCTCTGCTTAAAGAACTCCATGGTTAGCTGCCGAGCCATCTCCTCAGGCATACCGTTTTCTATCAGGTTCTTGTAGAACTCGCTGACTTCGCGGCCGAGCCTAGCCCCGTCAAGGGCCTTCATGGCCTGCTCGACGAGTTCGGTTACGAGATTCCTTATTTCCCTCATTATATCCGCAGCGACCTTGGCCGCTGCAGCTACCTCCTCCATCCCTGAATGCTTGACACCCTTCTGCATAGGCTCGGAACCGGGTGAGGGAGCCTCAGGGGCCACACTTCTTCACCTCGTCCAGGTAGGCGTAGTTCTGTGCTGGCCGCTGTAGAAACGTCTATCTTTCTTCACTGTAGCCAGACCCTGGCCAGACCCCCGGGTTGTGACTTACTCTGTGCATCTGGATGCCGTGGCCGGGCCGGTGCGCTTTCTCGGCCCGTTCATGTCTCTGCTTGCTCTGTGGCATGTGGCTTATCGGCCGTTACGGTGCTGTTCCTGCACCGGCGTAGGGGATGCTAATATTTTACCCGGTTCCTCCGGACAGCGTTCGCGGGCTTCGCACTTGGGGCCGAACAACTGTGTCGAACAATGTGTGTATTACCCTTCTTTATCCTATAGTGTTGTTCGGCTCGATGAGAGTCTGTGCTTCATGTTGTTGTGACGGGTGTTCGGCAATGAGTGGGGTTGAGCTGTTCCGCGACGTGTTTCCCTACGTGGAGCCTCCGCGGATACTGGTGAGCGGTGGCTCTAAGTGGTTCGAGCCAGATAGGATAGTGGTGACTGATACTACGCTTAGGGATGGGCAGCAGGGTTGGAGGCCGTTTAGCGTAGAGGAGGGGCTGAGGATATATGAGGCCCTCGTGGAACTAGGCGGGGACGGATCTATCTATAGTGCAGAGTTCTTCCTCTACACGGGCAGGGACCGGGAGCTTGTGAGGAGGGTGCTGGAGCTCGGCTACGAGTACCCGAAGCCCATCGGCTGGGTCCGGGCTACGGTGAGCGATATCCGGC
>Ga0256833_1002912_pt1 | contig 11864 bp, 8 predicted proteins | sample 356284metaG_FD_190535 | JGI IMG/M metagenome (GOLD analysis project Ga0256833, IMG submission 190535) | Hydrothermal vent microbial communities from Mid Atlantic Ridge, Atlantic Ocean - 356-284 | ecosystem: Environmental > Aquatic > Marine > Hydrothermal vents | place: Atlantic Ocean: Mid...
GCCATCTATTTTTCTATTTTGCAAAGCTTTTGCGCTTGGAGTGTATCCTAGATATTGAAGATTCATTTTATTGTAGTCAATTCCCAAGGTTTTAAGTATAGTTTGGCCTGACACCCTGGTTCCGGAATTTCTCTTACCTATAGAAAAAGGTCTTCCGTATAGGTTTTTCATATCCATTATATTGCCCGTAGGCGCATATTTGTTATAAACCACAAAGTGTTCAACATTTTGCCAAAGCATTGTTACACTTCTGAGATTTTTTCTTGGATGTCCTTTGTATTTTCCTTTTCCTTGCCACGCCATAGAGCCAAAAAGGCCTTGTAAGATACCGAAATTTACCTCGCCTTTGTCAAGCATATCAACATTTTCACCACTTCCGGCACTTGTGATCGCAGAAAAGGTCATTTTGTATTTTTTGGCTAATTTTAGGCTTGCAATGGTAGCAATACCAACTCCAACCGGATAGTAAGTACCTCCGGTGCTTGCAGTAGCTATGATAAACTTCTGCTCTTTTTTACCGGCATTTGCACCGATAACCAACGAAGAAGCAACTACAGATGTGAGTAGAAGCTTTTTAAAAAACGAAATCTTTGACATTCTTTCTCCTTTTGATAGTTTTAGAGAAAGTATATCATAAATATCTTAAAATAGTTTCAAAAATATTCTATTTATTTTCTATTAAATAGCCTAGTCCTTTTCTTGAGATGATGAAGTCATTATCCTGGATCTTATCTTTTACCCTTTTCATGGTAGTTCTAAGGGTTGAATCGGAGACATTTTTATCTTTCCATACAGCTTTTTTGAGTTCTTCGATGGTTACTATTTTATTTATATTTTTTATAAGTGTTTCGATAAGTAACGACTCTTTTTTGGAAAATTTTATATTTTCATCCCCTTTATAGAGTGAAAAGCTATCTTTGTCATATTTATAAGTATCATTTAGGCGGATAAAGTTACCATCCTTTTTATGTGATGCGATAAGATCCTCTTTTATCTGTTTTAGCATCTCCATCATTTTATCAACATCTAAAGGCTTTACAAAGTATCCGGCTATATTTAGACCTATGGCTTTCAACAGATACTCTTCATCTTTATAAGCAGATACTATTATGTATTTTTGCTCTTTATTTAGTTTGGTTATCTCTTCAACCATCGTAAGTCCATCTACTTTAGGCATTTTTATATCAGTTATAACCAGATCAAATTTATTTCCTTTTTTGAACTCTTCTTTGTATATTTCAAGCCCCTCTTCTCCATTTTTCGCTATTATGACATCATCGAAGAGATTGTTTAGGTAAAAAGAGAGTATGTCTCTTGCATCTTTTTCATCTTCAGCCAATAAAACTCTGGTTTTGCGATCCATTTTCTAACTCCTCTATAGGCAAAATTATCTCAAAAACAACACCATCTTCTTTGTTTTTAACTACTATCTTGCCTTTTAAATTTTTCTCTATTATGACTTTTGTCATATATAAACCTATCCCTGTCCCTTGGGTTTCAAATTTGGTTGTAAAATATGGCTCAAATATTCTATCGATAATAGACTCATCTATCTTGCCACCATTGTTTTCTATAGATATGATAGCAAAATTCTTCTTATTATCAAATTTTTCGAACATATTTTTTATCCTATTGCCCTCCACCCTTTTTATAACTATTTTTACTATAGCATCAAACTTTACTTTTTCTCTTCTTGAAATTATAGCATCTTTGGCGTTATTTAGTATATTTAAGATACTCTGCTTCAACTCGTTTTCATAACCATAGAGCATTATCTTCTCTTTTACAAAGAGATCTATTTTGATATTTTTATCTTCAAATTGATTATATATAAGTTTTAGTGTTGTCTCTATAGAACTACCCAGGTCAAAAATATTCTTACTCTTTGAAGGTTTATAGAAATTTCTAAAGTCGTCTATAGTTTGGGACATATACTCAATTTGTCTCTTTGCTCTTTGGATATACTCTTGTAGCATCTCTTTTGAAAAGTTTTGACTCCCACAGTTATCTTTTATAAAATGCAAAATCAACCCTACATTATTTAACGGCTGTCTCCACTGATGGGCTATGGAGCCGAGCATTCCACCCATTGAAGCAAGCTTGTTTTGTTGAACTATAAAGGCATCTTTTTGTCTGTTTTTTTCTATCTCCTCTTTTACTCTTTTTCTTAGCTCCTCTTCTGCATTTTTTAGTTTTGAGATATCATGTATATATCCATAAAGCTGTTTGACCTCTCCAAAATCATCTCTTAGAAGCAAAACTCTTGAAAATATCCATCTTATTTTACCGCTGTTATCTACAATTCTGTAAACCAAAGAGAAGCTTTTTTGATTTTGCGTTATCGCATTTTTTATAGATTTTTTCAGAAGCTCTCTGTCTTCATTATGAACAATATCAAGATATGCGATATTTCCTTGGACAAAATCATCCTTGTAGTAGCCGTATGTTTTTATACTGTTTGAAACAAACCCCACACTCAATCTCTCATCATTTTTCCATTTCAAAATAGTTATATTTCCATCTTCAACCAAAAGTTCTACATTAGTAAGCTCTTTTGAGAGTCTTTTGTTTTTATCTATATCCATGCTCATCATAAGCATTCTTTTATATTCGTTTTTATCGTTTTTAAATATTTTGCCTCTTGCCAGTATCCATTTGTATCCGTCATATTTTGTTTTTAACCTGTACTCGCAGATGATATGTTCTCGTTTTCTTGCCATTATCTCGTCAAATTGGACTTGTACTTTATCTTTATCGTCACTATGTATCAGAGCAAACCAGTCTGAAAAGGTTTTTATATCATCTCTTTCATATCCTGAAATCTCAAGCCACTTTTTTGAAAAATAGATGCTGTTTTTTTCAAAGTCGATATCCCACATACCATCATTTGAGGCAATAATAGCCAATTCAAATCTTTTCTTCCAGTGCTGCAAGGACTCTTTTCTTAAGTATAGCCTTCTGTTGTATCTTGCAAAAACTCTTTTAACAAATTTTGAGAAAATTATTGAAGAGACTATAAGCAACAAGGATATAAAAAAAACTGCCGCTAAGATTTTATAAAAGAGTGACTCGTAGTAATTTTTTATCCTCTTTATATCTTTGGTTTTATTTATAAAAGCATTTTTGTAGTTATACTCTATCGCCAAAACAAATTTAAATTTGTCCATTAGATACACTCTATCTTCAAAGGCCTCGTTCTCATGTTTTGTATAGTATTTTAGGATTGTGTATTTGATACCACTACTCTCATGTTTTAGCAAATCATCCGGCTTGTAAAACATCTTTTTATCAAAAAAGTTAAAGACATCTTTTTCTGCTATATCATACATCCATATATAGTCATCTCTGCCTTTTGTTATTTTTCTTGTTATGACATCTTTTGTTATATATCTAAGACTGTTGATATTGGAAAAGACACCTATATAAAAGAGTTTTCCGCCTATTTTTATCCGATCAAAGTAGCTAACTCTGACACTATTTCTTATATCATCTATCCAATATTGAAAATTATCACCCCCTTGAGAGTAGATATACTTAAGCATCAACTCATCATGCTTTTTCTTCTCTTTTTCGCCAAAAACCAACTCCCTTATATAAGATATAAGATATTTGCCCTTATAAACTTTAAAATCCTCTTTACCAAAAAGCACAAATGCAACGCCGTCCACTTGCTCCATACCATCAAGATAAGAGATAATATAATTTAGCCCTTTTCCCTCCTCGTCAAGCCTTTTTATATAACCTACAGATTTAAAAAGCATATTTTGAAGTTTTGTTTTGGTCCCCATTATCTCTTTGTTCACATCTTTTCTAACACTGCTTACAAAGTTATGGAGCTTCTCTTTTTCATGGAATTGATATCGCAGTATCGCCTTCTCTTTTATACTCTGTATCTCTTTTTTTTCCTTTGAGTGAATAAAAGCAAAAGATACAAAAAGTATAACCGAACTTAATATCAATATAAATATTGTCGGGGTATAAGTAATAATTTTTTCAATATTTTCAAGTTTATACAGATCTCTTTTTAACATAAGATATTTTATCATAATTTGGTTATAATAACAACAATTTTTCAACAAAGGTTTTTAAATGTATGACTTTGTTATCATAGGCGGCGGTATTATAGGATTGAGTCTGGCAAAAGCTATCATAGAAAAAGATGGTTCATCCAGAGTGGCTCTCATAGAGAAAGAGGAAGAGGTTGCTCTGCACGCTTCAGGCAGAAATAGCGGAGTTTTGCACGCAGGGTTTTACTATGGAGAAAATTCCCTAAAGGCTAAATTTGCCCGCATAGGCAACAAAGAGATGACCGAATACTGCCTGGCAAACGGCTTAAAGATAAATAGATGTGGAAAAGTCGTATTAGCCCAAAACGAAGATGAAGTTAAGGGTCTTGAAGAGCTAAAAAGACGAGGAGATTTAAACGAAGTTGATCTAAAATGGATGACAAAAGAGGAGTTAGAGAAAAAGTTTCCAAATTTAAAAACTACAAAAAAAGCACTTTTTTCTCCCACTACATCAACAATAGACCCCAAAGAGGTATCTCTAAAGATAAAAGAGGAGATTATTAAAAAAGGTGTTGTTTTATTTACCGGTACAAAATATATAAAAAGATCAGGTGACAACTCTATCCTAACAAGCGGTGGAGAGATAAAATATAAACAACTGATAAATTGCGCCGGTCTTTATGCTGATAAGATTGCAAAAGATTTTGGACTGGCAAATGATTACACCATCATTCCTTTTAAGGGAATCTATCTAAAAGATAAGAGAAACACCGCTTCATTAAAGATAAACGCCTACCCCGTTCCAAATCTAAAAAATCCTTTCCTAGGAGTTCACTTTACTTATGCTGTTGACGGCAGTGCAAAGATAGGACCGACAGCGATTCCTGCCTTTTGGAGAGAAAATTACAAAGGATTTGACAATTTCAGTCTAAAAGAGTTTATAACCATACTCTCTTATGAAACAAAGCTCTTTTTAACAAATGCCTTTGGCTTTAGAAATTTAGCATTTGAAGAGATACGCAAATATTACAAGCCACACCTGTTAAAGCTGACAAGCGGTTTAACAAACGATATGGATCTAAGTGGATTTGACAAATGGACAACACCCGGCATCAGAGCCCAGCTTTTAAATATAAAAACTTTAGAGTTAGTTCAGGATTTTGTAGTAGAGTCCACTTCAAACTCCGTCCACATTTTAAATGCAGTATCTCCCGCGTTTACTTCCGCTTTTCCTTTTACAAGGTGGGTAGCAAGAGAGTATCTTAAGCTTTAGATGATATAATCTTGTCTTATTTTTTACCAACAAAAGAGAGGTTATTATGAAAAATATGAAAATTAAGGCGCTTGTTGCTATTATTTTACTTGCGGTACTTATACCATTTGGTTATAGACAGTATATAAACAAAGCTGTTATATCACAAGTCGACAAACTGTCTGATAAGGGCTTTATGGTTGTAAAACAGAGTAATGATTCCGGTTTTTTGAGCACAAAACAAAGCTATAAACTCATCATATCCGACCCTCAAAAAATCTATAGTGAGTTTTTTGCACATCTGTTTTCAAATGCCCAGGCTCAAATAGTAGAAAAATTTATAGACCTGCTAAATGGTGGGGAGTTGACTTTAGATGTAAATATCTTGAACTTTCCGGTTGATCATCAAAAAGCACTCGGCATATACTTTACAAAATTGCCGACAAAACTTGTCGCGAAGCAAAAGCAAGATATTTTTTTAAGAGAACTATCTCTCTTTTTGAAAAATAGAGGTTTTGGAGAAACAGTTAACTTAAATGCCATGGGCAAGATAACCTCTGTAAACTTTAAAGATATAGATAAAAAATTTGATGGAAATTACAACTCGATAAAAGTTGAAGTGAAAAAATATAAAACTCTTATAAAAAGAGTAGAATTATCAAAATCCAACTATGCCCTAACTGTTAAAAATCAATATTTTGATTTTAAAACAGAAGATAAAAAACAGAGGGGCTCTGACTTAAACTGGAAAAACCTAAAATGTGATATAGACAGAAAAGACCTTTTTAATTACTCTACAATATGCTCAGCAGATGACTTTTCTCTAAAGTCAAAAAGATATAAAACAAGTAAACTAACTCTAAGCAAAATATTTTTTAGCGGAGTTTCAAAAGATATCAACAATACACTATACTACAGCTACAAACATAAGATAAAAAATATAAACCTTCAAGTCCAATCCGCCTTTAGAAAAAATAGCTTTGGTGCAAATAACTTTGTATATCAGGGCACTCTAGAAGGAGTAAATAAAGATTTGATAAAAAAATTATCAAATATAGCTTATACCGGACCTTCTTATATAAACAACAGGCAAATAAGGAATATTTTCCTACAAATTATAAACGATGGTCTTAGGTTTAAGATAGATAGACTTTCAGTTGATTCATTAAATATCACAGGAAAAAACAAAAAGCTCTCTTTTGGCAAAATCAAAATTGATTTAGACTTAAAAGTGTTAAAGAACAAAATATCTTTTAAAAACAGGGGTCAACTTTTTTATTTGCTAAAAAGTATAAAGTTAAAAAGCAGCATAAAACTCTCTGAGAAAGACTTTGATACACTACTTAAGGTCGGTAGAAGCAGGAGAGCATTTTTATTGCAAAAATTAGCAAAACACGAAGCCGGCAATGTCGTCTTTGATATAAAATATGAAAATGCTCATCTAACAGTAAACAACCAAAAAATGTAGCTATTCACATCTTAACAAAAAGGTAAAGGTTGAAAAAAAATAGAAGTGAACATTATAAAAAAATATATAAAACAATTTTTTCATTTTCTCCTAGCGGTATAATTTTTGCAAAACCTGATGGTACGGTTATAGATGCAAATGACTATATACTTTCACTTTTGAAGATTCCAAAAGATAAAATCATTGGGTTAAACATATACAAAAGTGTTAAAAACAGTGATATTATCCATGCTCTAGACAAATGTATAAAAATTGGAGAGGCTTACTTTAAGGGTAGCTATACCTCTGTTTTATCAAAAAAAGATTTTTATATAGAAGTTTTTTTCAAAACCATACCTGATGAAAAAGGCAAGGTAAAATATATTGTTATCTTTATCAATAATAAAACCAGAGAAAAAAGAATACAAAAAAACTTAACCAGATCTAAGAATGAGTGGAAATCCATCATAGATAATATGATAAATTTATTTGTTCAAACCGATAAAGACGGTATCATTCTTAAATGCTCTCCTTCTACTACACAGATACTTGGCTATAAACCATATGAGCTAATAGGTAGAAATGTCAGAACATTATGGTTTGATAAAAAAGAGCATGATTTTACAAAAGAGATATATCTAAAAAATCCAAAACCTACAAAGAATGCAGAAGCAAGGTTTATACATAAAAATGGTGATTTTTTATGGTTAAAATTTAATACATCTCCTAGATTTACCGAGGATGGTAGTTATGTCGGAAGTGATACCATAGCTATGGATATAACCAAACAAAAAGAGATGGAAAAAACTCTCTTGCTATATAAAAATGTTATCGAAGATACCAATGAAGGTATCATGATCACAAATAGTGAAAATCAAATAGTATATACAAATGAAGCTTTCTCAAAAATTACCAAATATTGCCTTGGTGAAGTTATAGGTAAAAATCCAAATATTTTAAAATCCGGACTGCACGATAACAAATTTTACAAAAAGATGTGGGATGACATTGACTCCAAAGGCTTTTGGGCGGGAGAAATATGGAATAGACATAAAGATGACGGTATATTTCCTGAACTACTCACGATCAATACAATCAAAAATAAAAAAGGAGATGTAGAGAATTACATAGCAATCTTTACAGATATAAGCGACTTAAAAAAGAGTGAGGCTGAGATAAGACATATGGCCATGCACGACTCATTGACGAATCTGCCAAACAGAAATATGTTATCTGAAATACTAACTCACTCTATAAAAAGTGCGAAAAGACAAAATGAGCTTATGGCACTTATGTTTATAGATCTCGACAACTTTAAACTTATAAATGATAACTATGGGCACAAGAAGGGCGACAGTGTATTGATAGAAGCAGCAAAAAGATTAAAACTTGCCCTAAGAGAAGAAGATGTTGTTTGTAGGTTTGGAGGGGATGAATTTATAGTATTGCTAGAACATATCAATAGCAGCAAAGATGCGGCTAAAGTAGCACAAAAAATCAATCAGGCTATTAAAGCACCATTTCAAACAGATGATCACAGCTTCTATCTTAGTTGCAGTATCGGGATCGCTTTGTATCCATTGGATGCAAATGATATGGAGGAGTTGATAAAAAATGCAGATGCAGCCATGTATCAAGCGAAAAGCAACGGAAAAAACAGATACTCTTTTTACTCTCTTGAGCTAAGTAAAAAAATTTCGAAAGAGTTAAGCCTGGAAAATATATTAAGACAGAGTATCGAGAAAAATAATTTTATTTTGTATTATCAACCAAAATTTTCTATAAAAAACTCTAAGATAGTGGGCATAGAGGCGCTTGTTAGATGGCAATCGGACAAATTTGGCTTTATGGGACCAAATGAATTTATACCTATTGCTGAAAAAACGGGTTTGATTATCCCTATGGGAAATTGGATACTTAAAAGAGCATGCTTAGATATAAAAGAGTGGCATGAAAAAGGGCTGTACTATGGAGATATATCAGTTAATGTATCAGGAGTACAACTTGAAGATGAAAATTTTTCTAAAACCTTAAAAGAGATTATAAAAACCACAAAAATTAACCCGGAGTTATTGAAACTTGAAATAACGGAAACAACTCTAATGGGAGACATTTCCCAATGGCAAAACAAACTAGAAGAGATTAGGAAATTAGGCATTGATATCTCTATTGACGACTTTGGAACAGGCTACTCTTCACTCTCTTATCTAGCTAAATTACCTGTCGATGAACTAAAAATAGACAAATCATTTATAGATGATATACCTAAAGATAAAGATGCTTGTGTTATCGTTAAAGCCATCATAAATTTAGCTAAAAGCCTTGGGTATAAAACTGTTGCTGAAGGCGTTGAAAATAATGACCAAAAAGAGTTTTTAAAAATTAATGGATGCGATATTATCCAAGGATATCTATACTCTAAGCCTGTTCCTAAAAAAGAGTTGGAAAAACTCTTTACCTAAAGAGTGGTGTCCCAAACAGGATTCGAACCTGTGGCCTCTTGATTAGGAATCAAGTGCTCTATCCTGCTGAGCTATTGGGACACTTTTGAGAGCGGTATTATACTAAAAGTATATTTATGTTATAATTAATCTATCTTTTGAAAAAGGTTTTAGATGCGTTTTTTGATAGGATTTTTTATATTTTTTTCTATATTTTTTGCACAAAATTTACCCAAGCAGCACAAGGCTGTTCAAGATAAAAATGTAACCGTTTACAAAATAACCAAAAAGATGGAAGAGTTTAAAAAAGAGAAACTTCAAAATGAAAAAGAGGCAAAAAAACTTGAAGAAGATGGGTTTTGCCCCTGCTCCATACAGCAACCTTAAGCATTTTTTATGTAAAATATGAAATTATTTTGCGCCCATAGCTCAGCTGGATAGAGCATTTGATTGCGGTTCAAAAGGTCAGAGGTTCGAATCCTCTTGGGCGCGCCATTACAAAGGATAATATATGCAAATCCCTTTTATAGACTTAAAAGAGCAGTATCACCTCTACCAAAAAGAGATGCAAAAAGAGATAAATGATGTCTTAGAGAGCTCCCAATTTATAGGCGGAGAAAAGATAGATAGGCTTCAAAAAGAGCTTGCTAATTTTACAGGAAGTAAATATGCAATATGCTGCTCAAGTGGAACTGATGCCCTACTACTCTCTTTGATGTCGCTAGGTATAAAAAGAGGTGATGAAGTTATCACTACTCCTTTTACCTTTATAGCAACAGCCGAGGTTATATCTCTTCTTGGTGCGACTCCGGTATTTGTTGATATCGATGAGCAGACATATAATATCAACCCTAAAAAGATCGAAGACGCCATAACAGATAGGACAAAAGCTATCTTACCTGTGTCACTCTACGGACAACCTGCAGATATGGATGAAATAAATGAGATTGCAAAAAAGCATGGTTTAAAAGTGATAGAAGATGGCTGTCAAAGTTTTGGCGCAACATACAAAGGGCAAAAGTCATGCAACTTAAGCGATATAGGCTGTACCAGCTTCTTTCCGTCAAAACCTTTGGGATGTTATGGCGATGGCGGGGCTGTTTTTACAAATGATGAAGAGCTTGCATCAAAAATAAAAATGTTACTAAATCATGGGCAAAACGAGAGGTATAAACATAAATATATAGGTATAAACGGGAGGTTTGATGCTATCCAAGCTGCTGTTCTTTTGGTAAAATTAAAATATTTTCCAAAAGAGATCATAAAAAGAGAAGAGATAGGCAAAATATATAGCTCCAAATTAAACTCTGTTATCACACCATTTATAAAAAACGATAGAAGTTCAGTATATGCACAATACTCAATAAGGATCAAAGATAGAGATAGAGTGATAGGTAGCTTAAACTCAAAAGGTATCCCCACAGCCGTTCACTACCCTATGCCTCTTCACCTTCAAGAGTGTTTTAAATACTTAGGTTATAAAGAGGGAGATTTTAAAATAGCCGAAAAAATTAGCAAAGAGATAATGAGCCTACCAATGAGTCCATTTTTGAAACAGAGTGATCAAGAGTTCATCATAGAAGCTCTAAATGAGATAGAGGAGTAATGAAGTGAAAAAGATAGCGCTTATCGGACTTGGCTCTATGGGGAAAAATCACTATCGAGTTTTAAAATCACTCTCCGGAGTAAAAGTTGTTGCACTTTGTGATATAGAGAAAAAAGATAGCTATGAAGAGCCATTTTACCATAGTGTTGATAAAATGCTTGAGAGTGAGACCATAGATGCAGCCATTATAGTAGTTCCGACCTTTTTACACAAAGAGATTGCGCTAAAGTGTCTAGATAAGGGAGTTGATATTTTTATAGAAAAGCCTGTCGCTTCAACTATAGAGGATGCTTTAGAGATTGAAAGAGTAGCAAAAAGCAAAGATTTGAAAGTTTGTGTAGGTTATATAGAGAGATTTAATCCGGTAGTTGAAGCCCTTAAAAATGAGTTAAAAGATAGAGACATCTATAGTATCGGCATCACAAGAGTAGGACCTTTTCCACCTCGTATTGCCGATGTTGGGATACTAACAGATTTAGCTGTTCATGATATAGATCTCATAAGGTTTATAACCGGTAGAGAGATAATGAAAAAAGCTATCTTCAAGTCACAAAAGATAAATTTTCACCACGAAGATAATGCCATACTATCTTTTCAACTGCAAGATGATATAGTAGCTTCCATCACCACAAACTGGCTAACTCCTTTTAGAAAAAGAAAGATAGAAGTTGCAACGAAAAAGGGGTATTTCGAGGCTGACTTGATGGGACAGGACCTGGTTGAATACTCAGAATACAAAACCAATAACTCCTATGTCATAAGAAATTGCTTTGTCCAAAAAGAGGAGCCCTTAGTAAGAGAACTCAGAGCCTTTTTAAGATACTTAAAAACAGGTGATAGATCAGGGTTAAGTAGTGTCAAAGACAGCATAATAACTCTTGAGATATCTAACTATCAAGGCTGATCTTGAAAAAAACCTTAGTTCTTCTAAATATGGGAGGTCCTAACAATCTAAATGAGGTAGAGCTATTTTTAAAAAACATGTTCAATGATGAGAATATCATCGCTGTAAAGAGTAATCTTTTGAGAAAATTTATAGCTTTTATGATAGTTAAGAGTAGAAAAAAGGCTGCCATAGAAAATTATAAAGAGATAGGTGGCAAATCCCCAC
>Ga0256833_1002913_pt1 | contig 11860 bp, 4 predicted proteins | sample 356284metaG_FD_190535 | JGI IMG/M metagenome (GOLD analysis project Ga0256833, IMG submission 190535) | Hydrothermal vent microbial communities from Mid Atlantic Ridge, Atlantic Ocean - 356-284 | ecosystem: Environmental > Aquatic > Marine > Hydrothermal vents | place: Atlantic Ocean: Mid...
ATATGTGCCCGGCGTCACCGCCCGCACCATATAGGCCAAGGTGAACTCGCGCGCATCACTCCTGTTGCGGCTCAAGGCGGCAATGAACCGGTCATCGCGGTATTCCAGATGCGCCCTTGGTGCTTCCTCCGGCAGGAAGTCGAAATTCGACAGTTTCGCCGAGGTCATGAGCCGCGGGTTGTCGATCTCGAACCCGGCCGGCAGCATGTCCGTCACCAGCACCTGCGAGACATGCTCCTTGAGTTCCTTGACCTTGAGCACCACCACGAAGCGCTCGTTCTGCGCCGCCTGGGAAATATCCGCCGGCTTGCCATCGAGGGTGAAATAGGCCCGCGAGATGACGAAGCCCTCGCCCCCCGCCGCCTGCGGCTGCCTGGGAACGCCGCGCGTCGTCACCACCGCGGTGAGCGTCTCGGCCGATCCGTTGCGCACCGTCACCGGCGCGGCATCGAGCTCCTCGCCCTTGTAGGTCTCGAACAAGGAGCCTGAGACCTTCATGCCGTTGACATCGAAGCGCAACCCCTTGTCGCGCGCAAGCAGGGCGCGCGCCGCCAGCAAAAGCCAGGCGTTTTCCTGCGTGCTGGTATGGCGCCGCCTCTCGCGCACCCGGGCGATGAAGGCCTCCAGCGGTTCGGTCTGCGCCGCCACCGGCCGCGTCTCCCCGGCCAGCGCCAGCACCGCCGCGCCATCGCGCAGCACCGAGCCATAGCCATGGCCATAGAGCTTCCTGTCCGCCTTTTGCAGCGCCGCGAAGGCCGCCTTGAAGGCCCGCCGGGCGCGCCTCTGGTCACCATAGAGCGCCAGCGCCGCCCCCACCTGCGCCATGGCCAGCGGCGTTTTCAGATCACCGAGCTTGCTTTCCGCCATCCAGCGCAGATCGCCGATCGAGGCCTGCCGGTTGCGCGCCAGCACATAGAGCGCATAGCCATGGGCGGGCGAAACGGAATTGCTCTCTTCCGCAAGGGTATTCTTGAGGAAGTTCAGCGCCAGCTTCAGCACCGTCTCCGAAACCGCATATTTCTCCTCCCGCGCCCGGGTGAGAAAATCCGTCACATAGGCGGTGAGCCACAGATCGTTCCCCGGCCCCCAGATGCCGAAGCCGCCATTGGCCCCCTGGAAGGCCACCAGCCGGTCGATGGCCTTCTGCACCCGCCCGCGGATCTCCTTCATCTCGCCGAATCCGGCCTTCATCGCCACCTGCGGCAGATAGACCAGGGGCAGCGCCCGCGATGTGGTCTGCTCCGCGCAGCCATGGGGATAGCGGTCCAGGGCCATCAGCAGCGAAGGCACGTCGATGCCGCGCAGATGCGAGACATTGAGCGTCAGTTGCGCGCTGGCGGGGATCAACCCGGCCAGCAGATCCCCATCCAGCCGGATGGAGCCGCCCGCCGCCAGTTTCAGCGCCCGCTTGCGCATCACCGGCGGCTGGCTGGCGCGCACCGGGATGGTCAGGGTCTGGGAAAGCGAAAGCTCATGGCCCTTGCGCAATGTCACCGTCACATGCCCAAGGCCGATATCCGCCGCCGTCAGCGGAATGTCCAGCGCCTTGCGCGCCCCTTTCTCCAGCACCAGCGCCAAGGCGGGAGTGTCCACCTTCAGCCCGCCATCGGCGGCAACCTCGAGCGCATATTCCCCCGCCGGGCCATCCATGTTGGCAATGTCCAGCCGCACCCGCGCGCGATCATCGAGCGCCAGAAAGCGCGGCGCGGAGGCCAGCACCACCACCGGATCGCGGATCACCAGCGGGCTTTCGCCATGGCCGATGGAGTCTTCCGTCCACGCCACCGCCATGAGCCGGCCCCGGCCATTGAACTGCGGCAGATCGAAAACCACCTCCCCCTTGCCGGAGGCATCCAGCGTCACGATGCCCGAATGCAGCGCCAGAAGCGGCTGCGTTGGCGGGCTTCCCTTGGCCTTCAGGCCGCTGCCGGGCCCATCGCCGCCAGAATGCACCAGCCCCGGCGCCCCCAGCCGCCCGTCGATCAGCCGCCCATACTGGTCGAGAATCTCCAGCCCCAGCTTTCTCTGGCCGAAATACCAGCCATCGGGATCGGGCGTGGCAAAACCGGTCAGCGACAGGATGCCCTCATCCACCAGGGCCACCGTCACATGCGCCACCTGGCCGGGCCGCACATTGGCCACAAAAACCGGAATGCGCACCTTCTTGCGCGGCAGCACCTGTTGCGGAACCTCCATGCGCACCGTGAGCCTGCGCGCCGCCGGATCGATTTTCAGCCAGTGGATGCCGATGGCCCGCTTCGGCAGATGATAGGCATCGCCATCCCGCCCCGGCCGGAACGCCGTCAGGCTCACATAGCTGCCCGCCCCCCAGTCCTTCACCGGCAGCTCGATGGTGTTGTCGCCCTCGCGCACATCCACCACCTGCCAGCTTTCCAGCGATTCGGCCCCCACGATCAGGAGCCCCTTGCCGGCAAAGCGCGAGCGGAACGAGACCCTGGCCACATCGCCGGGCCGGTAGGCCTGCTTGTCCAGCGCCAGTTGCAGGGCATCGGGCGTATCCAGCGAGGCCGAATCGGAATACCATCCGGCATCGAAAATCACCGAACTGACCGGCGCATCCTCACCACCTGGCCCCGTCACCTCCAGCCGGTAACGGCCCCAGGTCACATCCGCCGTGATGCGCCCGGCCGCGCCGGTGGTCAGATCGAGCACCCCTTCCGCCTTCTTTTGCGTATAGGTCACCGGCTCATAGGACCACCCGTCTGCGGTCTTTGCCCACTGGTATTCGCGCACCAGCCGGTAGAGCACCCACTTGACCCCGGCCATGGCGGTGCGCTTGCGCATCCGGTCCACCGCCAGCACCGAAAAGGCCACGTGGGAATCTTCCTCCACCTCCGCGCCTTCGAAATCCGGCCTGATGCCGATGGCCGCACCTTTCATGGCGATGGGCAAGCTCACGGAGCGCTCTATGGCCCGCCCCCCGGCCTCCGCCAGCCGCAGGCTGATGGCCGCCACCTGCGGCCGCGTCGATTGCGGAACCTCGATGGCCCCGGTCTTGACCAGCGCATGGCCCTGCGCATCCGTCTGCGCCAGATCGGACAGCTCCAGCCGCGCCGTGCCGCCCTTTTCATCCGCCAGCCCGAAGAGATAGCCCTTGAACCCCTCCATGGAGCGCACCGGCTTGATGCGCATCTCGCCTTCCAGCCACAGTCCGGCGGCCGGCGCGCCATAAAGATATTTGCCCGTTATGGCGATCTCGGCCCCCCTGGCCGGGTCGATGAGCGCCGTCTTCGGCTCCAGCTTCATCGCCAGCCGCTCGGGCACGAAATCCTCCACCAGGAACTTGCGCTGGCTGACCGCCTCCCCGTCTGGGTCGGTATAAAAGGCCACCTCCCAGGTGCCGCGCATCGCCAGGGCCGGCAGGACATAATCCGCCTGATAGCCGCCCGCGCCCTTGTCTTTCAGCACCAGAACCTTCTGTTCCTTGCCGTCGGGACGGGTGAAAACCGCCGTCAGCGGCAGCCCCGTGAGCGCCCGCGCCCGGCCGTTGCGCAGCATGGCCGCCGCATGCACCGTCTCGCCGGGCCGGTAGATGCCGCGATCCAGCCACGAGAAGGCATCCACCGCCCCCGAAGGCGCCCGCCCGGCCACCCCGCGGTCGGACAGATCGAAACCGTCGCGGTCCAGATCGAGGAAGGTGAAATCCCCATCCTTGCCAAAGGCCAGCAGCATGGCGGGCGCCATGGGCCCCTCGCCGCGCAACAATCCGGCGGCGAAATGGGCATGGCCCTGGCCATCCGCCACCGCCTCGCCCAGAACGGCATTGTTCTTCGCCATCAGCCTGAGCTTCACACCGGCCACCGGGCCGGCCCCGGCCAGCGAGCGCGCAAAGACATCCAGACCGCCCTCGCCCCGGAAGCTGGACAGCCCCAGATCGGTGACCACGAACCACTGCGTCGCATGGGTTTCCCAGGTCTCCGGCTCCGGACGCGAGGCCGGATGGGCGCTCATCAGGTAGAGCCCCGCCTTGCGCTCTTTCACGATCGCCTGCAAGGGCACGGAGGTCACCACCTCCTTGTTCAGCACCCCCTTGACCTGCACCGTCCCGCTCCACACCTTCGCGCCGAAATCCTCCGTCACCTGGTTCACTTCGTAGCCATCCAGCAAGCCGGGAAACAGATCGGCCTTGATCAGCCCGCCGATGGCCCCCGGCGGCACGTGATAGAGCTTCAGCGCCACCTTTTGCGCATTGACGCTGACCACCGGAATGCCCTTGGCCCCCACCTTGGGCAAAATGTAGCTCTCGCCAAGGAATCGCGCCTGCGGGGCGCGGTCGCGCACGAAAATCTCCAAGGTTACGGGCGAAAGCAGCTTTTCCCCCACGCTGGAGGGCAGCCCCTCGCGCAAGCTGATGCGGTAGCGCTGGCCATGGCGCACCCCGCCGATGCACAATTGCCTGGCCCCTTGCCTTTCCAGGCTGGCGGGCTCCGCCCCGTCCACCCGCACCCAGGGGGTGAAATCCGTCCTGCCCTTTTCCAGGGCTTCGGAAAAATCGACGCAGATGCGCGGCGTCTTGCCATCGGCGGACACCTCGTGCCCGGCCACCCGGAAGCCGTATTTCAGCCGCTTCGCCATGAACTCCTCGCGCAAGGCCGCATCGTCGCGCAGCTTCAGGGCCGCCTTGTAGGCCTCCAGCATCGGCCGCCATTGCTTGCGCCCGGCCAGCCCGCGCGCCATCTGCACCAGGGCGGCGAACCTGTCCGGCCGCGTGCGCGAGACCAGATAGCCATCGATGGCCGCGCTGAGGCGAAAATCGATGATGTTGCGCCATTCGTTGTTGCTGTTCGGCTTGAAGCGCCCCAGATTGCGCGCAATGCCCACCCAGGCCGCGGAAATGTCCTGCGCCTGCGCCGCCGCCCGCCGGTAGAGCCGCTCGGCGGCGCGGTAATCACCGCCCGCCTCGGCCCGGCGCGCCTCCTCCATCAGGCCTTGCGCCCGCGCCGAGCGCTCCTCGGCGCTTTCCGCCAGCTCCTTGCGAAAGTCGTTGCGCACCGCCTGGCGATAGCTCTCCGCCCGCTTCATCAGCGAGGAAGGCACGAAGGAGGGTTTGGGCGCCGCGCCCATGTCCGCCTCGCCAGTCTCCGCCCTGGCCTGCGCAGGTTCCGCGATCACCTTGCCGGCGATGGCCCCCCTGGCCTTTTTCAGCTCGCCCGCCGCATTTTTCAGAAAGCACCAGCGGTATTTGACATTCCACGTGAAGGCCTTGCACCTGGCATCCTTCAGGCAGGCCGCCTTGCATGCCTCCAAGGGCACCTTCTTGACTGTCTTGTAATCGTTGCCGAACCAGTCGGCTCCCTTGGAGATGGCAATGCGCCGCCCCGCCTCGCTGGCCAGCACATCCGGCGCCGGCATCATGGCGCCAAGGGAAAGGAAAAACAGGGCAAGGAGAAGGAAAAGGCGGCGCAGCATGACGAACCCTCCGTAAAAAGGTCGCAGAAATTCATGGCCCGCCCTCGCGTAATTCCGACTATGCAGGATTCCCCCGCCCCTGTCCAGCCCGCCCGCGGCGCGCACCTCACACAAACTTGATGTCGCGAAAACAACAGTCCCGCCTATACCCAGAAAAAAGGTGGGGCGTAGACCCACAAACCCCGCATTCCACAGCAAACCCAAGCACCCAGCCATGAAAAGAGCCCTGATCCTTCTGCTGTTTCTCGCTGCCGCTCTTGTCTTTTCGCAAGCGGCAAGGGCCGCCCCCGCCCTGGCCGGCGCCGCATGGCTCAAGGCCCGCCTGTCACATGTTGCCGTGCTTGACATCCGCCCGGAAAAGGCCTTTGCCGCCGCCCACATACCCGGCGCGCGCAACATCCCCTTTTCCGCCCCCCTGTGGCGCCAGAGCAGACATGGCGTCCCCGGATACATGCCCGCCCCGGACCAACTCGCCCGGCAACTGGGCCGCCGCGGCATCACCCGCCAAACCGCCCTGGTCATCGTCTCCTCCGGCAAGGATCTCCGCGCCGTGGCCCGCGCGGCGCGCATTTTCTGGATTTTCCGCCGCCTGGGGCATGAAAACCTGCACCTGCTCGATGGCGGCATGCGCGCCTGGCGCGCCCTGCCCGGCCCGCTGCGCAAGGGCGCGGATTTGCCCGCCAATCAGGCGCAGAGGCGCTATATCCCTCGTCCCGATGCTTCCATCCTCGCCACCCTGGAGCAGACACAGGATGCCCTGGACAACAACGTCCCGCCCATCGACGGGCGAGAAATGGACTGGTTTTTCGGCTATAGGAACGCCCTGGATGAAGAACACGGCGGCACCATACTCGATGCCGTCAACGTCCCCGCCAGCGAATTGCTGAACAAGGCCACCATGCGCTTTTTGCCCCCTCAGGCCCTGCGCGGCGTCTTTGCCAGCCGCCGCATCGTCCTCGATGAAGGCAAGCTGGTGACCTTCTCCACCTATGGCGTCATGGCCGCCGTGGACTGGTTCGTCCTGCGCGAAATCCTCCACCTGCCGGACGTGCGCCTCTATGACGGCTCCCTGGCCGAATGGGCCGCCGAGGGCATGGACCTTTATGATTCCACCGACGGCATGGGTGGCGTCATCGGCGGCTGAGCCACCGCCCCCTCACCTTTCGCGGCCTTTCTTGACATTTTGTAATGTCTGGTGGTATCCACAGCCTCAGAGAGGGGGCTTGCAGCCAAGGCCGACATTGATGTGTGCGGCCGCCCGGAGGGCAAGCCCATGAGATTTGCGACCCATCTTGGAATGTCCCTTGGCAGGCATTCCGGCAAGAGCAGATGCGTGGGGGCGGATTGTTCTTCTTGCGCACCCCGCAGGGAAGATCGTGCTGGCTGGCGTTTTGCCACACCGGCTCTTTTTTTGTCCCTGGCAGGACTTTTGGGCCTGCTGGCGCTCAGCGCCCTGTCCTTTTTGGCTTCTCCCGCCCAGGCGCAGGACCCGGGCGCGGTTCTGGCCTCCGGCGATGCCGCCGTCAGCGGCTTTTCCGGCACGGTTGACCGTGGCGGCAAGCTGTTCATCGACCCCGATGGCGCGGCCCTGAAGATCTTCGATCTGAGCGGCCATGGCGCGGCCCAGGCACAGGTTTTCGACGCTCCGGTGAAGCTGGAAATCCCGGCGCGCGACATTGGCCAGGTCTTCGGCATTGCCCTGGACAATGCCTCTCCGCCCAATATCTATGTCACCGCCACCGCCGCCTACGGGCTGCACATCACCCTGCCGGATGCCTCCGGCACGCCGCAACCGGCCACCAATGGCGGGCCGGGCGCGGCCTTCATGGACGGCCAGTTCGGCCCCGGCGGCAATGCCGGAACCGTGTGGCGCATCGACGGGCGCACCGGCAAGGTCACCCTTTTTGCCACCTTGCGCAACAATGGCGCCGACAATGGCGGCGCGGGCCTGGGCAATATCGTCTACGATCCGGCCCATTTCCAGCTTTTCGTTTCCGATCTGGACAGCGGCCTCATCCACCGGCTGGACATGAACGGCAATGTTCTGGATACCTTCGACCATGGCCAGAACGGCCGTCCGGCGGAAGGTCTGGCGGCGGTGGCCGATGATGGCGCGATTGCCGATATCACCGATCCGGCCTTCGATGCGGACAATTCCGACACCTGGGGGCTGACCGATATCCGCCGCCGCGTCTGGGGGCTGGGGTTCTATCGCAACCGCCTCTATTACGCCGTCGGCGATGGCCCGCAGATATGGTCGGTGGGCTTCAACAAGGACGGCAGTTTCGCCGGCGATGCGCAAATCGAGATTCAGCAGGTGCCCGGCGGCATGCCGGTCACCGACATTCTCTTCACCCCGCGCGGCCGCATGATCCTGGCCCAGCGCGGCGGTCTGCTCGGCGGGGCGGATTTCAAGCAGTTCCACACCCCGGCCACCAATCGCGTGCTGCGTTACCAGCAAACTCCCGATGGCAGATGGGTGCAGCAGGAAGAGGAATACGCCATCGGCTTTCCGCCGGATCACAAGAATGCCTCCGGCGGCGTTGCCCTGTCCTGCGAGGGTGTTCTGTGGAGCACCGGCGATTCGCTGCGCGACGATCCGGCCATCGTTACCGGCGAGCGCATCATCCATGGCCTGCAAGGCAATGACGAGCCGCTGGTGCGGCCGCGCAACGTGCCGCCATGGGCCTCCTGGTTCATCGATTATGACGGCCGGTTCGGCGATGCGGACAAGGCCGGCCACGTGGGAGATGTGGAAATCGCCCGCAACTGCAAGGGCGGCAAGGATGTTGGCTGGGATGAAAGCGGCCTGGACATCGAGGACAGCTGGCCCGGCTGGATTCCGCCCGCCCCCGGCTGGACGCCGCCCCCCGGCTGGGTTCCGCCCTGGTGGTGGCCGAGGACGCCCGATCTGGAGCTGACCAAGAACGATACCCAATGCGTGGCCGATCCGGCCAATCCGGGAATGTTCCTGTGCACCTTCACGGTGACCGTGACCAACGTGGGCGCGGCCAGCTACAGCGGCTTCCTCAACGTGACGGACAATGTTCCGGCGGCGGCCGATTACGTGCCCCCGCCCGGCGGCTCCATCGCCTGGACCTGCGCCCAGCCGGGCGGCACCGGCGCGCCGGTCAACTGCACATCGGCGGCTCCGGTCATGCTGGCTCCGGGCGCTTCGGCGAGCCTGGACATCACCATCCGGCTGCTCCTGCCGATCATCGGCCAGTCGGTGAGCAATTGCGCCGTGGTGGACGATCCGGCAGCTCCTGGCAACAATGCCGATTGCGGCAATGGCTTCCGCCCCGGGCCCAATCTGGAGATGCAAAAGACTCTGAACTTCTGCGTTCCGGCCGCGGGCGGCTCCATCTGCAATTACTGGCTGGATGTCACCAATATGGGCACTGCGCCTTATACGGGCTGGCTGCATGTGGCCGATACGTTGCCCGCAGGCTCAACCTATCTGGGCGTGGCCAGCGCCAGCGATCCCGGCTGGAGCTGCTGGCCATTCGGCGGCAGCGTGGATTGCTACCTGTGGACGCCCGGCCTTGCTCCGTTGATGGCGGAATGGGTGGAGATCGCCATTTTCGTCCCCGCCGGATTGCCTCCGGGACTGAGCAATTGCGCCGCCCTGGGCCAGCCCGAGCACGCCAACGATCCCAACATCAATGGCGACAATGCCGATTGCGCCCCGGTGGTGTCTCCCATGCAGGGTCCGATCGTGCCCTTCATGGGCAAGATCAACCTGTGCCCGAAGGGCTGGAGCCCGCAGGTGCCTGGCTGGAAACCGCCCAAGGGCTGGCAGAGCAAGGCCGTGACGGCCGGCAAGCGCACCATCGTGTGCGGACGCAAGCGGCCCCGGCAACCCACCCGCCTCTATTGTCCGAAGGGCTGGCGGCGCTATCCCTCGGCGGCCTCCGTGCCGCAAGGCTGGCAGGTGCAAACCGTGGGATCGGGAGCAGCGGCCATCGTCTGCGCCAAGCCCGGCAAGCGGCCGCAATTGCCGCCGCCTCCGCCGCCGGTGGCGGGGCCGCAATGCCCGCCCGGCGAGCAGCCCTTCACCAGCACCCGCAAGATCCCGCGCGGCTGGCGGCATCACCTGGTGCGCCGGGGCGGAAGGGCCATCTGGTGCGCCGCTCCAAGACCGGTCACACCGCTGGTCTGCCCGCCCGGCGAGCAGCGCTTTGCCAATCCGAACCGCATCCCGCGCGGCTGGCGGAGCCATCGGATCACCCGTGGCGGGCGCAGCATCTGGTGCGCGCGGCCTGTGGTCCGGCCCTGTCCGCCCGGCACCCACAAGGTGGGCCGGCGCTGCATCCGCAACCGCCCGCAATGCCCGCCTGGCATGCGCTGGAACGGCGAGGACTGCATGCCCGTCATCCGCCCATGCCCGCGCGGCATGCACAGGGTGGGCAAGCGCTGCGTGCCCAACCGGCCGCACTGCCGCCCCGGCACACGCTGGAACGGCGAGTTCTGCGCCCCCGTCGTGCGCCCCTGCCCGCGCGGCATGCACAGGGTGGGCAAGCGCTGCGTGCCCAACCGGCCGCACTGCCGCCCCGGCACACGCTGGAACGGTGAAGAATGCATGCCCGTCGTCCGCCCCTGCCCGCGCGGCATGAGACGGGTGAAGGGCAGATGCGTTCGCATCCCCGGCCCATCTTCGGAAACCGGCAACCAGACGCACCAGCCGCCTGGCGTCATGCACTGCCCGCCCGGCACCCGCCCGCTGCACGGCCGCTGCGTGCGCAAACCCATCATGATCAGATAGAATCACGATGAACCGGCAAGCTGGGAACGGGGCCTTCGGGCCCCGTTTTCATTTCGCTGCGTCCAGCCTGTCGGGGCGCAGGCGGTGGCGGGCGTCGGTAAGCCGCCAGATGGAGGCAAAGACGGCGGCAATGACGCCGATGCCAACAACGCCGGAGATCAGGAACATGATCATGAGCTGATACTTGACCGCCTCCACCGGCGGCGTGCCGGAGAGGATCTGGCCGGTCATCATGCCCGGCAGGGAGATGACGCCGGAGGCGGCCATGGCGTTCATGATCGGCGTCATGCCGGTGCGCAGGGCGCGCGCCGCAAAGGGCCGCAGGGCCTCCCAGCGGCTGCGTCCGAGCAAGAGGCGCGCCTCGATGGCCGCCTTTTCGCGCACGATGGCTTCGGTGATCATGTTCAGCCCCAGGGCCACGCCGGTCATGGAATTGCCCAGGATCATGCCGAACAGCGGCAGGGCAAAGCGCGGCGCATACCACGGCTGTGGCTGGATCAGCACGGTGAGCGCATAGACCAGGGCCAGCGCCCCGGAAACCATCATCGCCGATGGCCCAAGGCCATAGCGCCACAATCCGGCCAGCTTGCGCTCCTGCCGCCCCAGCACCTCGCGCGAGGCGAAGGAGACCATGACGGCCGCCGCCAGCAGGGTGATCCACGGGCTGGTGGCGGTGAAGATGAACTTCAGCACATAGCCGATGGCGATGAGCTGGGCAACCATGCGCGCGGCGCGAATGGCGATGGTGCGCGCCAGCCCCAGCTTCAGCACCAGGGTCAGCACGGCGGCGATGAACAGGAACAGGCTCGATGCCGCCACGTCCCAGTAGCTCAGGGCGATGTAATGGCTGGCCGGGTTCATGACAGCCCCTCCATGACCCGCCCGGCCTCGATGCGCCAGAAGACATCGCCCAGGCGGCGGGCCTGGCCTGTGTCATGGGTGATGATCAGCAAGGTCAGACCGGCGCGCTTTTTCTCCATCAGCAGGGTCTCCACCCGTTCCTTCGAGTCCGCATCCAGCGCCGAGGTGGGCTCATCGAGAATGAGGACTTCCGGGGCCAGTTGCAGCGCCCGCGCCAGGGCCAGGCGCTGTTTCTCGCCGCTGGACAGGCGCGCCACCGGCCAGCCCAGGGCCCGCGGATCGAGCCCGGTGGCGGCGATCAGAGCGGCCGGATCGGGAGCGGCGGCGAAATGCTCTTCCACCTTGTCCGCCCACCAGCCGCTTTCGGCCGGCACATAGCCGATGAGCCGCCGCCAATGCGGCGCGGGCACGGCGCGCCGTGCCGTTCCGCGCCAGCAGACCTCGCCCTCGTTGGGGTCGAGATCGGTGATGGCGCGCGCCAGCAGGGTCTTGCCCGATCCCGACGGCCCCATGATGACGCCGCACGCACCGGCCTCAAGCTTGAGCGAAACCGGATGCAGCCAGGGACGGGAGAGGTTTTCGATTCTCAGCATGACACAAGGCTAGGGTCAGGACTCATAAAGAGGGATGACATATGCAGGATTTAGGCAAAATATCAGCTTTCTTTCGTCCGCAGGCAATACCTGAAGGTATTGTCAAGGGCGAAAGGGCGCTGATATGCAGCATAAATCCTGCATATGCCGTGCAAATTTATGGGTCCTGACCCTAGGGTCTGGTCTCAATAAAGGCGTGGATGCCAGCGGC
>Ga0256833_1002914_pt1 | contig 11857 bp, 12 predicted proteins | sample 356284metaG_FD_190535 | JGI IMG/M metagenome (GOLD analysis project Ga0256833, IMG submission 190535) | Hydrothermal vent microbial communities from Mid Atlantic Ridge, Atlantic Ocean - 356-284 | ecosystem: Environmental > Aquatic > Marine > Hydrothermal vents | place: Atlantic Ocean: Mid...
GCAGGATGGAATAGCAAATGCTCTCGGAATCGGCAGAAATAACATACCCAGAATTTTAAAAAAATTGATGAAAGATGGGCTTATTGAGGAGAAGAAAGCACATGTTCATGGTGCGAAGCATCGCCGAAAAGTTTATATATTAACTCCAAAAGGCTTTCTAAAAGTCATAGAGCTAAGAGAGGAGTACGGAAAATAACAAAAAATAAATAACTGCCAACCATTTCTTAAATGTAATGAAAATAATGCAAGACTCAGAATCCATTGAGATACGATTCACATCAAGAAGCACATTGTTGATTGACCTAAAGCAAAATCAAATTGTGTTTGGAAGCAGAAAAGTTGACTTTTCCCAAGTGCGTGGGTTTTGGAAGAACTATGTTGTTCGTAGAAAAAAGAAGAGATACTATGTTGTTCTTCTAACCAATTCATGGATGGACAGAATCACTCCGGAAATTGATGAATACGATGCTGATGAGATTATAAAGGCTCTTATTGAAGTATTTGGAGATGATAAATATGCGAGATGAACTGAAAATTATTGCGGACATCTTCTACGCAAAAATAGTTGAACCTTCTCACCATTTGAACATAAATTGGTTAAGAAAGGAATTTTTGAATTTAGGGATAAAAGACGAAAATATTGAGCATCTTTACATTCTCAACGCGCCACTCAGCAGAGAGGTGTGGTATTATACTCTATTGAAAATGTACGAAGAGAAAAAATTAGATGCTTTTTTAAATGCGGTGCAGGAGAGGATTGGCGTTGTGGATTTAGGGACTGCGGAGCAATACTTGGAATCACTTGGATTGTGCCATAAAGATGGAAAATTCAAATTGAAAACCTTTAACATTGCGGTGCTCGTTTCTGGACGCGGTACAAATCTCCAAGCGATAATTGACGCAATAAACAACGGAAAAATAAACGGAAAAATAGTGGTGGTCATATCCAATAAAAAGAATGCTCTTGCATTAAAAAGAGCGGAAATGGCGGGCATAGAGACATTTTATGTGCCATCTAAAAAGGGTATTGAGAGAGAGAATTACGACAGGCAACTTGCAGAAATTATAGATTCAAAAAATGTGCAACTGATTGTTTTAGCAGGGTTCATGAGAATATTGTCTCCGTGGTTTGTAAAAAAGTATAAAAATAAAATTATTAATATTCATCCTTCATTACTTCCATCTTTCGCGGGATTGCATGGGGATGGTGTGCATCGCGCAGTTTTGGAATACGGCGCAAAGGTCTCAGGATGCACGGTGCATTTTGTAACTGAGGAAGTGGATAACGGACCAATAATAGTGCAGAGATGCGTTGAAGTGAAGGACAATGATACCCCTGAAACATTGGCGGAAAGAGTTCTCACTGAGGAACATATTGCCATCGTGGAGGCAATCAAGATGATATCAGAAGGTGCAATTACGCTCAAAGGAAGGCGTGTGGTGAGAAAAAACATAGATTATGTTGAAAAATAATTTTTACTCACTCTAAACTGCATCACATATTAAAATTTACAAAGTTAACCTTTTTATGGCACGACAATATTAGGGGTGTGGTGGTACCATGCCAAGAATAGGTATAATCGGTGGTTCTGGGGTTTACGGAGTGTTCAATCCGAAGAAGAAAGTGAAGGTTCACACGCCCTACGGGGTACCGTCTGGAGAGGTGGAAATAGGCGATATAGAGGGTGTGGAAATTGCATTTATACCACGCCATGGAAAGGGGCACCGAATACCACCTCACAGAGTCAACTATAGGGCAAACATACATGCACTCAAAACGCTGAAGGTGGAGAGAGTGATTGGCATCACAGCCGTGGGTTCTCTGCGGAAAGAGTACCGACCGGGAGATGTAGTAATACCTGATCAGTATATTGATTTCACCAAAAATAGGGAATACACATTTTACGACGGTCCCAAGGTTGCTCACATCAGCATGGCAGATCCATTCTGCCCTGAACTCAGAAAGATTTTCATAGAAGTTTCCAGGTATTTTGAATACTACCTGAGATACAAAACTCATGATAAGGGCACTTATGTTTGCATTGAAGGCCCCAGATTTTCCACTCGTGCAGAATCACACATGTTCAGACAATTTGCCCATATTATCGGAATGACACTCGTTCCAGAGGTTCAATTGGCGAGAGAGCTGGAAATGTGCTACGTGAACATATCAACCATAACCGATTACGATGTGTGGGCCGAGCATCCAGTAACAACGGAAGAGGTTATGAGAATGATGAAATCCAACGAAGAAAAAATAAAGAGAATACTTCACGAAGCCATTCCTCGCATACCCGAAGAGAGAAACTGCCCGTGCAAAGATGCCCTGAAAGGCGCGGTTATATGAGCCAATCAAAATCGCTATCTTTAAAATCTCTTTTTGTCTTACTTTATAATTTCACGGGAGGAATAGTTGGTTATGTGACAATGTTCTTTGCGCTAAAATTTGTGGGGCAGACTGCATGGGGTATTTTGGGGTCTGCAATTGCAATATCCGGATTGTTGGGCATAATAGCAAACTTTGGAACCGAGCAGACGCACATAAAAAAACTAACACAAAAAGATAGCTTTGAAGAGTGTATGGGCGCGATGTTCATCCTCAAATCTTTTCTTAGCTTTCTTTTTTTAGGGTTTTCTTTTCTCGCGTTTTTCATCTTAGGTGATGTGTTTGGATTTAAATTTGAATCGCCGTATCTTAGAACTGCAACATATATTGCTATTCTGGGAACTTTTTTGGGTTCATTCTCACTTATGTTTAAAAGCACATATCAGTCAAGAATTCAAGCTCGTAGGTCCATAACCCCTCAATTTGCTCAGTTATTTGTGCAGGATATTTTCATAATTTTGTTCTCCATATACTACAAATTCAATCCACAGGAAAATGTGGAATTCGTGGGTGTTTTATTCGCTTTCTCTTTTCTATTAGGGCATTTTGCTAAATTGCTTATGTACTCTTTATTCGCAGTAAAAGACAATTTCCGATTCAAAAAACCTTCATTTGGGCTAATAAAAGAGTATGTTTTGTTTTCTGTGCCCCTTGCCCTATCTGGATTTGTAGCGTTAATTCAAGCTTATACGGATAGAACAATGCTTCAGTTCTTCTGGAACTCCACGGAAGTCGGTGGCTATTTTGCAGTACAGAAACTTGCCCTTTTCATAGTGTACATCGGTGCCTCTCTAACTTTCTTTCTTTTTCCAAAACAATCACAATACTATGAGGAGAGAAAAGAAGATTTTTACAATATAACATACAGAGCAGAAAGGTATCTCTCAATTATCGCCACACCCTTCGTTTTTTTCATATTTGCCATGGCACCAGAACTGCTAAACATATATCGCTCGTCCATGGTCGCATACTCGCTTCCCCTCATAATACTGTCAATTTATGCGTATTTAACTGTGATAATCAGACCTTACAGTTCCCAAATAACCTCTGCAAACAAGCCGGGAGAGCTTTTAAGGGTGGGACTGTTGCAGGCAACTCTCAATGTGCTTCTAAATGCGATGTTCATTCCCAAATCCTTGCTTGGCGTGCCCATGCTTGGAATGAAGAGCACCGGTGCGGCACTTGCCACATTGCTCTCTTTTACCGTGGGATTCATATATTTAAGATACAGAATTTACAAAATATTAAAAATGAAATTTAGCAAAAGCATTTTACTGCACCTATTTGCAGGAACAATATCCGCGGCACTTGTATTCGGAATTAAGTATATGGGGATATCGCTGAAGCCATGGTATGCCATCGTGATTGTGTTTTTGATATTTTCAGCAACATACTTATTATTGCTTAAAGCAGTTCATGAAATAAAAGATGAAGATGTGGAACTGATAAAAGATTTGTTAGGTCCATTTTCAAGATATATATACAAAAAGAACATACGCTAATGTGAACATTCTAATTATCATCATATTCGTCATTACAGGAACATTGCTGGGAACGGCGACTGGGCTCACTCCGGGGCTACATGTAAACAATGTAGCTCTTTTAGCTCTTATGTTTTATCAGACAGGTGCAAATCCACTATACTTATCTGCGTTGGTTGTTAGTGCGGTTATTGCGCACACCTTTCTGGACTTCATACCATCTACATTTTTAGGGGCTCCTGAAGCGGACACAGCGCTTTCCGTATTGCCTATGCACAGACTTCTGCTCTCTGGCCGAGGTTTCAAAGCTGTTTATCTTTCCGCTGTGGGCTCTGCCCTAGCAATGTTAATTGCACTCCCACTAATAGTGTTCATATTTCTATTTCTGAGTTTTGTTACATACTCTTCGTTAAAATATTACATTCCCGTGATTTTGATTACTATCATTCTGTTTTTGCTATATGAAGAATCAAAGAAGAGCATTGGTAGTATGCTCACAGCACTTTACATCTTTATAATATCTGGTGCTTTTGGATGGCTGGTGTTTCATCTACCGCAAAATGATAATTTTTTCCCGATTTCTTTTCACACCGAGCTACTATTTCCAATGTTTACTGGATTGTTTGGTATTCCCACACTCATACTCTCAAAAAATGCAAGCATACCTCCACAAAAAATTGAAAAAATGAGTATGGAGAAAAGCAACTTTCTCTCCTCTCTCTACGGCACTGTTAGCGGAGCACTCGTAGGATTTCTGCCCGGCATAACATCCGGAATAGCCTCTGTAATCGCAAGAGGCATGTACGGTTCAGACGAGACGGAAGAGTTCATAGTTACCTTGGGTAGCGTGAATACTGCCAATGCACTGTTTAATTTAGCAGCTTTGTTCATTATAATGCATCCTCGCAGTCGCGCTGTGGGAGTTATATCAAACATGGTAAAAGTAACACCATGGGTGTGCTTTCTTCATCCGCCAGTGATATTTATCATTCTCCTCATCGCCGCATTTATCTCTGCAACACTGTCATTCTTCCTAACGGTTGAACTGGGAAAATTTTTCACAAAAATTACTGAAAAATTGGGTGAGAGATACGGGCATCTTTCAATGGGTATTCTTATAACTTTGGTTATTATAACATTTCTGATTACTGGAGTTCTGGGGCTTATCATATTAGTCATTGGAAGTGCCATTGGACTTCTACCTCCAAAGTTAGGTGTTATGCGCGTGCATTTGATGGCCTGTATTTTACTTCCAGTTTTGATTTTTTATTTGAGCTAAATTCACAATCCCAAAATGTTTAATACCTTCCATTTCAATTACCATCTATGAAGTATACCATGGCTTCCAAGTGCATATACAACCGAGGAGGGATGTGCTATTTTCTAATATCTGACCCCCAGCCATGCACACTTTGTGTGAATTTCATATCTGCAGATCCGGCATTGAAAAAAGAAATAAAAACCACAAAATCTTTGGTGACCTACTACGATTTAGTCCTAAAAGACCCGAGATATCGTGCGATGTTTCCAAAAAATGGAAATGAGATGCAGATGACTTTAAATTCTAGGACCCACAAATTGCCAGATGATTAGGATTAGAACCAACAAGCTGAAAAATGTCGTTATGTTAGAAGCAGTTGTCTCTGGATTCTTAGATTTTAACTTTGTAGATAGGTAAGTCATTAGGTCCTTAAACAAATACCCACCGTCAAGAGGCACTGCGGGAAGCAAATTTGTAAGTCCGAGCATCAAGTTGAGCCAGAATATCCAGTAAAAAGAGTTTACCAATATCCAGAATCCTGCAAAAGGCACTGTGAAGACATTCTCATAAGCTGCGGGAAATGGCATGAGGCCCAGAAAAGGCAACGCTATGAGGGACATGGTGGCTCTGAACATTTCTGATGGCCCATTCGCTCCTGCATAAGGATTGGATAGAAACTGCTTCAGTTGGCTAGGCGAACCGGGTAGTATGCCCATGAAAGCCGTGCTCACACCCAAAAAGCCCTTGCCTTTATACTCTCCTTTATTCAAATTTGGTTGATACTTTTCATAATAATCATATTTGTCAGCCAAAGTCACATTCAAGTACACATGAGATAGGGTGTTGTTGAGCATTACAATCTCCACTCTTTCTCCAGCATGAGTTTTATTAAGAGCATTGAGAAAATCTGAATAATTTCTTATTATTGTTCCATTGACGCTGTAAAATATCCATCCTGCCCGAATGCCTGCCTGATGCGCAGGATAGTCCTTCATCACGGACATGACAACCATGCCACTCACCAAATTTATTTTGTGTTCCCCACCTCTCCAAACACCTACGCTCACACGCTTTCCCGGCATGGCCGTGTTTGCATTTTCAAAATCTTTGAGTGTGTTTATTTTTGTGCCATTTATGGAATAAATTATATCTCCAATATGAACTTCGTTTGCATTCAAGCCCCCAACTGAAGACACATACACTCCAGAATGTGCGGGACTCACTGCACCTATGGAAAGAGAGAACAAAAGCAAAAACGCCATTGCCAATACTATATTCGTGGTGGGTCCAGCGGCAAAAACGTGCATTCTCTTAATTCTCTGGGCATTCAACAGCTCGTCCTCGTCAGGCTCCACAAACGCGCCGATGGGTACTATGAAGAGCAAAACACCCAAAGAAACTATTTTTAGGCGGTGAAATGCTGTGAGCAATCCATGAGAGAGCTCGTGAAACACGATGGCTACAACCAATCCTAAAATTCCGTACCATATTGGAATGATTGGATTTATTCCCGGAATGCCGAGAGCTTCCACGGGAGATGGGGCTCTGCTTGCGGGAATCGTGGTGACCATGTACGCCTGCCAGATAAGAAGCAAAAACACCAAAATCATAACGAGAAAGGATAAAAGCAATCCAACATAACCATACACTTCCCATATTTTATGTTTTCCAACACGCTCTATGAACTTTTTTCCACGAGTGGTTTTCAGCATAATGGCGGGACCAAAGAGCGAGACGCTACCCTCTTTTTTAACATATCCTCTCCGATACAGTGCATAAACCAGCGCAATCCAAAGCGCCACGAGAACAAGGGCTATTAGCCACCCTTCATAAGCATCCATAGGTGTGGATAGCATAACCATTAAAAATGGTTTCCACAATTACCATAATATGATAGAGAACATCATACCTGAAATTGAGGAGATAAAAGACGAGAGTTTGAAAAACAAAGTGATTGCTGTGTGGGACTATGCGGTGGAAAAAGGAGGGTGGAAAGACTTCCCTCTCAATAAAATACCATTTACGCTTTTAATACCCACCGATAGAGACCTGATAACTCATACAAGAACAGTAACTAAAATGGCCATAGCCATCGGAAAGGTCAGAGGAGATGTGAACATGGATTACTTAATTGCAGGGGCTATTCTACACGATGTTGGAAAGCTTTTAGAGTTTGAGCACAGAGACGGAAAAGTGGTTAAAAGCGAGTACGGAAAGAGAATCAGGCACCCGGTTAGCGGTGCAATGCTGGCCGAGAAATTTGAATTACCATGGCAAATTTCCCACATAATAGCGGCACACTCAAAGGAAGGGGATTTTATAAAGAGAATTCCAGAGGCTGTTATAGTTAACCACTGCGACTTCACCGATTTTCACATAGAGAAGGGAAAGTTAGAGTGAGTCTATAAACTCTCCAATCTTCTCAAAAACTTCCATCTCTTTTCCGTGAAAGCTGTGATCAGCCCGTGGCACCTTCAATATCTCAATTCTTGGACCGATGTAAGAGCTTTTAAGCTTTTTCTCGTAGAACTCAAAATCATGGTAAAGGGTTTCATCTGAACCTCCAAAGAAAAAAAGCATTGGAAGTCTAACTTTGCGAATTATGTCAAGCTCAGAATCGTAGTTGAAAAGCATGGCCTCCACACGGTCCCTATCTCCAAAACTCAAAAATCTGGATGCGCTCCAGATGGCGCCCGTTCTTTTGTACAGGAAATAATGAATCTCATCTCCACGACCTCGGTCCTCCATATTCTGTGCAATGGCAACAGCCTTATCAAAATCATCACCCAGAGATTCTCGCCAAATTGGATAGTCATCGGAGGGAGATAGAAAAATCAGACTTTTCACACGCTTATCCTTTCGCTTCCACGCGTAATAGAGTATCTTCTGACACCCGGTGCTATGTCCAATTAGATGCACTTTCTTATATCCTAATGCCTCAATATAATTGATTGCTCCTTTGATATCCCTCGCCGAGTCTTCAAATCTCTCAAATGCTGTGCCAAACACATAGTACCTATTTCCTCTTCCATTTTTGAAGGACTTCACTATATCTGCACCGCGCGTGTTGAAAGTAAAAAACGCCAAACCCCGCTCAACTAACTTAATTGAGCCCAAAAGCACACCGTCCTTTGCAAATCCTCCGCCCATGCCGTGAACAAACAAAACTGCCTCATCTCCATCAGACTCAATTATGAAACCTGATGTTTTTACGTTATCAGTAGTCAGAAAGAATACTAATCTTCCTTCAAACTCCATCGGGTACTTCAACCTAATATCACCTGTGCACCCCCATGCAATTTACATTAAAATTATTTTCCCAGTCATGGCACGTGCCAAAGAATGAAGCATCAAGCAATAGCTAACCACAACCCTAAAATACTCCCATTTATTAGAAGTGGTAAGGTGAGAGAATGGTAAAGATAATAGACACCACGTTCAGAGACGCACATCAGTCTCTGCTTTCCACAAGATTGAGAACTGAAGATATGGTTCCAATAGCGGAAAAAATGGATAACATTGGTTTTTATTCTATGGAGGTGTGGGGTGGCGCTACCTTTGATGTTGCTCTGAGATACTTGCGAGAGGACCCGTGGGAAAGACTTAGAATTTTAAGAGAGAAAATTAAAAAAACAAAGCTGCAAATGCTGATTCGGGGCCAAAATGTGGTGGGATACAAGCATTATCCTGATGATGTCGTAATTGAATTTGTAAATGTTGCTCATAAAAATGGAATAGACATATTTCGCGTTTTTGACGCACTGAACGATGTGCGAAATATGGAAATTGCAATTAAAACCGCAAAAAAAGCGGGTGCGGAAGTTCAGGGGGCTATTAGCTACACTACAGGGCCTGTATTCACTCCAGAATACTACCTCAAGCTGGCGGAGCAACTCATTGAACTGGACGTGGATTACATAACTATAAAGGACATGGCAGGATTGCTAACTCCAAACTTTGCTTATGAGCTGGTGAAGGATATAAAGAATACCTACGGAATAGCGGTCAATGTGCATACACATTCAACAAGCGGAATGGCTGTTGCAACATATTTAAAGGCTGTGGAAGCTGGTGCTGATTACATAGATACTGCCATAAGTCCACTTGCATTCGGAACTGCTCAGCCGGGAGTGCAAATAGTAAATTATGTACTTCCAGAGAATGTTATAGCAAATATAAATATGGAGTTAGTGTATGAAATTGAAGATTATTTAAGAGAACTCATTGAGACAAAGTACAAAAGATATCTGAGACATGAGGCGATACGCGTAAATCCTGATGTTTTGCGGCACCACATACCCGGAGGTATGTTTTCAAATTTGCTTTCTCAGCTCACGGATATGAATGCTCTGGATAGGCTCGGTGAAGTGCTAAAAGAGATCCCGAATGTCAGGCAGGATTTGGGCTATCCGCCTCTCGTGACACCAACATCGCAAATAGTGGGTACGCAGGCGGTTTTGAATGTGCTTTTCGGGAGATACAAGAAAATCACCAATGAGACGAAAAATTACATAAGGGGTTTGTATGGGAGAGCTCCTGCGCCCATAAATTCAGAGTTGCAAAAAATAGCAATAGGTGATGAAAAACCCATTACAACTCGTCCAGCGGCAATTTTAAAGCCTATGATGGAAGAATGTAGAGAGAGAGCGAAAAATAAAAACATCAAAACCACCGAAGACCTTCTTTCATTCTGCCTGTTTCCACAAATTGCAGAGGAGTTCTTTGAGCTTAGAGAGAGAGGTGAGTTAAAGCCTGTGGATAACACTAAACTAAAAGGCACTATTTATCGTATGCACATTAACGGAGAAACATACGAGGTGGGCGTGGAAGAAATAAAAAGTTAAGAGATTTTAAACGCGTTTCCACAGTTCGGGCATTTCACTGTTTGTCCACGCATGCTCGCTGGGACCTCTCCTGCATAGCCGCAGTGCGGGCATACCACGTTTATCGTCTGAGCTTCAACAAATCCTCCTGCTGGAGGCGGCGAGACATCGCTTTCTTCCTCTGATTTCTCTATCCTCTCAGGCTTTCTGCGCCGCATCGCAAGCACCACCACAATAATCACTGCAATCACCACCAGAATTATGAGCCAAAGCCAAATACTGTGCATAAATCCTCCGAAGGTGGAATTGCCAGAGTTGGCGTTTTCATTTCCCTTGTTTGTTGGACCGTCTCTCGTATTCCATCTCATTTACCCCTGTCGCAGCACCACGCCCAAATACTTCAAAAGCCTTGGATTCTTCCTGAAAAGCTTCCATGCAACTCTGGACGGATAATCTATATCTCCGTACCTGTTTATTATATCTACATTATCCTTCTTTGAGAGCTGTAAAATTAGTTGATTGAAATCCTCATCTGTCAATTTTCTGTAAAATTTGTGAATTTTCAAAGCATTTGCAAGTTCTTTTCCTATTGTGCGCTTCCAGCACCTCTCATATTCCTCTAAATTCTCAAAGTCCCCCATCTCCAAAGCTTTTTTGAGCGCTGAAACTGCACATTGCGCCGCGCGCAGTCCCGGATACACACCGCCCCCGCTGGTGGCCTTGACCTGTCCTGCAGCATCACCCACCAGAATTATTCCTCTAAAATGAGTTCTGCTAACCGTTCCTATCGGTATGCCTCCTCCTCCTATAGATAGTGGCTTAGCATTCAGGCGATTTAAAAGAACTCTCAGATTGCTCCAGCTGTTCCCGTACGATGCAACGCCAATTCTCGCCAACCCCTCCTCTAGAGGTATAACCCACCCGAAAAACCCCGGTGCTATTTTATTGCCCACGAAAATGTCCACACCCTCCACATCCTCAAAATCGTATTTAGCCACAACCTGTGCAGCACCTATCAATTTTTGTGCTTTAACATTCAAGCTCCTGCGCACCACGCTGTTGATTCCATCAGCCCCTACTATGATTTTTGCCTTCCAAGCCCTATTCCAAGTTTGAATGGCAGGGTATTTAATTTTTTTTACCCTTTCCTTTAAAAATATATCCGCACCATTTTTTATCGCCATGGATGCGAGCTTCCTGTCAAATTCCACTCTATCAACAACATATCCGTGAATTCTGGAATCTCCTATGTGAAGAACACTTCCATTTGGAGCGAAAATTCTTGCGCGTTTGGCAGGATGAAGCACTGCAAATTTTCCAACGATGTCAAATATTCGTGTGGAAAATAGCCCAGAGCAATGTGTGGGCACGCCTATTTCAGAGTGTTCCTCAAAAACTGCAACTTCGTATCCTTCTTTTGCCACCTGTGCGGCTATGTAAAGCCCCATCGGACCCGCACCCACGACTGCAACATCCAGCACGGCACGGACATTGAGCCATTTTTAATAATATTTTCCGCCACATTGTGCTCTGTCGCATAAACAGTATGTGAAGAGCGGTAGATGAATATGAATGAAATGGCAAATAAATAAAAATGGGGCTTAAAGCGAGTGAAATAGATTAAAAAGGGAGATTATAATAAGCATCTCTCTAACAGCATAAGAGAATTTGCGAGAAGAAAGAGATTCACCGAACAGTCTTTTGATAGCTGAGAATACGGATTCCACGAGCCATCTCTTAGTGTAGCCTGAGTTTCTGCTCCAATTCGCATCTCTCTGCTCTCTAACAGCTGCTCTTCTGGACGGTGAACCTTTTGACAGTGTGGATGAGTTTTTACGAACCTTAATGAGGGGCTTAATTCCATGCTGGGCGATGAGATTGAAATTATCGCGGGAATCATAGGCTG
>Ga0256833_1002915_pt1 | contig 11857 bp, 12 predicted proteins | sample 356284metaG_FD_190535 | JGI IMG/M metagenome (GOLD analysis project Ga0256833, IMG submission 190535) | Hydrothermal vent microbial communities from Mid Atlantic Ridge, Atlantic Ocean - 356-284 | ecosystem: Environmental > Aquatic > Marine > Hydrothermal vents | place: Atlantic Ocean: Mid...
CAAGGCGTCGCTCGACCCCAACATGATTAGGACCCGCGGGGACGGCAGCGTCGACACTGCCGCGATGCCGCTGGCGATGAGCGAGTACGACAAGAACGCCGTGGAAGCCGCGCTGCAGCTCAAGGAGAAACATGGCGGCAGCGTGGTGGTGCTCTCCGTCCTCACCTGGGGCCCCATTGCAAGGAAGAAGAGGGAGTTCGAGCAGGTCATAAGGGAGGCCCTAGCCATGGGCGCCGACGAGGCTCATATCATTGTAGACGAGGCCCTAGTCCCCGGCGATCCCCTTGCCACCAGCAAGGCGCTCGCGGCGCTCGCCGAGAAGCTCGGCGGCTTCGACCTCATACTCACCGGCGAGGCTAGCATGGACATGATATCCAGCCAGATAGGCGGCCGTATCGCCACCCTGCTGGGGCTCCCGTTCATCAGCTACGCTAGGCGCCTAGAGGTGGAGGACGGCGAAGTCAAGGCTATCCGCGACCTGGAGGAGGGCCTAGAGACGGTTAAGGCCAAGCTGCCCGCCGTGGTGAGCGTGACAGGCGAGATCAATAAGCCGAGGATACCCACGCTGATACAGATCAGGAGGGCGTTCAGGAAGCCGGTCAAGAGGTACGCACTCGCCGACCTCGGTGTGGAGGCTCCGCCGAAGCCCGAGGTGCTATCCCTCAAGGTGCTGCAGGTGCAGAGGAAGAACATCATAATCGAGGCCGACACCCTGGAGAAGGCTGCAGAGAAGCTCGTGGAGTATCTTGAACAAGAGGGCGTACTCCCCAAGAAGTAGCCCACGGGGGTGCACGGGGTATGCGTGTGCTCGTTTACGCGGAGAACGGGTTCCAGCTCCGCGGCCTGGCGGGGCTCCTCTCCACGCTGGGACTCAGCGCCGGGGCGACGCTCGTCGCTGGGCCGAAGAGCAGCGTCGAGGAGAACGCCTACAAGGTGCTCGGCTGCATCCACCACGTGGAGGCCGAGAGGCTGACTGCGGGGCAGCTCGCGGAGGCACTGCGCGGCCTCTACGCCGAGGTCAGCCCCCTCCTCGTCATCGGCCCTGCCTCGAAGAACGCGACCGACGCAGGGAGCAGGCTTGCAGCCACGCACAATCTCCCAATGCTCACCGAGGCGAGGCCTGTAGAGGTGAGCAAGGACGGCATAGTGGCTGAGAGGCAGGTGCTCGGCGGCAGGGCTGTGGCCAGGCTCCGCGCCGGGCTCCCCGCCGTGGTCACGGTCGACACGAGGCTCTACGAGGAAAAGGCCGAGGGGCTCGAGAAAGGCGCAGAGATAAGGGCGCACCCCGCTCCGCCCGCCACGGTGGAGATACTGGGCTTCGAGCCGAAAAAGCATGAGGCCGTCAACATAGAGGAGGCTGAAGTGGTTGTAGGCGTGGGCAGAGGCTTCCGGAGGAAAGAAGACATAGCCATGGCTGAGGAGCTGGCGGAGCTGCTGGGCGGCGTGGTCGGCGCCTCTCGCCCCATAGTGGCAGACTATGGCTGGCTGAGCGAGGACAGGTGGATAGGCATAAGCGGGAAGAAGATACGGCCCAAACTCTACATAGCCATCGGTATAAGCGGCGCTCCGCAACACATGGCAGCGGCGATGGACAGCAAGATAATAGTGGCAATAAACAAAGACAAGAACGCCCCGATATTCCAATACGCCGACTATGGTGTCGTCGCAGACCTCTACAAGTTCCTGCCCCTGCTGATAAAGAAGCTACGGGAGAGGCTGAGCCTCTAGCCAAGGCAACGTTTTCGGCTGTTTACGTCAAACAGTCTTTGTTTTCCTCTACGCGTTCTTTTCTAGTTACCTTGATAGGGTACACACGCGCAACCATCTATTCTCGGGGACCTGCATGCCTAGCCGGAAGGCAAAAGAGGTAGGAGGCCTAGGAGCATACTTAACAACCCTGAGGCTCGTATTCAATAACCCTATTACAAAGGCCGTGCTCCGCGGAGCGAGCAGGAGAGCAACATGTCATACAAGCGACGGGATAATGGACTCCGAGAAGCCGATAGCCTACTACGCTCTCGCCAAGTACGCCGGCGTCACCGTAGAGGGTTGCCCCCTCACAGCGCGCTTCATAATAGGCCTCATCGACAGCATAATAAGCCTCGGCCTTAAAATACTACATGCTGATCCCTCGGAGGCGAAAGAAGCTCTACGGGATCCGAGCCTCAGACGAGGCATAGCGCTAGTGCTTGAGGGCCTGGGACGCTACGGGGTAACTGTCCCCCAGAGGATGCCGGCGCCCTTCCTCGTCGTCTGGAACTTCACCAACATGTGCAACCTCCGCTGCATCCACTGCTACCAGCGCGCGGATAAGCCGACTCCCGATGAGCTGAGCCTGGAGGAGAAGCTAGATCTAGTGCGTCAGCTAGATGAGGCTGGAGTCGCAGCGGTTGCGCTGAGTGGCGGCGAGCCAACCATACATCCGCACTTCCTCAGGGTTGTTGAGGAGCTGGCCAGGAGAGGCATATACGTGTCAGTGGCAACTAACGGCTGGATGTTTGCCAACAAGGAGAGGCTGAAGCAGGCGGCAGAGAAAGGAGTCAAGTATGTTGAGGTTAGCCTCGACAGCGCCAGGCCAGAGATCCACGACCGGTTCCGCGGCGTGCCGGGTGCTTGGAAACGCGCCGTGAAGGCTCTGGAGAACGCTGTTGAACTAGGGGTTAGCAACGGTATGGCGGTCACGCTTACCAGGCTGAACAAGGACGAGGTTGACGACATACTCGACCTCGCAGAGAGGATAGGCGTTGAGAGAGTGATATTCTTCAACTTCGTGCCGGTTGGAAGAGGGGAGGAGAACGCGTGGCTTGACCTGACCCCCGAGGAGAGGGAGGAGCTGCTCCGCAAGCTCTTCCGCGAGAACAAGAAGAGGAGAGTAATGGTGCTGAGCACGGCCCCATACTACGCCAGAGTAGCGATAGAGGAGAGCGGTGGCGAAGAAGTTTCGCCTACACACTTCTACGTGGGCGAGGACAAGATAGTGAAGGCCCTCGCCGAGTACGTTGGCGGCTGTGGCGCGGGCAGGATATACGCCGCCATAGAGCCCAACGGTGATGTAACACCCTGCGTGTTCATGCCAGTGAAGGTTGGAAACGTTAGGGAGAAGAGCTTCCGCGAAATATGGGACACAGCGCCTCTCTTCAAGCTCCTACGTGACCGGGGGAAGCTGAAAGGAGGCTGCGCCAGCTGCCCCTACAAGTATGTCTGCGGGGGCTGCCGCGCCAGGGCTTACGCCTACACGGGCGACCCGATGGGCCCCGACCCGGGCTGCATAATTAACAGAGATGTCTGGGAGAGGATAGCCGCCAAGGCCCCGAAGATCAGTGTGAGGCTCGCCGCCCCGAGAACAGGTTGAACAGCATTCTGGAGGCCGGGGAGTAGCGGAGCAACTCGCTGATGCTGCAGGGAGGCCTCGGGAGGAAGAGGCGGAGGAGGCCACACCCCTTAGCTATAACCTCCTCCACGAACCTCTCTAGGGTATAGTCCCCGCCTGCTTCATGTGCCAGCATTTGTTCGAAGGCTTGGAGGGCCTCAGAAGCCAAGCCCCCCGTGGCCTCCTCCACGAGAAGGCTTATGTATACTATGTTTAGCTTTACAACCTCGTCTCCATGGATACCCGAGACATAGACCTTGAAGGTGCCGGCCCTTGGGGCCTTTGCGCAGCTGCTTACAAGTCTACAATCATCTGGATCCATGGGCATGAGTGTGACCGGGTCATAGAACACCTCTCCTAGCTCGAACACCGGCTCCAGGCGCCACAGCGTAGAGCCCCAGTGGTAGAGCACGAGGCTGCTGGCCTCTTCTTTGGCCGCCTCCCGGGCTTCACGCCATAGCCTCCGGGCCTCGTAGCCCCATATCCCGAGGCGTTGAAGCAGACGTGGCGCCAGCAGCGGCGGGTCAAGGCACTTGAGGCTCCTAGACTTGCAGAAGCCTATATGCAGCCTTAGTGCCCGCGTGGCCGCCAGTATAAGCAGCTTGTAGTCCTTTTTCTTGGCCTTCACTTTTAGCTACCCTCCGGGGAGGCCTCCTCTCCCCCGAAACGGGGTTACGGATTCAAGGGTCTCGGTGATATCTCTCTTCCGGAGAAGTTGCCTTCAGCACCACTTGGATCGGCGAGGACGCGGTGTGCATAAGCCTTGGCCTCAGCCCGGCCTCCTCAAGTACGTGTAGTGCTTCTCCAACCCGATCCGGCTCCGGGATGACTATGAGAACCTTCTTCTTCGCATACCATCCGAGTGCGACGTTCCTCGACGCCATTCTATCCAGCACCGCTGCCAGCTCCTTGTCCACGAAGCCGGCCTCAATGGAGAAGGCCCTAGCCTCCTCAAGGAAGCGGCTCAGCCCAGGTTCCTCTAGTAGCCTGGCTAGCCTCGGCGCGGCCAAGCTGTGCAGCCTCCAGGACAGCCTTGCGTGCATCTCGGCAGTAGTCGTAGCCTTCCCCGTCTCCGCTGCTATGACCGTGACGGAGACGGGTATTGACTCAACCCTGGCGAGCCCCGGCGCGCCGGGAGATAGGCGTACCTCAAGCCCACGGCCATAAAGCATTGACACCACGTCTCCTAGTCCCGTACCGGCTTCAACCTCCGCCACATGGGCCAGCCTGGCTACATGTTCTAGGCTACTGCCTTCGAGGAGGAGGGGTAGGAGGGCTGCAAGCGCCGAGGCCGCGGAGGCGGCATAGCCGTAGCCCAGTGGAACCGGGAGGCGGAGCACGGTGCTCCACATTGAAGCCCCTGGGGCGAGCCTGTAGGCCTCCAGGACGACGCTGGGGACGCCTCTAACAGCTCCCGGGGCCTCTATGCGGAGGCCGCACCTCCTCCCAGGGCTGCATGGCCTGGCCTCCGCCACGGCGGGTGGTGAGAGGAGCAGCCCAGCCCCCAGGCTCCCCGTAGACAAGGGATCCCCGGTTCTCAAGGGCAGCCAGAGCCCCGTTACGTGAAGCGGTATAATCATCTTTGCTGCTGGCCCCTCTTCCTGTAACGGCAAGAGTGTTCCCCCTCCAGCGCGGCCGGCTCCGTGGCCTTTAGAAGGGGGTAGGCACGCATTCAGCCCGGTGGCCGCGCCGGCGACGCCCCCATAGCCTCTGGGGGCTGTTGGGTGACCCGGCGGGTCCCACCCCGAGGCCTATCTCTTCTCCTCTAGGAGCCTCAAGGCGTGGTCTAAGAGACGGCGGGCAACCAGCCTCTTATGTGCCTTGGGTATCTCGTATACTTTTCCGCCTCTCGTAACGAGGTAGACGTGGTTCGTCTCAGATGCGAAAGCGGAGCCGGGCTCCAGGGTGCTGTTCGCCGCTACGGCGTCCAGGCGATAGCGGTGCAGCTTCTCGAATGCCTTCTCTACTAGCCTATCCCCCGTGAGGGGCTCGGCCGCGAACCCTACGTGGACCGCGCTGGGCTCCGCCTCCACGGCCCTCGGGGCTACCTTTGGCGTGGGCTCTAGCTCCACGGTGAGCCTACCCGAGGCGGTGGGGTGTTTTCCTTCCAGCGGCTCCGCGGGCCGGTAGTCCGCGACGGCTGCCGCGTAGAAGGCCATATCAACGCCCCTTATCCTTTCCAGGGTCTTCTCCAGCATCTCCTCGGTGGTCTCCACCGCGTCTACGGCCTCCAGGTAGCTCTTCCAGCCGCGCCACCAGCAGCACCGTAGCGGCCCATGTACGAGCCGGACACGGGCGCCGCGCCAAGCAGCCTCCAGGGCTATGCTCACGCCCATCAAGCCGGTGGACGGGTTAGTTATGACCCGGACGGCGTCGAGCCTCTCCAGCGTGGGGCCCGCGTTCACGTAGACTGTAACCCCTTCAAGGTCCCTGCCTCTCTCAATGATGGCTTCCGCCCACCAGGCGACGAGCCAGGGGTCGGGGAACTTCGCTTGACCAGTCTCCAGGAGGGGGCGGAGCACGTAGCCACCCGCAGCCTCTATCTCCTCCACCGCCTTCCTTGCTCTCACCCACATGCCGCCGTGCATCGCTGGCACCAGGAGCAGGGGCTTGCCGAGCCCCAGCGCCTCCTGGGCCAGCGCGGTCACCGTGTTCGAAGCCCCGAGTCCCGCTATCTCGGCCAGTGTGTTCAACGTCGCCGGCGCCACGAGGACGGCGTCGCAGCGGCGAGCGAGACTCACGTGCTCAATCCTGCCAGTCATCTCCGTTACAGCGGGAAGCCCCGTGGCCCACTCAAAGAGGCTCGGCGAGACCAGCCGTGCAGCAGCAGGAGACACAACCGTATAGACTGAGGCACCCATCCGCAGCAGCATCCTCGCCAAGTCCAACGCCTTGTATATGGCCGCGCTCCCCGTAACCCCGAGCGCAATGCAGCGGCCACGGAGCGGCGACTCAACCACGCCGCTCAGAACCCAGCTAGGATGCTCGGGTCCCCAGCCCCACCCATCCCCCGCCGGCATTGAGCCGTCTACCCTCCAGCCCCGGCCCCTTCCTGCTCAATAACAGCCTCTAACCCCGGAGCAGTAATCCTAGCCCTCAGGAGCCAGCCCTCCTCGTCGTAGACGGCTTCTGTAGTCACCCGCAGCGGCCCAGCATGAGCCTTCTCAACAACTCTCTTCCCGCGCCTCCTCCGGTCATAGAGCCAGCTACTCCTCCTCCCCTTCTCCCTGAACAACAATGCCTCAACAACAGAGGCCACAGCAGCAGGATTCCCTCCACCTTCCACCTCAACTATCGAGAAGTCAAGCCCACTAGGCCCCCGGGAAACCCTCATACGGAACGAGGCACGCTTACCAGCGAACCTTATGAAAGCCCGGTACGTCTTCTCCTCAACCGCTCCCTCGGCCATGGTGCTGCGCCACTCAAGTCAACGACCATACCCCGAGCCCTATAAGCAAACACCCACCTCTCCCAGAGCTAAGTCTGAGAGACAAGCAAAGAGCGCAGAAAACCAACCTTGCACCGCGATCCTCCATCTAGTCTACGGCGGCGAAGCCGTGGTGGGCAAGGGTCTCCGCAGCCGCCTCTATGCTTTCTTTGGACTTCTCTGGCCCCATTAGAGCCTAGGAGGATTATCTTGTCGTCCCCCGTAGGCCTCGATGAGCCTGAGTGCCGTGGAGAGTAGCAGCCAGTATCCAGGCTAACACCCCGGGAGGCTACATGTATATACGTGTAGATGCGTGTATACAGGCCTGGAAGCCGGCGCGGGGATGCCTGGATCTTGTCGAGCGTGACTATAAGTGTTCGTATCCCGAGGAGGCTTGCCGAGAGGATGAAGAGGCACAGGGAGGTGAACTGGAGCGAGGTGATAAGGAGGAGTATAGAAGAGTACCTCGAGAAGCTCGAGGAAGCCGAGACTGTGGAGCCTCCAGCTAGGCTCCTGGAGAGGCTCCACGAGCTGGGCCTAGGCGACGAGGACCTGGAGCCCCTGCCCCCTGGGAGAGAGGAGGGGCTACAGGAGAGGATGAGGGAGCTGGAGTGGAGCAGGCTACGCTCTACGACACGAGCGCAGTGATAGAACTTGTAGCCAGGAGGCGCCGACGCCTGGTACCCGGCGCGGTGACCATACTCACTGTCGTAGAGTACCCGCCGGCCGCCAGGTACGCGCTCGAGATAGTCTACCCAGGTAAACGGGACTATGCCCTCGCGGTGAAGTGGCAGGCTCTCCTACGCCGCCGCGGCAGCCCCCTCCCCGCCATAGACCTAGTCATAGCCGCTGTGGCCTATAATCGGGGAATGGAGCTAGTTACTCTCGACAAACACTTCAACGTGATAAGGGAGGTTGAGCCCGGGCTGAGGCTGAAAATGAGTCTCGGCGAGGAGGAGTGAAAAGGAGGCCCCGAGCGGGGGTGAGAAAAAGTAGCTTACTGGCAGTTGGCGACGCGCTTGAGGAAGCTCTTGGCGAGCTCCTTCTCCTCCTGGGTGGCCTTGTCCTCGTAGCAGAACCACCAGTCGAAGCACTTGTACTTCTGCAGCCTCTCCTTGGCCTCCTGCTCGGTGCTCGCCGGCGGCACTATCACGTTGTCGCCTATGATCTCGTTGTTGGGCCAGTTGGCGGGCAGGGCGCGGCCGTACTTGTCGGTGAGCTGTAGAGCCTCCACGAGGCGGAGTATCTCGTCAATATTCCTACCGACGTTGAGCGGGTAGTAGAGTATGGCCCTTATCACGCCCTTGTCATCGACCACGAAGACGGCGCGGACGGTCACCACGCCGCTCTCGGCGTGTATCATGCCGAGCTTCTTGGCGACCTCGCCCATGGGGTCTGCGATGATCGGGAAGGGTATCTCGACGCCGAGCTTCTCTTTTATCCACTCCTTCCACTTTATGTGGCTGAAGGTGTTGTCGACGCTTAGGCCTATCAGCTCGGTGTTGAGCTTCTTGAAGTCCTCATACCTCTTGGCGAAGGCTACGAACTCGGTGGTGCATACGGGCGTGAAGTCAGCGGGGTGGCTGAAGAGGACGAACCACTTGCCCTTGAAGTGGTCGGGTAGCTTGATGACACCGTGGTCGGTTGTGACTTCCATCTCGGGGAACTTCTCGCCTATGAGGGGTATCTGGCCGGGCATGGCTGGTCACCTTGCCTTCTGTTCCCTGTCCGAGTCCGTTTCTAACTAGGAGCTGGTACAGTACTTAAGCATATTCATGCATGGTTAAGGACGCTCTGCAATAATAACCCTGTCAAAGCCTCTTCTATATGAGTCTTAAGCCGCGTACATTAGGGAGTGGGTGTTGCGTGGGCTCCGCAGAAGATAAAAACAGTCCCACCTAAAGCCCACTAGGACATGGGAGCGCACCGTGCTGCTCGCGTGGGTCGCAGCCGGCGTCGGGCTCCTTGTAGCACTGCTTGGCGTCCTCGCAGACCAGGGGGCCGAGGAAACCCCACTCACACCCTACGACGCCTAGGCCTCCGGCGCTATAGCGCCCTTAGTGGAGATCACGCCGCGTCGGGGAGTCAGAGCCTGCCGCAGAGCCATGCCCAGCGCCTTGAACCCAGCCTCCACCACGTGGTGCTCGTTCACACCCGTAAGACGCCTCATGTGAATGGTTGCGAGCGCGGAGGAGGCAAGGCTCCACACGAAGTGAGGCACATTCTCCGTAGAGAGTTCGCCTATAGACTCCCTCTGGAGCTCCAGTTCTACCCAGGCGCCAGGCCTCCCCGAGAAATCCACGGCGGCTAAGACGAGGGCCTCGTCCATGGGGACAACTGCCCAGCCGTACCTCGCGACCCTCCAGCCTCTGGCTTCGAGCCACCTCCTCAGCGCAGCACCCAGGGCGAGCGCCAGATCCTCGGCGACGTGATGGTCGTCAACCCTCCTGTTCTCCACGACCCTGGCTTCGAGCCTCCACCCCGCGTAGTACGCCATGGTTTCGACCATGTGGTTGAGGAACCCTATCCCGGTCTCAACCTTAGCCCAGGGCTCTTCAGCTCCCACGACCAGTTCGAGTTCTACCCGGGTCTCCCGGGTCTCCCTCACAAGCTTTAGGGGCTCCACTCCTCAGGCACCCCCAGCTCCCACGGGGTCTTCCCAGTCCTAACAATTACGCGGAACATGTCCCCGCGGAGGGCCTCCTCGAAGGCTTTCGGGGCGGACTCCACGCCCCAGAGGATCCTCGAGGGAGGGGGCTCTACCCTGCGCTCCCTGAGCAGCCGCAGCGCCTCCTCGAAGTCCCTCCACTCCCCGCACCTGGAGGCTACGAGGAGAAGCTCCTTCACCACAGCCTCTGTCTGTGGCAGCTCAGCCGGCCTGCCGTGAGTAGACTTAAGATGGACCACGCCCCTGGGCCTTGCGGCTGAGACCGCCAGCCGCAGCGCCTCCGGAGACCCCGTGGCTTCGAAGACGACGTCGAAGCCGAGGCCCCAGCGTCCCAGCTCCCTGGCGGCCCCGGGCAGCTCCTCCACGTCGACCACCTTGAACCCCTTGTCCTCGAACCAGCTCCTCTTCCTCGACCCCCTCCTCGCAGCCACGACCACCTTCGAGGCCCCCTGCAGCGCGGCCACCTGGGCGGCGAGCGCGGCCAACGCCCCCGTGCCCACGATGAGCACCGTGTCGCCCGGCTCCACCGGGCGGAGCCTGAACGCCTTCAACACGGCTGCTAGGGGCTCCGTGTAGACCGCCTCCACGGGCTCCAGGCCCTCTGCCACGTGGACTAAGTGGGGCGGGGCGACGAAGTACTCGGCGAGCGCGCCGTCAAAGTCTATGCCCAGAGTCCTCTTCACTGGAGGCGGACAGTGGATGTAAAGCCCGCTCCTGCACGGCTCCCTCCACATCTCCTCCAGGGGCACCATGTTTATCTCTGGCACCACGAGGCGGCCTACAAGCCGCTCCCAGCCTGGCGGTGCCGAGACAACGAGCCCCACAGCCTCGTGGCCCGGCACCAGGGGGAGCCTAGGCGGCCGGTAGCTTCCCGTGTAGAACGCCTTATCCGTGCCACATATCCCGACGGCGATGCTGCGGAGCAGCAGCCAGCCCGGCGGCGGCTTCGGCACCGGGGCCTCCTCGACACGTAGGTTCCGGGGCCCGTAGAGCCTCGCGGCAAGCATCCTCTGGAAACACCCGGTGCAAGTGCGTTGCTGGGGCCAAAAAGCCTCCAGCGATATATGAGACGCGTGAATAGACTATAACTGTTTTATACGTTTAGAACCGGGCACACTCCCTGGTGGCGGGAGCCCCGGGGGGAGGTCATGATGCGTAGCATGGCTGCCGTATTGTTCCTAGCCCTGCTCGCTGGGCTCGCTTCCGCATCCTATGCCAGTGCGAGCACTGGTCATCGTGTTTATTTGACGGCCAGTGGCCGGGTTCTCGTGCTTACGGGAAGCATTAAGGCAACTGTCTTGAAAGGCTCTATGAGGGTAAACGGGGTCACAGTAAAACCGGGAGACGTTATCGAGGTAGTTGCCAACGACGTGTACCGCGGCAGGCTAAGGATAGGCAGTAACGGCTACCTCTGCGCACTGCTCTATGGTAATGCAACCCTTGTGATTAACGGAAGAGTAGTGGCATCTAATACTAGGCTCAAACTCTGTCACATCTATCTTGACCCCTCTACCATCTCCAGCACTCTAACGGTTACAGTCAAGCCAAGGCCCAGGGGCTACACAAGGCTAATAGTTGATAGCTCGACATTGATAAAGGGAACAGACTCCTCAAGTATATTGCTGCAGGGACTGGTGCCCTCAAGCAGCCGGAGTCTGCAGATAAGCATTGGAGCAGGGCCTAGAGGAGGACACTTCCATGCCCATAGGCGTGGCTACGTTCGCGGCGCTGCCTCCGTCGTCGTTGTAAACGGGCACACTGTGCCAATAATAACATCGGTGGGGCTGGCTGCAGCCGCAGCCACCAGTGCGGCTGCAGCCTGGTGGATTAGGAAAAGGTAAGGACACTAGTGGCTCCTGCCTTCGACGAGATACTCGAGGCTTACGAGGACGTAGATAGGACTCCACAATGGGTCGCCGTGGGCCTCCTGTAGGGCCTTGTAGACAAAGAGCCCTGCAAGGGCAAAGTAGAGTAGTTTTCTCGCCACGCCTATACGTATCTACCCCGCATGCCTCCTATGCTCCCCCCAGTCTCCCGCATGAGAATGCGGATCCCCCTTGATTAAGTCTTAGAGGGGCCGAGTATCTTGGAGAGCGGCCTCCTCCACCCCCATTCCGTGGGCTCGGACCCCCACTTAGTTCTATCAGGGTTATAGTAGTCCAAGGGGAGGCTGTGAACTCTGCTCTTCTCCACGTAGAGGAGCTTTGCGTAGCCACAGCGTCTCTCTATCCTCGTCCACAGGTTCTCCAGCTCCCTTTTCTCCCCATAGACTGGTGCCAGGCTAAGATCGCGGCTATGGAATATCTGTGGCGAGTTGATGCTGCCCGCTGCCTCAACGTAGAGGAGCCTCCAGCGCTCATCGGGTGCGACCAGCACCCCGGCCTCTCGGGGG
>Ga0256833_1002916_pt1 | contig 11855 bp, 10 predicted proteins | sample 356284metaG_FD_190535 | JGI IMG/M metagenome (GOLD analysis project Ga0256833, IMG submission 190535) | Hydrothermal vent microbial communities from Mid Atlantic Ridge, Atlantic Ocean - 356-284 | ecosystem: Environmental > Aquatic > Marine > Hydrothermal vents | place: Atlantic Ocean: Mid...
TTATTTTGCTTTTTTAATTTTTGACGAAATATTTTGCCTCTTAGATAACGCAAAAATAGTAGAATGGAAACCATGCTTAAACTAAAAAATGCAATCCAAAAATTATAAGTAATTTGATGTAAATATTTACCAGTTGAGATGACTATAAGATAGGCATTATTTTTGTGGGTTACAGGGTTAATAATAGGAATATATGTCTTGATAAAGAGTTTCCCACCTACAGATTGAGGGAAAGAAAAACTATGTTGTTTTTGTTTTATATATTGATTGTGAAAAGATTTATCATATTGAAATAAAGGACTATTTGTATTATAGTGTTTATTAATGACAAAATCAGGATCTATATTGCTTTGTGTATAAACTTTGAAATTTGTGTACGGGAGCAATACTTTTTTTGAAATAATAAATTTTGTATCAATAAATTCATCTTTGAAATAAGATGCTAGAGTGTATGCTGAAAATGATAGTTCAACACTTCCTAAATAAGTTTTCTTTTTAAAAAGAGGAAAAACAAATCTATATCCATCGTCAGCTATACCCATTTCAAAACCATCTATTTTATGATGTGTTTGATTAACATATAAAACTAACTTTCTAAAAGAAGAGAGGTTATCTCCATATTTATTAGGAGCATGCATTCGTAAAAAACTATGATTATTTTTAAGATGGAAGTGAACTTGTTTAAAAGAATCTTTTTTTAATTTTGTATAACCTGGTAAAAGTGTTCGATAAAGTTTTTGACGATAATTGTTTTGTTTTTCTAATGAAGATGTTTGATTTGCTTTTAAAATAATATCTTTTGTTTGTTCATTGTTAATTAGCGTTTCAAAGGCAATATTTGCTTTATCCTGAAAAGAGTGATATAGTACATGATATTGTGCATTAAAAGAGTGTGTAATATCTGATAAATATTCTTTAATTCGACTTTGTTTATCCCATGAAAGAATTGCAAATAAACTTACTTCTATGATTAACAATGCAAAAAAGAGCATTTTATAATGCGAAAAAATGGTTATAAATTTCATAATAGTATAAATCGACCAAATAAGTTTTTGTTTTAGAATATGATAGAATATATCTTCAAAATTTATAAAGGGCACATCTAAAAACTCTAGGTATTCATAATGGGCATTGGAAAAGTAAGATTTTGCAAGAGATTTATGAAAACCTAGCCGTATCTAAGTTGAATAATGCCCTGAAAAGGAATAGATATGTTAGAAGTTGGAATGAAAGCTCCAGAGTTTTGTTTGCCTACACAAGATGAAACAGAGTTATGTTTAAGAGATTTGAGTGGAAAGTGGATTGTTTTATATTTTTATCCAAAAGACAATACACCAGGCTGTAGTACTGAAGCATGTGAGTTTACTGAAGCATTACCATCGTTTGAAGAGTTAGATGCTGTTATTTTAGGTGTTAGTCCAGATAGTCCTAAAAAACATCGAAATTTTATAGAAAAAAAAGATTTAAAGATTACATTACTTGCTGATGAAAACAAAGAGGTATGTAATTTATATGGCGTTTGGCAATTGAAAAAAAATTATGGCAGAGAGTATATGGGTGTTGTAAGAAGCACGTTTATTATCAATCCAGATGGAGAGGTTGCTGCTATTTGGACGAAAGTTCGTGTTAAAGGTCATGTTGAAGCAGTAAAACAAAAACTTCAGGAATTACAACAATAGATGTTAGTTCATATCTGTTGTGCAGTAGATAGTCACTATTTTTTGCAAAAACTAAAAGAAAAGTATCCAAAAGAGAATCTTATAGGCTTTTTTTATGATCCAAATATACACCCCTTTAGTGAATATCAGTTGAGATTGCTTGATGTAAAAAGATCATGTAATATGCTAGGTATACCACTTTTAGAGGGTGAATATGACTATGAAGGATGGATGGATGCTGTCAGAGGATTAGAAAATGAACCTGAAAAAGGGGCTAGATGTGATGTGTGCTTTGATAATCGTTTAGAAAACAGTGCTAAACAAGCAGCTAAAATTGGTGAAAAGAGATTAACTACAACACTCCTGACAAGCCCTAAAAAATCACCGCAACAGTTGATTGATGCAGGTGGATTGATAGAAAAAAAATATGGTGTAAAGTTTGTAGCTCCTGATTTTAGAAAAGAGGGTGGAACACAAGAACAGTTCGCATTGGCAAAGAGAGATAAGCTTTATCATCAGGATTATTGTGGTTGTTTATATGCTTTAAATAAGCAAAGAGATCAGCAGAAAAAATTGGCAGATGAACTTTTTTCACCCATCAGCGGTCAAATAGAACCAGAGTCGATTCAAGATCGTATAGCTTTATATGAAAAACGTATAAAACTTGAAGAAGAGGGAACTGATTATAAAATTGTACGAGAAAAATTTTTAAATTACAGGTTATTAAGAGCATACATTAAACAAAATGGTAATGTTATTCCCTCTTATGTGCTTCCTTTCTCAACACTAAAAAGAAAATTTACAAAGTTTCGTATTGTTGATAAAATTGAACATATTTATTTTACTAATCGTGAAGAAATTATCTGTATATCATTAAGTTATTTCAATCAATTAATTGGTAAAAATTATTACAATATTAAAGATATTATAAAAAATCCACCACTTTATGAAGAAGAATTAGAGGCAAGAAGTAAAATTATTTATAACTATCTGTCACTTACACCTGTTATTGTACTTCAAAATATTGATGAAACAGCTGCTTATCAACTCTACTTAGATGCCCATATATACGAGGATGTTAGAGAACATTTAGCAATATTCAGATAGAATAAATAAATTTTAAGAGCAGGAGTTGCTTGCATGTTAGATGTAATAGAGATACAAAAAATTCTTCCACATAGGTTTCCTTTTTTATTGATAGATAGAGTTTTAGAAATAAAAGAGGGAGAATATATAGATGCTTATAAAAATGTTTCAATAAGTGAGCATATTTTTCAGGGACATTTTCCTGGACATCCTATCTATCCAGGAGTTATGATTGTTGAAGGGATGGCACAGGCTGGTGGAATTTTAGCATTTAAAAGTTTGAGTGAAGAAGATCAAGCTGATATTGACAATAAAGTTGTATATTTTATGAGTATAGATAAGTGCAAGTTTCGTGCACCTGTACGTCCTGGAGATCGTTTAGAATATAAGCTGCATGTGATTAAACATCGTGGGAATATCTGGATGTTAAAAGGTGAAGCTTATGTAGATGGGAAGTTGACAACTGAAGCAGAGTTGAAAGCTATGATTGTGGATAAATAGATGTCAAATATTCACCCAACAGCGATTATAGAAGAGGGTGCCGTCATAGCAAAGAGTGCTGTAGTTGGACCTTATACATTTATTTCCAAAAATGCAATACTTCATGAAGGCGTTGAAATTGCACAGGGTGCTCAAATCCATGGGCATACAGAACTTGGAGAAAATACAAAAGTTTTTCAAAATGCTGCTATAGGTGCTATTCCCCAGGATCTAAAGTTTCGAGGTGGTGATGTAAAGTTGATTATTGGTAAGAATAATACAATTCGTGAATTTACTTTTTTTAATCCTGGAACAGAAGATGATAAAGGTATAACAAGTATTGGAGACAATAACCTCTTTATGGCATATACACACATAGCACATGATTGTGTTATTGGAGATAATAATATCCTTGCAAATAATGCTACACTAGCTGGACATGTTCATTTAGGAAATCATGTTATCATAGGTGGAATGACACCTGTACATCAATTTGTTAAAATAGGTGATCATGCTATGATAGCAGGTGCTAGTGCAGTTGCTCAGGATATCCCACCGTTTTGTTTAGCACAGGGAAATAGAGCAGTAGTAAAAAGTTTAAATATTGTTGGACTTAGAAGGCGGTTTGAAAAAGAGGATATTAATGCACTAAACGATGCATATAAAATGATATTTAGAAGTACAGAGGCGATGAAAGATGTTGCCCAGAATTTAAAAAAACAAACAAATAATAAAAAGGTAATTATGCTGTGTGATTTTATTTTAAATACGCAGCGTGGTATACCGTACGAGAGGATAAAATAATGTCAAAAAAAACATGTAGCTTTTGTCAGACACAAGAGAGTGTAGACAATAGACTTTTAGCAGGAGAGGGCATTTATATTTGTGAAAACTGCGTTGTCTCAGCATATAAAATATTTTTTGGTGATGAAGGGGAAAAAGAGACTTCAGTTGATTTAGATATGGAGTTATTCACACCAAAAGAGTTAAAAAAAGTATTAGATGAATATGTTATTGGGCAAGATGATGCAAAAAAAGTTTTTGCAGTAAGTATTTACAACCACTATAAAAGGATCTTTAAACAAGATAAAGTGGCAAATGATGATACTGAGATACAAAAATCAAATGTTTTATTTATTGGTCCAACAGGAAGTGGTAAAACACTGATGGCTCAAACTTTAGCAAAGTTTTTAAATGTACCTATCGCTATCGCTGATGCAACTAGTTTGACAGAAGCTGGTTATGTTGGTGAAGATGTAGAAAATATTTTGACAAGGTTACTGCAAGTTGCAGACAATGATGTGAAAAAAGCAGAGCAGGGTATTGTTTTTATTGATGAGATTGATAAGATTGCAAGGTTAGGTGAAAATCGTTCTATTACCAGAGATGTTTCTGGTGAAGGCGTACAACAAGCTTTGTTGAAGATTATTGAAGGTTCACAAGTCAATATATCACCAAAAGGTGGCAGAAAACATCCAAATCAAGAATTTGCACAAATAGATACAACTAATATCATGTTTATTTGCGGTGGTGCTTTTGCTGGTTTAGATGATATCGTTAAAAAACGTTTAGGCAATAATGTCTTAGGATTTAATCAGCAAAAAAGAGGCAAAGAAGAGGAATCAGAAATATTAAAACTTGTAGAGCCTGATGATTTAGTTTCATATGGATTGATACCTGAATTGATAGGAAGATTACACTCTATTGCAACTCTTGAGAATTTAAGTGAAGAAGATATGGTAAGAATTCTTACTGAACCTAAAAATTCAATTGTTAAACAGTATAAAAAATTATTTGCGATTGATGATGTAGTATTGACTTTTGAAGAAGATGCTTTAAAAGCAATTGCACAATTGGCACTAAAGCGTAAAACAGGGGCTAGAGGGCTGCGTACCATTATGGAAGAGATCATGGTAGATATCATGTATGAGTTACCAGAACTTGCTGGGTATGAAGTGATTATTACTAAAGGTGTTATTGAAAAAGAGGCAAAAGCAATTTATAAAAAACCACAAAAAAAGAGTGCATGATGTTATTAAATAAAATTTTAGGATTTTTCTCAAATGATTTAAGTATTGACTTAGGAACTGCAAATACTATCGTCTTGGTAAAAGGGAAGGGTATTGTGATCAATGAACCATCTGTTGTCGCTGTTCAGATAAATCGTGCTGGAAAGAAAAAGCTTTTAGCTGTGGGCAGAGAAGCCAAAGAGATGCTTGGTAAAACACCAGGAAATATAGAAGCTATAAGACCATTAAAAGAGGGTGTAATTGCAGATTTTGAAGTAACAGAGAGAATGATTAAATATTTTATTCAAAAATCACACTCAAGAAATAATTTTATTCGTCCTCGTATTATTATTTGTATTCCTTATGGTTTAACACAAGTAGAGAGAAAAGCAGTAAAAGAGTCTGCTATGAATGCAGGAGCTAGAGATGTTATTTTGGTAGAAGAGCCAAAAGCTGCTGCCATTGGAGCAGGTTTACCTATACAAGATCCTCAGGGAAACATGGTTGTTGATATTGGTGGTGGTACAACTGAAATCGGTGTTATCTCTCTTGGTGGATTAGTACGAAGTAAATCTATTCGCGTTGGTGGTGATAAATTTGATCAGGCGATTGTTGATTATGTAAAGAAAAAATTCAATCTATTAATAGGTGATAGAACAGGAGAAGAGATTAAAATTGAGATAGGTACAGCTATCATTCCTGAAAAAGAGATGAAGATGTCTATCAAAGGTAGAGATCAAGTTACAGGACTTCTTAAAAGAATAGAAATCACAAGTAAAGAGGTTAGGGATGCTATTAGTGAACCTCTTAAAGAGATAGCTACAGCGATAAAAGAGATTTTAGAGATCATGCCACCTGATTTAGCAGGGGATATTGTTGAAAATGGTATCGTTTTAACTGGTGGTGGTTCATTGATCAGGGGCTTGGATAGTTATCTTAGCAAAATTGTAAAATTACCAGTATTTGTTTCTGAAGAGCCTCTTTTGGCTGTAGCAAAGGGAACGGGCAGAATGCTGGAGGAGATAGAGCTTTTACAGAGCATTTCTTTACATGATTAAACAAAAAGGTTTATTCTTATTAGGGCTGGGATTTATGATATTTTTATCAATAAATTTTAGCCAAAAGTTTCAAAATTATGTACTAGATTTTTCCAATAAAATAAGAACAAATATAGTTCATTTTATGGATAATATACAAACAAAAACAAAAACATTTTTTCACCAGAAAGAACAAATACTTTTACTACAAAAACAATTACAAAAAAGTGAAAAAACTGCTCAGTTATCAGTAGCCTTTGCTTCAAAATTAAACCACTTTTTAGATGAATATAAATTACAAAATTATGATCCAGATTTACATTTTGTACAAGCTTTAGCATATGTAAAAATTGGTGATTTTACAAAGTTATGGTTAGATTTTCCAGATTTTAAAAAAGATCAAATATATGGTTTGTTATATAAAGGTTATGCAGCTGGAATTGTAGATGCCTTAGATAATAAACCAATGGCAAGACTGCTTGGTGATCCTAAGATGATGTTTTCTGTTGCAATAGGTAAAGAGAAACATTTGGGTGTTGTTTTTGGAGATACTCCAAATTTATATGTAAAATATATTCCTGCATATGCTTCTATTAATGTAGGGGATGAAGTTATTACATCTGGTAATGATAATATATTTTATGAAGGTATAAAAGTAGGTCGTGTAGTTGAGATAGAATCTAATAACCTTTATAAAAGTGCTTTAGTTAAGCCTTATGCGAGTATTCAAAATCCAAACTTTTTTTATGTAGTAGATGTAAACACCCTCTATATAAAAGAATTAAATACAACTAGAACTAACGATGCTCTAAAGTAGGCTTTTGTTATAATTGCACAATTTTATGTCCCCAAGGAAATTCATGCCAAAAAGAGAAGATATTCAAAAAATCTTATTAATCGGTTCAGGTCCAATTGTGATTGGTCAAGCTTGTGAATTTGATTATTCTGGTACACAAGCGGCTAAAACACTTAAAGAATTAGGTTATACAGTAGTTTTAATAAACTCTAACCCAGCAACAATCATGACAGATCCAGAGTTTGCAGATCGTACGTATATAGAGCCAATTCAAGAAGATGTGATTTATGAAATCATCAAAAAAGAAAATATAGATGCTATTTTACCAACAATGGGTGGTCAGACTGCATTAAATGTAGCCATGAAAATGTATGAAAAAGGTATGTTAGATGGTATAAAATTTTTAGGTGCACACCCAGAAGCGATTCAAAAAGGAGAAGATCGACAAGCATTTAAGGAAGCTATGATCAAAATAGGCATGGATCTTCCAAAAAGCAAATATGCCTACAACATGGATGAAGCCATGGAAGCTGCACAAGAGATTGGTTTTCCGTTGATTATTCGTGCTTCATTTACTTTAGCAGGTGGAGGAAGTGGAGTCGCTTACAACATAGATGAATATAAACAATTAGCACAGATTGGTTTAGAAGCTAGCCCGATTAGTGAAATTTTGATAGAAGAGTCATTATTGGGTTGGAAAGAGTATGAAATGGAAGTTATCCGTGATAGAGAAGATAACTGTATCATTGTTTGTTCTATTGAAAATTTTGATCCAATGGGTGTTCATACAGGTGATAGTATCACCGTAGCACCTGCCTTGACTTTGACAGACAAAGAGTATCAGCATATGAGAAATGCTTCATTTGCAATTTTACGTGAAATTGGTGTAGATACAGGTGGAAGTAATGTTCAGTTCTCTATCAATCCAAAAGATGGACGGATGACTGTTATAGAGATGAATCCACGTGTAAGTAGAAGTTCTGCCCTTGCTTCAAAAGCAACAGGATATCCAATCGCAAAAGTAGCAACACTTTTGGCTGTGGGATATACACTTGATGAGATTACAAATGATATTACAGGTACGGCTGCTAGTTTTGAGCCGGTGATTGATTATATTGTGACAAAGATACCTCGTTTTACATTTGAAAAATTTCCAGGTTCTGATTCGACATTGACAACTGCTATGAAAAGTGTTGGTGAAGTTATGAGTATGGGAAGGACGTTTAAAGAGTCTGTACAAAAGGCACTTTGTTCCCTGGAAACTGATTTACGTGGATTTGAGAAACTAGATGTAAGTGATGAAAAATTGAGAAAAGAGTTACGCAGACCAAATAGTGAACGTATACTTTATATTGCACAGGCATTTAGAAATGGTATGAGTGTAGAAGAGGTTTTTGAGTGTTGTCAAGTTGATCCTTGGTTTTTATATCAGATAGAAGAGATTGTAGATTTTGAGAAAGATATTACAGCCAGGATACTAAAAGATAAACAAAAAATGCGTCTTGCTAAAAGTTATGGATTTTCAGATGCTATGATTGCATCCATGATTGGTGTTGATGAAGATGAAGTATATGAAAATAGACAAAAAATGGGTGTAGTATTAGAGTATAATGAAGTAGACACTTGTGCTGCTGAATTTAAGGCATTGACTCCATATCTATACTCAACAACACCTATATCTGAAATAGAAAAAGATGATCATATCACAGAAGGTGAAAAGGTCATGGTTATTGGTGGTGGTCCAAATAGAATAGGGCAGGGGATAGAGTTTGACTATTGTTGTGTGCATGCTTCATTTGCATTGAATGATATGGGAGTTAAAACAATTATGTACAATTGTAATCCCGAAACTGTATCTACAGATTATGACACTAGTGATATATTGTATTTTGAGCCTATAAATTTTGAGGGTGTTAGAAGTGTGATAGAGCGTGAAAAACCTGATGGTGTTATTGTTCATTTTGGAGGACAAACACCATTAAAATTATCTGGGGATTTGACTAGAATTGGTGCTAAGATCATAGGTACATCTGCCAAGGTAATTGATTTGGCAGAAGATCGTGAAAAGTTTTCAGAATTTATTAAAAAAGTTGGTATTAAACAACCAGCAAATGACACTGCAACAAATAAAGAAGATGCTTTAAAAATTGCAAATATCATAGGATATCCTGTCTTAGTCAGACCTAGTTATGTTCTAGGTGGACGTGCCATGAGGATTGTTTATAATGATAATGAATTAAATGAATATATGCAAGAAGCTGTTAATGTAAGTAATGATTCTCCCGTATTAATTGATAAGTTTTTAGATCATGCAATTGAAATTGATGTAGATGCCATAAGTGATCAAAAAGATGTATACATAGGTGCAATTATGCAGCATATTGAAGAAGCAGGTATTCATAGTGGTGATAGTGCTTGTTCTCTTCCTCCTATATCATTATCTAAAGATTTACAAAAAGAGATAGAAATTAAAACAAAAGAGATTGCTCTTGGTTTAGGCGTGAAAGGATTGTTAAATATCCAATATGCAGTTTATCAAAATGAAATCTATATGATAGAAGTAAATCCAAGAGCAAGTCGTACAGTTCCATTTGTAAGTAAAGCTACAGGCATACCTCTGGCAAAAGTAGCAACAAGAGTGATGTATAAAGGTGATTTGCAAGAAGCCCTGAAGTTTTATGACAGATTTAATATTGTCTATCAAGAAGGTGATATATTTAAGCCAAAAACAAAAGAATACGTATGTGTTAAAGAAGCAGTTTTCCCATTTAAAAAGCTTTCAGGAGCTGATTTGATTTTGGGTCCTGAGATGAAATCTACCGGTGAAGTGATGGGTATAAGTGATAGTTTTGCTCTTTCCTTTGCTAAAAGTCAATGTGCAAGTGATAATAGATTACCAAAATCAGGAACAGTTTTTATCTCCTTAACTGATGTAGATAAAGTATTTGCTAAAGAATTAGCCAAAAAATTTGAAGATATTGGCATGGATATAGTTGCAACAGGTGGTACACATAAAAAATTAGAGTCTGTTGGTATTGTCTCTCAAAAAGTTTTAAAAATTAGCGAAGGCAGACCTAATATTTCCGACATGATTAAAAATAATGAAATATCTCTTGTAATAAATACAAGTGATAGTTCTGCTACTAAACAAGATGCAAGGCAAATTAGACAAAATGTATTAAGATTGGGTATACCATACGTGACAACAGTTGCAGCGGCATTAGTAACAGCAGATGCAATTTCTGCAATGCAAAAGCGTGATGGATCGCTAAATCCTAAAGCAATTCAAGATTATCTCTCATGAATAAAGATACGGTATATCTGACACAAACAGATACTACCGTAGGATTTGTATCACAAAGTAATAGTAAACTCTCTTTGGCTAAACAAAGAACTCCTTCTAAGCCTGCAATCATGTGCGTTTCTTCTTTTAAAAAACAGAAAAAACTAACAAGAGTTCCTAAAAAATTTAAAAAATATATCAGGCGTAGGGATAAAACAACATTTCTTTATCCAAACAAAAAGGCAATAAGAGTTGTAAAAAATGGTGAACATCATATGTTTCTAAAAAATTTCTTTTATCTGTATTCCTCTTCAGCAAATAAAAATCTTGAAAAATTTGACTTAGCATATGCAAAAAAACAATCAGATATTTTAATACAAACTCATGTAGGCTACAAAGAACAAACAGCATCTTCTATTTTAAAATTAAGTAAAAATAAAATTCATAAACTCAGATAACTTTAGAAAAAAGTCCATAAAAAAGTGGATTTTCTACAAAAGTGAATAAAAAAGTAACAAAAATCTATCTAATATAATATTAATATCAATATTTATGGAATAAAGTAAAAAAAACTTGTATACTGAAAGTAGTTATAGGAGGATTTATGATGAAGAAAATTACTTTATGGATACTTGTTTTTGGAAGTTTGCAATCTTTAATTAGTGATGATATCCAAAACAAAATGCAATTTAATTGGCTAAATGATTTAGAAACACTTGTAAGACTTGATACACAAAGAGATAATACACTACAAGGGCGTGATATCAACAACAATGGCATTCGTGATGATGTAGAAAATTATGTAAAACAAAAATATAAAAATGATCCTTTCCAAAAAGGTATATTTTTAAAAGCTGCACAAAAAATTCAAACAATACTTACCTTGCCAAAAGATGCAACACCACAAACCCACTGGATATTGGATCGTCAGTTACTATCTTATTATACTTGCAGGGATTATATCCTATATAGACAAAATGAAAAAAACATTGAAAAAGAGATGCTAAGTAAGACAATTTTTAAAGGAAAAGTTTTAAACACTAAAGAGAGATTAACAGCATATATAGAGCATAAAAAAAAGATTCCTATAAATTTTGATGATTTGTCTAAAGATGAATTAAAAAGGGAAAAAGAAAATTGTTTATCCATGTATCAAGCATTTGTAGATAAAGAAAGCCCAAATAGTATCTCATTAAATACAAAATAAACTATAGTGTTTCTTAATCCCAGTATTTAGGGATTTACTTGGAAATGGTGCTTTAGCTCCATCAAATATTGGTAAGTTTTTAAAGATTTTAACTTCAAAAAAAGTGCAAAATCTAATATATGTACCAACTTTTTAGGTGAAGCTAAAAGCACCACTTTCTATAAAGACCTGAATTTAGGCTTTTTGGCTTAAAATATTTCTACAGAAAGCTATAACTAAAGTCACTATTTACAAGTATAAAATCCTTAACTTAATGGCAGTGATAGGTGATCTATATATATTCATGTTATACTAAAAAC
>Ga0256833_1002917_pt1 | contig 11855 bp, 15 predicted proteins | sample 356284metaG_FD_190535 | JGI IMG/M metagenome (GOLD analysis project Ga0256833, IMG submission 190535) | Hydrothermal vent microbial communities from Mid Atlantic Ridge, Atlantic Ocean - 356-284 | ecosystem: Environmental > Aquatic > Marine > Hydrothermal vents | place: Atlantic Ocean: Mid...
GAGAAATTACTTACCGAATTAGAACGTGTTAAACAAGAGAGTGGAACAATCTTTTTCACCTCTTTGGTAGGAAACAATTTGCTAGCAAAGGGCTATCTCTTTTTGCTTAAAAAAGCAGGAGAAGTGGCAACCGTCTATGACAGCGAAGCCTTAGCCTCTATTTTAAAGCGTATGCCATTTGAATACAAAATAGAATCTATTGGTAACATGGCATATATGAGAGGGGTCTAGCTTATTCATGTACTTATTGGTATCAATAAGTACTTTTGAAAATTTAAATTTTCTTAAATAGTTGTGATATTATTTCGATATACGGTGCTTTATCTTGCATAGCTTTAGCAGCCATGATAGCTCCCTCTACCGTAGCTAACATCACTTTTGAAAGTGACTTTTTTTCTGTGTCATTAAGTGGCGTATCTCTGAGTGCAAGAAAATAGCTATGCTCTAAATCTTGATAGACTTTTAAGAGTGCTTGTGCGATGTCAGCATCGACTGGACTCATCTCTTGGACAAGGTTGTTTAAAGCACAGCCATGTTTGAAGTCGAAACTATCGGTGGTGAGTAGTTTCTCTTCTAGGTATGTCAAAGGGTTGGATGAAGTGGGTATCTCTTTGTACTTTTCTTTTAAATTGAAGGCTATTTTTTCTTCTATGACGGCGAGTAGTACCTCTTTTTTGCTCTTAAATATATGATAAAGTGAGCCTTTGTTGAGTCCTGCATCTTTGAGTATATCGTCAATACTTGTACCATTAAATCCTTTTTCATAAAAAAGTTTGTAAGCACTATTGATAATCTTTTCTCTTGTTGTTATTTTTTTCATAGTTGTATTTTAGCATATTTTTACTTGACTATTTAGTCAAAGGAGAGTAAAAAATGAAAAAAGCACTTATCGTCATAGACATACAAAATGATTATTTTTGTGGTGGCAACATGGAATTAGAAGCGATAGATGATGTCCTAATAAAAATAAATAAACTCATAACATTCGCAAAAGATAATGGCTATAGTATCTACATTATCCAACATATCATGGAACGAAAAGGAACATCTTTTTTTCTACCAAACACAGTAGGCGTAGAGTTACATGAAGCATTGGAGACAAAAGATACTACACTCGTTACCAAACATTACCCCAATAGTTTTCGAGAGACAAACTTACAAGCCTCATTAGAGAAAGAGAATCTAAAAGAGCTTATCATCTGTGGAGCGATGACGCATATGTGTGTGGACTCAACTGTTCGAGCTGGATTTGACTTGGGCTATGATATAACCTTGGCAGAAGATGCCTGTGCTACAAGGGATTTGGTTTTTAATGGTCATGTGGTTGGTGCGAAAGATGTACAAAGAAGTTTTATGAGTGCGTTGGGGTCTGTGTTTTGTGAAGTTAAGTCGGTGAAGATGATAAAGTAAAAATATCAATGACTTCAATCTCTTTTTAAAAGCCCCTGTTTAAATAGATGTAAGCTTTCGTTTAGCATATTTTCATAATTTTCTCTTGTTTGAGAAAAGAGTCCATAGTGTAGCATGATGCCGTCTATCATGCTGACTAAAACCCTTCCAAGAGCTTGAGGATTAATATCAGAATGTATTTCTTTGTTTACTATAAGTTGGGCTATATTTTGACTATAAAAATTTCCCATTTTATCAAAATAGTCAGCAATAGTTTTTCTAAATACTTTAGAACCAAAGCTAGGACCAAATGCTTCGAAAAATACAGGAATAAATTTAGCTTCTTCTGCATCTATAAGTAAGGAAGTTTTTATATGGAATATAAATTCATCTAATGTTTTAGCTTCTCCTTGTTGATTAAGCCATGTTTCCATTTTTGCAAAATAACTGTCAACAAAAGCAATAGAAAGTGCTTCCTTTGAATCAAAATATAAATAGAGCGTACCTTTTGCGATACCTGCTTCTTTTGCTATTTTTGCCATGGTACTATTATGAAATCCTTCTTTGATAAAAGTTTTCATGGCTGCATTTAGTATTTTCTTTTGCATCTGTTTCTTATCCACAATTTTTGGCATGATAATCCTTTAGTGTTATTTTAATGACTGTTTGGTCATAAAAAGGTTAAATTACTTGACAAAAAATAGATAAAAGAGTATTATTTTTTTAAATGACCTATTGGTCATAATAAATTATGAAGGATTTAAAATGATAAGAGAGTTGAATGAAAGTACAAAAAATATGTTAGTTTTTGAAATTACAGGAGAGGTAACGCTAGCAGAAGAAAAAGCATGGATTAAAAGATTTGATACGCTCTTACAAACCTATGATAAGGTAAATGTTGCAGTCATTTTGGGAGAAAATAGTGCTTGGGAGTCTAAAGCGGGTTGGGAAGATATTAAATGGCTAATGGGACATGTTCGAAGATTTGATAAAATTGCTATTGTGGCAGAAGGTAATGTTTGGAAATGGCTTATCACTGTAGATAGTTTCTTTGCTAAAATGATGGGCATAAATGAGCGTTATTTTAAACCTACAGAAAAAAAAGAGGCTATTGCATGGATAAAGATAAAGGATGAAAAATAATGTATCCAAAAATTACCATTTATACACTTATCCTCTCATTGATTACTTTGTCATGGATGGTTCCAGGTGGACCTGTCGAAACCAGAAGTTTTTCAAATATTGATTCGGCAATTGTGTTAGGTTTTAATATATTTTTAACATCTTTAGTATTGGGTGCATTGGTACTAATTTATTTTATGTTTAAAAAACAAAAATGGGCATATTCTCTTACATTTTTAGTAGGAGTTGCTTTTGTAATTGTCTTTTTATTAGATCTTCTTGGTATTTTCCCCGTATCACTTGATTCCATGAATCAACTGCTTTTTATATTGGAGATATTGGGTACATTATTTGGATTTAGTCTAATGTATCTTTCTTATGTGACATTGAAGTATACACCTAGTGAGTATTGGTCTGGAAATTTTCAAGTACCTTTTTCTTTGATAGTTATAGGATCTTTTTTATTACTATTTGGCGTATATGTTATATACTTTGCTACCAAATCAGCGTTACATTAGGAGATATGATGAAAGAAAATAAAGGTGGAATAAATAGACAACACAATAGTTCTTTAAAACAAAAATTTGTTTTTATATCTCTGCATGCGTTTATCATCATTATATCTTTGTATATTGTGTTAGATGGAATAGGGATATATGATAATCAAAGAGCTTGGATACTTTTTGGATTTTCTTTTATATATTTTATGCGACATATTATTACTCTTTTTTACTTACTGCAACGACGAATTGAGTGGGGTGAAGTAGTTGGATTGAGTAGTTTTTTTGTACTGTTTGAAATTGGATTGTTATTATTGGGTGCAGGAGTTTTTCATCAACATGCTATCGCATTTGATTGGATAGATAGTATGGCACTTATACTATTTTTTTTAGGTTCATACCTTAATACCTATAGTGAACTACAACGAAAATGGTGGAAGAATGATTTACGGAATAAAGGCAAAGTATATACCAAAGGACTTTTCTCACATGCCATGCATATCAACTTTTTTGGTGATGTGGTATTGTTTATAGGCTGGGTGATGATGACACATACTTGGTGGGCATTTTTCTTGCCGTTGTTTATGCTGGTCTCTTTTGTCTTTTTTCATATACCTATGCTAGATGAGTATTTATTAGAGAGATATGGAAATGCTTTTGATATTTATGCTAAAAAGACCAAGAAACTTATACCACGTTTATATTGATTTCTCAAGATGTAGGCTTCGCCAATTTGCTACTTATTAGCAATTTTGGAAAAGCATTAATCTCCTGTATATTTTATAATTCTTCTACCAATAAGCAGGAGAGAAGATGCAAAATCAAGAGATTGTGACATTTCAAAATGTTCGTAAAAGTTATTTTTTGGGTGAAGTGGAGATAAAAGCTTTAAATGATATCTCTTTTTCGGTGCAAAAGGAGAAATTTACTTTTATCGTGGGGAAATCTGGTAGTGGCAAAAGTACACTGTTAAATCTCATCGGGGCGATTGATGCTCCTACAAGTGGAGATATCATCATCAATGATATCATGATAGAGACACTAAATGATGATGCTTTGTCTGATTTTAGAGCCAAACATATCGGTCATATTTTTCAAAATTTCAATCTAATGCCAGTGCTAAATGTCTATGAAAATATCGAATATCCACTACTGATGATCAATGAAGATAAAAACAGTATCAAAGAAAAAGTCACCAAAATGATAGAAGATGTGGGGTTAAAAGGGTTGGAAAAACATATTCCCTCACAACTTAGTGGTGGACAAAGGCAACGGGTGGCGATAGCAAGGGCTTTGGTGAAACAACCCTCTTTAGTATTAGCAGATGAACCCACGGCAAATCTTGACTCAAAAACGAGTGGGGAGATCATCTCCTTGATGCGTCAGATGAAAGATAAGTATAAAACGACTTTTATCTTTGTCACGCATGACAGAGATATTTTGGATGTGGCGGATGAGACCTATTTGTTAAAAGATGGAGTATTGGAGGTAAGAGATGTTAAATAGTATAAAAATCGCATTTAGAAATACACTAAGAAACAAAAGACGAACACTTTTAAGTGTATTGGCTATCGCTATTGGTGGGTTTGCTTCCTTGCTTATCGGTTCTTTTGTTTCAAGTGTCAATCAGGGGATACAAACAGGAGTAGCTAGAAGTAGTGGGCATCTTCATATCCACAAAAAGGGCTATTTTGATTTTGGTGCAGGGAGTGTGGGTGAATATGATATAGAAGATTATGATGCTATCATCCAAAAGATAAAAGAGAGTTCTCTTGGTAGCTATATCAATGTCATCACACCCACACTTAGTATCGGAGGAATAGCTGGAAACTATGCCAAAAATAGTTCACAAACTTTTGTAGGCATTGGGCTTGTTGCAGATGAGCAGAAAAAGATGCAGTCATGGGATGGATACGGTATCGATATGCCATCAGAGCAGAGTGCGTTAGAGAACTATCATGATGGAGGGCTTATCGGTATGGGATTGGCTATCAATCTCAATCTTTGCCAGGAGTTGAAGATAAAAGGTTGCAAAGAGAAAAAAGAGAAAGTCAATAACGCTCCCATCGATGAAGATATCGCTGATTTTACAATAGATGAGCCAATAAAAGAGGAGGGTGTCATGATAAGCCTCTTGGCAGCTTCTTCAAAAGGTGCACCCAACATCGTTCGACTTCCCATCGAAAAAGTATGGAAACAGACCAACAAAGAGATGGATGATAGGTTTGTCGCTATGCCACTTCACATAGCACAACAGCTGGTATATGGCAGTGATACAAAAAAGGTAAATACTATCAATGTACAGCTAAAATCTCCTGATGATATAGACAAAGTAGCCCAAGATATGGAGCAGTTTTTTGCCCAAAATGGACTGGATTTGGAAGTGATAAAACTGAGCGATTTTAATCCACAAATCCAAAAAGTGATAGGAATGTTTTCTGTTATCTTTGCTTTTGTTTCGATGATTATAGGTTTGATTGCGATATTTACCGTCTCAAATACGATGACGATGAGTATCATGGAGCGATTTAACGAGATAGGCACACTTCGTTCTATGGGGCTTAGAAGAAGTGGAGTGAGGACTTATTTTCTGCTTGAGGGAAGTATCATCGGGATATTTGGAGCGACTTTGGGTGTGGCACTGGCGATAATAGTGACATCTATCATCAACAGTATCGGCTTGATGTGGACACCACCCAATGTATCCCAGCCCACACAACTTGTTTTTAATCTCACGGATAATATACCACTCATTGTCGGAGTGTGGATATTTCTAGTGATTATCAGCATCATCTCATCTATCTTACCAGCTATCAGAGCTTCAAAAATGCCGATAGTGGATGCTTTGAGGCACAATTGATGAAGTGGTTTGTGCTTATCATGATAGGGTGTAGTACGGTGTGGGGATTGACGATAGGTCAAGTTCCCCAAGCTATTGTTTTAAAGGATGCTTTAGTATCAGGTGGTGACTGGCATTCTTCTCGTTTAAAAGATAAAATTTGTGTAGTTTTTTATGTAGATCCTGATGAGAAAAATATCAATGATGATTTTTCAAAAATTCTAAAAAAATCTCGATTGAAATTGTCAGTTAGTGTCATTGTTAATATGAAATCTACTTGGATACCAAAATTTTTGATAACAAAAGGTCTCAAAAAAGAACAAGAGAAAGAAAAAGATATCCTCTTTATAATGGATAATGAGAGAACTCTTATAAAAAAATGGGGATTGAAAGATGACTATTCATCCATATTGATTTTTGGTGATGGTGGAAAGTTGATTTATCAGTTTGTTGGGAAGATGAAAAAAAAGGAGATTGATAAAGTAATGTCATTAGTAAACATAGCATTTTCCAAATAACTTTGTGCTTTAGCAATTTTGGAAAAGCAATAATCTCATAAATCTTTTATACTTTTATCATTATTTATACAGGAGATATAAGATGAAGATTTTGACAACATTACTAACCACAGCAACACTACTTTTGGCAAGTCCTACAGCAAATGAGATCGTGCAAAAAAGTGACAAGATACGAAATCCAAGTAGCTCATTTTACCAAAAGGGACTCATTACAGAGTATAAACGCGCTAAAAAGATAGACAGTATGCTTATCAGTATCTACTCAAAAGAGAGTGATGGGCAGTTTAAGACTATCGTTCGTATCTTAAAACCTAAAAAAGATAAAGATAAGTTGATTTTACGAGATGGCAATAGTATGTGGCTTTATGATCCAAACTCAAAAGCTTTAGCACAGATGTCACCACAGCAAAGACTCATGGGGCAATCCTCTAGTGCGGATGTGATGAGTGCGAACTTTGCAAAAGATTATAAGCTAAAACTTGAAGGCACAGAGCACATCAAAGATGGTTCCAAAAAACAAAGAGAGTGTTACAAAATCTCGATGGAAGCGATTAGTGATGATGTGAGTTATCCTTTTGTGGAGTATTGGGTGGATGTAGAGAACTTTTATCCAATCTCTGCAAAGTTTTATTCGGCAAATAGAGACTTACTGAAAAAGAGTTATTATCGTAAGTTTAAAGAAGTTTTGGGGCAGATTCGACCAACTCAGGTTTTGATATTTGATGGTGTGGATACGAGTAAAGCGACTAAGATGGAGTTTGCAGATACAAAAAACAAAGAGTTGCCTGATTTTTGGTTTAACAAAGAGTATCTCTCAAAATTTACCGAGGAGTAGTGATGAGGTTTTTGTGGTTACTGCTTCTTGTCTCTATCATGATACGGGCAGATGAGTTGGATTTTTTAGATGAGATAGATAGTGATGTAGGGTCATTTGAAGAGAAAAAAAGTGCTGTGGATGCGAGGGTGAAACTTAGTTTTTTGAAAAATGAATCAAGCGATGATGATAAGATTTTCTATCTTCGTTTAGCTAAGCAGGAGAAAAATTATCTATATGATGTGCGATTTATCGCTGATGAAGATACTCAAAGTTTCAATATCAAAGAACTTTACTACAAGGGGAATTTTGCCGAAAAATCTTTTTATGAAGTAGGTAGAATCAACATCAAAGAGGGAGTTTCCAGAGGGTATAATCCTACTGATTATTTTAAAGGAACACACTCTTTGACACTATCAAATGACCCAAAAGAGCGAAAGGAAAATCGTCTTGGTTCGCTTCTTTTTTCCCAAACACTGTTTTTGGACAAATGGACACTCAAAGCAATCTATTCACCTAAAATATCTGTTTCTAAAAACACGCTGCTAAGTGATGCCAAATATATCGGTTTGCACTTAGATGAGAGTAACTATCATGATAGGGCTTCTTTGTATGTGGATTATAGTGGCTTTGAGGATGTGAGTTCTTCTGTGATTTTGCACTACAATGAAGATGATTTGAACTTTGGATTTAATCTAAGTTACATCTATGATAGCTGGATCGTATATCTTGAAAATTCACTCAAATATGCAAAAAATGAGATCTCAAAACTCGAAATCAATCCTGCCATCAGAGATCAATTTTCAAGCAATAAAAAATATATCGATCAAGCTACTTTGGGAATAAATTATACCAGTGCTTCAAATATCGTTACAACAGTTGAATATATCTTTAATAGTGGGGGATTGGATGATGATGACTGGGATAGATGGTTTGAACTTGGGAAAAATCCACTTTATGCTAGAGAGTTGGGCAGTATAAGAGAACAAATAGCAAAAAAAGAGTCCATACAGAGTCGTCAATCTTTATTTGTACTTTCTCGTGCAAGTGATGTGATGACAAACTTAGATGCTTCAGTTTTGGCTTGGGTCAATCCCTATGATGGTAGTTCTCTTAGTCAAGTGGGTCTTGAATATAGCTATCATGATAACTTGCAGACCAATCTATTTTTGAGAAATTATCGTGGAAAAACAGATAGCGAATATGGCAGTGCATTAAACGATTATGAAGTGCTTATAGAGGCTGAATATCTATTTTAGTACAATACTTTTATGGATACACACAACAAAGCAATGCAAAAAGTTTTAGAGAAGATTGAAGATGATTTGGAGTATGTTTCGATTGAAGATTTGATATCTGTATCGGGGTATTCTTACTATCATTTTCATCGTATTTTTAAGGCTTATACCGGTGAAACACTCAACAAATACATCAAACGAATCTTACTTGAAAAAGCACTTCACGCTATGCAAATGGATAAAGAAAACATCACAGCCATCGCCATGAAGTCAGGCTACAACACACCTTCTGCTTTCAATAAAGCTTTCAAAGAGATGTTTGGAGTAAATCCCAGCCAGTACAAAGAAAACCTCAAACCAAAACGAAAAGAGTATGCCGACATCAAACCCGTAAGGATAGAAACTATTGAAGCAATTCCTGTATATATGATTCGGCATGTAGGGGATTATTCACGGCTGGATAGTATTTGGGAAAAGCTGATATCGTTTGCTACAAAACACAAGCTTTTTAATCGTCATTTTTATGCATATGCTATCGCTTATGATAACCCTGACATCTCAGACAACACAAAACTACGATACGATGCCTGTATCTCAAAAACAAAAGAGATACAAAATGCTCCACTACAATCCAAGTATCTTGAGGGTGGAAAGTATGCAGTGTTTTTACACAAAGGAACTCATGAAAAGTTAGTAGATACCTATGACGCTATCTTTGGAAATTGGTTTTATAAAAATGATATCTCTTTTCGTGATATGCCAGTGATTCAAAAGTTTTTAAATAATAAAAAAGAAACATCAAAAGAGGAGTTATTGACTGAGGTTTATGTGCCTATTGTTTAAAACAGATACTAAAAATGAATCATAGTATCTGTTATAATTTCCTATTTCAAAATCTTAGCCCCATGAAAATGCAGTATATTTTTCTCTTTTGTGACGATTAGAGCTGAGCCATAGAGTATCTTTTGGTTAAAGTCTATGAGCAAAGTGACATGATCACCATACTCTTTTTCATACCACGACACCATATAAACATTTTGATAAACCTCAAAAGCTGTATAAGGGAAAGCACCCCACCATTTAGTGGGTGCCGAACCTGTTAGATACTGATAGCTGACTCCTTTTGGTTCAAACTTGACATGATAAGAGCGTCCAGATGTATAATGATAAGTTATCTCTGTTCCATCAAGTTTGTGCGTCTCTTTGCTTAACTCCATAGCGTGTAACTGGAAGCTTACTATCAATAGACAAAAGAGCTTCAATAACCGTATCATGATATTTAATCCTGCTCTACTTTGAAAGTTTCAAAAAGGGTATTGATAACCAACATGTGGCTGGCAGAATGAACGATGTCAAAGATTTCTATCTCACTGATACCTTGATCTTTTAGAGCATCTACATCTTCTTGTGTGATGGCGTGTGGATTTTTTAAAGAACTCATGGCAAAGAGTAAAAGTGCTTTGTTTTTTGCATGAAGTGGGGCTTTCTCTGGTGATGTTATGATCTCTTGAAGTAGATCTTGCGAAAAACCATAATAGTTTATGAGCATGCCACCATTAAATCCTACACAATACGCACAATCATTTGCTTCTGATACCAAATATCGTATGACGGTTTGAAGTTTTTGATGTTCTTGGTCTTTTGAGAGTGTCTGTTTGATTTGATTCCATTGCATCTCTAATGCTTGAGGGTTTGCACTCCAAAGTCGTATGCCGTTTGGCACTGAACCAAATGCCTCTTCAATCTCGTCAAATATCTTTTTGACATCGCCTGTGGCTGTTTGTGTAGTTGGTATGTTGAGTAAACTCATGGTTAATTCCTTTATATTTATATGTACTAATTGGTACAAAAATGTACACCACTGTTTGCTTATCTTATCTCTTGTTGGATTTAACTCCAAACACTTTTGTTGTTAATAACAAATTCCTTAAAAGAGATAGGTTTTTTCCCTGTGATTTTCTCTACTGTATCTGTTAATTCTTCAGCATATCCTAGCACTGTAGCATGGTTTAAATCCATCATGACATCAATGAAAAATGGTGGAAATTGTTTCTCTGTCATTCCTTGGATTGCGGCATCATCTGGTACGGCTATATATTGTGTATCTTTGCCTAATATGTTATTCATTTGCTCAACAGCTTCACCATAAGATAAAGATTCAGTACCTGTAATTGTCAATGTTTCATTTTTGTATTTTTCAGGATTGAGTAAAATCTCCATGCTTACCAAAGCAATATCTCGCACATCAATCCAACCAAGTTTACCATCTCCAGCAGGCAAATAGAGTGTCCCATTTTTATAATCATCTGCCATTAGCGTACTTAAATTTTGCATAAAAAATTGTGGTGCAATGATAGTATAATTCAATCCACTATTTATCACACTATTATCTATTTCACGAATTTTTTTCATAAAATCCAAATCCAAATCATTTTTGGCAATAGCAGCTGATAATCTAACGATATGTTTAATTCCACTTTTTTGGGCAGAAGACACAATGTTTTTTCCCCATTGAACCATATCAGGATGAGTTGGCATCAGCATAAAAAGTGTGTCCATGCCTTTCATAGCCTTTTCAATGGATAAAACATCTGCAAAATCTATTGATATATGATGACTCTCTTCTCGTGTATTGCTACTTGTTCCAGCTAAAAAATCAGCTCCTTTGTTCTTTAGTAAATCTATTAGATGAGAACCTATATTTCCTGTAGCACCTAAAACTAATATTTTATTTGACATAATATTTCCTTTATATTTATATGTACTAATTGGTACAAAAATGTACACCTCTATTTGAAACCGTTCTCTTTCTCATTAATATATGTACCAAATAGTACAAAAATAATCAATAAAAAAGATATTGGAATTGTCTTATAAAAAACTACTCCAATATCTCTTTTAGATTTTCTATCAAATCCTCTATCAACTCTGAGGACGCACCTGCCTGTATGGTGACGACCAAGCCGTTAAGTGCGTTCATATAGCGTCCTGCTATGGTCTTTGCATCTTTTGGATTTTTTATCTCTCCTCTGTCTTTGGCATCTTGTATCAACGCTTCAAACATATCTTGCATAAAGTTAAATTCATAGCTTATCTGTCGGCTAAGGTCTTCATAACGGTTGTAACACTCTTTGCCAGAGTTGATAAGCAGACATCCCTTAACTTTGCCTGTCTCTTCAAGCTCCTTGATAGTCAGATTCATGAGTGTAAGCATCGCCTCTTTTGAACCTACTTTTTCTTTGAGATTTCTCATATATTGCATATTTTGTTCTCGGTAGAGTGCTAAGGTTTTTGAAAAAATATCCTCTTTACTTTTAAAAGTAGCATAAAAAGAACTTTTCTTGATACCCATCGCTTTTAGCAGATTATCAAGCGAAGTATTGTCATAGCCATGCTCCCAAAAATAGTGCATAGCTCGGATTAATACTTCTGTCT
>Ga0256833_1002918_pt1 | contig 11853 bp, 14 predicted proteins | sample 356284metaG_FD_190535 | JGI IMG/M metagenome (GOLD analysis project Ga0256833, IMG submission 190535) | Hydrothermal vent microbial communities from Mid Atlantic Ridge, Atlantic Ocean - 356-284 | ecosystem: Environmental > Aquatic > Marine > Hydrothermal vents | place: Atlantic Ocean: Mid...
TTGTTGTCAAATTCATCATCGCTTACGTGTAATACTTTGTCGTTTGCCATTGAGTTCTACTCCTTCTTTGTACGAAAAAAGCCTGCGAGGTGAAGCCGATTTATGCTGTTGTCAGCGTTTGTTTCGGCTGTGACGGAAAATTCGGTTCAGCCATACCGGTACATTCGAAAATAATCACGAGTGTTGAATCTCTTGATCGATTTCCCTGAATTGCTGAGGCCAAAATTAGAACATCGGCCTCAATGATGTTTCATCAATGAATAGCCATTGCCTTGTAACGACAATAAAATGTTTAATTTTTTATATCGTCGTTTCGAGGAGACATTTTTCAGCAGCTATTCTACCTTGCCGGTGCATCTGTGACAAGGAAAAACTGTGGGGGCAGGATACAAGGGTATGTTTGTGCTGATAGACAACAAATATTTCTTATTTTGACAGATGAAGGGCGAGTATGTTAGAGCTGAATTCAGGTCAGGTTAACTTGCTGCGATACATCATAGATAAGGACTATAATCCATCTCGCCACATTATTCCCTGTATGCCTGCATTGCGGATTTAACCGTCTTTGAGTACCTTGTAATCGTTTATGGAGGATTCTTTTTCTTAGAATCATGGTGAAAAAATGAAGATAGAACGTTCCCAAGATTTTTTCAGGCGTGCGAAGAATGTGATCCCCGGTGGCGTGAATTCCCCGGTCCGGGCCTGTAAATCAGTTGGTTGTGATCCTGTTTTTGTGCAGAGTGCCGAGGGGTGTATAATTACCGATGTGGACGGCAATTCTTATGTGGATTTCGTTGGTTCCTGGGGGCCGATGATTCTGGGACACGCCCATCCAGATGTTTTGGAGGCCGTCAACCAGGCAGCTCATCAGGGCACCAGCTTTGGGGCCCCCACGCCTCTTGAAGTGGAACTTGCCGAATTGGTCTGCGATTCGGTGCCGTCACTGGAGAAGGTACGTTTTGTTAATTCCGGCACCGAGGCGACCATGAGTGCCGTCCGGCTGGCACGCGGCTGTACCGGCAGAGATATGGTGGTCAAGTTCGACGGCTGTTACCATGGTCATGCGGATTCATTTCTGGTCAAGGCAGGTTCCGGTCTTCTTACCCTTGGTATTCCCGGCAGCCCGGGAGTGCCGGACGACATAGTAAAAAATACAATTTCTCTTCCGTATAATAATATAGAAAAACTTGAAAAGGCATTGCGGTCCAGGCCCGATGATATTGCCTGTGTTATTGTTGAACCGGTTGCCGGCAATATGGGCGTGGTCGTTCCTGATATTCAATTTTTACAGGCCTTACGGGCATTGACTGAAGAGTTGGGTATCGTGTTGATTTTCGATGAAGTGATAACCGGTTTCCGGCTGGCACTCGGCGGCGCTCAGGAAAGATTTGGCATAATGCCGGACCTTACCTGTCTCGGTAAGATTATCGGGGGTGGACTGCCGGTAGGGGCCTATGGCGGCAGGGCTGAACTCATGGATCAGGTGGCACCGGATGGACCCGTTTATCAGGCAGGGACATTGTCAGGCAATCCGCTGGCCATGGCAGCCGGGCTTGCCATGTTGAAAGTCGTGCGGCAGCCGGATTTTTATACCGATCTTGAGGAAAAGAGTGACTGGTTTGCCGGTGAACTCTCCAGTATTATCGGGAGCAGTACCGTCCCGACCGTACTGAATAGGATCGGATCGATGATGACCTGTTTTTTTACTAAAGAACCGGTCCGTGATTTCTGGACGGCCGCTGCCGCTGATACGGAACGCTATGGGCAACATTTCAGGCAGATGCTCGCCGGCGGCGTCTGGCTTGCGCCTTCACAGTTTGAAGCAATGTTTATATCATATGCACATGACCGTACTTCCATGGAAAAAGCGCTGGCAATGACTGAGTCGTCATTCAAAAAGTTATCCCACTGACAAAAAAATCGTTGCGTTTGCCGTCGTTGCATGCTACCAATCACCAGATTCAATAATGAGTAAACAGGAGATAAAGCCAATGTCTGAGGGACGGCGGGAATTGTTCAGTCAGTTGGCGACCTACAGTCATGTAGGAATGACGGTGGTTATCTCTGTTTTTATCGGTCTTGGAATCGGCTGGTATCTTGATTACAAAGTCTTTCATGGAAAGACGGCACCGTATCTTACTTTTGTTTTTCTGGGTGTGGGCATCCTCGCCGGTTTTAAGACTCTGTATGATCTTTACCGGAAGATGATGCAGGAATAGCGGATACAATGAACATGGCACAGGAAAAGTCGGAAGTCAAAATTTTACGCTCTATTCAACGGCTTAGTCTGCTGTTAACCGTAGTTATTGCCGGTGCCGGCTTTTTAAAATGGGGAGCATTATTTGCCCAGTCCGTTCTGGTGGGTTCCCTGCTGGTCAATGGTAGTTTCTGGATGCTTAAACGGGATGCGGAACAGATCCTCGGTCGGGTGGCGACAAGTAATCCGGATATGGTGCGGACCGTGCAGCGAATGGAACGTGTTCGTTTTGTGTTTAAATTTTATGCCAAGCTTATCATACTCGGCCTGTTGCTGTATGCCGTATCAACAAGGATGCAGCTCAATATGATAGGAGTGGCATCAGGTCTGTCGACCGTGATGCTTAGTGTTATAGGTGTGGTTGCCTGCGGCGGCAGAAAACTATATTCCATACAGAGTGCTTAAGGAGTAAAAGGCTATGGAAGAACCAATTTTATTTATTTCCCTGATTCTTAGTAAAATGGGACTGCCAGTTCCCGAGACAGTTGTCGGTCATACTCTTCTTGAAAAGCTGTGTACTCCCTATATGACCTATACCTGGCTGGTCATGGCCTTTTTGATTATTGTGCCGAAGCTGACCATGAGAAAACTGGAGATTGTTCCAGGAAGTGGACAGAACTTTTGGGAAGTCGTCATCGCCGGTCTTATGGACACCTTTGAGGAGAGTCTTGGTGAAAAAGGAGCCAGGATGCTGTATCCCATGATGGCAACCTTTTCTCTGTATATTGTGGTTGCCAATATGATTGGACTTATTCCCGGTTTTATGTCACCGACTTCAAACTGGAATATTACCCTGGCTATGACGCTCATCGTCTGGGTTACCCATCACATTCTCGGTTTTCGTACTCATGGTGTCAAGTATTATAAACATTTTATGGGTCCGGTGCCTGCTATTGCACCTTTTATGTTTCTTCTTGAGCTGATCTCCAACTTTGCCCGAATCCTGTCACTTTCCATGCGTCTTTTCGGAAATATCGTGGCCAAGGAGATTTTGCTTGCTGTTCTTTTTATGCTTGCCGGTGCGTATTTTGCGCCTCTGCCTATACTCTGTCTCGGAGTTTTGGTTTCCCTGGTGCAGGCAGCGGTTTTTGTCCTGCTGTCCGTAAGTTATTGCGCACAAGCCATGGAACCCGCTCATTGATTAATACAGTTGTAAAAATAAATTTCCGTTCATCGGAGAAGAAGGCCAACTTTATATAACTTTTTAGGAGGAACGTTCAAATGGATAAGATTCATCTCGCATTAGTTTGCATCGGTGCTGCACACGCAATTGGATTTGCAGGCCTCGGCGCTGGTATTGGTATGGGTTCCGGTGTCCTCGGTGCCTGCCAGGGTGTTGCTCGCAACCCCGAAGCAAAAGGTGCGATCACCACCACCATGATTCTTGGTATGGCTCTTGTTGAGTCCATCGCTATTTATGGTCTGGTAATTGCTTTTATCCTGCTGTACGCCAACCCATTTAAAGCTGCATTGGGTCTGTAAGAGCAGGATAGGTTAGTAGTATGCAAAAGGAGCTGCGGCATTTGCCGCAGCTCCTTTTTTTTTGAGATAGAACGTTTGCCGGCGTCGTAAAAACTTCGATCGACAGCAAAGTGTGTTCTGTAGCAATTCTCAACATATTGCATGTCTAATTAAGACCCGCTACGGAACACTACTCCCTGGAGTCTACGCTTACCTGTGTATCTGTGTTTTTACTTAGCCATCTAATAACATGATTTTTACTTTTAACGAGGCCATCACGCTTAATGAGTGGAAAAAAAACCCTGCACCTTGTCAGCCTGGGATGTGCAAAAAATCTGGTTGATTCCGAGGTAATGCTGGCCATTCTTGAGAATAATGGTTATTTTCCGGTGGATGATCCGGCAAAGGCCGAGTTGCTGCTCGTCAATACCTGTGGCTTTATTCAGCCGGCTGTTGAAGAGGCAGTTGACGAAATTCTCCGGCTCGCCGAGTATAAACAACACGGAAACAACAAAATGCTGGTTGTCGCTGGTTGCCTGGTACAGCGTTATGGCCTGCAGTTACTCAAGGAATTACCCGAGGTTGATCTTTTTGTCGGTATCAATGAAATACCGGAAATTGGTGAATTGATCAGGCAGCATCATTCCCTGCAAGAACCAGGCGTCCTGATGCGGCAACCAGTCCGTTTTCTGATGGGAGCCGCAACTCCTCGACATATATCTACCCCCTCTTATCAGGCATTCCTCAAGCTTACCGACGGTTGTAATAATAGATGTTCCTACTGTCTCATACCCTCTATCCGGGGCCGGCTTCGCAGCCGAAGCGTACATGATCTTATCCTGGAGGCCCAGCAACTTGAAAATGGTGGTGTTCGTGAATTGAATTTGATAGCCCAGGACCTGACCGCCTATGGCGATGATCTGCCCGGGAGCCATGATCTCGTATTTCTCCTGCGTCGTTTGCTTAGTGAAACGAACATTCCATGGATACGCCTGTTGTACCTGTACCCATCGACGACATCTGAAGAACTACTCGCCCTGATGGCTGAAAATACGCGCATCGTCCCCTATCTCGATTTACCCTTTCAGCATGTAAGTAGTCGTATTTTAAAGAGGATGAATAGGAACTATACCCTTGATGACCTTGAGGAGTTGCTTGAAAAAATTCGCCGCCATCTCCCTTATTGTGCCATCCGGTCGACCATGCTGGTGGGATTTCCCGGTGAGAGGGAAGCGGATGTGGACCTGTTGCTTGCCTGTTTACGGCGCTGGCGTCTGGATCATGTCGGCGTTTTCCAGTATCATGATGAAATGGACTGTGCCGCCCATCGCCTTGATGAAAAAGTGGATACCGAGACCAAAGAGAAACGCTACTCCCGGGTGATGCAGGCACAGGCGGAAGTAAGTGCTCATAATGCGCAACAGTATGTGGGCAGGGTGGAGTCGGTTTTAGTTGAAGGAGTCAGCCCGGAAACAGAACTTTTACTCATCGGCCGAACCAGGTTCCAGGCTCCGGAAATAGACGGTTGTGTGTATATTGCTGATGGTCAGGCAAACCCTGGTGATTTTGTTTCGGTTGCCGTCACCGAAGCACATACCTATGATCTGGTTGGAAACATTGTCAGCTGAGCGAATCGTTTTTATTTTTTTCGATTTGCGTTGACCCTCTCCCGCAGGTCTTTACCGACTTTAAAGAAAGGCAGTTTTTTGGGAGCAACTTTTATTTTTTCCCCTGTTTTTGGGTTGCGACCGGTATAGGAACCATACTTCTTTACCACAAAGGAACCAAATCCTCTGATTTCAATCGAATCGCCGTTGGCCAAGGCATCGGTCATGGTGTCGATAATAGTGTTGGTGATTGATGCTGCCTCGCGAACGGGCAATTGCATTTTTTCGGCCAAAGCTTCAATTAATTCTGATTTGTTCATGCTGTTTTCCCTCACGCAGCAAGTTTAAAAACCGGTCTGTTTTGTCCCCTACAGCAAGGATCCTTTCATCATTTGTTGATTCACTATGAAGATTTAATCAGGTATGTTTTTGATTGTAAAGGGAATTTTTCCGGAAAAGATATTTTTTATGTCTTTTTTGGTCAGATAACGGTGTTGGGCAGGTCGTAAGTTGCCCAGCTTAAGTGCTCCATACGCTGTTCTTTTCAGTCTTTTCACCGGATGTCCGATTGCCGAAAACATTTTTCTTACCTGTCGCTTTTTCCCCTCATGCAGAATAATCTGCAAGCGAATTTTTTGTTTTTCAGGAGAAATAAAACGAATTTTTGCCGGCATGGTTTGAACGCCGTCAATAATAATTCCCTGTTCGAGCTGTTGTAAGCGTCCCGATGTGGGAGGTTTTTCCACCGTAACTTCATAGGTTTTGGCAACACCGTAACGCGGATGCAGGATATAGTTAGTCAGGCGGCCGTCATTTGTCAGCAGTAATGCCCCCTCGGAGTTGAGGTCAAGGCGACCCACGGGAAAGATTCGTTTGTCAATATCGGGAACCAGGTCAGTGACAATGGGTCTCCCCTGGGGGTCGGACAGGGTAGTCACATAGCCGGTCGGCTTGTTGAGGAGAAGGTATATTTTTTTTTCATCGCAGACCGGCCTGCCGTCAAAGGTTATCCGCACAGTTGCCGGATCAATTTTGTATCCCATTTGGGTGACAGGCGTACCGTTGATTGCAATTCTTCCTGATTTAATCAATTCTTCGCATTTTCTGCGGGATGCGATTCCGGCCCGGGCAAGGATCTTTTGTAATCGTTCTTCCATCGCAGTCGGAGTGTCAGTGGTGACGTGAAAAAATTAACGCCAGCGCTTCGGAACCATGGAATTAAATTTACCGTCAACAAGAGCCTTTGTTGCAGGGTCAACTTCCAGTACGTCCGTATACCAGGGTTTCAACCGACAGTCAAAGATCACCGGTGGAGTGAGGCCTACGTGGAAACGTATTGTTGTTTCGGAGGCGGCATGGATGTCGGCGGCAGGTTCAAAACGGGTAAAAAACGTCCAGAGAAATTCCTGCAGATTGGAGGTGGCCTCAGCGCTGGAATCAACCAGCAGGACAACCTGCCATTTTTTAATACCCGGGAAATGGGCCAGTTCAGCGGCTTGCTTCGGGGCCTCGGCGTATGGTTTTCCCTGAACGACCAGTGTTCCCGGCAGATAACAGACTGCTTTGCTGCAGCCGTCGAGCAGGGAACCGGAAAATTCTGCCGGCAATTCCCGTCGTTTTGCACCCAGTCCCAGCATCATCGCCTTTGATCCCTTGTTGACGGAGGGACCGGTATAATCCAGGGTATCCTGGGAGACATTGGCAAAGACAAAGAGATCCTGGTTCCAGTTGATGCGCTCTAAGATATATTGCCAGAGTTTCGGAAAATCAGCAACATCTATACTGCCATCGGTCAGCAGCAGAAATTTTGTCAAAGAGAGCTGGCCTTCTCCTAAAATACGCAGGCCGGAAGCAAATGCTTCCCGGGGATAGCGATTGGCAACCCGAGCGGCGGCCAGGCAGTGGAAGCCGGTTTCTCCAAAAGTTTTTAACTGCTTAACGCCACTCATCACCAGGGGAAACAGGGGCGAGAGAAGTTCCTGCAGAAAATCACCGATAAAATAATCTTCCTGCTTCGGTCGACCAACCACTGTTGCCGGATAGATGGCATCCTTACGGTGATAGAGATGACTGGTCTGAAAAATCGGATAATCGTGCTGCAGAGAGTTGTAGCCGTAATGATCACCAAACGGTCCCTCGGGATGGCGGATCCTGGGCGGCACTATTCCTTTAACGGCAAATTCCGCTTCAGCAACCAACCGGTGTCCGCCCAGGGGATCATCGGTCATGTGCAGTTTCTTCCCCTGCAGCAGTGATGCCAGCATCAGTTCGGGGATATTTTCCGGCAGCGGCGCAATAGCGGCAAGCATCAGAGCAGGAGGGCCGCCGATGTACAGGGTCATGGGCAGTGCCTGATTGTGTTGTTCAGCAACATAGTAGTGAAAACCTCCTCCCTTGTGGATCTGCCAGTGAATGCCGGTGGTGGTGTCGTCAAATCTCTGGATACGATACATGCCGAGATTGTGGCCGAGACCGTCCGGATGTTCGGTATAGACAAGGGGGAGGGTAACAAAGGCGCCGCCGTCCGAATGCCAGGAGGTCAGCAGCGGCAGATCGCCAAGCCGGGCCGGTTGCTGCAGACATTCCATGACCGGGGCTTGACGAACAGTTTTCATACCTATTTTCAAGCCCTGAGTAACCAGAGGCCATGCCTGCCGGATGGTGGAGAGTTTCGGCGGCATGAGCCGATCCACCAGCTTGACCAGCCTGCGGACAAAATCAAGGGGTCGGTTGCCGAATGCAAGTTCCAGTCGTCTGTTGGTACCGAACAGATTGGTGACCACGGGAAAGGATGATCCCTTGACCCTGGTGAATAGAAGCGCCGGCCCCTGCCTGGCAATCACCCGGCGATGAATCTCCGCAATTTCAAGGTAGGGGTCCACTTGGCTGTCAATGACCAGCAGTTGGTCATTATTTTTCAGAATATCTAAGAAATCTCGGAGATTAAGAATTGGTGACGGCATGGTATTGTCTGTTCTCATTGAGGCCGGGACCGTTTAATGGTGATGTCCCGTATCCCCAAGAAACAGTTCGTGATACTGTTTTTCCTCAAGATGATTGCGCATGAGAGTGGTGAGGTGGTCGACCACCTGTTCTATCTCGCCATCGTCAAGAAGGGGAATGAGGGTATCCAGCAGCTCCTGTTTGCTGAACAGCCGGAGAAAGAGTTCGAGCGAGCGTTCGTCGGTTTTTCGGTCCAGGCCGAAGACAATTTCATCTGCGGGCAGTGGGTTGCCGGGCATGATTATTGATCCGCCATGATTTTCCACCATACCTTACGGTTACGCGGTCCGTCATATTCACAGAAAAAAACGCGTTGCCAGGTTCCCAGCATCAGATGGCCTTCCTCAATAATGATAGTGACCGAACTGCCGGTAAGGGTGGCCATCATGTGTGACGGCGAGTTGCCTTCCCTGTGCCGGCAGGGATAATCACGGGGAATGATGCGGTGCAGGATGCCGACCAGGTCACTCTGTACGGCCGGATCGGCACCTTCATTTATGGTAAGTCCGGCAGTCGTATGCGGATTGTACGCGACCAGTATGCCGGAGTCTATCTTGTTTTCGTCAACGGTTCGCTGGAGTTTGTCGGTAATATCGACAAACTCCATGTTGACCGCGGTGGAAAGAGAAAAGCGACCGGAAACCATCCCGTTACGGCCTCAACTGCCAGTGACCATATTCGTCACGACAGGCAGTGCTGTAGGTATCTTTGTGACGGCCGTCAATAACGGCATCAATTTTTGCCCGACGGCAGACCTGGTGTGTGGTCGGGTTGGTATAGGCAGGTTCCGGGGTAACGCTGTACTGATTACCGGTGTCGGGGTTGACCCAGGAAGAGGGGCGGTTGGAGACGCCGCGCTCATAGACGTGATTGAGTTCCTGCCGATCATATTTGTCCATTTCGTTGCCGACAATATAACCGAGCATGGTGCCTATTGCCGTTCCTATGAGGGTCGACTGGGTATCATGACCGATGGCCTGGCCGATAATGGCACCGGCGGCAGCGCCGCCGACGGCCCCGACCTGGCCTTTTCTTCCCTGTTGCACTCCCATGCCGGTACAGGATGTCAGGGCGAACAGGGCAACGAAAATTACTATGCTTAAATATTTCATGGTAAACCTCCTACTGTTTTCTTTTGATGCTTTCAGAAAGATTACCTTCCGGTTGAACACCAAGTGTTTTGAGGGATTCAACCCGGTCGATCAGGTTACCTTTGCCGGAAAGCAGTCGTTTTCTGGCAGTGTGCCAGCTCTGGTGGCTTTGGTCGAGGCGGAAACCAATTTCTTCGAAGGCCTCGACAAAACCGACAAGCTTATCATAAATATCTCCGGCCTGTTTGGCAATAGCTAAACCGTTACGTCCCTGCTCGTCTATGCGCCAGAGGTGGTGGATGGTGCGCAGGATGGCCAGCAGGGTCGAAGGCCCGGCCAGGACCACTTTTTTGCGCATGGCCTCGGAGAGCAATTCGGGAGAGGCGGCGACGGCTGCCTGAAAGGCCGCTTCAGCCGGCATGAACAGCAGGACAAAGTCAACGGTATTTACCCCGGCAAGTCGATAATATGCCTTGTCGCCTAATCCCCTGATATGACTGCGCAGGGAGGCAATATGTCTGTTTATCAGTCGTTGCCGTTTTTTTTCATCCTCTTCGTGGGCAGCGCGTGACCAGGCCTTCAGTGATACCTTGGCGTCAATGATGATATCCCGGTTTTTCGGCAGATGGATGATGACGTCAGGTCGTCGCAGTTGACCCTGTTCGTTGCGCATGGACGGCTGGGTTTCAAATTCACTTCCCTTACGCAGGCCCGAGTCTTCCAGCAGCTTTTCCAGGATCATTTCCCCCCACTGGCCCTGGAGTTTGTTCTTCCCCTGCAGGGCCTGGGTAAGTTGCAGGGCATCGGTACTCAACTGTTGATTAAGCTCTCGTAACAGTTCTATTTCTCTGATCAGGGCGGCATGGTCACGGGATTCCCTGTCGTAGACATCTTCAACCTTGTGCTGAAAATTTTTGAGTTGTATGTGCATAGGTTCCAGTAACGACTGCAGGCCGGATTCATGCCTGGAAACCATCTCTTTACCCTGCTGCTGCAGAACCTGGACAGCCAGCAGCTCAAAATCCCGGTGCATCTGATCCCGGACCGCGGCAAAGAGTTTTTCCCGTTCCTGCAGTAGCCGTTTACTGTTGTTCAGCTCTGCCTGCAACTCACCCATCACTTCCGTGGTCGTGTGCTGCTGCAGACGCAGGCTGTCTCGTTCCTCCTGCAGGTGCTTGACGGCGTTTTCCAGATTCCTGATATTTTTTCCCGCCTGTTCCAGGCGAATGGTCAGCCCGAGATTACGTCTGGTCAGTCGGGTATAAAACGTCAAGCCGCACAGCAGGATGAGAATGGTCGCTGCCGTGGCACCGGTAATCAGGGAAGGTCCGTGCAGGCCGTTTAAAAAAAAGGTCAGCGACTGCACAAATCAGCGCCTGCGGCACAGGCGGCGGAGTTCTTCCAGTTCTTCAAGGAGTTGCAGCGCCAGGGCACAGCCGGGAAGATTGACCCGCAGGTCCCGTTGCAGCCGAATCGTGGTTTGGACCCTTCTGATTTCCAGGGCGGAAAAGCGCCATTCCCGCGGGTGGGTTCCCTGTGGGCAGAGCATGCCTTCATCAATCATTTCCAGGATACTGTCCGCCGGCACACCGCATAACCGGCAAAGATCTCCAAGGTTGCAACAGGTGTCCTCATCAAGGACAATGCCGGTGAGTGTTTTTTCATCAGTCATTTTTTACACGCCAAGATTTTTTCGCGGATCAATCGGCATGATTTCCGCCATTTTTCGATAGAGTTTTTTCTGTTCATCGGTTTTGGCCTCGGGCACGACGATACGCAGGGTAACGATCTGATCCCCCTTTTTGGTAGAAGTTGATAAACCGCGGCCTTTGAGGCGAAGTTTTTTACCACCCTGGGAGCCCGCCGGGATTTTTAACTGTACCTTGCCGCCCAATGTCGGCACGGTGACAGTGGCGCCCAGGGCCGCCTCCCAGGGAGTAATCGGCAGTTCCATGTGGATGTCGCGTTTTTCCGCATGAAAAATCGGATCTTCGGCAAAGGCGATTTCCAGGTAAAGATCGCCTGCCGGTGCGCCGCCCATACCCGGCATGCCCTGTCCTTCAAGCCGTATCCGTTGTCCCTCGATAACGCCTTTGGGAATGGTGACCTGCAGATTATGGGGTTGGGTCGTAACGCGGCCGTTCTCATCCACCGTTGCCCGGGACAGGGTAATATTTTGTCGGGATCCGTGGAAGGCGTCGGCCAGGCGAATGACTATTTTTGCGTGTTGATCTTCGCCCTTCATGCGGAAGGTTCTACGCCCGGTGGAGCCGCCGGAATAATTGCTGCGTCCAAAAAGTGATTCAAAAAAATCACTGTAATCATGGTCACTGCCACCGGTATAGCCGGCACCTTTAAATTCAAAACCTGCATCCCAGTTGGGCGGTGGTTTAAAATCCTGGCCGTTTTGCCAGTCTTTGCCGAATTTATCGTA
>Ga0256833_1002919_pt1 | contig 11853 bp, 7 predicted proteins | sample 356284metaG_FD_190535 | JGI IMG/M metagenome (GOLD analysis project Ga0256833, IMG submission 190535) | Hydrothermal vent microbial communities from Mid Atlantic Ridge, Atlantic Ocean - 356-284 | ecosystem: Environmental > Aquatic > Marine > Hydrothermal vents | place: Atlantic Ocean: Mid...
TTGGGCACGATCTAATAAACGAATAATTGAAGATAAAATAGTGCTATCTCCAAGTTTGTCTACCCGCATAATCAAAGGGCTTTCTATATTTACTGTACCACCAATTAATTGATCTCCTGAATTTTTGCCACAGGGCATATTCTCGCCAGTGAGTAATGATTCATTAACACTGCTAATTCCTTCTAGTACCGTGCCATCAGCAGGAATTGTTTCCCCTGGCTTAATTAAAACTCGGTCAGACAAGGCTAGTTCTGTTGCTGGTATGACAGTTTGTAACTCTTCGCCATTAGCAGTAGCATCAAGGCGGATAGCGGTATCAGGGAGTAGCCGCACTAAGGCATCTGCCACTTGACCTGCTTTATGGCGTGCGCCCATTTCAAGAAATCGTCCTAGCAGAAGAAAGAAGGTAAACATAACAACAGAGTCAAAATAGACTTCTCCCGTATTCGTAAAAGTCGCCCAAACACTTGCTAAATAGGCACTACCGACAGCAATAGATACGGGGACATCCATGCCAAATACACCACGTTTTAAATCACGCCATGCTGACGTGAAAAACACTTTGGAAGAGTAAAAGACAACGGGTGTCGTAACAATAAGGCTAATCCAGCGTAAGAAGTTACGCATAGATTCTGACATATCAGAGCTTTCACCAATGTAGATAGCAATAGCTGGCATCATGACTTGCATCATGCCGACTCCTGCTAATGCGATACGTCTGAGGGCCGCTGATTTTTCCTTTTTTTGCAGGGTTTCGAGTCTACCAGGATCAAAGGGATGTGCATTGTAGCCAATATCAGTGATAGCCTGTAAGACTTCACTGAGTTTAATTTCTTCGTTATTCCATTTTAAACTCGCACGATGAGTTGAATAATTAACACGAAAATCAATCACACCTTTTAGTTTTTTTACATGGTTTTCATTGAGCCAAACACAGGCGGCACAAACAATGCCTTCCAAGATCAAAGATGCTTCACGAATGGATGAGCCGTCAGTTGACTGCACAAAGCTGTGTTGCAACGCATCATTATCATATATCTGTAATTCAGCAGGAATAAGATCAACTGGCTTTTGTGAATTTTGTGTGCGGTGGCTATAAAAATCGGTGAGATTATTATCAACAATAGCCTGAGCCACAGTTTGACAGCCCATACAACACATTGGCTCTTCTTTATCTTTGATTATAACTTGGTATGAGGAACCTTTCGGAACAGGCAAGCCACAGTGAAAGCAATCTTTAGCCATAAACACTGATTCGCTTGCATATTATGCTTTGAGCATTCAAGAATATAAAAATATGTAAAAAAAGGGGGGGATGGGTATATAGCATTATTCTAATCATATTCAACAAGCTTAATACAAGATCAGTCAATATCTGGTTCACCATCCGTACATTCAGGGCGAACTAGCTTACCATCAATCATAGTGGCTACTTCTGTCTGTCCTTTTATTTCATATTCTTCATTATTTTTTACCACCAATACTTTCATATCCCAACAGCCAGCTAATGGCAGAGTGACTGGTGCAGAATAAACACCCGTTTGAGTCTCTTTAAATTCAAGCGATTGATCACGTTTCATATTAGATGCACGTCTAAAATCAATGGTAACTTTAGCTTTTGTAATAAGCTTTCCTTTTTCATCTTTTGGTTTTAAACGGAATATGCCTTCTTGATTAACCTGTGGTGTTTTGTCCCAACCACCAGTAATCTTCCAACCTCGTTTACGTTGTTCATTTAGCTTAACAACATATTCATCAAATTGTTTTTCTTCATCTTGCAGGTTATTTGAAACTGCACCTGTAAATTGCGAACTAACATTTTTACTGACATCTTCTCCTCTAGGCTCAGGCAAGATTAGCTGGGCTAAACCACCACCTAAACCCGTTGTAGCAAATGAAATAATCACACTATCAACAACAGCAATGAGAATAAAGAATACAACAATAAAAGCTGGTATCCAATGTAAGCCTTTTTTTACACTAGCTTCACCTTCTAGCTGACGACGCTCAGCATGAACGCCTGTAATAATTCCTAAGCCATAAGGAATCATCATAAAAAAAGCAAAGTGTATGGCAAAGACATCAATCCCTGCCCAATGTGTTATAGATAATGGAACATAAACTAACAACATACATGCAGCCGTTGCCAGTGCTGCCATTTTGCCACTCCAATGGAGTACTTTATAAAAGATAAAAAACAGGAAAAAAGCCAGTAAAGAACCTGATCCTAATGTAGTTACTAATGGATAATTATTCATATAAAGATTGACCAATAAAGTGAAACTTTGCAGTGTTAGGAATACAGATTTAATATGTAAAACTTGCACCTGAATCTATGAATCCGATGCAGATTCAGGTGTAAATATTTGTATTTCTATTCCTTGTTATGGGATTATAAATTGTGAGTTAATATAAATAGGGTCTTTAATTTCCCCTTCAATCGGCGTAAGAATAAATTGGAACTTTGTACGTTTTGCCAAGCTCTTATTAGGATCTCGTATAATTTTTACACGAATACGCTGTTTTTCATCAGGCTTAAGGGATACATTCTTAATTCCCCCCATATCAAGCACTGCTTCGGGAAGATTCTTTAATGACAAATTAAAACTTTGTTTAAACATAGATTTATTGTCAACTTTAACTTCGTAAGCATTCTTAATTCGCCCATCAGATAAGGTGGTATACAATGGGCTACGAATTTGTCTTGCAGTGGCTTCAATAATCTTATGACCGCTCATACTCCACAATAAAAAGAATATAGCACCTAGTGTTGCAACACCATATCCATAAGTTCTTAACTTAAAGAAGTGGGTTTTTCCATGTTTCAAACCATTTTCAGATTCGTAGCGTATTAAACCTCTATCCCATCCTCGTGCATCCATAATTTGATCACAGGCATCTACACAAAGCCCACACTGAATACATTCGTACTGCATACCATCACGTATATCTATACCTGTTGGGCAAACTTGCACACAAAGTCCACAATCAACACAATCACCAACACCTGCATCATGTCTAGCTTCTTGTGTTTTAAGTGCTTTAATGGGTTTAGCGCGCCCCTGCTTACCTTCACCCCTTTCAGGGTCATAGGTAGGTACTAAGGTATCTTTATCAATCATTACACTTTGAAAACGTGCATACGGGCAAACATGCTGACAAACCTTTTCTCGCATCAGACCTGCGGCAATATAGGTTGTAGTCATTAAGCCAAAAGCGGTGATATATGCAGCTGATGGGGCTTGACCAGTAAAGAATTTCACAATAAGATCAGGTGCATACCCCCAAAAAAGCACAAAGGTTAGACCTGTCCAGAAAGCAAAAAACAACCAAATCAGATGAGTACTACCTTTCTTGATTATTTTTTCTTTATTCCAAGGTTGCTTATCCAAACGAACTCGTTTGACTCGATCTCCTTGGATCATTTTCTCAACTTCACGAAACGCATCTGTCCAAAGTGTTTGGAAACAAAAATAGCCACAAAATGCACGACCAACTAAGGCAGTTGAAAAGAATAATAATACTGCTGCTAGAAATAATAATGCGGCAAGCCAAAAAATATCTTGAGCATAAACAACCAAGCCAAAAATGTAGAATTTTTTGGCAACCAAATCAAATAAGACAGCCTGATTTTCTCCAACAGGTCGTGACCAAGGAATCCACGGTAATATAAAAAAAACCGCATAAGCCAAATATAAAACAATAGATTTAAATGAGCGAAAACGCCCCTTAATCGAACGTGGATGAATCTGAATACTTTCTGCAACAACAGGGATTGGAAAATCTTTCATTGTAAATATCTTCCTAAAGAAAAGGGGCAATAGTAACGATTACATTAATGTAAAAAAATGTTATTTATCAATCGTTTTATTAAATAAAACACATTATTCTGAATCCGTGAACTAAGAGGCTGTCTGAGAACTAGGATTGAAACAAAAATGCCAGAAATATTTGAAGAATAAAAAACGGCCGGTAATACCGGCCGTTTTTTATTTCTTGAGAATCGGTATTATTGTGATAACAATTTTAGATAAGCCACAAGTACTTTAATCTCATCATTACTCAAGCGTGATTCCCATGAAGGCATTTCACGTTGTATTCCACCAGCAATTACCGTTTTAACAGCTTCAACTTTATCTTCTACTGTTTTAGCTTCTGGAACATGCGCTTGTGTCCAAATTTTATCAGTTAAATTAGCAGAACCTAACGCCTTCATACCCGTAGCCGCAGGAGTATGACAGCCTGAACAGCCTTTAGTATTAAAAATTTCCTTACCCTTAGAGGCAAGTTCCTGATTAACCTTTTCACCAGAAAGGCTTAATACATAGTTAGCCGCTTCCGTGATTTCTTCAGCCGATAAAATTGCTTTGTGTGCGGGCATATTACCTTTACGCCCTTTTCTAATGGTTGTTTCAATATCAGCGGCATCACCACCCCATAACCAAGCATCATCAACAAGGTTAGGAAAGCTTCCACGAACACCTTGACCACCAGATTGATGACAAGCCGCACAGTAATCACCAAAAATACCTTTACCATAAGCAAGTACAAAAGCACTTTTTCCAGGGTCTTTAACAACATCGGCTAATGGCATAGCAGCGACTGCTTTAACCATTTTTTTACGCTTTAACTCATTGGGATCATTTTGCATTTCTTGTGCTAATAAAGCACGAGTATTCCAATGCGTTGTAACAGTTTCACCCTTGTCATTCTTAAACTCAACCGAGCTAACACCTGTTAAATAGCCTTTTTCTGCAAGACCTGTTGGCCAACTAGGATAGAGAATCCAATAGACAATTGAAAATATGATTGTGCCATAAAAAGCCCATAACCACCATGCAGGCAAAGGGTTATTAAACTCTTGTAGGGTATCATCCCAAACGTGCCCCGTAGTTTCTACTCCGGTAATCGGATCTTTTGTAACTTGATGTTTATTATCTGACATATTATTTCTCACCTTTACTCTGTGAAGAACTGTGTGAAGATTCATCTGAAGAACCTTGCGAAGCTTTCTTCATCGGAACCATTCCATCCTCGTCATCGTCAAGAAATGGAATATTCCGGTAGGATTCGAATCTTTCACTACGTTTTTTGCTACCGTAGACATAAATAACAATAGCGGTAAAAGTACTAAATAAAATTAACATACTTACAATTTTGGCATTCGCCAAAACCATGAACCAATCTATTATACTGTCAAACATTGTCTACTCCTCTTTAGCTTAAAGCTTTGTTTGTAATTTTTAAAACTAGCGGAACTTAACAAACTCAGCTTCATCATGCGCACTGAAATCAACCATAGTACCAAGCACTTGTAAGTATGCAATTAATGCATCTAGTTCTGATAACTTATCTGGATTTCCATCGTAGTTACCTAGCTTAGCCTGTGCCATAAGGTTTTTTTCAGCTTTATGAATATCAAGCTTTTTAGCAACAGCTTCACCAAACTTTTCAACATTAGCCTTATACTCAATATCAGTTAGTGAGTATGGAACCCCTACTGCTTTTAGAGTTGCCATTTTTGCTTCAATATCTGAATAATCAAGCTTGTTTTCTGACAACCAAGGGTAGTTTGGCATAATAGACTCAGGGACAACCGAACGCGGAGCTGTCAAATGCTTCACATGCCAAGCACTTGAATATTTGCCACCCACACGAGCTAAATCTGGCCCTGTACGTTTTGAACCCCACTGGAATGGATGATCATATTGTGATTCTGCCGCCAATGAATAATGACCATAGCGCAAAGCTTCATCACGAAAAGGACGAATCATTTGAGAATGACACAAATAACAGCCTTCACGGGTATATACATCACGACCTAATTGTTCAAGTGGTGTATATGGACGCACTGCATCTTTACCATCACCAGTTTTAACATCTTCAACAACACCTTCAATGAAATGTAAAGGTACAATTTCTACTAAACCACCAATACTAATTGCTGCCAATGTCAGAACAATCAACAATGCAGCATTTGTTTCTATACTTTCGTGTTTAAATAACATTGTATTCTCCTTTATGCTTTAGCTGCTGAAGTTGCAACATCACTAACAGTTTCACGTTTCGCGATTGTCATCCAGATATTATATGTCATAGTCAACATTCCAGTAACAAAGAACATACCTGCTACAGCACGTGCAACAAGAGGACCATGCATAAAGACAACTGTTTCAATAAAGCTGTATGCTAGGTTTCCGTACTCATCAAATGCTCTTAACATTAAGCCTTGACCAATACCTGATACCCACAATGCTGTGATATAAAGCAAAATACCAATGGTGGCTAAGAAGAAGTGAACATAGATTAATCTAACACTGTAAATCGTTGTATTCCATATTCTTGGTATCATGTGATACAAAGAACCAAAGGTTACCATTGCAACCCAACCTAAAGCACCAGAATGCACGTGTCCAACTGTCCAGTCTGTATAATGAGAAAGTGCATTTACACTTTTCAGTGACATCATAGGACCTTCAAAGGTAGACATACCGTAGAAAGACAATGAAGTAATCAAGAACATCATAATAGGATCAGAACGTAATTTATCCCATGCACCTGATAAGGTCATAATACCGTTGATCATACCACCCCAAGATGGCATTAATAGCATGATTGAAAATGCCGCCGCTAGAGATGATGTCCAGTCAGGTATTGCTGTCCAATGTAAATGGTGAGTACCAACCCACATGTACATAAAACTCAATGCCCAAAAGTGAATAATCGACAAGCGATAAGAATAAACAGGACGACCCGCCTGCTTAGGTACAAAGTAATACATCATTCCGAGGAATGCCGCTGTTAAGAAGAAGCCAACCGCATTATGACCATACCACCATTGCGTCATGGCATCTTGCGCACCTGAGAACAAACTATAAGATTTAGCCCCAAAGAAGCTTACTGGTACAGCTAAGTTATTAAAAATATGCAATAATGCAACGGCAAGAATAAAGCTCATAAAGAACCAGTTTGCCACGTAAATATGAGGTTGATTACGCTTAAGTAAAGTCATCGTATAAATAAGGAAATAAGCCACCCAAACAAAAAGAATGATTAAATCAACATACCACTCAGGTTCTGCATATTCACGACCCTGTGTAATCCCCATGAGATAACCAATACCACCGAGAGTAACTGCTAAATTCCAGCCCCAGAAGGTAAAGTTAGCTAACCCTGTACCCCATAAACGTGTCTGACACGTTCGTTGTACAACATAATAAGAGGTAGCAAATAATGCATTACCACCAAAGCCAAAAATTACTCCACTTGTATGTAGGGGACGTAATCGTCCAAATGTAATCTGAGCTATATCAAAATTCAGAAATGGCCAAGCCAATTCCGATGCGATATAGGTACCGGCCGTCATTCCTGCGACCCCCCAGAAGATTGCCATGATTGCGAATTTCTTCACAATGTCATAGTTATACTGCTCTACTGAGCCAGCTGTCGTACTATGCGCCATCTTGAAACCTCAAAAGTTAATAAAAGAAAAATTATGATAAAAACTCATTAGTCATTAAATACTATTTATTACTATTTAACACTACGGATTCAGGATTAATAAAGAATGCGGAACTTATACGCAGAACATTTTGTTTCAGATTGAATACTCTCAGAAGCTGCAAGTTATTCTTCATAACATCTCGCAACGATCTAATAGCATTTAAGCTGGGACAAAAAGGTAAATTAAGCCCTGTAGTTTATACAATCCCGAGTTGGTTCCGAGTTTTAACCTTCTCCAAAGTAAATAGTACTTCTAACCTGTAATGATATTACGCGAGAATACACGAAATTTTAGGGCATTGAAAATACAATCCCCCTATATTTCATGCTTTCTTCCGCAAGAAAAAAATGAACCCAAACTTCATTGATTTAAGTCAACAAATAGCCAATATTTCGAATATCTTTATTGATTAAGATCAATCAACCCCACGTCCACTTAATGTAATCACGACTAAAAATATTACACCATTCCATATAATTATAAGGGTTTATTCCATTCAAAAAGAATACCCAAATAGATATACAATAGCGCATACTCCATTTTTAGCAGATCGCCATATAAAAGAGAGTTAAAATCAAATAAACTACCGCCCTATGAATAACAAGACTACACAACTACAACAACTACTAAAAACACGCATCCTAATCCTTGATGGTGCGATGGGAACAATGATTCAGCGCCACAAGCTCAGTGAGGCTGACTATCGTGGTGAACGCTTTGCTGATTATCACATGGATATTAAAGGCAATAATGACCTATTGTCGATTACAGCTCCCGAAGTCATTCGTGGCATTCATGAAGAATATCTTGAAGCAGGTGCTGATATTTTAGAAACCAATACCTTCAATGCCACTCGTGTCAGCATGTCTGATTATGAAATGGAAAATTTAGCCTATGAGCTGAATGTAGAAGGTGCAAAAGTTGCCAGAGAAGCGGCTGACAAATATAGCACAGCAGAAAAACCTCGCTTTGTTGCTGGTGTTCTCGGTCCCACCAGTAAAACCTGTAGCATGTCACCTGATGTCAATGATCCAGGTTTTCGTGCCATCACTTTTGATGCGCTTGTTGATGACTATAGTGCCTCAACGCGAGGCTTAATTGAAGGTGGCGCAGATATTATTCTGATTGAAACCATCTTTGACACACTTAATGCCAAGGCTGCAATCTTTGCTGTCAAAACAGTCTTTGATGAAGATGATATTGAATTGCCCATTATGATTTCTGGCACAATCACAGATGCCTCGGGCCGAACTTTATCAGGTCAAACAACAGAAGCCTTTTATAATTCACTGATTCATGCAGAGCCATTATCCATCGGTCTAAACTGCGCATTAGGCCCCGATGCATTACGCCAATATGTGCAAGAGCTATCACGAATCAGTACCACCCATGTATCTGCCCACCCCAACGCTGGCTTGCCTAATGAGTTTGGCGAATATGATCTTGAGCCCGATTCAATGGCAACTCACATCAAAGAATGGGCAGAAAGTAGCTTTTTAAATATAGTTGGTGGTTGTTGTGGCTCCAGCCCAGCACATATTAAAGCGATTGCCGATGCTGTTGCAAACTGCAAACCACGTCAGCTACCTGAAATACCTGTTGAATGTCGCTTATCAGGGCTTGAGCCTTTTAATATTGCCGATGACAGTCTTTTTGTAAATGTAGGCGAGCGCACCAATGTCACTGGCTCTGCCCGCTTTAAACGCCTTATTAAAGAAGAAGATTACGACACTGCACTTGAAGTCGCTTTAGAGCAAGTGAATGCTGGCGCACAAGTTATCGACATCAATATGGATGAAGGTATGCTGGAATCAAAGGAAGCAATGGTGCGCTTTCTTAATCTCTGTGCTGCTGAACCTGACATTGCACGAGTCCCTGTCATGGTTGATTCATCAAAATGGGATATTATCGAAGCTGGTTTAAAATGTATTCAAGGCAAAGGCATTGTTAATTCCATCTCACTAAAAGAAGGTGAAGAAAATTTTATTCGCCAAGCCAAACTAATAAAACGCTATGGTGCAGCAGCCGTGGTCATGGCGTTTGATGAAGATGGGCAAGCAGATACCTATGAGCGCAAAGTGGAAATCTGTACTCGTGCCTACAATGTACTCACTAAAGTCGTTAATTTCCCACCCCAAGATATTATCTTTGACCCCAATATTTTTGCCATTGGCACAGGTATTGAAGAACATAATAACTATGCAGTTGATTTTATTGAAGCCACTAAAACCATCAAAGAAACACTGCCTCATGCGATGATTTCAGGTGGTGTATCCAATGTTTCATTCTCATTTCGTGGTAATAACCCCGTTCGTGAGGCCATTCATTCAGTCTTTTTATACCATGCCGTAAAGGTCGGCATGGATATGGGTATTGTTAATGCAGGGCAATTAGTGGTTTATGATGATATTCCTAAAGAGCTGCATAAAGCCGTTGAAGATATGGTGCTCAACCGCACAGCTGATGCCACTGAAAACCTTATGGCAATTGCGGCTGATTATATGGGCGATGGAAAAGCTAAAGAAAACAAACAAGATCTAGAATGGCGCACATGGACGGTGGAAAAACGTCTGGAACATGCACTCGTAAAAGGCATAGATGCTTTTGTTGATATAGATACAAAAGAAGCACTCGAAAAACTAAAACGCCCTATTCATGTTATCGAAGGTCCACTCATGGACGGCATGAATGTGGTTGGTGATTTATTTGGCTCAGGTAAAATGTTTTTGCCACAAGTAGTTAAATCAGCCCGTGTCATGAAAAAATCAGTCGCTTGGTTAGAACCTTATCTACAAGCCGAAAAAGAAGGCTGTGAGGTTAGCACTAGCGGAAAAGTCTTAATGGCAACCGTTAAAGGTGATGTCCATGATATTGGCAAAAATATTGTTGGCATCGTATTACAATGTAATAGTTATGAAGTGGTTGATCTTGGTGTCATGGTTCCTGCTGAAAAAATACTACAAACAGCTAAAGATGAAGGCTGTGACATTATTGGTTTATCAGGCTTAATTACACCTTCGCTTGATGAAATGGTCAATGTTGCCAATGAGATGGAGCGCCAAGGCTTTAAAATCCCTCTTATAATTGGTGGAGCAACTACATCAAAAATCCATACTGCCGTAAAAATTGATCCTAAATATCATGGATCAATTGTTTATGTGCCTGATGCCTCTCGTGCCGTTGGTGTAGCGGGTAAACTTATCTCAGAAGATACTAAAGCTGACTATCATCAAGAAATTAAAGATGAATACGATGCCATGCGTATAAAACGCGCAAGCAATCAACGGGCGAAGAAATCTGCAACACTAGAACAAGCTCGAGCCAATAAGGTTAAAATTGATTGGAATGATTTTGAAGCTTATAAACCTCAAATATTTAATGGCAAAATCAAGCACGATCTTATCAAAGCAGATTATCACTTAGAAACTCAAGAAAATGGCAGTGTTATTTTGCAATTTGATGACTACCCACTGGACGATCTCTCAGATATTTTTGACTGGACACCGTTCTTTAGAAGCTGGGAATTAGCAGGTCGCTACCCCGCCATCCTTACAGATGAGGTAGTTGGCGAAGAAGCCAGTAAACTTTTTACTGATGCGCAAGCCATGCTTAAAACCATTATTGAAGAAAAATGGATTACCGCAAAAGCAGTCCTTGGATTCTTCCCCGCGAATAGTGATGGCGATGATTTACTGCTTTATTCTGACGAAGACAGACAGCAAGCACACACCAAGCTATTTCATCTTCGTCAGCAAATCGACAGAGGCAATCAGCAACCTAATTTCTGTTTAGCCGACTTTATTGCCCCAAAGGAATCTAAAAAGCAAGACTGGATGGGCGCATTTGCCGTTACCTCAGGTTTTGGCATGGAAGAGCGTGTAGAACAATACAAAAAAGACTTTGATGATTACAATGCTATTTTATTAGAAGCACTAACAGATCGTTTTGCCGAAGCCTTAGCAGAGAAAATGCACGAACTCACCCGTAAAGTCTTCTGGGGCTATGCCAACGATGAGAACTTCAGCAACGAAGAAGTTATCAAAGAAAAATACCAAGGTATCCGCCCTGCCCCTGGTTATCCTGCCTGCCCTGAACACACCGAAAAAGGCACACTTTGGGAATTGCTTCAACCACAAGAACGTATCGGCTTAAAAATTACAGAATCTTTTGCTATGTGGCCGGCTGCTGCTGTTTCTGGTTGGTATTTTTCTCACCCAGATTCACGTTATTTTGGCACAGGTAAAATACAACGAGATCAAGTAGAAGACTATGCCAAACGCAAAGGCTGGACAACCGAACAAGCCGAGAAATGGTTAGGACCTGTATTGGGATATGATGATTAAAGGAGC
>Ga0256833_1002920_pt1 | contig 11849 bp, 15 predicted proteins | sample 356284metaG_FD_190535 | JGI IMG/M metagenome (GOLD analysis project Ga0256833, IMG submission 190535) | Hydrothermal vent microbial communities from Mid Atlantic Ridge, Atlantic Ocean - 356-284 | ecosystem: Environmental > Aquatic > Marine > Hydrothermal vents | place: Atlantic Ocean: Mid...
CTGACACCCAAGGCTGCTAGGAGCCCGTCGAACGCGTTCGTCACGAACATCCTACGGGCGACAGGCTTCACGTCGTCCGCGTATCTTGAAACCATCCGGAGATCCTGTAGGAACTCCCGCACAACCCCCATTAACCCGCCGTAGCCGGCTCTGCCCAACCCCCACTCGGCACCCGCTAGTGTTCACCAGCAGGCTTGGGGGCATAAATTATGGTATCCCGGAGGGTAGTAGAGCGGTAGTACTTCGGTGTCACTGTACCGGGGCCCATTTCTCGCTTCAGTTGCAATTATAGTACCGGGGTGCCCTAGGGTTGGAGGCTATAGTCCGCGAGTCGCTGTCGATACAAGCCGAGAGATACTCTATCGTTATACTCGACTCTGAGAACGGCACTCTGCTGGACTACGCCAGAATGGGCGAGCTACCGCCTACCGAGGCTGCTGAGATCGTCTGGAAGCTCTACCAGTCGCTATCATCGGTGTATGGCCGTGAGACCCCTATAGAGGCTGATATAGTCACGCCAGACAGGTACGTTAAGATAGTGTCAGAGCCCGAGGCTGGCATAGTCCGCGGAGTGGTGACTACGTACGCTCCGAGCGATTATCTAGTCTAGCCTCCGGGTTGCCAGCAGAAACCGGGGCCCGGATAGGGCCCCGTCCACTTCTCCATCCTCACTCCATCCTAGCTAACGCTATCGCTTCTATCTCGACGTCTGCGTTGAGAGGCAAGTTTGACACTTCAACAACCACCCTAGCCGGTGGCGCCGAACGGAAGAACTCCGAGTAGACCTCGTTGAACTCCCCGAACCTGGAGATATCCTGTATATAGACGGTAACCTTCACTACATCGTCCATGCTACTCCCAGCAGCCTCTAGTATAGCCTTCAGGTTTAACAGGGCGCGCCTGGCAGCCTCGCGGAAGTCCCCCTTAACCAGCTCGCCGGTAGCAGGGTCTATTGGTATCTGTCCTGACACGAAGACGAAACCCCCAGCTACTATCGCCTGGCTGTAGGGTCCCACAGGCTTGGGGGCTTTGTCAGTGTAGACGGCTTCCCTCCTAGCCACCCCTGGCTGATCGCTCAATCTCACAGCCCCGACCGTGATGTGAATAAGGGAGACTAAAAAGTCGTAAGACGCGATGGGACCATTGCGGGGGAGCTGCTACCTCGCCTTTCGCGGCGGCAGCCTCCTCCTCGGGGCCCGCTGGGGCCGTATCAGCTTGCCGGAGCCGTTCTGCTCTATTATTATACGCACCTCCCCGTTTACCCTGACTACCCTCAGGACCTCGTCCACTATCTTGGCCCCGCAGGCGGGGCACTTGTAGTAGCGTGTGAGCCTCTTCTCGCCGCCTATAGCCTCGCTCTCCTGTATGTATGCCATCGGCGTCTTACATATGGGGCATATTCTCGGCCTACTCATTCTCCATGCACCCCTTACTGTCTCGGCATGGTATTACGCGCCCTTAGCCGGGCAGACCAGGTCTTGTGGGCCTAGCTAGCCTGGCAGCCCCGCGATTCCCCGTCCAGCGTTGGAGGTATAAACTTTAATGGTATCGGGCCGGGATGCCAGAACCTTATATACTCTTCGGACGCAACATATGTAGGGTGTGAGGTATAATGGCAAGGGTAGGCGATGTAAGCAGAAAGCCTAGAGCGATAGTATACCCTAACACGCCGCTCGTCAAGGCGAGGGCGCTCTTTAGGGCTACAGAGGAGAGGGTCATACCTATCGTTAAGAGTGATACGGACGATAAACTTGTCGGTTTCCTTACCAGGATAGAGGCTATAATACCGACAAGCGCTAAGAGCAGGCTCCGCGTCGTCGACGTTGCCAGGGACTTCCCTGTACTCAAGCCCACCGACGAGCTGAGTAAGGCGTATGAGACCATGCTTGAGCACAAGGTTTGGGGGGCACCGGTTGTCGACGACAACGGTAGGTTGGCCGGTATAGTCACCATGGCCGACATGATTAAATATTTCGTAGACAATGGCTACATACCCAAAGCGGAGACCGTGTCAGAGATTGTCACCACAGAGGATCTAGACGAGTACATCGTAACCCCAGACACTAGGATAAACAAGGTGTGGAGCAAGTTCGTATTTCGCGGGATCCCCGCAGTCATAGTTGTTAGGAGCAAGGAGGACCCGAGGCCTATAGGCATTATCACCCCCTATGACCTGGTGCGGAAGGGCCGCTGGAGGTTCCACCGCGAGATTGAGGCCGGCAAGATAGTTACGCCAGCAAAAGTTTCCAGGATCATGACTCGAGGCGTCGTTGTTGCCGGCCTCGATAGCCGGGTCGAAGACGTGGCTAAGGTTATGGCTGAGAATGACTTCACGGTCATCCCCGTCGTCGACGACCAAGGTAAACTAGTCGGCGTTGTAACACAGGCCGATGTAGTGAGGGCCTATATCGAGGGCAGGAAGCCCGGCCGCGTCACGGTTAAGCCTGTCCCAACACCCAAGCCCGTCGAGGCCGAGGAGAGGATCAGCTATGTTTCAGAGTCCCAAGTGCTACAACAGGTCGAGAGGGCCGCGGAGCCTGGAGCTTACGTTCTAACCGGAGTTAAGGCTGCCGACATTGCCAGGCTTGAAATGCCTGCCATTACGATCAACGATACAGTGGAGCACGCGAGGCGGGAAATGCTCCGCCGGAAGACTGATTACCTGATCGTCGTAGACGAGGCCGGGCGCATAGTTGGCGCCATATCGAAGTGGGACATGTTGAAGGCTATAGCGATCAGGGGCCCGATATGGAGGCGTAGAGTATATGATAAGTTCTTCATAGACTTTATAATAAACTCGAACGTGCCCAGGGTTAACTTGAATGACCCGATCGAGAAGGTAGCACTCGAGATGGTGAAGAACAAGAGTGATATAGCCATCGTAGTCGACGATAATGGCGAAGTTGCAGGTTTCATCACCAAGGATGATCTAGTAAAGGTCTACGCCCGCACGCAGGTTGGCCGCCTGCAGGTGGCTAACCTGATGATGCCACGCCGCATAGGCGTGGTTCACCCCCACCACAGCCTCGCCCACGTCATTAATAAGATGCAGATGTTCTACCTTGACGCCCTAACGGTTTACGATGGGGCTAGGGTGCACGGGGTAGTCTCTGCTAATAGGCTACCATTCGTAGCCTACGAGGACGCCCTACATGCTAGGAAGAGTAGGAGGCTCATTTGGGTGCGGAGGCTTGTGAGGGCGGGCAGACGGGTGGCCAGGTACGTTAAGATAGCCCCGCTACTCGCGATGCACCTCACGGTACCCGTCGAGGAGTTCGTAAAACCCGACGATGACGTGCTAAAAGCTATACAGATAATGGACAAGTACAACGTCGACGGTGTACCCGTAGTGGACGACGACGGTAGGGCTGTTGGCGTTATAAGCAAGCGCGACATACTAAGGGAGATGGCCAGACACGCTGAGGTTGCACTACAGCGGGCGGCGCCGGCACGGCCCCCCGAGGCCAAGTCCAGCCAGTAAAGCCGGGCGCCTCGCCCGGCACACACCCAGCCCCAGCTTTTTCCTACTAGGCCTCATAATATGTTCATGCCCCGCGGTCTCGGGCTAGCGCTAGCCCGATTCCCCGCTTGACTGGCTCAACCCCGAGCCAACATGACCCGCGGCATCAGGGGGCGACGCTAGGGAGGAGGTTTGGTGGGCCCGGGGGGATTTGAACCCCCGACCACCCGGTTTCCCACTGGCAGAGCAGACCGGCTCCACCCGGCTATGAGCCGGGCGCTCTACCGGGCTGAGCTACGGGCCCTGCGCCCTCGTGCCTACCCGTGCGGTGGGCGGGGATATATCCCTTTCACTCTGGCTCTATGCTTTCCAGCTCTTCAGGTATTCCACCTGCTCCGGCGTCAACTTCTCTATTTTTATACCCATGGTTTGTAGTTTCAGCCTGGCCACCTGCTCGTCCTGGCTCCTCGGGACGTCGTACACTCTGGGCTCGAGCCTCCCCCTATTCTCGAGTAGGTAGAGCACCGCTAGGGCCTGGTTGGCGAAGCTCATATCCATGACCTCGCTGGGGTGGCCCTCGGCGGCTACCAGGTTCGCTAGCCTGCCCTCGGCTATCAGGTATAGCCGCCTACCGTCTGGCAGCCTGTACTCGTCTAGGTAGCTTCGTATCCTCCTCTTCGCCACGCTCATACCTTCTAGCGCGTTGACATCTATCTCCACGTTGAAGTGGCCGGCGTTCGCCAGTATTGCTCCATCCTTCATTTTCTCCATGTGTTCACGCCGTATGACGGCTTTGTTGCCGGTTGCAGTGACGAACACGTCGCCAACACGCGCGGCCGTGTCCATGTCGGCCACCTCGAACCCGTCCATCACAGCTTCTAGCGCCCGTATCGGGTCCGCCTCGACCACTATGACCCTCGCGCCCATTCCGCGCATCCTCATGGCTATCCCTCTCCCCACCCAACCGTAGCCCGCCACGACGACAACCTTGCCAGCTAGTAGTATGTTAGTGGCCCTAAGTATGCCGTCTACGGTGCTCTGCCCTGTCCCGTAGCGGTTGTCGAAGAGGTACTTGGTCAACGCGTTGTTGACCGCGATTATGGGGTATAGGAGTCTTCCCTCGCGCTCGAGGGCCCTCTCCCGTATTACCCCTGTCGTGGTCTCCTCGGTGCCGCCTATGACCTTCCTCCCCACGTCACCCATCTCCTCGTGGATTAGTACATGCAGGTCACCACCGTCGTCGACGACTATGTGCGGCTCCGTGGACGCGACCTTGCGGAGCGCCCAGAAGTACTCCTCACTGCTCATACCCCTCCAAGCGTAGACGTGAATGCCATCCTCAACCAGCGCCGCGGCGACCTCGTCCTGCGTGGAGAGGGGGTTGCTCGCGGCAAGATAGACCTCGGCACCCCACGCCTTCAGCGTTCTAACTAGCGCCGCCGTCTCCTTAGTTACGTGGAGGCACGCAGCAACCCTGACCCCGTCCAGCGGCCTTCTACTACTATACATTTCCCGTAGCCTAACAACCACGGGCATGTGAGCCTCGGCCCACTCAACCTGAAGCCTCCCCTTCTCGGCGAGTGAAAGGTCTTTGACCTTGAACCCACCGTCCGCCACGCGCCACACCTAGCGGGGGAGTGTTCAACTGGATTTTAGAGGCTAGATGGGGCGCTGGCCTGGGAGTGGTGCGCTGGCGTGGGGAGGCGCAGGAGGAAGAAGGTTCGCAGGGTACGCCGCACGAGGAGGGTGACGTCGCTGCGGTACTTCGAATGCCCCGTATGCGGGCAGCCCACCCTAACCATAGACTTCAAGAAGGCAGACAAGCCCGGCTATAAGCTGGCCATTGTGAAGTGTGGCAGCTGTCACCTTCACCTCGAGATGGAGGTTCCAGAACTCCTCGACCGCGTTGACGTCTACAATAGAGTAGTTGACCTCGCCTATGAGGGTAAGCTGGACGAGTACATCTCCAGGCATGAGGGTGAGGAGGAGCCTCAGCCCGAGGCCCCGGAGCTCGACGAGCTCCTGGGAGAGGTTGTTGAGGCTGGTGAGGAGGGTGCAGGCGGTGAGGACTCCGCTGGCGAGGACTCTGCTATCGAGGGTAGAGGGGGGTAGCCGCCTCCACTTCACCCTGATAGACCCCGACAAGAAGAGTCCGAGTGAAGCGCTCAAGCTAGCCCAGGCGGCTGCAAGGGCCGGCTCCGACGCTATACTAGTCGGCGGGAGCCTCGGGGTACACGAGCCCACACTCTCGAGCGTGGTAAAGGCTACCAAGCGGTCCGGCCTGCCCGTGATACTCTTCCCCTCGAACCTGAACGGCCTAACGCCAGAGGCTGATGCGGTCATGTTCATGTACCTGCTTAACACGCTCGACATCTACTACCTTAGCGGTGTCCAGATGCAGGCCGCCCCACTCGTGGCTAAGATGGGACTCGAGCCCATACCAACGGCCTACATCATAGTCGGGGACGGGGCAGCCGCTGGCTACGTGGGCGTGGCAAGGCCTGTCCCGTACGAGAGGCCCGAGATCGTGGCCGCCTACGCTCTGGCTGGGGCCATGATGGGCGCTAAGATAGTCTACCTGGAGGCTGGAAGCGGCGCTAGGAGACCCGTGCCCCTAGACGCTGTCAGGATGTCTAAGCTACTACTCAACTCTGCACGTCTACCGGAGAGGCCCATACTCACCGTCGGGGGAGGCGTCCGAGAACCCGAGACGGCGGCACGCCTGGCAGAAGCCGGGGCCGACGCCCTGGTCACAGGCACCCTCGCGGAGGAGAACCCTGACCTGCTCCCCAGCATAATCTCCGCCTTCAAGTCTGCTCGGGGCACCCAGCAGCCCGGAGGTCCCGGCCATACTTCCTCTTGAAAGCGTCCCACACGTCAACGCCGACGAGGTTAGCTATGCTCAGCAGCCACGCAAGCACGTCCGCTATCTCCTCCTCCAACCCCTCCCTATCCCTCTTGCCTAGGAGTGCCTCAGCTAGCTCCCCCACCTCCTCAACAAACCAGGCGAACGTCGCGTAGAGCCCCCTCGCGCTATCCCGGTCGTAGTACGCCCTCCTTATAGCGGCCTGAACGCACCTCACACTCAACGCTCAACACCCGGCAGGACGCCTCCAGGGGTGGGCAACATTAATACGCCCAGCCGCCAGCTACCTCCCTCCGGGGATAGGAGGTGCCCTCCAGGAAGCGGGGCAAGCGCCAGGGCGGCCCCATGACAGCTGCTGGCCTCATCTCGTTCTACGACGAGTATGAGGAGAAGATAAGGCTCAGCCCCACCACGATCGTGGTGCTCACAGCCATCTACGTTGCTATAGTCCTCATAGCCCGCCTGATCGGCTAGAGGGCGCCACGCTACCTCTCCGGGTCGACGTAGATTAGCCTGCGTAGCGTCGGGCTGAACCCCGCCGTTACCACCTCGTAGATTATACTCTCGACCTCCCCCCTCCCAGCACTGATCCTACGCGCCAGGCCACCATGTAGCCTTGCAGCGTAGACGTGGTAGCAGCCCGGCCTCCCCCGGAGCAGCGAGTACTTGAACGCCTCGCAGGAGCAGTAGACGCCACCCACTACTATGTGGTCACCATGCTCGCCCATGAACACGTAAACCGGGGGGTCATCCGCTATCCGGACCAGCCTCCCAGACGCGGCCCCCCACTCGGCGCGCCTGCCGACATCGGGAGGTGGCGCCTCGGGTATGAGGCTCTCTATATCTGATACCTCAACCCCGCCCTCCAACCCTGAGCACCCTATACCCGCACCCTCTCATGCCGACAACAACAGCGTCGGCGAGGCCGGAGAAGATGCCGGTCTCCACCACCCCCACTATACTCTTCAGCTCCCGGTCCAGCGCGGCCGGGTCCTCTATGGGGCCCGTCTCAACGTCGACGATCACGCCTCCCCAGTCGCTCGAGGCTGGCCCGTCCTTCCCGCTCCCCTCCCGAGGCTCGGCGTGGAGCCCCATCTCCCTCAGCCTCCTGATAACGTGGGAGAGGGCCCACGGGTTAACCTCCACGGGGACCCTCCTCTTCTCGCCCAGCCTACTCACTATCTTGCTCTCATCAACCACGTACACCCTCAGCCTAGACATGGACGCCAGGATCTTCTCACCGACGAGCGCGGCGCCCCTCCCCTTTAGGAGGTCTAGGCTCCCCGGCACCACCTCGTCGGCCCCGTCGAAGTAGAAGTCTATACTGTCAACAACGTGCGGCATCACAGGCCTCAGGCCAGCCTCTCTCACCATGAGGGCGCTTGCCAGGCTAGACGCTACCACAACCTTCCCGTCGAGCATGCCCCTCCGCGCGAGCTCCACGAGGGCCTCCCTAGTGGTGGACCCAGTGCCCACCCCCACGATCCTAGCCTCCTCTATCTCCCCCTGGAACTCCCTGACTAGGCCTATTCCAGCCTCCCTCTTGGGGTTGCAGCCTGCCGCCACCCCTGACCTACCCTCGAAGCTTGGGGGTGGGCGGGGGATTAGTGGGTGAGGCGCCTGGCGGAAAGAGCCGGGGAGGCCGGGGATAGCCGTCCTCCCCAATTATGCTATCGCCTTCCTCGCGACCTCGGCTGGCTTTGAGGCCTTCTCTAGCAGGTCTATCCACCGCCAGAGGTTCTCGATGTACTGCTCGATCTTCCTTATCTCCTCCGGCTTGTTTATTATGTGCTTGAACCTACCCTGGAGCTTCAGGTACTCTATGACTGGCACCCTCTTGGATGGATCCTTGTACTTCCTGCTGTGCGGGCTCAGGCGGAAGACGCCGCGGTCGTACTCGAAGAGCGGCCACATGCCCGTCTGGACAGCCAGCTGGGCCACCTTGGGCGTCAGGCCGGGGTCGAACCTCCACCCTACAGGGTCCGGCGCGTGGAGGTGGATGTACTTGAACCCCCTTATCTTGGCGGCCTTCCTGAGCTTCTCTATGAAGTCGTGGGGGTAGCCCACGCTGGCGGTGGCCACGTATGGAACGTCGTGTGCTATCATGATAAATGGTATGTTCTTCTTGTGCTCCTTCTTGCCCGTGGGCGTGGTGGTTGTCCAGGCGCCGTAGGGCGTTAGGCCGCTCCTCTGGATGCCGGTGTTCATGTAGGCCTCGTTGTCGGCCACTATGTATATTATGTCGTCGTTCCTCTCCGCCGCGCCGCTCATGCTCTGGAACCCTATGTCGGCGGTCCCACCATCTCCAGCCCAGACGACCACTTGAACGTCATCCCTACCCATGGCCTCGAAGGCGGCCTTCATACCGGAGGCTGCCGCCGCGGCTGAGGCGAAGACTATGTTCAGCACCGGGAAGTTTATGCCGGACCTAGGCCAGATCCCCTGTATTACGCTGCTACAGCCCGCCGGTATTACTAGCACGACGTTATCCCCTAGGGCCATCTTCACGTAGCGCAGCCCCATGGTCTCGGGGCAGCCGGGACACGCGGCGTTACCCGGCATCCCATACCTCCTATTAGGGAGATCCTGAAGCCTGATCACCATTACGCCCTCACCTCCACAACCTTACTCCTATACTTAGCTGGCAGCAGCCAGTAGAGTGGCTCGTAGACGCGGCCATACTCCTCCACGCGGGACGCGAAGTCCCTGACAACGCCAGCAATCTCCTCGGCCGTCACATCGGTTCCCCCCAGACCTGCCACGACCCCCCTCAGGTTTGCGGTCCCGTAGAGGCTGGATGCCACCTCCATGAAGAGGGGGCCGCGGCTGCCGAAGGATATCGCCCTGTCAAACACGACCATGCCCTTAACCCTCCCTGCCAGCTCCTTTATCACCTCGTCGGGCCACGGTCGTATGAAGCGTATCCTGGCCACTCCAACCCTGTAGCCCTCCTCCCTCAGCTTCTCAGCCGCCACCTTCGCCTCGCCGGCCCAGCTGCCCGCTATTACTATCAGGTATTCGGCGTCGGTGCACATGGTGCACTCTACTAGGCCTCCATAGCTCCTCCCGAACCTCTCCCCGTACTCCCTGTCGACCTCCTCTATAACCCTCTTAGCCTGCTCCATGGCCTGGTGCATGGAGTACCTTAGCATGTAGTAGTCCTCGTCCGGCACTATGTTACCCATGACTACCTCGGTCTCCGGAGCTATGTAGTAGGGCTGCCTGCGGGGAGGCAGCCACTCGTCCACCTCATCCTGATCCGGCACGTCGACCGGCGCCATCGTGTGGGATAGTATGAAACCGTCCAGGCCGACCATCATTGGCAGGTAAACCCTCGGGTCCTCGCTTATCTTGAACGCCTGAAGCGTTAGGTCCAGCACCTCCTGGTTCTCCTGCGCTATAGCGATGAGCCAGCCGGTATCCCTCTGGTCGAATATGTCCTGGTGATCCACGTGGATGTTCCAGGGCGGTCCTATGGCCCTAGTTACCACCGCCATGACCAGCGGTATCCTGGCACCCGCTGCCCACCAGACGACCTCGTGCATGTACAGGAGGCCGTGGCTCGAGGTAGCGGTGAACGCCCTGGCCCCGGCGCTCGCGGCGCCGAAGACCGTGGCGAGCGCGGCGTGCTCGCTCTCAACCCTGATCATCTTCGCATCGATTATGCCATGTTCGACCATCTCAGATAACTTCTCCACAATCGTTGTTTGAGGGGTTATCGGGTAGGCCGATATCACCTTAACGCGCGCGAGCCTAACAGCCTCGGCGACAGCGTAGTTCCCCGTCAGCACCTTAACAGCCACGCCCTCTCACCTCTTCTCGGGAACCATCTCTATAGCTCCAACCGGGCAGACGTTCGCGCATATCCCGCAGCCCTTACAGTACTCGTAGTCAACGTATACCATGTTGTCCTCGCGGCGCAGTATCGTATCCTCAGGGCAGTACAGCCAGCAGAGGAGGCACTTCACACACTTAGCCTCGTCCACAACCGGCCTGAAGTCCCTCCAGGTCCCGGTTCTACCGACGGCCCCGGGGGCCGGCTTCGACACGGGGGCCATGAAGAGCCCGACGGGCTCCTCGACCCGGGGACCACCAACACCAGCCACTACACTGTCACCCCCAAGCCTGTAGGGCTAGAATAAGTCTATGAGGCGGGCTCCCAGCAGGGCCTAGCCGCTGAGAAGGCCTCTCTAGCAGCTCTAGCATTGAGATCTCCAAGTTTGCCCGGGAAGTAGGAGCGTATAGACTTATCTACAGACTCCACACTAACAAGTCCAGACGCCCTAGCCAGGGCTCCCAGCATGGACGTGTTTACCACCGGCCACCCGCTAACGACTAGCCCGAGCTTCCTCGCTATCCCCGTGGCGTCGACGCACCATACCCGCCACTTCCCCCTGATGGGCGCCTCCGTGCTGTTCACAATGATCAGCCCCTGCGGCTTCAGGCCCCTCGTTACGTCCACCAACTCGAATATGGAGGGGTCGAGCACCACGATAATATCGGGCTCCCTGACCTGGCTGTGCCTCTCTATCGGCCTATCGCTGACCCTAGCGTATGCCTCCACTGGAGCCCCGCGCCTCTCCGCCCCGAAGTACGGGAATGCCTGGGCGTACTTACCCTCAGAGACCGCCGCAGCGGCCAGTATGTTGGCCGCCGTTACAGCCCCCTGCCCTCCCCTACCGTGGAACCGGAGCTCTACGAGCATACCATAACACCCGGGTAGACGCGCGACGTACGCTTGTACCCCATTAGTACTCCGCCACGGGGATTTACATATTTTTGTACACACCGATAACGGTATATGGACGCTTGTGGGTGCAGAGTGGGCTCCAGTGGAAACAGAGGGGTCCCAATAGGCTTGCCCGCGCCAAGCGCTAGCCGAGAGGGCCACCCCCCTGTTTCCACTGGACACACCTCCAGACGCCAGTTAGTCTCCAGCCCACTAACTATCTTAATATAGAACAATAGCCAAACATTTCTACATAGTAACATAATGTGGTATCCCATGGTCCAATGTGAAAAGAAGTGATAGACCAGTCATGGTACGACATGCACCACCCAACCGTGCAGTATGATACGCTATCCACTCGACTCCACTGGAAACCGGGGGGCCCCGCTAGGGCGACCGAGCTACCGGTGGGCTCCACTGGAAACAGAGGGGTCTGTTACCGGGGGGTTCACGCCATACGAGATCACCGAGCCCCACGACTGAGGCTCCCGCGGCGGCTCAACCGCCCAGACAGGGGGCCAGGGAGCGGTGAGGTGGCGCAGCCTGCCCGGAGGGGGAGTGTAGACCCCCGGGGACAGCCTGCGAGGCACCGCTATCCTAACCGGCCTCGCCGTGGGGTCTCTATAGCCGCAGCGGGGGCACTTGTAGCCGCCGCTCCTGCCCAAGCTCTTCATCCTGGCCCCGCAGCGGGGGCACCTAGGGGAGGCGAGTGTGAACCGGGGGGTAACAGTGTGCACGACCATCTTGTCAACCGCTAGCACCAGGCGCCCCCGGGGGGCGTAGGGGCGCACGCT
>Ga0256833_1002921_pt1 | contig 11847 bp, 12 predicted proteins | sample 356284metaG_FD_190535 | JGI IMG/M metagenome (GOLD analysis project Ga0256833, IMG submission 190535) | Hydrothermal vent microbial communities from Mid Atlantic Ridge, Atlantic Ocean - 356-284 | ecosystem: Environmental > Aquatic > Marine > Hydrothermal vents | place: Atlantic Ocean: Mid...
GGTCACGGCATACGCCCGGCCCGCGGCATCCACCCGGCTGACCACCAAAATATGCTCAAAAGTATCCCCTGGGCCAGCGTAAAGGTAGAGCAAATCCCCCGCCTGCAATGGGAACGCCCGAAAATCCACCTTGTTCAGCGGCTGCGCGAAACGGGAATGGCAAAAGCGGTCGGGCGGTAACACCTGACGGATGACGCGCCAGTCGGTGCGGGGGTTGAGCAACCAAAAGCGGGAAAGCGGCGTTGTTTCGGGGACCAGTCCCGCACCGCGCAGAATGGCCAGCGAAAGGGGGCCGCACATATTGGAAGGCGAAGGGAAACGCGTGAACCCCAGGCGGCGCGCCACGGCCTCGGCAGCAGGCTGATCGGGGGCGAGATAAGTCCGCGCGACAGCATCGAGCCGGGCCTGCCAGGGCGGGGGCGGCGTGTTTTCCGGCACCGTGCGGCAATCAAGGTAAGGGCGCGGCGTCGGTAAGGGGTGTCGCGCCTCGGCCATCCCTTGAGGCACCGCCAACGCCCTCAACCACGCCAACGACAGCGCCAGTAACAAAAAAGCCCACAACCGGCGGTAAGCGGTCATGGGCATGATTCTACCATTCAAGCCAATCAGGCGCTACGGCGACAAGACCACCTCTTTGAGCGCCTGCAAATGCTGAATCAGCGCCCGCAACTGGCGATCGGCATAGCCGGGCGAATCCAGATTCGCCTGAATCTCTGCCACTTGCTTTTGCATTTGGGCTACCAGGTCGCGATGCGCGGCAGGCGTCTTTTGCTGCAGGGTTTGCAAGGCCCGTCCCAGGGCCTCGGCGTGCAACCTTGCGCCGGTGGCGTCTTCGTCTTTCAGCGCCACACGCACAGCATAAGCCTCGGCCAGCGCACCTGACAAGGCGGCTTCCAGCATCGCCCGGTCGCTCGCCTGTTGTGCATTTTTGACTTCTTGCTGCAACGCATCGCGCTGAGATTGCACCTGCTTCAACTGGTCTTGCAGGCTTTGAGCCTGCTGCACAGCCTGCTGAGCCTGCGCCTGCGCCTGTTGGGCGCTGCGGCGGGCCGGCACATACAACACCCTGGTCGCCGCCACAAAGCCCAGCCCAAACACCACCAGCACGATCAACGTCCAGCGCCACAGGCGGCGCAAGAAGCGCCGGGCTTTGCCGGGCGGCTTAGGCTGGGGCGACTCAGGGGCCTGGCTTTCCGCCGCGGGGGGCGGTTCAGGGGGAACCGCAGCCGCGCTTTCGGCCTGGGGGGCAGTTGCCGCGGTGGGTGGGGGTGTTGCCGCGGGTGTTGATGTCGCGCCCGCGGGGGGAGCGGGGTTTTCGGGCGTTTCAGGGGCATTCTGGGGGGTAGAGAACGGTTCTTCGGGCATCGCGCACCTCCTTCCAATGAGGCTATTGTACCACCCCCTGCACACACCAGCGAAGCCGTCATTCCCCTTCTGCGGGAATGCCCTGCGGGAACATGCGGGCGATGTGCGCTGCGATGCGCGCCACCGCCTGCCGCACTAAGGCGCGGTTCGCCTCGCTCTGGTGCCAGCGGCTGGCTCCGGAAGGGTGCGGCAACGGCACCACCCAACGCCCATCAACCTGCTTTTCGGTGCCGATGATTTCGCTCAATCTGGCCTTTTGGGGGTAAAACATGTTGATCGCCAACCGCCCGACGGGCAAAATCAGTTCAGGATCCACCAGCGCAATCTCGGCTTCCAAAAAAGGGCGGCAGAGCATCTGCTCTTTGCGGCTGGGGGCACGATCGCCGCTTCCCGACTTTGCCCGCCCGGGATAACACTTGGTTACCGAGGTCATGTACTGGGTGCGGCGGAACCAGCCTTCTTCGATGCCCGCGTCGGCCAGCCAGCGAAAAAGGCGCTGACCGCTGCCGGCGTTGAAGGGACGACCGGCTTCCACCTCGGTAATGCCAGGAGCCTGCCCGATCACCATGATGCGCGCCCCCACATGGCCGGAATAAATCGGGCGCGGGTGCACCCAATAGCCAGCCTCCAGACAGGCCCGACAGGTTGCCATCCGTTCCCGCAAAGCATCCAACCGGGCACGGCGAGCAGTCAAGTCCTCCGTCATCAGGAAGCCTCCAGCAAACGCGGGAGTGCCAACAAAGCACCAAACCGCCCCGTGCGGCCATGCTCGGCACGGTAAGAATACCAATCATCCAGATAGCAAGCCGTACAGAGGGCGGCCACCTCGATTTGTTCAGCAGGCACGCCAGCCCGCAACAGTTGCAGGCGGTTGGCTTCCCACAAATCCAGGTGAAAGCGGTCGCCGTGGCGAGGCAGCAAGCGCCCGGCCGCTTCGCCAAAAGCCGCCTGCACCTCAGCCGCCACCTCGGGGCCGATTTCGTAATGGTCGGGGCCAATGGCGGGGCCAATGGCGGCCACCACGTCGGCAGGCTGCGTGCCAAATGCCGCGCCGAGGGCTTCCACGGCTGCCGCCGCGGCCCCCAACACCGTACCCCGCCACCCCGCATGGGCCAGGGCCAGCGCCTGCCGCCGCGGGTCATAAAGCAAAATCGGCACACAATCGGCAAAACGCATCACCAGCGTGACTTCGGGACGGTCGGTGAGGATGATGTCGGCCTTGGGGGGCGGCTCTGGGGCTGTCAGGGGGCGGGGGGTCTGCGCGACCACCGCTTCCCGGCCATGCACCAGCCAGGCATCGAAACGGCTGGCCACCGAAAGCCCCAGGGCCTCAAACGCCCGCCGAATGTTGTGCTGCACCCGCCCCCAATCGTCGCCCACCGTCGAGCCCATGTTGAGGGAAGCCCAGGGGCGCGGGCTGACCCCGCCGCGGCGCGTGAAAACCCCATGCACCACGCCATAGCGGGCAAGGTTGTCGAAAGTGTAGTAACGCAAACCTTGATTTTCGGTGAAAGGCATGGGGGGATGGTCAGATAGTCGGATAGTCAGAAAGGCAGATAGTCGCAGAGCGGGAAGTCAGGCGTCGCGACGGTCTTCGCCATAAACGGCCCGCGCGATGTGAAAACGGGCTTCCAGCGCCTTGACGTTCTGCCGCATACTCTCTTCGACCAGCGGATAGCCAAACCAGGCCGTCGTAAAGCCAAACAGGAAGCCGGTAAGGGTGCGCAACAACGGGGTGCTCTCGCGATAAGGCAAGAAGGAATGCGGCATCTGGCTCAGCAGCTGGCTAAAGCCGTCCAGGCCAATGGGAAGCCACCCCAACAACAGCCAGAGATACCACGGCAACGGCGGAATGCGGCGGCGTGTCAGGCCATAGAGCAGACCAAAGAGCAAGATCGCGCCGTAGATGGCAATGTCGCGCTCACAAATGGCCACCTTGAACCCCACCGTGCGGTTGCCGATAAACCTTCGCGCCTGCCAGAGGTCGTTGGGATCCAGGCCCGTGGCCTCGCCGTAGGGCTTCAGGCCGGGCACGTGCGCTGCGGCGCGCGGATAGGCAGGCTGCTCCCCAAAAAGAAACCACGAGCGGAAAGCCAGTTGATGGCAGGTTGCGCCGTAAACCGTGTAAATGGCTTTGGCGGGGGTGGTCAACCCCGCTTCCATCAAAGTCGGGGCGAGAAACGGCAGGCCGACATACAACCCGACCAGCAGGTTGAACACCAGCAGCCAATGCTTGCTGAACCAGTAAATGAACCGCTCGGTGGCGTTGACGCGACGCGGCGCCATCTGCCGCCCTTCGGCCTGCCCTTTGGCCGCCGCCCGCAGCGCAATCAAAATGCGGGTGCGGTTGAGGTCGCCGTCGAGGGTATAAGGCCCAATGCGGAGCACTGGCGTGCGTCCGGCCAGTTTTTCGGCCAGCCCTGCGTTTTGCGAAACATCCACCGTGACCACGCGATGAGGTACTTCGCCCTGCAAACCTTCCAGCAGCGAACGAAGCGCCTCGACGCCCTCGTCTTCCGGGCGAGTGTACAACACCACGGTGATCATGGAGTCACGCCAATGCTCTGCAAACCAGCCCGCAGGTCGCCTTCCTGCAACATGCCGACATGCATGTAACGGATGACGCCGTCTTTATCGATGAAAAAGGTCGTTGGGAAGCCCTGAATGCGGTACATCTGCACCAATGCCTGCTGGGGGTCAAGCAAGACCGTGAAAGTAAAGCCTTTCTGCTTGATGAACTCGGCAACCTGATTGGCCGGTTCGGCATCGTTGACGGCCAGCATGACATAATCGTTCTGGTGCTTGAGGTAATATTGCTGCAACATGGGCATCTCGGCACGGCACGGCGGGCACCACGTCGCCCAGAAGTTGAGCACCACGGGCTTGCCGCGGAAATCTTGCAGATGCACGATTTTGCCATCGAGGGTTTCCGCCGCGAACGAGGGCGCATTGGCCCCTACCACGGGCGCAGAAGCCCGCGCCGAGCCGCCGCTGTTCCCCTTGAGCAACATGCTGCCGCCCCACACGGCCAGGAACAGCCCCACAATCAGCAGAGCCCCGCGCAGCAGGGCAGTTTCCGGCGAGGTGGTGTTGGCACGTTTTCGGGACTTCGTGTATTTTTTTCGAGCCATGGCTACAATCCTAAGTTGAAGAGATTACCCAACCGGGCGATGTAAGAGAACACGCCAAGGGTCAGCATCGCGCCCACGATGATGAGCGTGATGCCCATCAGAATTTCCACAATGCGGCTGAGTCGGCTGTATTTTTGCAAAATCACCGTCACCCAGTCGATGCTGAGGGCTGCCAGCAAGAAGGGCACCGCCAACCCGGCAGAGTAAGCGGTCAGCAGCACCGCCCCCTGGGCAATGGAACCGCCGTTGAGAGCAATGGTCAAAATCGCGCCCAGCACCGGGCCCACGCAGGGGCTCCAGCCGGCAGAAAAGAAAATCCCCATCAAGGCCGAGGAAAGCAGCCCTTTGCTGTCGATCTCCGCGTCGGGGCGGATGTCGTATTCCAGAAACGGAATGCGCACGATGCCGGTCATGTGAATGCCGAAAATGACCACCACCACGCCGCCGATGCGCGCCAGCCATGCGCGCACGCTGTAAAGCAGACCGCCCAGCGCCGAGGTTGCCACCCCCAACAGAATGAACACCAGGCTAAAACCCAACACGAAAGCCAACCCGTGCATCAGCGCCTTGCTGCGCTGTTTGCCGGTGGTGGTTTCGGCCAGGGCGCGCCCGCTAAGGTAACTGATGTAAGCAGGCACCAGGGGCAACACACAGGGCGAAAGGAAAGAAGCCAACCCAGCCACGAAAGCCAGGCCAATGGTGACGTTCATGCACACCTCCAAAGCGAGGGTCGTCGTTCACCGCCTGCGGGCGATGGGGTGAATTTTACCAAACTTTTCGGGGAGGGCATCAGCGCCGTGAGGGGCGTTCCAGCACCACTTCACCGCGACGGATCTGGAAATGATCGAAATCGCGCGCCACCGCGGTGTTGGGGAAAACCGCCCGCGCTTCGCGCAGCACATCTTGCTCGCGATAGCGGCGGGAAAGATGCGTGAGGATCAATTGCCCCACCCCAGCGCGAGCAGCCAGTTCCGCCGCCTGTTTGGCAGTAAGGTGGGCAAAACGCCGCGCCATGTCGGCCTCTTCTTCCAGATATGTAGCCTCGACCACCAGCGCATCCGCGCCGCGGCACACCGCGACCAGTTCTTCCGTGCGCCCCACATCGCCAATGTGGACGTAACGCACCCCCCGGCGCGGCGGGCCAAGCACGGCATCGGGCTGAATCACGCGCCCATCGGGCAGGCGCGCCGGGCGGCCTTCCACCAGGTCGCGCCGCCACGGCCCGGGCGGCACCCCCAGCGCCTCGGCCTTTTCGGGCAAAAAGGGGCGGCGGCTCTTCTCTTCAAAGCGATAGCCGTAGCAATCCGGCCCACGGTGCCACACAGGGAAGGCGGTTACCGTGAAATCGTCGGCCTCAAAAATCACCCCCGGCGTGACCGGAATAAGCGCCAGTTCCATAGGCGGACGATGCCCCCCCAGGACGACGTCATACAACAAAATACGGATGCGCTCCAACGCCCACGCCCCGGCATAGATCTCCAGCCGCTCAATGGCTTCCCAGCGCATGAAAGTCGAAAGCAGCCCTCCCAGCCCCAGGATGTGGTCCAGGTGGCCGTGGGTGATCAAAATGCGGTTGAGGCGCTTGAAGCCCACGCCGGCGCGCAAAATCTGCCGCTGGGTGCCCTCGCCGCAATCGAGCAAAAAGCGGTGCTCGTTGTGCTGAATGATATGCGCCGAAAGCCCGCGCTGCACCGAGGGGGCCGAGGCCGACGTGCCCAAAAAGGTCAATTCAAACAAAAGCGCACTCCGTTTTGCAAGGGTTCGCGCCCGCGGGCGCGGTCAGGCAGGCTGTGCAGCAGTTAGGCGTCCGATTCCCGCAGAGCCTCGACCTGCGCAGGCTTGATGCCTTCCTGCGCGAGGTAATAAGCACCCAACAGGGTAATCGGCAGCCACAGCGCGCCGTGCAGCACCAAAGTATACCCCGCCGCCAGCCCTTTTTCCACCCCATAGGCCATCAGCACGGCAATGCCAGGGGTATCGAAAGTGCCGACATAACCGGGGGCGGAAGGCAGCGTGGTGGCCAGGTTGACCACGCCGTTCATCAACATCAGGGCAAAGAAACTGACATGGAAAGGAAAAGCGTGCATCACCAGCCAGTATTTGCCGGTTTCCAGCAGCCAGATGACCAGGGAAGTGAGAAAGACCATCAACGCTTCCTGGGGCGAGCGCAGCGCCTCGAGGCCGGAAAGAAACTTGCGCCCCACGCTCAACACACGCTCGCGAAACCGCGCCGGCACCCAGCGCACACCCCACACCAGCACCGCCTCGGCGCGCTGCGGGAACATCGCCGCCAGCAGAAATGCCGCTAACGCCCCCAAAAAGGCCGCCGCGCCGCCTATGGCCAGGTTCTGAATGCTGCCCACAAAGCCCGAATCAGCCGTCAGGCGGGTGAGTTCCGGCAGGTTAAGGAAGACAAACGCCAGCATCACCACGCCATCGTAGACGCGCTCGACCAAAATGGTGCTCAACGAAGCCGAAACCGGCACCCCTTCATGCCGCTTGAGCAACACCGCCCGCAGCAATTCGCCGGCGCGCGCCGGGTAGATGTTGTTGCCCATGTAGCCAATGGCCACCAGGCGGAACATCGTCGGCACCGGCACTGCCTTGATGGGGCGCACCAGGTAATGCCAGCGCCACGCCCGCACCACCACAGCCAAAAAATAGACCGCAATGCCCGGCAACAGCCACCAGTAATTGGCATGGCGCAACGCCGCCCAAAACTCGGCCAGCCGCATCCCCTTCAGGGCAAGGTAAAGGAACCCCGCACTGACGGCGACCCCCAGCAAGAAATGCCATCGTTTCATGCCAGCCACCTCGCCTCAAGCGCCATACACCCGTACCTCATCCTGCGCCAGGGTCTCTTCCAGCAGGGAAGGGATGTCCAACAAGGCTTCCATCTCGGCCACCCGCTGCAAATTGGCACGCGTCGCGGGCTTGCGCGCCAGCAAAGCGCACCCATCGCGGTAAGGTTGCCTGGCCAGGTCGTAAAAGCCCAGCCGCTCACCGAGGTCGATGATTTCCTGCTTGCTCCACGCCAGCAAAGGGCGGAAAATCGGGAAGCCCTCCAGCGCGGCGTTGACGGCGAGCATATTTTCTAAGGTTTGAGAAGCCACCTGCCCGAGGCTGTCGCCGCTGAACACGGCTTTGCCGCCCTCCCGTTGGGCCAACGCGGCCGCGGCGCGCGCGATGAACCGCCGGAAAGTCACCACCCGATAAGGCTGATACTTTTGCGGCAAATCGGCAGCCCGCCAGTGATAGGGGCGGTAGGGCAGATAATGCACCTTCAGGCCGGGAATGTAGCGTCCCAGCAACGCCGCCAGTTGTCCCACTTTTTGCACATGGGCCTCTTCAGCCTCTTCAAAGACATGGAAATGCACCAACGACAGCCGGGCGCCGCGCCGCGCCATCAGATAAGCCGCCAGCACCGAATCGATGCCGCCGGAATACAGCCCCACCAGTTTGCCGCTCACCCCGACCGGGAAACCACTGGGGCCAGGGCGCCGCTCGGCAAACACGAAAATCGCGCCGGGGGCAACCTCCACGAACACTTCCACATCGGGCGCACTCAAATCGACGCCCATGCCCGTGGCCTCAGCCACCGCCGCGCCGACCACCCGGCCAATGCCCTGGGAATCCAGCGGAAAGCGTTTTTCCGCCCGGCGAGCGCGGATGGCAAACGTCTTTCCCGGCGCGGCCTGCCGCTGTGCCTCGGCCACTGCTGCGGCCGTCATGGCTTCTACTTCCACAGGCACTACGGTGACTTCCGCCCACCATGCCACCCCAAACACGTCGCCGAAGTCTTCGGCCTGGGGGCTTTGGGCCACCAAACGCCCCATCAAATGCTCCACCGAGGTCACCGCGGGGTGCTGCCGACGGATGTTCCGGCGCAACTGGTTGATGAAGTCGCGGCGATTGTGCCCCTTGAGGCCAATTTCGCTGCTGTAATGAATGAGGTAAGCAGGCATTTTACAATCCTATGGCGTGTAGCAACAAATAAAACCCGGCGGCCACCAGGCCGCTAATCGGAATGGTGAGAATCCAGGCATAAATCATATCCCCGGCAATCTGCCAGCGCACCTTGTTGATGCGCTCGGCAGCCCCCGCGCCCATGAGCGCCGAAGTCATCACGTGGGTGGTGCTCACCGGCCCACCCAGCAGGGAAGCCCCGCCGATCACCACGGCGCTGGCCACCTGGGAACTGAAGCCGTGAATGGGGCGAATGCGGAACACGCGCCCCCCGAGGGTCAAAATGAGCCGCCAGCCTCCAAAACTCGCCCCCACGCCCATCACAATGGCCGAGAGCAGCACCACCCAAAACGGCACCGCGAAATGCGGAATCTGGCCGCTCACCACCAACGCCAGAGTGAGCACGCCCATGGTTTTCTGCGAGTCGTTCGCGCCGTGGCTCATCGCCAGGCCAATAGCCGTCAACAACTGGCCGCGCCGGAAGACCTCACCCATGCGCGGCGAGGCATTCCGAAAAGTCACGAAATTGAACTTGGTCACAAGGTAGCCCGCGAAGAAGCCCAAAAAAGGCGAACTGAAAAGTGCAATCAGCACGCGCGTCAGGCCCGGCCAACGAATGACAGCCACGCCGCGGGCGATCACCGCCGCGCCCAACAAGCCGCCTACCAAGGCATGTGAAGAAGAAGAGGGAATCCCAAACCACCAGGTAATGATGTTCCAAACATTGGCGCCGATCAAAGCCCCTGCGAGAATGGTGAGGGTAATGGCATCCCCGTGGAACATATCGGCGCCGATGGCTTTCGCCACCGCCGAGCCAAAAATCAGCGGCCCCAGGAACTCGCCCACAGCCACCCACAGCAAGGTCGTGCGGGGGCGCAAAGCCCGGGTGGAGATCAACGGCGCCGCGATGTTTGGACTATCGTGAAAACCGTTCAAAAAGCCATAAGTCAGCCCTAAGGCAATCACAACGAACAGCACGAAGCAACCTCCTGCTTTTCACAAGCCCATGTTCACCGGCTCACGCACTCCGCTACCACGCCCAAAATGCAGCCCAAAGCGCGATCATCACCACGCCAAGGCCAAAGCGCACCACGAAAGCCCAGCCGCAGCCCCAGAGATAGCCGCGGGTGGCTTCCCAGGCGGCACGGCGATCGCGCTGGCGCAAATATTCCACTCCCAAGAGCACCAGCGGGGCAGCCACCAGCCCACCCAACGGCGGGAAGAAGTAAGTGCCCGCAAGCCCTGCCACCATAGCCGCGGCGATGCTATACCAGGCTGCGCCGCCCACGTGCGCCCCGCGCGCCATCAAAATGTTGTCAATCGTCGCGCCCACCACCATGAGCACCGTCAGGGCTGCGAACACCCACACGCCCGCGCCGCCAAACCCTGCCGCCAGCCCATAGCCCAACGCCGCCAGCCAGATGACCACAATGCCGGGGAAAATTGGCACCACCAGCCCAAACAACCCCACCAGCATGACGAGCAAAGTCGCAATGCGCAGCGTCAAGCCCAGCCAATCCATGTGCGCCTCCTGCCCCGGCTATTGCGCGGGGCGGATCACTTCCATCCCGCCCATGTAGGGGCGTAACACCTCTGGCACCACCACACTGCCATCGGGCTGCTGGTAGTTTTCCAGCACTGCGATCATGGTGCGGGGCAACCCCAACCCCGAGCCGTTGAGGGTATGCAGATAGCGCGGCTTCTTGCTGCCCTTGGGGCGATAGCGGATGTTCGCCCGGCGTGCCTGGAAATCGCCAACGTTGGAAACCGAGGAAACCTCCAGCCACTCACCGCTGCCAGGAGCCCAGACTTCCAGGTCGTAAGTGATGCGGGCGGCGAAGCCCAGATCGCCGGTGCACAGTTGTACCACGCGATAGGTCAGACCGAGGTCGGCCAGGGTTTGCTCGGCATCGGCCAGCATCTTTTCCAGGGCTGCGTCGGAATCTTCCGGGCGGGTGTAGATGTACATTTCAACCTTGTCGAACTGGTGCCCGCGCTTGATGCCGCGCACATCGCGGCCAGCGCTCATCTTCTCCCGCCGGAAACAAGGTGTATACGCCGTGTAGTGCCGCGGCAGGTCGTCTTCCTCGAAAATTTCGCCCATGTGCATACCGGTCAACGGCACTTCTGCCGTCGGCACCCACCAAAAGTCTTCCTCTGCGTCGTGATAGAGATTGTCGCGGAATTTGGGCAACTGGCCAGAAGCAAACACCACGGCTTCCTTGACCATGAACGGCGGGTAAATTTCGGTGTAGCCCTGGCGGCGATGGAGGTCAAGCATCCAGGCAATCAGGGCGCGTTCCAATTGCGCGCCAGCCCCTTTGAGGATGTAAAAGCGGCTTCCGCTCAGTTTGACGCCGCGCTCGAAATCCATGATGCCCAGTTGAGGGCCGAGTTCCCAATGCGGGCGGGGCTCGAAATCCATTTGCGGCACCTCCCCCACCTGCCGCAGCACCACATTTTCACTTTCGTCGCGCCCTTCGGGCACCCGCGCGTCGGGGATGTTGGGAATGGTCGCCAGCAGGCGCTGCAATTGCGCCTCTTTTTCGCGCAGGGCTTCGTCGAGGGAAGCGATCTCGGCGCGCACCCGCCGCATGGCCGCGATTTTTTCTTCGCGCGCCGCGGGGTCTTTGGCGCGGCCAATTTCTTTGGAAACCCGATTGCGCTCGGCTTTCAGGGCTTCACTTTTCTGAATGAGGGCCCGGCGCTCGGCGTCGAGAGCCAGCACTTCGTCGACGATCTCGGGGCGCATCTGGCGTTTGCGCAGCGCCTCGCGCACCACCTCGGGGTCTTCGCGGAACAAACGGATATCGAGCATGTCACACCTCCTGGCGAATGGCAACGCCCCCCGCGCGCAGGACGAGGGGGGCGCTCGTGGTGCCACCTGCATTCACAGCCGCGCTGCGGCTGCCTCTGGGCGCTGTAACGGGCGCAACCCGATACCCCTTACGGCGGCATAACCGCCCCTGCGGGGATGCCCTGGTGTGGTGTCACCGGCGGGGTGGATTTCGCCGCTGCGCCGGCCGCCTCGCACCACCCGGCGGCTCGCTGCACAGCGCCCACGGCTACTTGGCCCCGCGCTGGGCTTGCATTCCCATGAATGTGGGCAGATTATAACGAAGGGCGGGCAGTTTGTCCAGCAACCCACCAGCCTGTTGGCTCAGGACGCGGCTTTACAAGGGCCGCCTGGCTGGCACCCCCACCCGCCGAGGGTACGCCTCAGGCGTAGCCGCCCGCTTGCGAATGAGGATGAGGTAACGCGTTTCAGTGATACCGGGCAGGGTCAACGGTTGCACCCGCTCCAGTTCCCCACCCAGCAAGGCGAGGGCGCGCCGGGCAGTTTGCACTTCCGCGGGGCCGGTTTCCCCCTTTTGAGCCAGCATCG
>Ga0256833_1002922_pt1 | contig 11846 bp, 8 predicted proteins | sample 356284metaG_FD_190535 | JGI IMG/M metagenome (GOLD analysis project Ga0256833, IMG submission 190535) | Hydrothermal vent microbial communities from Mid Atlantic Ridge, Atlantic Ocean - 356-284 | ecosystem: Environmental > Aquatic > Marine > Hydrothermal vents | place: Atlantic Ocean: Mid...
AACAATTTAAGCAATAACCTATGTTATTGAAAACAAAGCTGGGTTAAAATTTTTGTTCAATTCAATTCAATTTAACAAAACTTCTTATTTTGAACGACGAGGTTTTTTACGTCGAGATGAAGCGGCCTTTCTTTTAGGTTTTGTACTTTTTACCAGACTTTTATCCATTCTGGAAATATTTAAAGGCCTGCCGACCACACGGACTTTTTTTAACGCCTGGAACAAGTCCTTAGGCATTCCGGCTGGCAACTCTACGGTACTGTATTCCTCTTCAATTTTTATTTGCGCAATATGATCGCCATCAATCCCAATTTCATTGGCAATCGCCCCGACAATATTGCCCGGTTTAACGCCATGCTGATGACCCACTTCCAATCTGAACAGCTCCATATCAACACCAGTTTCGCGTCGTCTGGAACGTCTCGAAGAACCGGACTCAGAAGAGTCATCTGAACGTGTATTCCGTGAACGCTTGCTTGGCTCTTTTAACAGTAACGGCGCATCACCCTGAGATAATTTAGCCAATGCCGCCGCAATTTCGATGGCTGGCACATCATGCTCAATCTGGTACTGCTCAATCAATTGTATAAAAAAACCAAGCTCTTCCTGAGCTAAAGTATCTGTGATTTTTTGTTTGAAGCGATTGATACGGGCATTATTGATAAATTCGGTGGAAGGCAATTGCATTTGCTCAACCGGTTGACGAGTAGCCCGCTCTATATTTTTCAGTAATCGTCTTTCACGAGGAGAAACAAACAATATGGCATCCCCTTTACGCCCTGCCCGCCCAGTACGACCAATCCGATGAATATAAGATTCGGTATCATAGGGAATATCGTAATTGACCACATGAGTGATTCTGTCCACATCCAGTCCTCTGGCTGCCACATCCGTGGCAATAAGAATATCCAGCTTACCTTTTTTTAAATGATCAATCGCCCGCTCCCTTAAGGACTGTGACATATCGCCATTGATGGCTGATGCTGAATATCCTCTGGCCTGTAATTTTTCAGCTAATTCAATCGTTGCGGTTTTGGTACGAACAAAAATAATCATACCGTCAAATTCTTCAGCCTCCAGAATTCGGGTCAGCGCATCCAGCTTATGAACCCCACTGACCAGCCAATAGCGTTGTCGGATATTATCAGCCGTGGTGGTTTTGACTTTAATCGTAACCTGAACAGGATCGTTTAAATATTTCTGTGCTATTTTTCGGATAGCCGTGGGCATGGTCGCTGAAAACAATGCCGTTTGATGGTTTTCCGGTAACTGCTCCAATATCCATTCCACATCATCGATAAAGCCCATCCTGAGCATTTCATCGGCCTCATCCAGCACCAGACAGTTTAAATTATCCAGCTTTAATGTTCCTTTGCGCATATGATCCATGACCCTTCCAGGTGTCCCAACGACCACATGCGCGCCACGCTTAAGCTGTCTTAATTGGGTACTGTATTCCTGCCCACCATAAATAGGCAACACATGAAAACCCTTTAGTTTCGAGGCATATCGTTGAAATGCTTCAGCTACCTGAATGGCCAATTCACGGGTTGGCGCCAAAACCAGGACTTGAGGATCCTTCTGTTTTAAATCGATTCTGGAAAGCAAAGGCAGGGCAAATGCCGCTGTTTTACCTGTGCCCGTCTGGGCCTGTCCCAGCACATCCTTGCCCGCCAGGATATGGGGGATAATCTCTGCTTGAATGGGGGATGGCGATTCATAACCCACTGTTTTCAGTGATTTAAGAATGGGTTCGGATAATTCCAGGTCCTGGAATGAAATATTGGATGTTGTGCTATCTGTCATTAAAAGTTCTATATAGAAGGTAAGGAGTTGATTTAAAGCTTAAATTAAAAGCAAAGCTAACAAACCAACCATACAAAAAGACAGGTTCAATCAGGGTTCTTATCTGCGAAAAAAAATCACTATCGCAGCTTTACTTTGCTAAAAAACACGGATAAAAAAAAACCAGCACTGACGCTGGTTTTTTTAAAATAGATGGTGGGTCGTGAGCGATTCGAACGCTCGACCATCGCATTAAAAGTGCGGTGCTCTACCGGCTGAGCTAACGACCCTTCAAAGACTTCCTATTATAAAGCCTTATGTTTTTTTGGCAAGTACTTTTTTCGCTTTAAACCGCAATACCAACCTGCAAACCCTCAAACCAGTCCAAAAATCTTTTTACATCATCACCACGAAACATTCTTCCATGTTGCGGCGCCATAATTTCGACATCCAGCTCTCTCACCCTCTCAATCCAGGCGCGCTTGGCCTGATTGGAAGGCATCCATCGCTGATGAAAATAGCGCATTTTCTCGATATGCGAATCAAAATTTTCAACAAACATCGGGCTGCCAGGCTCTTCCAAAGCCGCCCCCACATCGCCCGACATCAATATCCTGGCTTCTGGATCATAAAGATTAAAATTCGCTGCCGCATGCATATAATGCGCCGGGATAATCTGCAATTCAACATTATCCAGTTGAATGGTGCCACCGTTATCTGGAATCGCAACATATTCAATGGATTCACATCCAAAATGCCGAATAAATCCTTCCCAGATTTGGGCTGCGTGTAATTTTGCATTCGGCAAAGCCTGATCCCATAAACCCAAAGATGAAATGACATCCGGATCCTGATGGGATGCAAATAAATCGGTAATATTCTCAACTGGTGCATGATGCAGAATAGCCGCCAACATCGGCGCAAATAATTCGACACCTCCCGGATCAATCAACAAGCAACGTTTCGCCGTTTTCACAATATATTGATTAGTATCAATTATTTTTTCTGGCTTATTGGTATCCCGGCCAAACATAATCCATTGATGCGATCCATCGTAAATTTTATTCATTTTCATGGAATTATCTACCTCCCGATTGGTATCTATTGTGCCAGATCTATTGCGCTAAGGGCGCTGCGACATTTTTGTACTTTTTCATGAATAATTTGTGCGGCATGGTCCACACTCTCAGCAACCGCCTGAAGACTTTGCAAATATTCACCCGCCTGTGATGCTTCAATTCGAGAATTGGCCGCGATAACCCGGGCGGCTCGAGCCGGATGCATCACTTCAGCCAACTGCTCCTGTAATCTTGAAATATCAATATTAAATTTCTTGCGACATTCCTGCATTTTGTAGCGGACTTGCTGATACGGCTCTGTCATAGACTCACGGAAAGGTGCTTCTCCGGTAATTTGCCGAACCTGTTCAAATCGTTTATTTGCCTCACTGAAGCGATAATCCTTGACGGTTAATTGATAAAGCAGAAAAGCATGCTCATTAATATCATCAACCAACTCGATGGTGTCTTTTGCCAGCTCATTAATGAAGTCTGTAATCGGCTGAAATCCTTTGGCTTTTTCGCCTGCTCGAAAAGCAATTGCTTTAGCATTTGCGGCCGCCAGGGAAATTTCTTTGGCCACATCCATGACAGCGCTTAATTCTGCAGCAATGGAGGCTACAGCGACAAAATGGGATCGGGTCTCATGAGTGCTCATTATGAATCATTTATCCTTATGCAGATATTGATACCCATAAGAATAGACCAGAATAAGAATTTGGCAGGAAAACCGGCAAATTATTCGTTACATTCAGGATTATCCCGGCGCAACACGGCAATAACTGAGACGAAAATCAACAGCCCAGGATGCTGTCGGGTTTAGGGGTTCGTAACGAGTGGAAAAATAGACTGATTTCTCACTGTCGCAGTAGAATTTTCCTAAACTCGACAATCACCTAACAATTCCTATTGCTGTAACACATCCGCACCCTCAGGAATTTTAAAAGTGAAAAGATTGGCCGGTAATGTAATATTTTGCCGAAGATTGCTGAAATATATGCGTGTTAATTGTCCAAAATTATCACTCAGTTCCATGCCGGCCAGTTTGCCAGCCTGCATACCGATGGTAATCGACTTAAAACCGCTGTCCTCATCCTTGGGCGTTAATTTAATCCAGTACATATCCTGATCCCGGCCCTGACGACTGAGATCAAATTTATCTTCAAGATCAATGGTGCCGCTTAATAATAAAGCTGGCGTAGACCCCAGAGAGTCATCCAGTGACCTGACGGTAACCTGCTCAAGATCGGCATCGTAGAACCAGACCTTATCCTGACTGGATACAATTTCCTGGTGAAAAGGTTTTTGATAATCCCAACGAAACATCCCCGGTCTGCGCAAATAAAACACCCCATAACTTGTCTGGGCTGGATTTCCATATTGGTCCAGCGTTACCTGCTTGAAATCCGCTTTTAATGTCCGGGTCTTCTGTAAAAATGATTTTAATTGCTGCTCGGGCTGTTGTTCAGCCAGTACAGCAGGGTTTATTAATAATATTCCCAATGTAATGATTAATTGAATCAGTTTCATCTAAAGGTATCCTGTAAAAAATTGTTAAACCAATGTTTGGCCCGATCAATATCCGATTCCACACAATCAGCCGACTCAACCGGCTCTGAGCCTTTGATATAAGGGAATCGTTTGGCTCCCGGACAGTTTTCACTGGCCAGCAAACCACTTTCCTCATCCACCCATTTGAAAACAATATTTTCCGGTGGAATCAGATTGACCGGCTGCCTGGCTATCTGTCGCATAAGCCTTATCCAGACCTGCAAAGCCCCGCTTGCTCCGGTTAATCCAGCAGGTTTATTATCATCCCTGCCAACCCAGACGACCGACAGAAAATCACCACTGAACCCTGCAAACCAGCTGTCTCTCAACTTATTGGTTGTCCCGGTTTTACCCGCAAGCCCCAGGTCTTTTTTCATATAAAGGTAAGCCGACCGGCCCGTCCCCTCCGTCATGACCTCTTGCAAAACCGTATTAGTCAGATACGTTGCAGCCGGATCAACGGTTTGACGAATCGTAAACGGATAATTCTGCAATCGCTCACCATCGGCCGAAATAACTGCCCGAATTGAACGTAAAGGGGTCGCAAAGCCATCCCCGGCAAATGTCTGATACATTTGTGTCACTTCAAGCGGCGTCAGAGGTGTTGCACCCAGCAATAATGAAGGAAAAAGCTCCACCTGACGGCTAACGCCTAAATGACGCAAAGTTTTGGCAATTCTGGCGATACCAATATCAATACCCACATGCACGGTAGCCAGGTTATAAGAATGACTGAGCGCCGTATGTAACGGCACCTCACCATGCTCTATATTGTCGTAGTTTTTAGGCGTCCAGTTTTTTCCTTTCGGGCCTTTAACAGTAATCCTGGTATCGCTGATTTTAGTGGTTAGCGTATATTTATCCGGATATTCCAATGCCGTTAAATACACCACCGGCTTCATCAAGGAGCCAATAGGTCGGACCGCATCCAACGCACGATTAAAACCTGCTGACGAGGCATGACGACTACCGGCTAATGCGACGATTTCACCACTGTCTCTACGGGTAACAATAGCTGCGGCCTCGAGTTTGCTTACCCGGGGTCTTTTCTCCAGTTGTGTCAATTTAACGCTGACGGTCTTCTCCAAAGTATTCTGGACCTGAGTATCCAATGTGGTAAATATTCTCAAGCCTTCCGAAGTTAAATCATCTTCCCGATACTCCTGCCTGAGCTGACGCTTGACCAGCTCCATAAAAGCTGGATAACGATTGGCGGAACGATGCACCCTGGAAACAACCGATAGTTTTTTCTTTTTATTTTCAATCAGTTGCCTTTTAGTAATATAGCCTTGTTTGTGCATTTCCTCCAGCACCAGATTCCGGCGTTTCACACAGCGCTCAGGATAACGTCTTGGGTCATAATAAGATGGCCCTCTGACTAATGCGACTAATGTGGCAATCTGATCCAGCGATAAATGTTCCAGCGGTTGCCCGAAATAAAATTCACTGGCCAGACCAAAACCATGTACCGAACTGGCACCATCCTGACCAAGATAGATTTCGTTCAGATAAGCTTCCAGAATGTCATCTTTTTTAAATCGATACTCTAAAATAAGCGCCATTAACGCTTCATTAAATTTCCGCCATAAACTGCGTTCAGAAGTCAGATAGAAATTTTTGACCAGCTGCTGGGTAATCGTACTTCCACCCTGCACCACTGAACCCGCTTTTAAATTAGCCCACATCGCACGCGCAATGGCTTTAAAAGAAATTCCATGGTGATGATAAAAATCCCTGTCTTCTGTAGACAAGAGCCCCTGAATCAGATAATCAGGCGCCTGCTCCAGTCGAATCAAAATACGATCTTCTTTACGGGTCGGATAAAAACTACCGATCTGAACCGGGTCCATACGAAAAATCGCCAATTGTCCTGATGTTTCAAGGTCAATAATGTTGCTGACTTGTTTACCGGAAAAACTGAGTTTTAACTTCAGGCTGTCCTGTCGCTTATCCCAAAAATGAAAACTTCGGGTTCTGAGATAAATGAAATTATTTTTCCGGTAATAGCTCGCTGGCGTGGCCAGATGATAATCGCGCCGATAATTTAACTGGCTTAACAGGCCTTCAAAAGCTTTTAAACCCAGCGGATAGTTTTTGTAAATCTCAACCGGGCTGGCATAGACTCGTGCGGGAATGGCCCAGCGTTTGCCGGCAAACTGTTTACGAACGTTATAATCCAGATACCCCAGATAGGAAAAAAACACAAAAGCCGACAATACAAAAAGGATGATGGAATATTTCTTCCACCAGACCATTTTGGTATTTTTTTTACTTGTTTTTGATTTTTTCTTGGGTTTATTTCGGGGATTTGTTTTTCTTGCCATAGATAATCACAGATTATGTCATTCGGGTTGCCGCTTTTGTAACAAAGCCAATCAGCCCATCTGCGTATTATCTTATCATTTCCCGTGAATAATGACTGAATGAAGTGTTTTTAGTTATAGCTGGGACAAGTTACTGATTGGCTCGACAGCCTGTACACCTGCGCCGTCAATGAGTTTTTGAATTGAGATAGAAGGACTGGATAATAATTCAGACTGCGGCTTTCCAAAAACAAAACCTTGCGCAAAATCTACGCCCATTTCTCTTAATTTGGCAACGGTCTGAGGAGTCTCGACAAATTCAGCAATGGTTTTTTTGCCTAATTGTGTAGCAATTTCCGTCATCGACTTAACCAGAATCTGGTCGGTCTCATCATTAATCAGATTTTGAATAAACTGACCGTCTATTTTTAAATAATCGACTGGAAAACTTTTCAAATAGTTAAAAGAACAAAAGCCCGCACCAAAATCATCCAAGGCAAATTTACAGCCCAGCGCCCTGATATTGTTTATCATATCCCGGGTCTGCTCAAAGTTGGCTATGGCGGCCGTTTCTGTAATTTCAAACGTCAGGCGACTGGCATCAACCCAGGTCAATTCCAGTTTATCGCGTATAGTGGGCAGTAAAGAGGTGTCCTGAAATGCTGTGCTGGACAGATTAATTGCAAGAGAAACCGAATTTTGTTCCGCTGAAATATTTGCCAGAAAATCAATCGCGGTTTCAACCACCCACAAATCAATACTATTAATCAAGCCCATTCTTTCAGCCGCCGGAATAAACTGGCCTGGGGTAATAACGGTATTTTCCCCCTGCATTCGGATCAGCGCCTCATAATGAGATATATTACCAGAACTCAATTCAACAACTGGCTGAAAAACAAGAAAGAACTCTTTTTCAACCAGTGCTTTTTTGATTAATGGCACCCAAAACACATCTTTGCGATGTTCTTTTTCATATACATCATTATCTCGATATTGCCAAACCAGGTTACGTCCGTTCTTCTTGGCCGTATTACAGGCTTGTTTAGCTCGAATAATCAACTCACTGGGGTGATAAATCTTACTGCCGGAATTTAAAGTGGTTATCCCGATTGAAACGGAAATACCATAACAGGTTTCTCCGGTAAAAAACTTGGACTCCCCAACCGCCTTTTTAATTTTTTCAGCAAAGACAACGGCCTGCTCTTCGTTGGTATTTTCAAGAAACAAGCAAAACTCATCCGAGCCAATCCGGGCAAATAAATTATTATTTCGAACAAATTTTCTGATTAATACAACTAATTCAACCAATAAGCGGTCACCGACTTCAAAACCTTCCAATTCATTAATCAGACTGAAGCGGTCAATATCCACAAATAACAAAGCCCCATCCTGAGGCAATTTGGTGGAACGATTTAAGATTAAACGTAATTGTCGTTCAAAATTATTGCGGTTATACAAGCCCGTCAATTCATCATGAACAATCAGATATTTAAGTTTGGAATCAACGACCTTTCTTTCAGCAAGTTCATTAATCAGACGCTCTTCCTGTTTTAACCGTAACTGGCGCTCCTGTTTCATGCTCAACATAAAATCGACCAGTAAGCGGATTTCCATCTCATTCACCGGGCGAGGAATATCCCGCACCAGACAATTTCCATAATGATCACTATAATCTTGAGTAAAACCTGAACCGGGGTCTGTCAAAACAATAAAAGGAACATTCATACCCTCGGTTGAGCAGGCAAAACTTTCACACATTTCCCAGACCTGACAAAGTGGCAGATTCTCATTAATAATGACTAAACCGACCTGTTCAACCTGATAATAATATTGCCTGAGAATCTCATAAATCTTGCTACCATCTTCAGCAACCCGGATATTCCGATAGCCATTCTGAGACAGAATCAAAGAAAGTCTCTGAGCTTCTTTTTTATCCTGTTCAGCCAGAATAATTATTTTTTCTTTCTGAAGATCATACTGAGTCATCGTGTCAACCAAATTCCTGTTAGCCTGCACCTTTCAATTCGCAATCTAAAATCCATTTATGATGGTAAATTGCATGTCTTGATATACAGTCAAAATATTTTCTTAAGCCAAATATAATGTTACCGTAATACAATGCTTACAAATTGTAGCAGTGATTTGACAGGTTTCAATCAATGCGGCCAATTTTTCTGCCTCATCTAAACCTCCAAAAAACTATCTGCTTGAATTATAAAATAATTTGAAGCATATTAGTGTCTAAAAATATTCTTATTTTTGAAAATCTCGTTTTTAACCAACTATCCGTCATAGCTAAAACTTGAGTTTCTCTAAAAAAAGTCTACTGTTTAATGTAATTGCAAAGATTGTACTCTAAACACCTATTAAACATAAATTTTGTTACCGTTGTTCGATAAAAAAGTTTAGTTGCTCAAAAACAATAAAAACCATCATGAATTATATTTCACAGCCTGACCTGACCCCCGCCGACCTTCTCCGAGGGGATATACAACTTGCCACCCCTCCAGCTATTTATTTTGCATTAAAAAAAGTGATTAACGATCCAACAAAATCCTTGCTGGATACTGCGGCTGTCATCGAAAAAGACCCAGGCTTATCGGCCAGGTTGTTAAAAATAGTCAATAGTGCATTTTATGGTTTTCCGGCACAAATAACGTCTATCGAACGGGCTATTAACATGATTGGTAACCTGGAATTGCAAAACCTGGTGTTAGGCACGGTAATCATTGAACGTTTTTCTGACTTACCCGGTGCCTTATCGATGTCAGAGTTCTGGGCTAACAGCTTGAAATGTGCATTGATTACCGCAGAAATTGATCACTACAAAGGCGGGCAATTTTCTGAATCAGCTTTTATTTGTGGTTTACTCCATGATATCGGTAAATTAATTTTCTATCGTAAAATTCCGGAGCTGGCCCGCGAAGTTGATTTATTATTACGAAATGAACAACATGCCTATGCTGCAACTGAAATCACACTTGAAGAAGAGATTATTGGAATCAATCATTTTGAAACCGGCGCCGAGCTTTGCCGCTTGTGGAATCTACCGGAAATAATCAGCGCAACGATTGAGCAACAATCAACTGCCGATATATCCAGTCAATATCGGCAAATAGCGACAATCGTCCAAATTTCCAGAGATTATTCAACACTCGAAATTGATTTCGCTGAAGACAAAATCACAGAACTTGATTTGACCCAAAACGAAATTCTTGAACTGGTCGATCAGGCTTATGATAAATTTGAAGAAATTTTCAAAATTTTTTATCCTGAAAAATAAAAAAGAGGTTGATTAAACTCCTTATCTTCAGCATAGGTTCAAGTTAGAACTTTTAAAATTTTCAATTAGACCTTATCCACTTATCTCTATTATGTTTATAAAATTCGTCTTTCTCAGTCTGCTGTTTATTTCCGGTTGTTCATCTGTTTATCTGAACACGCTTGAAAAAATGGGTATTCCCAAACGGGATGTTATGGTTCACCGGGTCGAAAAAGCTCGAGACACCCAGGAAGAAGCCAAACAACAATTCAAGTCCGCTTTAGAACAGTTCATGGCTGTCACTCACTATTCCGCTAATGATGACCTGGAAGAAATCTATAATCGTCTGAACAGTGAATATGAAAACAGCGTAGATAAGGCCAACGAGATTAAAAAACGTATCGCTGATATTGAAGATGTCTCACAAGCTTTGTTTGATGAATGGGAAGAAGAACTCACCCAGTACAGCAGCGCTTCGCTTCGCAGAAACAGTCAGCGAAAACTGACACAAACAAAACGCCAGTACAAACAATTGATCTCTGCCATGAAAAAGGCAGAAGCCAAAATGCAACCCGTCCTGGCTGTTTTTAAAGATCAGGTTCTGTATTTAAAACACAATCTCAATGCCCGCGCCATTGCCTCGTTAAAAGATGATTTAGGCGGCATTCAATCAGATGTTTCCAACCTGATTCAGGCAATGGAGCAGTCAATCAATGAAGCCAATAGCTTTATTGAAACAATGGAAAAACAATAAGATCAACCAGAGAACTCACGGGGAACAGCGCCCCGTGATTGATACCCGCTAATCAGTCAATCAGACTGATAACGGCTCTTCTATTCATGGCCCGTCCCGGTGGAAAGCGATTGCTTTTTACCGGCCGGCTCTCACCATAAGCTTTAACCCGTATGCGTTTTGAGTCAATTCCCTGGCTGACCAGATATTGTTTCAAAGCCTCACCTCTACGTTTTGAAACCTTTAAATTATCTGAGCGCCGCCCCTTGCTATCGGTATGGCTACTGATAACAATCTGTCCAGAGGTAAAAAAATCCTGAATATAGCGCACCAATAAATTCAAGCGTTTTTTATCCTTTGGTCCTAAACGAACACTGCCTTTACGATAATAATAATATCGCAAGACATCCGGCCCGAATACCTTGAGTTGAAGCTGTTGTTTATTAGCTTTTTGTAAACCGGGTATTATCTGAATTCTTTTGTTAACGACGCCCGATTTTGATAGCGCCTGTTTGATTATACCTGCCCGCCTGGCAAACCATTTCTTATCTGCTTTCCCCACAGAATACGTCTCACTGCTAATCACCACAGACAGGTTTTTTATTTCTCTCAGATAATCGGCAATATTGTTGAGTCGCTGCAAGTCATTGATGGATAAACGACTGCTTCCCTGCTTGAAAAACAAATCCCCCTGTAATTGCTCCTTGTTATAAGGTAATAATTGTTGCCTGCATTTAACAAATAGCGGATATTTTTTCTCAAAATTGATGGGTAAAGCAGCAACCCGATATGAATGTCCCGTAACAAGATAATGAAAAACAGGCGAAAAACCATTGCTTAACCCCTCTAATGCCATTTCTGCTGAATCGCCTTGACCAAACATCTGTTTGTCTTCAAGATAAACAGGATAATCCTGACGATAAACCCGTTCCTGCCGCCACACTGGAACATCCAGATAGAAACTGGCTTTTTCAATATCAAAATAAGGAAGAGATGGCTGAAAGAAGAAATGCAAAGCTTCACCAGACTGGTGCTGAAAACCAATCATGCCGGAATCAGCAACTTTTTGCTGCATCAGGCATAGGGTTTTACTTTGATTTATCTGCCAGTTTGCTGTCAGCAGCGGCGCGGTACTGGGTTTAGAATCCGCAATG
>Ga0256833_1002923_pt1 | contig 11840 bp, 12 predicted proteins | sample 356284metaG_FD_190535 | JGI IMG/M metagenome (GOLD analysis project Ga0256833, IMG submission 190535) | Hydrothermal vent microbial communities from Mid Atlantic Ridge, Atlantic Ocean - 356-284 | ecosystem: Environmental > Aquatic > Marine > Hydrothermal vents | place: Atlantic Ocean: Mid...
CCGAAACTCTGCACGGTTTCGCCTTCCAGCGGCGCGCCGATGATGAAAGCCCAGCGCGCCAGCCGCTCGGCGGCCTGGCGGTCGCGCTCGGTGGTGGTGGGCGAGGTCAAAATCAGCGTGTCGGAAAGCAGCCCGGCGAGCAGCAGCCCGGCGATCTCCGGCGGGGCGCTCAGCCCGGCCTCGGCAATGCGCTCGGAAACTAAGGTGCTGGTGCTGCCCACCACGTCCACGGTGAAGCGGATGGGGGTTTTGGTGTGGGGGTTGCCGAGGCGATGGTGGTCGAGCACCTCCAGCAGTTCCGCTTCTTCCAGCGCGCCGATGGCCTGGGCAGGCTCGTTGTGATCCACCAGCACTACTTGGAGGCGCGGCGGGTTGAGCAGATCGCGCTGGCGGCATACGCCCTGGTAGCGGCCTTTGTCGTCCACCACGATGAAGAAGTTGTGCTCCTCGCGCAAAATGCGGTTGAGGGCGTCGCGAATGTGGGTGTCGGCGCGGAAACGGGGCACGGTGGTATCGCAGGCCTCGGCAGCCGGGCGGACGAGGAAGTCGCAGATGCGCTGATCTTCGCCCTGGGGGCGAGGCCCAACCAACCGACCGAGGAAATCAAACAGGCTGAGGCCGGTAATCAGGCCGTAGGGTGTGCCGTCTTCGTTGACCACGGGCGCGACGCCGCCGGTGCGGTTGGCGATCGCCCAGGCATCCCGCAACGGCTGGGTGGGCAACACGGTGTCCATCCGGCGGGAAACGGCGGCAAAGCGCGGCGAAGCGTCGGTGAGCAGTTTGGGCGGCTTGAGGCCCAGACGTTCCAGCGCCCAGGCGGTTTGCTGGTTGAGCGAACCGGCGCGGGCGGCTTTGGCATCGAGCCCATCGCGCTCGCTGAGCAGCCAGGCGTAGCCCACGGCGGAAGCAATCGAATCGGTGTCGGGGTTGACGTGCCCGACGACGTACACGGTGGGCATGGCGCGCTCCTCGGGAAAATCGGGTGCGGGGGCGAACAACGGGGCCTTTCAATGGCAGCAAAGAAGGCTCAAAGAGCGTTTCTTTGCCTATCTCACCCATCCCCCAGCCGCTGCCCCTCGACTTCAGCGCCTTGCGGCGCTTCCGCTCAGGGGCGGCTTTCCCCCTTCCCTCCCTTACTAAGGGAGGGAAGGGGGTGCCTGAAAAGCGCATTTTGCGCTTTTCAGGTGGGGGTTGGGAGAGATTTTGCAGCCAGCCCACCCCCGCGCAGGGCTTACGCTTTGTGGCTTGCCCGCCACACCTTTTCCGGTGTGACCGGGCCGCTATCCACCGCGGCTTCCACCGCGTCGTACACCGCGTTGGCTACCGCCGGGGCAACGCCGTTGAGCGGGTATTCGGCCACGGATTTCACGCCGAAGGGGTGGGTGGGCTCGAAGGTTTCCACGAAAATGGTCTTCAGGCGGGGCATCTCGGCGGCCAGGGGCACATGATAGTCCTTGAAAGCCCGCACCAAGGGCTGGCCGTCTTCGGTGTAGGGCATGTCTTCGGTGGTGCCATAGCCCAGCCCCTGGTTGACGCCGCCTTCCACCTGGCCGGAGGCCGTGAGGGGGTTGATGACCACCCCAGCATCGGCCACCGTGGTGAGCGCATCCACCCACACCTGGCCGGTTTCGGTGTCCACCGTGACCTCGGCAATCTGGATGGCGAAGGGCGGCGGCGAGGCCGGGGCCATGAACGAGGCCGCGCCCATGATCTGTTCCTGGTTTTCGTGGTGGATGCTGTTGAAGCCGATCTCGGCCAGAGTCACCGCGCGCCCATCGGGAGCGATGGCCTTGCGGTCGGCCAGGGTGATGTCTTCGGGGTTGACCTCGGGGCCGTCGCCGCGGGCGTTGAGCATCGCGGCAGCGCGAGCGCGGATGCGCTCGGCGACTTGTTCGGCGGCCTGCGTCGCGGCTGCGCCGCTGACGTAGGTGGTGCTGGAGGCGTAAGCGCCCTTGTCGAAGGGGGTGAAGTCGGTGTCGCCCGACGTCACGATGATGTCGTCCAGGGTTACGCCCAACACCTCGGCGGCCATCTGCGCCAGCACGGTATCCGAGCCGGTACCCAGGTCGGCTGCGCCTACCATCAGGTTGAACGAGCCGTCCTCGTTCATCTTGATGAATGCGCCGCCCATGTCCAGTTTGGCGATCGCGGTGCCCTGCATCAGCATGGCGAGGCCGATGCCACGCCGCAAGTGCGGCTTGCCGGGCACGGTGTGCCATTCGGGGTTGCCGTATTTGGCGTCCCAGTCGACGGCCTCTTTGGCTTTGGCCACCGCTTCGGCCAGGGCGTTGGTGTCGATGGTCTCCGGGCTGGGGGCGCGCCCTTCGTTCCATGCCAGGCTGAAGGGGTGGTATTCGCCGGCGCGGATGGCGTTCTTAAGGCGGAAGGCGATGGGGTCCATGCCTAAGGCGCGGGCAATTTTCTCCATGTGGCGCTCGACGGCGAAGAAGCCCTGCGTCGCGCCGTAGCCGCGGTAAGCGCCGGTGGGCACGGTGTTGGTGTACACCGTGTCGGCGTAGAAGCGGATGTTGGGGGATTTACGGTATTCGCCATCGCCGACGTACAGCGCCATGGCTTTGTGGCCGGTGTTGCCGACCACAGTGAGCGCGTGGCCGCCGTAGGCGCCGGTGTTGGACAGGGCGTACATTTCGTTGGCGGTGATGGTGCCGTCCTTCTTCACGCCGGTCTTGAGGCGGATTTTCATCTGGTGGCGCGGGCGCCCGGCGATGAATTCCTCTTCGTCGGTGTAGATGTATTTCACCGGGCGACCGGTGGCGATGGTGAGGTGGGCGGCGACGTCTTCGATGAGTACCTCTTGCTTGCCGCCAAAGCCGCCGCCGATGCGCGGCTTGACCACGCGGATTTTCTTGATGGGCAGGTTGAGCACGGGCGCCAGTTGCCGCCGGACGTGGAAGGGCACCTGCGTGCTGGTGCGTACCACCAGGCGGTCGTTTTCATCCCAGTAGGTGATGGTGACGTGCGGCTCGCTGTAAGCCTGATGGGCGCGCGGCACCTCGTATTCGCCCTCGAAGATGTAGTCGGCCTCGGCGAAGCCCTTTTCCACATCGCCAATGTCGATGCGGATGCGGGCGGCGATGTTCTTGCTGGGGTCGGATTCGCCGAAGTTGACGTATTCCGGCTCGTCGTGGATGATGGGCGCGTCCTCTTTCAGCGCGTCCTCGGGGTCCACGATGGCAGGCAGTTCTTCGTATTCCACTTCGATGAGTTTGAGCGCCTGCTCGGCGATTTCCTCTGTCTCCGCAGCCACGAAGGCCACCCGGTCGCCCACGAAGCGCACTTTGTTGTCCAGCGAGAAGGTGTCCAGCGGGCCGGGGATGGGGTCGGATTGCCCGGCGGTGGACCAGGGGACGCGCGGCAGGTCTTCCCACGTCAGCACGGCGTGGACACCGGGGAGGGCTTTCGCCTTGCTGGTGTCGATGCGCTTGATGCGGGCGTGCGCCACAGGCGAGCGCAGCACTTTGGCGATGAGCATCCCCGGCAGGCTGAAGTCGTCGGTAAAGGCGGGCTTGCCCTGCACCAGTTTGAGGGCGTCCACCTTGCGGTCGGGCTGGCCGACGCGGCGGTAGGCTTCCACTTCGGGGACGGGAATCACTTCGGGCATGGCCTCGGCGGCGAACTTGCGGGCTTTTTCCTCGTCGCCGCGCATCCGGGCGGCGGCCAGCAGCACGGCCTTGACCGGCTTTTCGTAGCCGGTGCAGCGGCAGATCACGCCGGAAAGGGCTTCCCGCACCTCTTCTTCGGTGGGGTCGGGGTTTTCGTCCAGCAGGTGCTTGGCGGTCAGCAGCATGGCGGGGGTGCAGAAGCCGCACTGCACCGCGCCGACCTCGACGAAAGCCTCTTGCAGGGGATGCAGGTCGAGGGTGAAATCCCAGCCGGTTTGCTGGCCGCCGAGGGCGTCCACGGTTTGGATTTCATGGCCTTCGGCTTGGGCGGCGAGCACCGAGCAGGAATAGGCTGGTTTGCCGTCGAAAAGCACGGTGCACGCGCCGCAGGTGCCGTCGTCGCAGCCGTGCTTGACGCTGGTGTAGCCCAGGTCGCGCAGGGCGTCGAGCAGGGAAGTGTCGGGGGAAACGTCGATGGTGTGTCGTTTACCGTTGACGGTGAGTGTCAGTTCCATGATGAAAACTCCTCAGCGGGGGCGGGTCAGGCCAGGGCTTGCAGGGCACGGCGCACCAGCACGGCGGCCACTTCGCGGCGGTATTCGGCGCTGGCGCGGTAATCGTCAGCATCGTGGGCGGCGTTGCGGGCGGCTTCTTCGGCGCCGGTGGCTTCGGGGCCGTCCATCGCCAGATGGGGGGCGTCGCCCCAGCCGCCGAGCACCACGCGGGTGCGCCCGGAGGGCCATTGCGCCACCGCCACCACCACCAGCGGGCGGGAGAGCGGCGAGGGGGCGACGGTTTCCACCGCCAGTTTGGCCTGGGTGGGCACCGTCACCTTGGTGATCAGTTTGCCCTGCAGGTGGTCGAAGCGGAAGGGGTAGAGTTCACCAAGGGGTAGTTTTTCGTCGTCGGGCTGGAGCAGCAGCACGGCGTCCAGCGCCATCATCGCGGTCGCGAAGGGCGACATACCGTCGGCAGCAACTAAGGTGCCGGCCACGGTTTGGAGGTGACGGCGGGTGTAGGTGGTTTCCAGCGCGGCGGCGTCTTTGAGCGCCTGGGGGAGGTCGGCCTGCAACAGGTCTTGCAGGCGGGCGGTCGCGCCCAGGTCGGCAAAGTTGCCGCGCGGGGTGATGGCGTCCAGCCCCAACGCCTGCAGGTCAACCACGGCGACGTCTTCCTGGGGCAGGGTTTTGGGGCGTTGCGCCGCGTTGAGGAATGCACCGCCGCCGAGCGGCAGCGTGCGCGGTTCGGCGCGCCCCAGCAGGGCCAGGGCTTCTTCCAGCGTTTGGGGGCGATGATATTCCAGGTGCATGGCTCACTCCTCTTCAGGGGTGCAGTGGGGATAGACTTTCCAGCCTAAGGCATCGGCATCCATTTGCGCTAATTCTTCTTCCGGCACGGCCAGCAACATGCTTTCGGCTTCGGCCATGGGTTGGGCGGTGGCAGGGTCGTCTTCCGCCAGGAAGACGCCGCCCCAGGCGGTCACCACCCGCCCGCGATCCTTGATCGCCCGTCCCACGATGCGAAGGGGCACCTCGACAGGCACGTGTTGACGGTATTTGACCGTCAGGCGGGCGGTGAACAGCAGCCGGGCAGTGGCCGGGTCGATGCCCATCACCGAGCGTCCCACGGCTTCATCGAGCAGCGAGGCTACGATGCCGCCGTGCGCCATCCCCGGATAGCTTTGGTATTGTTCGGGGATGGTGTACCAGGCCGTGACCTCGTTGTCGCCGGTTTGGTAGAAGCAGGCTTGCAGCCCGTAGGGGTTGTCCAGCCCGCAGACGAAGCAATGCAGCGAGTTGGGCTGCAGCACAGGGCGCAGGTCTGGGCGAATGATAGCGCCTTTGGAAGGTGGAGATGGGTTCATGGTGTGCCCTCTATTGTGCGTGCTCGGGTGCCAGGGGCGACGCGAGCGGCAAATTCGGGGAACACGGTGGTCACCAAATGGAGGTCTTCCGGCCAGTCGAGGTCACGTGCCAGACCAGGACGGTTGATCACCGCCACCGCCGCACCGGCTTTTTGGGCCAATGTCAGGTGACGGGTGAACGAATTAGGACCGTAGGCGTATTCTATCGCACCTGGCGGTCGCACAGCCAGTCCGTTGGTGCCTTTGCCCGTAGCGTTGGGCGCCAGGGCAACGCCCGGTGCAGGAGGCAGGGCGTCCAGCAATGCACGCACGTCTTCCGGCGTGAGCAGCGGCAGGTCGGCTGGCAAGATCAGCAGCGCGCCTACGCCAGACGCCCGCAACATCATGGTCGCGCGCTTGAGCGCCAGGTTGAGTTGCGAGTTGCTCTGCTCTTGCAGGGTATGCGCGCCGTGGTCACGGGCTAACGCCAAGGCGGCGCTGTCGCGACTGACGACCAGGGTGCGCTCGATGGCGGGAACTTGCTGTAAAACTTCCAGCGTGTGGGTAAAAAGATAGCGATTGAGTTGAGTGCGTTCTCCTACGGTGAGCACGTTAGCGAGGCGAGATTTGCCCCGCCGCAGGGGTTTGACAGGTACCACAGCCACAGTGGCCAATGCGTTCTCCTTGTGAAGCAGGGTTTATTTGCTCGCCATGCTCTTGGGGCGCTGAGTTTTGTTCTGTAAATAGTCAGCCAATGCCGAAGGCAGAGGGGTGTTGGCGTAATCGGCGGGGATGGGTTCGCCGAAGGTGCGTTGGATGGGGATGTAGCCAGCCCACACGGGAAGGCCGCGGCATTCGGGCGGGTCGTCGGGAAAGCCGGTGCGAACTTTGGCCGCCGCGCTCTCGATGGCGATTTCGGCAACGGCGACGCCGCGCAGATGACGCTCGGAGGGCGTATTGGCGGCCTGCCATTGCCCCGGCACCAGCCGCTCGGTCAGCACGCGCAGGGCGGTGCGCTTTTCGCCTTCGTCCGTCAGCAGCCGCCCGTGCCCGAAAACGGTGGCCGAGCGGTAGTTGACGGAAAGTTCGGCCACGCTTTTGGTAACCACCAGCCCATCGAGCAGCGCCACGCTCACGGCCACTTCGCCGCCGGCGGCAATATGCTGCATCAAGCCGCTGGCAGGATGGCCGTGAATTACCAGGCGGTTGCCGTCGCGGGCGTAAAGGGCGGGGATGACCATCGGCTGCCCTTCCCGGACAAAGGCAAAGTGCCCGACCATAGCCGCGTCGAGGATGGCGTAGATGGTCTCTGCGTCGTAGTGCGCCCGGTCGGCGTGGCGGCGGATGCGGTTGTGTTCGGTGACTGGAAAGGTTGACGTGCTCATGTATCGCTGGCTGTCCAATCGCTAATGCTCAACTGGACGCCGGCCTCGTCGAGCATCCGTTTGATTTCCATATCCAACATGCGTATGATGAGTTTTTTGCGGAAACCAGCCACCCGCTCCATAGCCAGCATGTAATTTTGGAAATAGCCCTCGGTCACCAGCCCGGCCACCACATCCGTGGCGCGCTTGAACGCGCCATACACGGCTTCGGCTTGCTGGGGCGGGAAGGCTTCCAGGCATTTGTGCAAGAAGAGTTGTTGCACCCGGCTGGTCATGCCCAGCATGTACGGATTGGTCACCCGCCGGGCGATGTGAATCAAGCCAACCACCCATTGCTGCTGCCAGAATTCCGGCGTGAAGTTGCCGTGAATTACACCGTCGTACCATTCCTTAAGGGAGGCTTCACGAGCCGGGCGTTCGCCTTCCTGGAAGACTCGCGCCGTCGGCTCGTAAGAGAACAGCAAATCGTAAAACGCCTGGGCAAATTCTTCAGCCCATTGGGAAGTGACATGGGCGGTTTCTCGTAAGACGCGCCCGTCCTCTTCCGAAAAACCGGTCAGTACCATGAGGTCCTGCAAAACTTTTTCAATGTTCATTGTTATCCTCATAAAGCGTTGTTTTTCCGTGGTCGTCGGGGAAATTGTATCACGAATTGTGTTTGAGCCATTCCAGCACTCTGTTTGCCAGGGTAACGCGCTTCTGGGGGGTGGTCATCAGCGTATCGGTGACCAGGGTGAGCATTCCCAGGGCTTCCACGGCGGCTTGCTGGCCCTGGTCTTGGGCATCCAGCACGAAATGGGTTGCCAGGCCGCGGTAGTGGACGGCGACGGCGTGGGCGGTGGGCGGGGTGCCCAGTTCGCGAAACATCTTGGCCGCCGGGCCTTTGACGGCTTGCCCGCCGATGATGGGGGAGATGGCCGCCACGGGCTTGCCCTGCATGGCCTGCCGCACGCCCGGCACGGCGAGAATCGGGTCGATGCTCACGAAGGGGTTGGATGGGGCTATGAGCACGGCTTCGGCCTCGCGGAGCGCGGCGAGCGCGCCGGGGGCGGGGGCTGCGCTTTCGACGCCGACGAAGCGGAAGCCCCGCACTCGCGGCTGCCAGCCGCGGCGCACGAAGTATTCCTGGAAGGGCAATTCACCTTCGTCGGTCAGCACCATCGTGGGGATGGGCTGATCGCTGACCGGCAGCACCCGCGCCCGCACACCCCACGCCCGGCAGAAATCGGCGGTGATGCGGCTGAGGGGCTGCCCGGCGCGCAGGCGACGGGTGCGTTCCAGGTGGGTGGCCAGGTCCAGGTCGCCTAAGCGGAACCACGCAGGGCCGCCTAACGCCCGCACTGCTTCCATCACCCGCCACGACTCGCCGCGCCTTCCCCACCCGGTGGCGGGGTTTTCCAGTTCGGCCAGCGTGTAGCACACGGTGTCCAGGTCGGGGCAAATTTTGAGGCCGAAATGCTCGAAGTCGTCGCCGACGTTGACGATGACGGTCAGGTCGGCAGGATCGGACAGGGCGCGCATCACGCCATAGGCGAACTTCGCGCCGCCGACCCCGCCGGCGAGGACCACGATGGACATGGGGAGGACTCCAAGGGGGTTAGGAAAATTAGGAAGGTTAGGGGGTAAGGAGGCGACAAAACAGGTTTTGGGCGCAAAAGCCGTAGCGCCAGAGGTAAAAAACGCCCACGGCAATTGCCCCGGTGCTCAGAGCGACCCACAGGGCGGTATGCACTCGCCGCCAGGGGCCGGGCTCGGCTTCCCAGCCGCCGCGAGCAGGCCAGCCAAGGCGGTGCAAGGCGTCGTTCAAAGGCGGGTAAAGCGGCGCGGAGAGGAACAGCGCCCGCAGCACACCCAACACGATGAGCAGCACCGCACCACCTGCCAGCAAGGCGCTGCTCCCAATCGCCAGATACAGCCCGATGAAACGCATGACTTTGCGGCGGTCGGGGGCTTCCTGCCAGCCGTAGCGCCACAGCAGGCGCAGGGCGGCGCGGAGGTTGGGCTGGGGGGAGGATGACGAGGGCATGGGGGAAGAATGAGGAATTACGAATTGCGAATTGCGGATGGCAGGCGGATGGCGCACGAGGAAGTTAGCGCCACAGCGTGAGTTCGCGCCACGGGCGGCGGGGAGGGGGCGCGGGGGCTTCGGCGGGGTAGCCGAGGAAGAGCATCCCCTGCGGTGCCCAGGTGGGCGGCAAATCGAGGGCTTCGCGGGTGGCTTCCTGGGCGTAGAGCGGCCAGCAAACCCATACCCCGCCCAGCCCTTCGGCATGGGCCGCCAGCAGGATCTGCAGCCCGACAATGCCCATGGATTGCACCAGCATGTGCGGCTCACGCGGGTCGTTGGGGTCGCGGTGGACGCTGGTATCCAGGCTGAGCATCACGATGATCGGCGCTTCGGCGATGCGGCGGCGGGAGCGGGCTTCGCGGGCGGCAATGGCTTCTTCTGGCTCACCACGGGCAGCCATGTCACGCCGCATTTGGGCGGTGAGGGCATCGGCTAAGCGCCCTTTTGCCTCATCCGTGCGCACCACGGCAAACCGCCACGGCTGCAGGTTGTGCGCCGAGGGGGCGTAGATGGCGGTTTCCAGGAGGCGGCTCAGCACGCCCTCGGGCACCGGTTCGGGCAGGAAACGGCGAATGCTGCGCCGTGAACGGAGAAAGTCATGCAGCGCATCGGGCGGCGGCCAGGGCATGGTCAGGCTTCCTCCGGCGGCGTGACTTCGAAGCGCAGGGCAGGGTCTTGCGGGCCGCGGTAGCGGCACAGGCCGACACGCGGCGAGTTGACATACGGCAGGAAGGCATCCGGCTGCTGCCAATCGGGATGCTCGCGAGCATGAGCGTCGCAGTAGGGTTGCAACGGCCAGGTGTTGGTATAGAGCCAAGCGGCGGGCTGCCCGCACACGCGGCAGGCGGTGGTCGGTTTGTAGTTGCGCGCCAGCAAGCGGATGTCGGCTTGGTCTTCTGGCCGGCAGGCGGCCAGCGGGGCGATGTGCAGTTCGGTCGGCCAGGCATCGTCGTAGGCGTAGGTGACGGTTTGGCCAGGCGTGAGCACTTCGCCCAGGGGCGGCGTCATCGGCTGGCGGTGGGCCTGGGCGTCCATGATTTGCTCGACCAGGCTGCCGTTGGGGCGGCGAGCGTAAACGGTCTCGCCGATGGCAAACTGGCTGTAATGGCCGCAGCAATCCACCCACAGGCGGCGCAGGAAGTCGTCCAGCGCGGCCAGGGTCAGGTCGGCGGGAGCGAGGGCGAAAATCCAGAAGGTCTGGGGAAAATAGGCGTCGCGGATGTGCAGCAGCAGGGCGTCGGCTGGCGAACCGGCGAGGCAGCAAGCGCGCACATGCTCCGCCATGGCTTCCTGAGCAAGGGGTTGCCCGCAGTGGAAGCAGCGTCCTGGCATCGGTTGCATGGCGGCCTCTCAGCGGAACAGGTCTTTTTCACGCGGGCGGAGCAGTTCGCCCAAGGCGGCTTCCCGCAGGGGGTAGGGGAAGCCGCGGGCGTGCACCGCGGGGATGCCTTCGGCAGCCTGCCCCATGACCAACGAGGCAGCGGCGGCCAGTTCGTCGGCTGCGCCGATTTGGGTGATGCGCAGTTCACGCCCCACCAGGTCGTGGCGGCCGCGCAAATCCACCAGGCCGGGCACACCGCTCAAGCCGATGGCTACGCCCACCGTGCCCAAGCGCCAGGCGCGCCCGTGGGAATCGTTGATGATCACCCCCAGGCGCTTGCCGGTGGCCTCTTCCAGGCGGCGGCGCAGGTCGGCTGCCGAGCGGTCGGGGTCTTCGGGCAGCAGCAGCACGCATTCGTCGTCGCCGCAGACGTTGGAATGGTCGATGCCCGCGTTGGCGCACACGAAGCCGCGCTTGTGCTCCACGATGAGCACGCCGGGCGCTGCCCGCACCACGGCGTTGCTTTCCCGAAGGATGAGTTCCACCAGGCGGGGGTCTTTGTCCACGCGGGCGGCCAGGGCCTGCGCTTCGGGGGATGGGGTCACGGTGCGCAGGTCGATCAGGCGGCCTTCGGCGCGCGAGACCACTTTTTGCGCTACGACCACGATGTCGCCGTCTTCCCAGGCGATGCGGGCGCGCGCCGCGGCGTGGAGAATGGGCATGGCCAGGTCGTCGCCCCGCCGGATGAAGGGGATACCGGGCAAAGGAGTGAGGGTGAGAGAAGGCATGAGAAATGCTCACATGATGATGCGAATGCCGATATGGTCGCTGGCGTAGGCTTTGTTCATGTAAATCAGCAGACTGGTCAGCCCCTCGACCACGGGGGTGTTTTCAATCGGGCCGGCATCCCAGGCGCGCAAGCCGATGGCTTCCACCAGCGCCATCACCCGGCGGCGGTTGGCTTTGCCCTTCCCGGCCACCAACACGTCGGCCTCGATGGGGACGTCTTCCCATAGCAGGGCATAGGCGATGTTCTGGAAAGCGTCCACCACGGCGGTTTCCGGGCCGAGGATGGCCTGGGCTTCCAGCGCGGCGCTGCCCGCGGGCGGGAACCAGGCTTTGGTCACTTTGGGCGGGCGCAGCGGCACGGTCACGTCGACCAGGATTTTGCCCTGCACGGCTTCGGCAATCGCTTCGAGGGTGGCCTTGTGTGCGCTGTAGGGCACGCTGAGCACCACAATCTCGGCCTTTTGGGCGGCGGTCAGGTTGTCGGTGCCAAAAACCGGCGTGTCCGGTTGCCCCACCCGCTCGCGGATGGTGGCGGCCATGCGTTGGGCTTTGGCCGGCGTGCGCGAGCCAATGTGCACGGTGTAACCAGCCTTGGCCCAGCGGTAGGCCAGGCCGCGGCCTTCTTTGCCTGTGCCGCCGATGACGGCGAGAATGGGCTTGTCGTTCTCCATGCTTTGCTCCATGGGGTGGTGGTGCCGCGCCGATTATAGCACGGTTGTACCCCTGGGGGTGCAAGCAAATGTCGTAGAAGCACTTTTCAGGATCTCACCCCTCCCCCGCCGCCTACGGCGGCCTCCCCCTCCCCTCCCTT
>Ga0256833_1002924_pt1 | contig 11840 bp, 10 predicted proteins | sample 356284metaG_FD_190535 | JGI IMG/M metagenome (GOLD analysis project Ga0256833, IMG submission 190535) | Hydrothermal vent microbial communities from Mid Atlantic Ridge, Atlantic Ocean - 356-284 | ecosystem: Environmental > Aquatic > Marine > Hydrothermal vents | place: Atlantic Ocean: Mid...
GCATCCAGTAATTGACAAAGTGCTCACCGGTTGCGCCTTCTGACTGAGCAATTTCGTTTTCATGATGAGGAAATTGTAAATCCATGCCGCCACCGTGTATATCAAACTGATTCCCCAGGCAGCAGGTGGACATGGCCGAACATTCTATATGCCAGCCGGGACGACCCCGCCCCCAGGGGGAGTTCCAGTAAGGCTCATCGGGCTTGGCCTTTTTCCATAACACAAAGTCGAAAGGATTGCGCTTGGCCGTGTCGACCTCAACCCGCTCACCGGCTTGTAAATCTTCCAGGCGTTTTCTGGATAATTGTCCGTATCGGGGGAATTTATCCACTGCATAAAAGACGTCGCCATTGCTGCCGATATAAGCCAGTCCGTTTTCAAACAACTGCATAATCATGCGGATAATATCATCCATGGATTGGGTGGCGCGCGGTTCCTGGTCGGGGGGTAAAACGGCCAGGGCGGCTTCGTCTTCATGCATGGCCTGGATAAAGCGTTCAGTCAATTGACTGAAGTCTTCATGGTTTTCATTGGCGCGTTGAATGATTTTGTCATCAATATCGGTGATATTCCGGACATAATTCAGCTGGTATCCGCTGTAACGGAAATAACGGGCCACGGTATCAAAAACCACCATAACCCGTGCGTGGCCGATATGACAGTAATCATAAACGGTCATGCCACAAACATACATACCGACCTGACCGGGTATGCGAGGAACAAATGTCTCTTTTTGTCGGGTTAACGTGTTATATATCTTCAACATTTTATTTAAGTGACTTGGCCAGTGAGTTAATCGACCAATTTACCAAGATTTATGCTTCTCTTTCAAGAGAAAAACCAATAGAATCTAATCTTTACATCATCAAACGGGAAATTTTATGACATCATTGGTTTTTTCGCTGGTGTTGTGTTTGTTTTCAACTCTTTCTTTTGCAACGGAAAATAAAATGGCAGATAGTCAACCAAAGGTTAAATTTACGACAAATATGGGCGAGATTGTGATTGAGCTGGATCAGGGAAAAGCGCCTGAAACTGTTAAGAACTTCTTGCGTTATGTTAAGGAAGGCTTTTATGAAGGGACGATTTTTCACCGGATTATTCCCGGGTTTATGGCCCAGGGCGGTGGTTTTGATACCGATTTTAATCAAAAAGATACGCATGAAGCGATTAAAAACGAAGCAGATAATGGATTGAAAAATGATCGCGGCAGTATTGCCATGGCTAGAACGCCTAATCCTGATTCAGCCACTGCTCAGTTTTTTATCAACTTAAAAGACAATGATTTTTTGAATTATTCAAGCCCGACGCCCAATGGCTGGGGTTATGCGGTTTTTGGTAAGGTTGTTGAAGGCATGGATATTGTCGATAAAATGGCGGAAGTTCAAACGGGTAACCGTGGAATGCATCAGGATGTGCCGGTTGAAGATATTATTATCGAAAAGGCCGAAGTGATTGAGTAACAACAGTTAGTTGTACGAAACCTGACAAACATTAGAAAATGTCGGGTTTCGTTCCTCAACTTAGCCTGCACTTTTCTCATTCCCACGTTTCGCTGTGGGAATGCATATCAGTTTGAATTGCCTGGTATGGATTTCCATGGATACCCGGTGGTCCAGAACAGGCGTGGCATAATTTCTTCTTATCTTTACTTCAGCAGCAGAATATTTTGAAACAGGATATTTTATTTATTTCCGACCTGCATCTTTCGCTTGAGAAAAAAGAGATTGTCCGCAGTTTTCTTTATTTTCTTGAACATACCGCGGTAAAAGCAGAATCTTTATATATTCTGGGGGATTTGTTTGATACCTGGATTGGGGATGACGATAATACGCCGCCCAATAAATCCATTAAGCAAGCACTTAAACAGTTAACCGACTCAGGAACCCGGGTGTTTTTGCAACCGGGCAATCGTGATTTTTTACTGGGGTCGGCATTTCAGCTGCAGACCGGTGTCAAGCTGCTGGGAGATTATCATGTGATAGAGCTGTTTGGTGTTAAAACCTTGTTGACACATGGTGATTTGCTTTGCAGTGACGATGTGGCCTATCAGCAATTCAGAGAAAAATCCCGCAGCCCACAATGGCAGCAGAATGTTTTGTCCAAACCGTTAATCATCAGATTGCTGGCCGCCCGCTGGTATCGGTTCAGGAGTTTTTTCCACAAACGCAAAAAGACTGATGACATCATGGATGTCAATCAACAGACCGTGATTGATATGATGCGGCAATACCATTGTTTGCGGCTGATTCATGGTCATACACACCGGCCTGCGGTTCACGATTTTTTAATCGATGGACAGAAGGCTCAGCGGTTTGTGCTGGCTGATTGGAAAAAGGATTCGGCCGAGTATCTGCGCTGGAATGCCTCAGGATATTCGATAGAGCAGGTAATGCCCAAGGCTGATTAATCTGTTTTATCGGAAACCTTGATGACAATATTAACCCGGCGGTTTTTTTGCCGGCCCTGTTCGGTATTATTGTCGGCGATGGGTTTGGTGTCGGCATAAGTCACTGCCCGCATACGGGCCGGCTCAATTTGCTGAGATGCCAGAAAATGCAAAACACTGGCCGCACGCGCGGCGCCCAGTTCCCAATTGGAGGGGAAGCGTGAGGTTTTAATCGGCCGGTTATCGGTATGGCCTTCAATATAAATCAGCCCTTTGGATTGTTTTAATAAAGGCGTTAAGCGTTTCAATACTGATTTTCCTGACTCAGAAAGCTCGGCTTCTGAAGACTGATATAAAATATTGTCCTGTATTTCCAGTTGCGCATAGCCTTTGGAAACAGTCATATTAATACTGTCGTTAAGACCCAGCGTCTCCAGTTCTTTGTTTAGCTGTTCTTTCAGATTGGTTTTTTCCGTTTCGGTTTGTGGGACAGCGGCCGGTTTGTCGGTAAGGATGTCAGGTTCGGATAGATTGTCCGATTCAGCGATGATGATTTCATCCGTAGCGGGCGCTTGATTTGTCTCTGCCAGATTAATTGGGGTGTGGTTAAAGTCAGGCGTTAATTGTTCGTTAATATCAAATGCTTCCAGTTTTTTGATTACAGGAGCTTCCTGAAAGGTAAAGGCCTGGCTTGATGCTACCGGTTTTGGGGCCGTTTCAGTCTGTTGTGCTTTATGAGGAGCGGAAGACTGTTTTTGAAAGGTTTTTGCCGGCTGGGTTTGTTCAAAACTGCTGAGTGAAATCAGCGTGACTACCAGCATAACAATCAAGACAAAAACGTCAACATAGGTCAGCAGCCAGTTTTGGGTTGGCAGACTGATGTTTTCATCTAAAAGTTCTTCAATCGTTAATGCAGATTCCTGGCGGGTGAGTTCTGTCTTATTCATCGGTCAGAATATGGCCAGGCTCTTTTAATTCATTATCGTACTGCACGATAAAAGCCTTCAGGGTTTCGCGGATAAATGACGGACTACGGCCTTCTGCAATCAGGGTAATGCCTTCCATCACCATGGCCATAATCATGATGCGCTGCTCGGTTCTTCTTTCCAGTTTAATGGCAATGGGGTTAAAAAACAGATTGGCCAGCATCAGGCCATATAAAGTGGTGGTTAATGCAACGGCCATATTCGAGGTAATGGAGTGAATTTCCTTGACCTCAATAACCTGTAACATATTAATCAGACCCACCAGAGTCCCCAGCATGCCGAAAGCCGGAGAAAAAGCCGCCAGACTGTGAAAAATACCCGCTTCGGTTCTTTCCTTGGCGCGTAATCGGGAAATCCGCCATTTGAGCAGAGACAGAATATCATCCAGTGGGGCATTATCGGCAATCAATTGAAAACTGGTTTTAAGATAGGGATTGTGAATATTATCAATGGTGTTTTCGATGGATATTCGGTCCCGCTGAAACCACATTCTGGCAACGGCGACGATTTCGTCAGCCTCTCTTTGCGGATTTAAGCTTTCGTAAAAAATAATCTGTCGGATTGATTTTATCGCCTGTTTAATATCCCTCAATGGATAGCTTAAAAACACGGCGGCCAGGGTGCCACCAACTACAATCACCAGGCCGTTGATATTGATAAAAATTTCGGGAGTGTTGGCGGTATAACCAATAATAAAAACCAGCAAGGCAATACTGATCATCAGCCCGATGGCTGTTGAATAATTGATTGCCGGTGTTGTTTTAAAAGGTTGTTGCAGCCATTTTTGCTTGTCCATAAAAAAAGCATAGCACAAAACCTAAGTGTCGCAATCTGTCGGGCGTCTTGGATACGCCTGATTTACAATTCGCCTGCCGCAGCCTTGAATCCCGTCACTGACTGGTGATATTCAACTAATACGTCAATCAGATTGAGCTTGGCTTCGGCCGTGGAGCGTTCCCGCTGGTTTACCAGGAAAAGGGTGCTGTCTCCATATTCAAAGCGGGTTTTTTCCCCCTCTTCCAGTTGTTGGGCAAAATCCAGTTCCTGTTTGGCGGCCTGATAGCGTTCAAAAGTTGTATTGACTGCCGAAAACTGGTTTTCAATTTCCAGCATGATTGAGCGGATGGTTCGACGTTCTTGAATGCTCAGGTTTTTGATAGCCAGCTTGGCCTGATCAATTTTTCCTTGGGCTTTGCGTTGAAACACAGGTAAAGACATGGAAATGCCTGCCATAATTTCCGCACCGCCGTCAATCGCGCCATAGCCTAACTGATAACCCGGTGTTACAAATAAATCAATCTGAGGTAGCAGGATATTTTGTGCATATTGTTGATCAATTTTGGCCATTGCTTTGGCCAAATCCAGAACCTGTAATTCCGGCCGCTTGTTCAGCGAGTGTTGTTTGGCCTGGGCTAAAACTGCAAGCGGATATTCTTCAGGAATATCTAAAGCAGGCGGTAATTGCTCGGGGAGTGGCGTATGATCCGGTTGCAGATTATCTCGCCACAAAAAATCAGCGAGTCTAAGCGATGCCTGTTGCAGTTGTCGTTCTGCTTTAATCATGCGCCCCAGACGCTTTTGAACTTCTCTCTGGGCTTCTATGCCGACAATTTTTGCCAGCAGCCCTTTATGAATTTTTTGTCGAATAGCCTCAGAACGAAAGCGCGCCATTTCCAGCAAGGTTTTTTCCACTTCCAGTTTTTTGCCGGCGCCAACCCATTGCCAGTAAAAATTTAATGCGTCATACAATAAACTTAATTCTGTTTGCCGGAAAAGGTGTTCTGTTTGTCCTTCATATAAAAAAGCCTTGCTTTCATTGGCTGATTCACGGTTAATACCTGCGCCTCTGAACAACGGTAAAGTCAGGTTAATGTAATATTCACCGCCTTCACCAGTCGGGGATACGGGTGTTTTAATATTTCCGGCCGCTTGTTTTACACCGGCCTTGACTCGTAATCCGTAACGACTGAGAAAATCCATGCTCAGGTTTGATTCCAAGACTTCCTGTACCTTTCCTAGTTGGGCGGAGCTGTTAAATCGTTTGACTCCGCTGCCCGCCTTGATAACAGGGTCAAAAGCCCCTTGTTTTTCCAGTCGCTGGGCGCTGGCTGTTTGTTGTTTAATATAAGCCAGTTCCAGAATCGGGTGATTCTTTTTAACCTGATTTAAAAAAACAGACGCTGTTAATACCGGGCGGGACACAGAGCGTTGTTGCCCAGCAGCAAAAACAGAATGACTGACAACTGCCAGCAGCAAAACGAATATCAGGTGTTGATTTATTTCCATGTCAGGCTGTTGGTTATTTTTGTTCGCTAGCAAAATTTTTGTGACTATTGATATCGTCAGGTGCTTTTACAACAGGTGGAAATGCATTAAATTGGCGCCAGAGTTCAAAGCCGATAGAGACCGTTTCAAGCATCACCCAGCCATTTGCCCGAGTGCCGGGGCGTAAATAAGGGTAGTGCGGCCACGGTTCATCCAGCCCGGCCTGAATGCGTTCTTCATCGGGAACGACAAGCACCCGATAGAGTCCCTGACCGTTATCAACGGAATCAATCACGGCTATTTTCCCGCCAAAGGTGCCCACAGCAACGGATGGCCAGCCGGAAAACTGGATGGCCGGCCAGCCGGAAAATTGTAATCTTACATGGCGGTTGGCTGATAACAGCGGAGCATCATGATCCCGGACATACAGCTCTACGACCTGACGGGTCGCTGTTGGAACCAGTATGGCCAGTTCATCATTGCTTTTAACGGTTTCCCCTTTTCCATATTCTAAAATTCTGACTATTTTGCCATCAACCGGCGCTCTTATTTTCCGTTGTTCAACCCGGTTCTGAAAATTAGCAATTTCAATTTCCAGTTGCAAAATATCATGTTCAATCTGAGCTATGTTTTCCTGCTGTTTGGCAAGCTTGACTTCCACGTCCTGAATTCTGGCTTTGGCATTGGCTTCTATTTCGCCTTGTTCGAGATGGGCAATCTGCGTTTGTCTTTTGGCGACCTCAATATCGGCATCGGCTTTAGCCCTGTTCATTTCGGCCAGTTCCAGGTCCCGTTTAGAACGCAATCCTTTGTTGTATAAATCAAGATGACGTACATAATTTTGTTTGGCGGTTATCCATGCCTGTTTCGCTGCTTCAAGTTGATGATCAGCCTGTTCAGCCTTGACCTTGGCTGCGGGGATAACGAATTTGGCGAGTTGTTTCTGGCTTTCCAGACGACGTTTCATAGCCTCATAGCCGTCAATTAACGCCTGTTTTTTGGATTGCCTTGCGTGCAATTGGGATTCGAGGCGGAATAATAATTTCGGGTCGAGGTATTTGGGGTCGACTTCTATTAATTCCATTAAAACATCCCCTGTTTTGACCCGTTCACCTTCATGCACCAGCCAGTGGTTTAAACGCGCATTGATAGGGGAGTTTACAGTCTGAGGTCGTTCATTGGGCGATAACAGTGTGACCCGTCCTTTTCCGGGAATGGATTGCTGCCAGGGGACAAAATACAGACAGACGAGAATCAGCAGCATTAAAAAAGCCAGCACCTTACCTAAGGTGATAAGACCACCGACCGATTCCACTTTTTTTAAAGACTGATAGTTTGCGGGTTGAGTGTTGTGGCTCATCATTTAACCCTGTGCTGTTTTTTGATATCTGTTTGCCAGTTCGGGAAATAAGTCTTTAAACAGTCCATTTTCTTTGTTCAATAGCACCGTTGGTTTTCCACTTTCTGCAATGTGTCCTTCATATAGGACATGAACAATATCTGAGCGCATGATAACACTGGGGTCATGAGAAATATCAATGACAGTCCAGGGTAAATCCGGAGCCAGCAGGTTTTCGAGTACTTTAAGTTTGTTTTTTTCATCAATTCCAAAAAAAACATCATCCAGAATTAACAGCTTCGGTTGTTTGACTATCGCTCTGGCAATCAAAATTCGTAACCGTTCGCCAATTGAAATATTAAGCCCCTCACTGACCAGGCGCGTTTTTAAACCTTCAGGAAAGGAAATCAGGGTGTTGTCCAGATTAGCCAGAGAGATGGCTTGACGCAGGCTGTCGTGGCTTATTTTTCTGCCCATCAGAATATTGTCTTCCACTGTGCCTTCAAAAATTTCATTCATGCCTGATACCAGAGCGATTTGTCGACGTAAACTGTCCAGGTTCACTTCTCGGATATCGAAACCATTAAAAGAGATACGTCCGCCTGATGGTTTTTGCAAGCCTGCCAGCAAATAGGCTAAAGTGGTTTTTCCGCAGCCGCTTTCTCCCACCAGACTGACTCGTTGACCCGATTGAATTTCCAGGTTCAGGTTGGAAAGGACCGGTTGATTGGGTAAATAAGAAAAGCTGAGTTGTTGACAGAGGATTTTTGCGCCTTTTTCATCTGAAAAATATTCAGTTCCTTGAATTTTTTCGACAGGTTGATCGGTAATGGAGCCTACTTTCACCAGGGCGGTCAGCAAGTCATAATAGTCATCGATATTATTGGCCAATTTTTCAATGGCGGCCAGCATAATCATCATCACCAGTTCCGCGGCAACTAATTGACCCAGTGTCAGTTGCCCTTCTATCACCAGCCAGCCGCCCGAAGCCAGAACACCAGTCATGGCAAGCGCCTGTAACAGGTGGCTGCTGAATACCTGTTTGACGACAATTGAGAAATGTTCCCTTCGGCTTTCAATATAGTCCAGAACTTGTTGATCCAGTTGACGGACAAAATAATCAGGTGAAGCATTCATTTTAAGACTGATATGACAACGTCCGAGCTCTTCCAGCGAGCCGGCAACCCGGTATTTTTGTGAGGATTCCTTGATACTGGTATCTACACCATGTATGCCGAGCCAGGTAATGATTAGCGCTCCAAACAGAAACATCATGTCAAAGCCAAACAAAAACGGGCTGTAAATACCCATTAGAAACAGTCCAGCTAATATTTGCAGGATTGCGGCAGGCACATCCGTGAGTAATTTTGCCCAGGCTTTTTGCACAGACATGGTGTCAAAAAATCGGTTGGCCATTTCGGGGGCGTAATTTTGCTGCAAAATACTATGTTCTATTCTGGGCAAATGGCTTGCCAGGCGTAAGGCGATGCGGGCAAAAATTCTTTGTTGCAGGCGTTCAATAATGGTGTTTTGAATCAGCTTCAGCAGGCTGATAAGTATCAGGACTACAAAGACGATTATTGACAATACCACCAGAGGCTGTATCAAAACTCCGGCAGCAATGGTGTTAATTAATGCCTGGGCGCTTAATGGTACCGCCAGATAAAGCACTCCGGAAATAATGTTATACCCAACCAGAGTTAACAGGTCGGATTTATCTTCACGAATCAGGGAGAAAAGTCGTTCCAGGGGCGTTAGTTTTTGATGTTTTGACATGCCTGTTATTTTTATTGATGGCCAGGGTGAAATGGATCCCTTATAAGAAAGGATTATAATCAAATCGTTCCCATGTTGATGACAACAAAATGAAATATTTTGTAATTACTCTGGTTGCAAAATTGCTCTGCTGTGGATAAATCGGAGTTGATTTGAATAACAGTTTGTTAGATGGGCGGAGGCTATTGAACAGGTTTTCTGTTTTAGAACATTGGGGCAGGAAGGGTGGGGGGTTGAGTCAGGGTGTATCCCGCCACTAAACAGGCGGGATGCAATTTATCTAATGGAACAGGTTATTCCATTACTTCAACAGTATCGCCTTTACCAATCAACACCACATCAGCATCACGCATGGCGAAAATACCGACGGTGACCACACCAACGATATCATTAATAGTTTTTTCCATGGCAATCGGGTCCAGAATCTCCAGGTTATGGACATCCAGAATTTCATTGCCATTATCGGTGTAATAATCTTCTCTCCAGACCGGTTGACCACCCATTTTGACCATTTCCCGGGCTACATAGCTGCGGGCCATCGGAATCACTTCGATGGGAAGTGGAAATTTTCCCAATACATCAACGCATTTGGTTTCGTCGGCAATGCAGACAAATTTACGGCTGGCTGCGGCGATAATTTTTTCGCGGGTCAGCGCGCCCCCCCCGCCTTTAATCAGTTTTTTGCGCGGGTCAACTTCATCAGCGCCATCAATATAAACTTCTATGTCACCGACACTGTTTAAGTCCAGAACGGGGATGCCGATATTTTTCAGGCGTTCAGAAGTGGCTTCAGAACTTGAAACAGCACCCTCGATATCATTTTTGTAATCAGCCAGCATTTCAATGAAGAAATTAACCGTAGAGCCTGTGCCAACGCCGACAATAGGCACATTTTTAATATATTTGATAGCTTCCTGGGCAACCTGTTTTTTTAATTCGTCTTGTGTCATTTGTTTTTCCTGATTTTAGTTGTGTAATCGGGGGTTTTATTATTTGTATGGGATAATACCTTATTAACAGTAATTTTTCAGCACCTCTCTATGATACAAAAATACATTGAAAGAATATTAAGGGCAAAAGTTTATGATGTGGCCATTGAAACGCCTCTGGATTTCGCTCCGGCCTTATCAGATCGACTGAAAAACCAGGTTTATTTAAAGCGTGAAGATTTACAACCGGTTTTCTCATTCAAACTGCGGGGTGCTTATAACAAAATTATTCAGTTGACTGATGAGGAAAAGGCGGCCGGAGTGATTGCCGCCTCGGCCGGTAATCATGCCCAGGGTGTGGCTTTGTCGGCCAAAAAGCTGGGCATTAAAGCCTTGATTGTTATGCCCCGCACCACACCCGATATTAAAGTCAAGTCTGTCCGGTCCAGAGGCGCCAAGGCTATTTTATTTGGCGATTCCTATGATGAAGCCTGTGAACATGCCCGCGAAATTGCCGAAGAAAAGGGCATGACCTTTATTCATCCTTATGATGACCCCGATGTGATTGCCGGGCAAGGGACTGTGGGTATGGAAATTCTAAGACAGCACAATGGTGATATTGATGCCGTTTTTGTTCCGGTCGGCGGTGGTGGTCTGATTGCCGGTGTTGCTGCGTATATCAAATTTGTCCGGCCCGAAGTTAAAATTATCGGCGTCGAGCCGGATGATGCAGATTGCCTGAATCGGGCGATGAAAAGCGGGCGCCGCGTGAGCATCAAGCAGGTCGGGCTGTTTGCCGATGGCGTGGCCGTCAAACAAGTCGGCAAGGAGCCGTTTAAAATTCTGCATCATTTAATTGATGATGTCATTGTCGTCAATACCGATGAAATCTGTGCGGCCATCAAGGATATTTTTGATGATACGCGCTCGGTCGCTGAGCCGGCTGGCGCTTTGGCAGTGGCAGGTGCAAAAAAATATGTCGAGCAGCAGGATGTCACTGGGAAAACGCTGATTGCGATAGACAGCGGCGCGAATATCAATTTTGACCGTCTGCGCTATGTGGCGGAAAGAACCCAGGTCGGGGAGCATCGGGAAATCTTGCTGGCAGTGGCCATTCCTGAACAGGCGGGCAGTTTTTTAAGATTTTGTAAAAAACTGGGTAAGCGCAGTATTACCGAATTTAATTATCGTTATTTTAATGCGGAACAGGCGCAGGTTTTTGTCGGAATCAGCAGCAGTGGGGAGGAATCTGACAAGCATAATCTGATTGAAATGCTTGAAGATGATGGTTTTAAAGTCACGGATATGACGGAAAACGAGTTGGCCAAAGACCATATCCGCTATATGGTTGGCGGGCATGCGCCCTATCAATTAAGCGAGATTATCTACAGCCTGCAATTTCCTGAAAGACCCGGCGCATTATTGAAATTTTTAACATCACTCGGTGGGCGCTGGAATATCAGTCTGTTTCATTATCGTAATCATGGGGCCGCCTTCGGCAAGGTGTTGATTGGTTTGCAGATGAGCAAATCCGAACGGAAGGAATTTCAGCAGGCATTAACTGAGCTGGGTTTTATCTTTCAGGAAGAAACCGCAAACCCTGCATACCAGTTTTTTGCTGGAGGACAGGAAAAAGCCTGAGCGCCTGCTAAACTTGATAGCAAATTGAGGTAAAGCCAAAGACCGTCAATAAAATGACATGGTTTTTTGGTTTTATGTAACCTACTGATTTTATTTTTAAATTAAAAGTTGGTTTCTAATTTGCTTAAAGTTTAACAGGATAAAATAATGGCTGAAGAAGAACTGGAAAATGGCGAAGAGAAAAAATCGTCAAAAAAACTAATCATTATTATTGCAGCAGTGGTATTGCTGTTGGCCGGCGGTGGTGGCGCTTATTTCTTTATGGCAGGTGGCGATGACCCGGCTGCCGAAGCGGAAAATGCTGAAAAAGTACAGGAAGAAGCGGAAGCCGAGGAAGATGAAGGCGATAAGGAAATTTCATTTTATGAATTGGAAGAGCCGCTCAGAGTACCATTTCCGAAAGGAAGCAGTGCCAGTCTGATAGAAGTCCGGCTGGCTTTTATGATTGATGATCCGGATGTTGAAGAGTTACTGGAAAAACACAAGCCTATGATTATTAATAATTTGTTAATGGC
>Ga0256833_1002925_pt1 | contig 11838 bp, 9 predicted proteins | sample 356284metaG_FD_190535 | JGI IMG/M metagenome (GOLD analysis project Ga0256833, IMG submission 190535) | Hydrothermal vent microbial communities from Mid Atlantic Ridge, Atlantic Ocean - 356-284 | ecosystem: Environmental > Aquatic > Marine > Hydrothermal vents | place: Atlantic Ocean: Mid...
CTCCTCGAAGACGAAGAATACACCTCTCAAATCACGCTGCCGGTCTTTCGGCGCATTGCCGCCCTGCTCAAGCCGTATGGCTGGCGGGTGCTGGGTTTCTTGCTTGCCATTGGCCTGACGGCCTGGATCGACTCCCTTTTTACCTACATCAACAAAGGCATCATCGACCAGGCCATCATGCAGCGCAATGTGCATGCGCTCTACCGGCTGGCCGTGCGGTATGGCTTTTGGCAGGTCGTCCAGGCCGTGATGACCTTCGGGTTCATCTACCTGGCCGACCGGCTGGGCGAGCGCATTCAGTACGACCTGCGGAAGGCGGCTTTCGACCATTTGCAGGAACTCTCGCTGTCGTATTATGTCCGCCAGTCGGTGGGGCGGCTGATTGCGCGCGTCACTTCCGATTCCCAGCGGGTGGCCGATCTGGTGACCTGGGGGCTGGTGGACATCGCCTGGGCAACGCTCAGCATCCTCACGGCGACGGCCTACATGCTGATCATCAACTGGCGGCTGGCGCTGATCGTGTTTGCGATGGTGCCGGTGCTGGTGTATGTGGCCATCGAATTTCGGCGGCGCATCCTGGCCGAGTTTCGGCGGGTGCGGCGGGCGAACGCGCAGATTACCGGCGCTTATAACGAAACCATCAGCGGCGTGCGGGTGGTCAAGGCGCTCAACCGGGAGCCGCAAAACCTGGAAGAATTCCGCAGCCTGACCGAGCGGATGTATCGTTCCTCGTACCGCGCGGCGTGGCTTTCGGCGCTGTTCCTGCCGGCGGTGCAATTTATTGCCGCAATCGTGCTGGCAGTCATCGTGTGGTACGGCGGTTTGCAGGCGCTGCACGGCGCGCTGACCGTCGGCGGCATCCACGCCTTTGTGTCGTATGTCACCATGATGCTCTGGCCGGTGCAGGATTTGGCGCGCGTCTTTTCGGAATTGCAGCGGGCTATCGCCAGCGCCGAGCGCATCTTCACCCTGCTGGATACCGAACCGGAAATCAAAGACCGCCCCGGCGCCATCCCCGCGCCCACGCTGCGGGGGCGCATCGAGTTCGACCATGTCACCTTCTGGTATCAGCCGGACAAGCCGGTGATTCGCGACCTTTCCCTCACCGTAGAGGCCGGGGAAACCATCGCCATCGTCGGCCCTACGGGCAGCGGCAAGACCACCCTGGTGAGCCTGCTGTGCCGTTTTTACGAACCGCGCGAGGGCGTCATCCGCATTGCGGGGCGCGATTATCGCGACTACACGCTGGAAAGCCTCCAGCGGCGCATTGGCATCGTGCTCCAGACGCCGCACCTGTTCAGCGGCACCATTCGGGAGAACATTCGCTATGGCCGCCTGGAGGCCAGCGATGAAGAGGTGGAGGAGGCCGCCCGCATTGCCGGGGCGCACGACTTCATCATGCGGCTGGAGAAAGGCTACGACACCGAGGTGGGGGAGGGGGGCGTGCTGCTTTCCACCGGGCAGAAGCAACTGGTCAGCCTGGCGCGGGCGGTGCTGGCGCAGCCGGAAATTTTCGTGATGGACGAGGCCACTTCCAGCGTGGACACGCTCACCGAGGCGCTCATTCAGCGCGGCATGGAAGCCTTGTTGCAAGGGCGCACCAGTTTCGTGATTGCCCATCGGCTGAGCACGATCCGCAAAGCCGACCGCATTGTGGTGATGCGGGATGGCCGCATTGAGGAAATGGGCACGCACGCCGAGTTGCTGCGCCTGCGCGGACACTACTACCGGCTGTACACGCAGCAGTTCAAGGAAGAGCGGGCGCGCGCCTACGGCGAACTGGGCGCGTTGATGGCGCGCTGAGCGCGCCCGCGCGTAAAAGCGTGTTTTTCGCATAGCCTATTTCGTATAACCAGTACCTTTACCATAACCTCCCACCCCATTCACACACAAAAGGAAAACCTACCATGCCTTTCGCCCTTTTCGACCTTGATGGCACCCTGACCAGCGCCCATATCTGGGGCGGGCTGATGGCCTATTTCAGCACCCGCCGCCGCAAGCGGCTGACCCACGCTCTCTACCTCGCCGTGCACTACCCGCTCTACGGCCTGCGCAAGGCTGGCTTGATAGGGGAGTACCCCTTTCGCTACCGCTGGTCCTCCAACCTCGGCTGGTATTTGCGTGGCGAAAGCGAAACCGACGCCGCGGCCATCGGCGATTGGGTGGCTAAAACTTACCTCGAAGGCACTTAGCGCGCGCCCACTTTGGCGCGCTTGCAGGCGCACCTCGCCCACGGCGACACCGTGGCGCTGGTCTCCGCCGCGCCGCTACCGCCGGTGGCCGCCATTGCCCGGCACTTGGGCGTGCCCCACGCCATCGGCACCCGCTTTGCCACCAATGCCGCTGGCCGTTACACCGGGCGCGTCATCCCGCCGCCGGCGCTCGACGCCCACAAATGGCGCCTGGCGCAGGATTACTTTGCCGCCCGCGGCGCGCCGCTTGACCCCGCCGAGGGTTACGCCTATGCCGATTCCATCACCGACCTGGCCCTGCTGGAAGCCGTCGCCCATCCTATAGCCGCGTTCCCTGACCCTGCCCTTGAGACCGTTGCCCATCAGCGCGGCTGGGAAATTTTGGCACTAAACGACACCCGCACTCCCTTCCCAGAGGACTACTCGCCGCGCATGGCAGCAAAGCCATCTCCTACTCGGGGCGGGAGACTGCTTCCGCGGGCTCCGACGACGCTCAATCCGCCTCGCGGTGAGATGAACTGGGGGAACTGCGCAACTCCTAAAGGATAATGCACGCCCCACGGAATTTTTCTAAACTTCGTCGTAGAAATGTACCCCGGCGCAAGATCCAGTGTGATACAATTGGCCTATACTGGACTATACCAGACTATGCCACAAGCCTCCCTTTGCTTCCTCCCTCCAAGTGGAGAAGTGTCTCATGCGCCTTGTGCTACCAACTGTCGATCGGGAAAGCGCCGAGCCGTTGTACCTTCAGATCCGGCGGGCGATTTTGCAATCCATCCACGCCGGCGACCTGACGCCGCACCAGCGTGTGCCTTCCGAACGAGAACTGAGCGAGGCCATGGGGATCAGCCGGATGACGGTGCGTCAGGCTTTGCAAACGTTGATCAACGACGGCTATTTGTACACCGTGCCCGGCAAGGGGACGTTCGTCGGGCGAGATCCCAAAATCGAGCAAAACCTGCAGCGGCTGAGCGGCTTCACGGAAGAGGTACGCGCCCAGGGGTTCCGGGCCGGTTCACGATTGCTGGACATCGCCGTTGTTCCTGCCGAAGCCTACCAGGCGCGCCACCTGAAGGTAACCGAAGGCACACCGCTTTTCCGCATTTCACGGCAGCGATTGGTGGACAGTGTGCCAGTGGCCGTGGAACACGCCTACCTGATTACCTCCAAGTTCCCAGGCCTGGATCAGGTAGACCTGGAAAAGCACTCCCTTTACGCGGTGCTACAGGGTCAGTATGGAGCACAACTGGTGCGGGCGGAACAATGGATCGAAGCCCGAGAGGCCAATGCCCAGGTTGCCCCTTTGCTGGATATCGCCCCTGATGCACCCGTGTTGGCAATGGAACGGGTGACCTATACCCATTCAGGGCAACCAGTAGAGTTCGTGGTTTCCTTCTACCGGGCCGACCGTTTCCGGTTGAAGGTAGAATTACGAGTGGGAAGCATACCTCATGAAGGCGCGGTTTCCAAGATCTACCGCCCTTGAGAAGAAGTAAACGTCGGCAGTATGGTGAAAGAAAGCTGGTTACAAGGAGGTGTTGCCATGTAAATGCAAGGCTGAAAAACAAAGGTTCCCATTTTTTATTCTTTAGGAGGAAGAAACATGTTGCATAAAACCGTTTGGCGAGTTTTGATCGTCATGGTCGTGATTGCTGCTCTGGTTGGCTGTGCCCAGCAGCCTACGGCAGCACCCAAAACCCAAGCCCCCGCGCCGACTCAGGCACAGGCGCAGCCCACCCAGGCTCCTCAGGCACAACCTACAGAAGCCCCGCCCACCGAGGCGCCCAAGGCCGAGAAGGTCACAATCACCGTGTGGTCATGGCGCACGGAAGACGAAAAAGCCTACAACGAAATCTTCGCGGTCTACGAAAAAGAACACCCCAACGTCACCGTGGAATTCGTGCCCTTCGTAGCGACCGACTACAACAACATCCTGGCCACCGGCCTGACCGGCGACAACGGCCCCGACGTCGTCCAATTGCGCGCTTACGGCGGTTTGCAGCCGCTGGTCGAAGCCGGCCAACTCGTGCCGCTGGATGGCAAAGTCAAAACCCTTTCCAACTTTACCCCCGACATCCTCAAGGGCGCAACCGGCATCAAAGACGGCCACATTTACGGCGTGCCGTTTGGCATTCAGGCCGTGGCGGCTTTCTACAACAAGGACATCTTCGAGGAGTTGGGCCTGAGCGAACCCACCACCTGGGACGAGTTCATGAACGTCCTCAAGGCGCTGAAAGATGGCGGCTACATCCCGCTGGCCGTACCGGCCAAGGACACCTGGATGCTGCCCATCGTGCACGATGCCGTGGGCGCACCTCGCTACGGCGGCCCCGAGTTCGAAAAGAAGGTGCTGGCTGGCGAGACCAATTTCCTTGACCCCAACTACGTCGCGTCCATCCAACTGGTCAAAGACCTGCAGCCCTACATGCCCGATAACGTTGTCGGTGTGAGTTACCAGGATGCCCGCACGCTGTTCATCAACGGCATGGCCGGCATCTTCATTGGCGGCTCTTTCGAGGTGGGGTACTGGCGCGACCAGGCACCCGACATGAACATCGGTGTCTTCCGCGTACCGCCTGCCCCCAACTCGGTTCATAACGGTCCTCTCACCCCCGGTTGGATGGACGGCTCCTACGGCGTGAGCGCCAACAGCGATGCCAAGGAAGAGGCCATTAAACTGGTAGAATGGATGGGGACGCCGGAATTCGGCCAGTTGTTCACCGAGAAGATCAAGCAACTTTCTCCCCTGCCGCAGGCCAAACCGAAAGATCCCCTGCTGCAACAGTTTGCCAAGTTCTACGCCGAAACCCCCACGCCGTACCTGATGTTGGTCGACTTCCGCTATGGCGAGCCGCAAGGCCACAGAGTGCTCGGCACCGGCCTGCAGAAGATGCTGCTCGGCGAAATGACGCCCGAACAGGTCGCCCAAAGTGTGCAGGAAGGTCTGGCTCAGTGGTTCGAGCCGTTCAAGAAGTAGCGTTGTGGCAACCTCCTGACCTCCTTTTTTAGGGATGACGAGCCAGTCAATTGGCTCGTCATCCCCCCTGGAGCGCGCTTATGACGGTTTCTGCGACTTCCACTTCCCCTCGGCGGAACAAAAGACCCCGCCGGCGAGCCAAAGGGGTAGGGCAACACGCGCCGTCGTGGCCAGTGATTGCCCTTTTTGTTTTGCCGGCTTTCTTGCTCTACACCGTGTTTATGGTGTGGCCGTTGGCGCAATCATTTTACTTCAGCCTGTTCGAGTTCAAGGGGTTGGCCCGGGGCGCGTTTGCCGGCCTGCGCAACTTCCACGAACTTTTCACCCGTTATCCGCTCAACAAAGAGTTGCCGCGCGCTTTTTTGCACAACGTCTATTTTTTCATCGGCACCATGTTGGTACAGAATACTTTGGGATTGCTGTTTGCCAAACTGCTCTATACCTCTCGCTTTGGTAAACGTTTTTTGCAGACGGTGTACATCCTGCCCTACCTCATCAGTGCCCTGGTGGTGGGGTATCTGTGGTCCCTGATTCTCAATCCCCTTTTCGGCCCCATCAACCAATTTCTGCGCATGGTGGGGCTACGCGCTTGGGCACTCCCCTGGCTGGGCGATCCGGCGACCGCGCTCCCGGCCATCATTTTGGTCAATGCCTGGCAATGGGTGGGCTTCCCCATGCTGCTGTTCTCCGCCGGTCTGACCAACATCCCCGACGACCTGCGCGAAGCCGCCCGCATCGACGGCGCCACAGGCTGGCAACTATTCCGGCGGATCGAGATGCCGCTTCTTCTGCCGGTCATTGGCATCGTGACCGTGCTCACCTTCATCGGCAACTTCAACGCCTTTGGCCTCATCTGGGCAATGGGCGGGCCCAACGGCGAACCCGGCGGGGCAACCGACGTCTTAGGCCTGGTATTTTACCGCACGGCTTTCCGCGGCGGGGTCGATGCCTTTGGCGTGGCCTCAGCGCTGGCCGTGCTGATGTTCGTCTTCATCTTCGGCGTTTCGATGATCATGTTGCGCTATTTCCGCCACATGGAAGAGGAGCTGACATGAATCTGAGTTCCACTTCCTCACTTCGCGCCCGGGCAAAGATCTCCGATCTACTCGTGCATGTTTTGCTGTGGGGCTACGCTGCCGTGGTGCTGCTGCCGCTGTTGCTGGTGGTCAACAATGCCTTGCGCCCGACCCGAGATATCTTTCGGCACCCTCTGGCCCTGGCCACCTCGCCTTCCTTTGCCAGTTTCGTCAAGGCCTGGGAGAAGGCGAATTTCAACACCTACTTCTTCAACTCGTTGTTTATCACGGTGAGCGCGGTGGTGCTGGCAACGGCTGTTTCGGCGCTGGCCAGTTACGTCTTGGGGCGCTATAAGTTTCCCTTCAGCAACGCGCTGCTGGCCTTTTTCCTTGCCGGGCTGATGTTGCCTTTCCGGCTGGCCATCGTGCCGCTGTTCCTGTTGCTCGACCATCTGGGGCTGATAGATAGCCGCATTGGCCTGATTCTGGTGTACGCAGCCACGGGCATCCCCTTTTCGGTGTTCATCCTTTCGGCCTTCTTCCGCCAACTTCCGGGGGAACTCAGTGAAGCCGCCCGCATCGATGGCGCCAATGAATGGACGATTTTTGGGCGCATCATGTTGCCTCTGGTGCGCCCCGCGCTGGCGACCGTGGTGGTCTTTCAGTTCGTTCCCTTGTGGAACGATTTCTTCTTTCCCCTGGTGTTGCTGCGCTCGACCAGCAAGTGGACGCTGCCGGTGGGCATGACCCGCTTCTTCGGCGAATTTCAAGCCGATTGGTCCACCCTGTTCGCCGGGTTGATCATCACCACGTTGCCGTTGATCGTGATCTTCCTGCTGGCAACCAAGCAAATCATTGCCGGCTTGACGGCTGGCATCGGAAAATAGCACAGGCGGTTCGTCGTGACGCGTTTTGCTGACGATGACTTCGTAATTGGCGTGGATGGCGGCGGCAGCAAGACCGAAGCCGTTTTGTTGACCAGGGATGGGCGCGTGCTGGGGCGGGGGAAAAGCGGCGCCGCGAACCATCACCAAACCGGCTGGGAAGGGGTGCTGGTGGAAGTGCAATGGGCTGTCCAACGGGCTTGCGAGCAAGCCAGGCGGCAACCAGAAGAGGCGACAGCCCTCACACTCGCCCTGGCAGGCATCGGAAGCCAGACCGAAGAGAACACCCTTGCACGCCTTGCAAGAAAAAATTGGCCTCGTCTCCGCCTACAGATTGCCCATGACGCCCACGCCGCGCTGATAGGCGGTTTGGGGCAGCGGCACGGCATTGCTTTGATCGCCGGCACAGGGATGATTGCTTATGGCGTGGGTGTGGATGGTCAACGCGCCCGGGCCGGGGGGAGGGGATACTGCCTGGATACCGGCGGTGGTTATTTCCTGGGGGTGGAAGCAGTGCGCGCCGTGCTGCACGCCTACGACGGTCTCGGCTTGCCCACCCAGCTCACCCCCCTTGTGCTGCGGACGCTGAACCTCTCTCGCCCCGACGAACTGGTCGCCTGGCTATACGCGCCGGAGCGCTCGGTCAAGATGATTGCCGCGCTCGCACCGCTGGTGCTGGAAGTGGCTGCCACAGGGGATGGCGTCGCCGCGGAGATTGTAGCCCGCGGTTCCGACGCGCTGGCTACTGCTGTACAGGCCGTGGCGGGGCGGCTGAGGTGGGAAGATGACATCCCCATCGTACTCAGCGGCAGCCTGCTGACCAAAAATGCTTTTTACCGTGCTCTGGCAGTGCAGGCTATGCGGGTGCGATTGCCCCATGCGCGCTTCTTCCTCCCCGCCGAAAACGCCGCACTGGGAGCGGCTCGGTTGGCATGGGAAGAGATGGGCGTGCACCTCCCCCGCCAACAACCGGAAGAAATAGGCCAGACCGCCGCCCCCTGGGCCAGTGAGGAACCCAATGTCCTCAGCCGCGGCCTGCATCGGAGAAAGGTGCGCGACATCGTGGCCTTGATGCACGTCGAAGACAAACGGGCGGTGAACGCCGTGGGGGCGGTGTTGCCCCAAATTGCTGCTGCGGTGGAGGCCATCGCCGAGCGCATGGCGCAGGGCGGGCGGCTGATTTACGTCGGCGCAGGCACTTCGGGGCGGCTGGGAGTGCTGGATGCTTCCGAATGTCCGCCGACCTTTGGCGTTTCGCCGGAGCAGGTCGTGGGGGTCATTGCAGGCGGCGAGGCCGCCCTTCGCCAGGCAGTGGAAGGCGCCGAAGATGTGGCCGCCGACGGCGCTCAAGCGATGCGCGACTTGGGCGTCGCTCCGCTGGACACCGTGGTCGGCATTGCCGCCAGCGGGCAGACGCCGTATGTGCGCGGCGCGCTGGCCGAAGCCCGTCGCCGTGGGGCGCTGACCGTGGCCGTGGTGTGCAACCTGCCGTCGCCGGTGGCCGAAGAAGCCCAACACGTGATTGCCCCGCGCGTCGGGCCGGAAATCATCGCCGGTTCTACCCGCCTCAAGGCCGGCACAGCCCAAAAACTGGTGCTCAACATGCTGAGCACGGCCACCATGGTGCGGTTAGGCAAGGTATACGACAATTTGATGGTCGACGTCCAGCCCGACAATGAGAAACTGCGGGCGCGCGCCCGCCGCATCTTGCAGCAGGCCAGCGGTGCATCCGCCGAAGAGGCTGCGGCAGCCTTGGAGGCCAGCGGCTGGGAGGTCAAAGTTGCCCTGGTGAGCCTGTTGGCGGGCGTGCCGATTGCCGCCGCGCGGCAGGCATTGCAGGAAGCCGCCGGCCACATCGCCGCGGCGCTGGCAGCCCTTGAAACGGAAGAGGTGCGCCAACCGTGACCGCCGTACAGCGCGCCTTGCGGCACCACCTGGAAGCCGCCGTGGGGCAGGTGTTCACCGCCGCCGTCGGCCTCATCCAGCGGGAAGGCAAGGTGGTTTTTCTACACGCCGCCGGACGCGTGAACCCGGAGGCAGGTGAGGAAAAAGCCACCCCGGAAACGCTCTTTGATCTCGCGTCGCTGACCAAACTTTTCACGGCCACAGCCGTGCTCCGGCTGCTCGCAGCCCACGGCCTGAGCCTGGACGCACCGTTGGGGGAAGTGCTACCTGCCTTTTGCGGACCGCGCCCGCTGGCTCCTTACCCCGACCCGCTGCAAAGCGGGAAAATGATCACCCTCGCCCCGCAGGGAGGTGAGGTCGAGGCCGATGCGGCCACCTTTCGGCGGCTGCTGGCACACAACGCCGGCCTCCCCGCCTGGCTGCCCCTGTTCCGCATGCCTGCCGAAGAGCGCCGCCGAGCGGTCATGGAAACGGCTTTCGCCTATCCTCCAGGCCAGCACGTCGTGTACTCCGACCTCGATTTTATTCTGTTGGGATGGGCTGCCGAGGCGCTCAGCGGCCAGCCTCTGGCCAAAGCACTGCGCGCGTGGGTGAGCGAGCCGTTGGGATTGCTCCGGGTGCATTTTCGTCCGGCGGCTCCTCCTGCTGCGCCTCTGTGGGGCATTGCGGCCACCGAGCGTTGCCGCTGGCGCGGGCGTCGGTTGTGGGGCGAGGTGCACGACGAAAACGCCTGGGCGCTGGGCGGGGTCGCCGGCCATGCCGGATTGTTTGCCGCTGCAGCCGATGTCGCCGCGCTGGGGCAGGCTTGGCTGGATGCTCTCCGCGGGCAGGGCCTGCTGGCCACTCTGGGGAAGTGGGCGCGCACTGCCGTGCAACCTCAGGCCGAGAAAGGTGGCCTGCGACGGGGGTTGGGCTGGGCGCTGCGCTCGTCTTCGCCGGAGGATATTGCGGCGCCCCTTAGCCCTACTGCTTTCGGACACACCGGCTTTACGGGCACGTCGTTGTATGTCGACCCGGCGCGCCGACTGGTAGCCGTGGCGCTGACCAATCGGGTATACTTTGGACGTGAGCCCGAGCCCATCCGTCGCTGGCGTCAGCAGTGGCACGCGCTGGCGACGCGGTTGTAAAGGTTTTGAAGCAGGAGGACAACATGAAGAGAATAATGGCCACGATCGTGCTGCTGGGCGTAGTGCTCAGCCTGAGTGTGATAGGGAAACAGGCGTTGCAAGCCGCTCCTCAAGGCAAAGCAACGACGCGCCCTATCCCAGTAGCAACCCCCACGCCGTCTCCCGTGGCGATCCCGCCGGCGCCCCACCGCGGGGGAGAGATCCGGATCGCGGACTTCCTCTACGAGCGCACACTGGTGGTGCCCGGCCAAAAGGTGCCGCTGGTCGCCACGTTGCGGAATGTCGCAGCCGAAGGCGGCGAATTCACGCTGCACTTTGTGCTGCCTCCCGGGGCCACACTGATCAACGGGCCGCAAGAGGTGCATGGTGTGCTGGCCGCGGGCGAAACGCGACGCTTTCGCTGGGAGGTGGTCTTCGATACCCCAAAAGACTATCGGATAGGGCTACAGGTATCCCCTTCCACGAGAGGCACGGCGAACAGCACCCTTACAGTGCCCGTGCAACCCACCGCGTGGCGGCAGACGCATTTTTTGCTCAGCGCCTACAACCCTCCTTACGCCTATCGAGAGCCGCCTTACGACGACGCCATCCTCACCCACTATCAAGAAGCGCATTTCGACCACTTGCTTTGGGTGCGGGATGAAGAGGCGTTGATACAAAAAGCGCACGACTTTGGTTTCGCCTATTACCTGGATATTGCAGACTTCATCGGCGAGGAAAAACTGCGCGGCGAGGATGGCCCGCCGCCGCCGATCACCGAGGAGGAACTACGCGCCCTCGACAGCCTGGTGGAAAAGTACAAGGATGACCCGCTGATGACCGGCTACTACATCTGCGACGAGCCTTCGCAGGACGCGTTCCCCAATGTGGCACGCGTGGTGGCTCGTATCCGCACCCACGACCTGACGCGCCCGGTGTTTGTCAACCTGTACCCGTATTTTTCGGACGATGAGGGCAGTCCGACCTATCTCGAGGCTTTTTTACAGACCGTGCGTCCCGATTGGCTGCCCTTCGACCGCTACATCTTCTTCAACGGCTGGGACGAGACCGAGCAATATCTGGCGCAGTTACGGTTGATTCGCAAGTATGCGCTGAAATACGACATCCCCTTCGTCAGTTTCATCCAGGGCGTGGGCACCAACGGCACGCCTGCGGAAGACCTCGACTGGCGCACGCCCACCGAGGCAGAGCAGCGCTGGATGATTGACACTGCACTCACCTATGGCGCTCATGGCATCGTCTGGTTCCACTGGGACCACCCCTGGGGCGTGACCGGCAATCCCGATGGCGATGAGGTGTACCCCGCTATTCAACACCTCAATCAGGAACTTCAGGTCCTGGGGCCGCAGCTGGTCTCCTTGACCTCGACGGACGCATACAGCACCGGCACCGGGTTGGTGGTGTTTCCGGGGGAACCGCGCCCCAAACTTCTGGCCAGCGAGAGCGAATTGGTCGTGGGCGTCTTTCGCTCGGCGGACGGCAGGGAAGATCATTTCATGCTCACCAACCGAAGTTACGAGGAACCCGTGGAAGGCACAGTGAGCGTGCGCATGCCCCTGCGCACCCTGGAGGCGTTCAACGTCACTACAGGGGAGTGGGAAAAGGTGTCCTTCGAGAACGACGCCGGACGCGCCCACTTCGACATCTTCCTGGAACCCGGCGAGGGTGTGCTGTTCCGTTTTACACCCGCCGCGCAGCCGTAGTCCCACCAAAGACGCTGCGTCGCGGCGTCGT
>Ga0256833_1002926_pt1 | contig 11837 bp, 12 predicted proteins | sample 356284metaG_FD_190535 | JGI IMG/M metagenome (GOLD analysis project Ga0256833, IMG submission 190535) | Hydrothermal vent microbial communities from Mid Atlantic Ridge, Atlantic Ocean - 356-284 | ecosystem: Environmental > Aquatic > Marine > Hydrothermal vents | place: Atlantic Ocean: Mid...
CCCTGTCGAGGCAGGACTGGAGGGGAATATTGATGCCGCGGCACCGGTCGAGAATGGACTCCGCGCCTTCCTCGAAGCAGTACATGGCGCCGCGGACGCCGTTTCGGGCCGCCTCGACAAGGAAATGGGTGGCAAGGGAGGATTTGCCGGTCCCCGAGGGACCGGTGAGCAGGGTACAGGTTCCCAGGTGGAACCCGCCCATGAGCAGTTCGTCCAGGGCGGTGATGCCGGTGGAGAGCTTCATGCTTTCCCGGCCGGGACGCTGCAGGATCTCGATCCGGTGCGGATAGACAACGATACCGTCGGCGGTGATCCGCAGGGTATGGCGGCCGGACAGGTAATCGCTGCCACGGAACTTGCTCACCTCCAGGGTACGGATCTCGGTGACCCGCTCCTTGGAGATCTCGCTGTGCAACTCGAGGATGCCGTCCACGGCCATGGCAATGGACTGTTCCCGTTCCAGCTCGCCGGGTTCAAAGAGCAGAAGCGACAGGCACTGCTGCTGCGAGAGATACCGGATCAGTTGCTGGATATGCTTGCGGTACTGGTATTCGTCTGTGGAGAGATAGCGCAGGTTGGTGACCGAATCGATGACCAGCCGCCTGGGCCGGTGCTTCTCGATGGCCTGGTAGATCCTGCTCCAGATGTTTTCCTCCTCCACCTCGCTGGGCGAAAACACGCTGTATTCGCCATTGGTCCGGGGAGAGGCGTCGATCAGGGTCAGGTCGACCAGGTCGATGGCGTCCAGGTTCCAGCCGAAACTGGCCGCGTCCCGGCGGATGGTTTCCACGGATTCTGTGAGAGAGAGGAAGAGACACCGGGAATCATCATCCCGGCACTGCAGCAGGAACTGCAGGGAAAGGACCGTCTTGCCGGCACCGGGGCCGCCGAGGAGAAGATAGCTGGAGGCCGGAAGGAATCCGCCGTGCAGCACCTCGTCCAGTCCGGGGATTCCAGTGGAGATACGGTCGCCTGTCATGATCGATACTCCTTTAGAGAACGGGCAGGAGAAGTCCTCTGCCCTGTCCGGTTTCTCGGGATGGGAGAAAGAGAGCTGTGGCCTGCAGCGGGTGTGGTGATGCAGACCACCTCAGACATATCAGGAAAATAATCGCATATTTTCCTTAGAGCTTAATATAGCAGTTTCCCGTCTGTCAACAGCCATTGAACAATCCGTGAAAGGCATTGTCCGGCAACGGGTTTCGGGGAGCGACAAGATGGGCAACAGTTCGCTGCCATCTTTAACTATCTGAAAATAGAGGTATTTTTATAGGGATGGAGGGGCGGAAAGAGCAATATCCCGGCAGGAAAAAGGAGGGGAAACCCGCCGGGATATCGACTCAGGAGGAGAGCATATATGTAAAAAGCGTCCTGCGCTTGGAAGCAGGGGAGCAGTATCCCGGCGGGAAAAAGGAGGGGAAACCCGCCGGGATGCCTACTTTAGGAGGAGAGCGTGTTGATGGTGAGGCGACCCTGCAGACAGGATTCTACATTCTGCCTTTCATCATCATATGGTGGCCCGGCATCCCGGTCCCCATGCCCATGGGACCGCCGCAGCCGCAGGCACCCATCATCGCCATGGGACCTGTTCCCTGGAGGCCGCTTTCGCGGGCCTTGACCCGGAGCTGCTCGCGAAGATCGAAGATCTTGCCCGCCAGTTTGGAGACCTGGTCGGGATCAGGACTTGCGGAGTGCATCAGCGCCCGCATCCGGGCACGGTTTTCCATCATCTGTTTCCGCAGGTCCACGGTCTGGTCCAGGAACTTTTCCCTGGCAGCCCTGGTCTTCTCGTCCACCTGGGGACAGCCCATCATGGCACCGTGGTAGCCGGGACCACCCTTTTCGCCGGGGCTGGCCATGCCGGCCTGGATGCCGGTGAAGGTGAGGACCGCCACTGTCAGTGCTGTCAATGTGATCCTGGTTATTCTTCTGCTTGCATCATTCATCAGATTATGCTCCTTGTTGTCTCGTCTGGTTGATTTTCGCGTTTGCCACATCTATTGCCAATCGCGTGCCAAAAACAAAAGAAAAATTTTTCTCGGTGGAGTTCCGTTATTTAATCAACATCCACCGGTGCCGCCTTCCACCGGGGCACCCCCGGCCGGCCCCTGATCCGGGTAATTTTTTCCCGGTGCCGGTGCCAGGGTGGGTAATATTTATCCACCCGGGCCGACAGCATGAAAAAAGACAGGGTGCAGGGGAAACGGTTGTATCGGCCTGCACGACTTGAGGCGATCCCGCATGACACAATTTTTCCATGCAATCCCACGCTGCTGCGCGCAGAAGATATGCCGGATTGCGGCCGGCCGGTCTCGCCGGGACCCCTGCCCCGGCCACCTGGATTCAGGTTTGCAGGAGAGAGCGGAAAAGGCCGCCTCCCGGACCGGTTCCCTGCCGGCCATCCGGGACCACGGCCGGCTTCGTTTCTCCCGCATGGCACGGGGGTGTCATGCATAACAGGATGCGCATGTTTCCACGACCCAGGTTCATCTATGTCTCACCCTGGCTGCTTGCCGCCGCCACCGGGCTCCTGGTCCTTATCGTGGTAACCTTTGCCCTGAGCAATATCCAGCGGGAAAAACGGCTCATGACCAATGCCCTGGTCCAGAAGGCCGACACCCTGATGCGGGTCATCCATTCCGGTGCCCGGGCCTCCTATATCGCCGACCTGCGGCGTGGCAACTGGAATATCGAACCCTGGTACGAACATGTGCAGCGGGTGATCGATCACCTCACCGACGACCCGGACATCCGTTTCCTGGCCCTGGTGGACGCACGGGGCAGGATCATCGCCCACAGCAACAGGGGACTCAGGGGGGAACAGTCCACCTTTCGCCTGCCAGAGGCCCTGCGCTCCGACCGCATGGACACCGGCACCCTGATCTATCAGGTCTTCACCTCCCGGCGGGATGGCCGAATATTTGCTGCATTCCGGTCGTTTATACCGTATCGTCCTGTCATGCCGCCCATGCCGCTCAGGTTCTTCAGGAAACGCTCCCCGGAAACGGGCGACAGCCGGTTCTTCGGCGCAAATCCGCACGCCCGTTTCCACGATCTGGCTCCGGACGGCACACAACAGCACTACTATGTGGCGGTGGGCCTGGACATGCGGGCCTATGACCGGACACTCGGCCGTCTGCGCTTCCAGATACTCATGCTCTCCCTGGCCATGCTGCTGGTCGGGGTGGGAGGATGGCTCTCCCTTGCCGCGGTCCAGGGCTATCGGATATCCCAGCAGACCCTGGCCGAGATCCAGGCCTTCACCGGGCTGCTCATTGCCAGGCTGCCGGTCGGCATCATCGCCACCGACAGAAACGGCAGGGTGACAACCTGGAACCGCGCCGCGGCCAGGATACTTGGAGTGGCAGCGGAAGATGTCATGGGCAGGGAGCCGGGCATGGTTCTGCCCCGGCAGCTGCAGGTGTTTTTTTCTCCTGTCGGCAAGGAGGCGGACAGCAGCGGCGATCAGGGCAGGGAGGCGGAGGTACGGGTCTGCGTCAATGGCAGCGAGGTGGTGCTTATCTGTTATCTGATTGATATCAGGGACAAGGAGAACAACTACATGGGCCAGGTGCTGCTGCTCTCCGATGTCACGGAACTCAAGGCCATGGAAAAGGAGATGCGCCAGAACGAACGGCTGGCCGCGGTGGGCAGGATGGCGGCGGGAGTTGCCCACGAGGTGCGCAATCCCCTGAGCTCGGTCAAGGGGTTGGCCCTGCTGCTCAGGGACAAGTTCGCAAGCTCAAGCCGGGAGAGCGAGATGGCCACCCTCCTGGTGCAGGAAGTGGAACGGATGAACCGCACCATCTCTGAACTGCTCAGCTTCGCCCGGCCGGCCAGCCTCGCCCTGGCCCCGGTCCACCTGGAAGAGCTGCTGCGCCAGGCCGCTCGCCTGATCGACGCTGATGCGGCCAGCGACGGGATCAGTATCACCCTGACCCTGGAGGAGGAACTCCCCGCCGTCATGGCAGACCGGGACCGCCTGAACCAGGTCTTTATCAATATCATGCTCAATGGAGTCCAGAGCATGGACCAGGGCGGGGAGCTGCGGGTCGCGGCCCGCGGTGCCGCCGGCGGCCGAAGTGTGGAGGTGATCATCGAAGACACCGGCAGCGGCATGGACCCCGAGACCATGGAACAGGTCTTCTATCCCTACTTCACCACCAGAGAGGACGGCACCGGCATCGGCCTGGCCATCTCGCAGAAGATCATCTCCGACCATGGCGGCAGCATCCGCATGGAGAGCGAACCGGGGAGGGGAACACGGGTCACCATCGAACTGCCTGTCTGGAGCGGGCAAGAGGAACAGTGCTGTGACCAGGATCCGAGCGCTTAGTCCGGGTACAACACGTTTCGGCCGGAAGCATTGCCCTGCCGGCGGGTAAGCGAGCATGGCCGACTCGGACTGCCCTGATACTGCTGGCAGCCGTGAGTACGTGCAGAATAAGCGCTCACAGGAGCCGCACGGAGTCTTCGCTTACCTCTTTGCACGGTCGTGCCTGCCCGCAGGCAGGCTGTCGGCGTCTCCCTGCGGTCGTTTACCTGCGGTCAGGCACGCCTGCACAGGTAAGCGAAGACGCTGAATCTGCGGCCTCTGAGAGCGCTTACACCATTGTGGTCGGACAGACCGATGGTTAGCCATCCCGTAAGGGGTTACTGCTGTTGAACTATTACGGACTTTTACGGGACTCGGACCGTTCTGCCGGCCGCCATATCCGTAAAGTTTGCATCCAGGAACTCGCACTCGGCCGGTGACAGGTCGAATCTGAGCTGGGCCTCTCTCAGGATCTGCTCCCTCGCCTTTTCCGGATGTTCCTGTACGGTCTCGGATATCCAGCGGATGGCTTTTTTCAGGGCCGCAGATTTTGTCTGCAGCGGTGTGGATTCTCCCATGGCAACCACCTGTTGCGAAGTACAGTTGATTTTACGGCAGGAATCCTTACATTGAAGTAGAGTGACAATCGGTCTCGGCCGTCTGCACCGTCCATGGACGGCAATGACGGAAAAGAGGGTGGGGGATTCCTGCCGGGACTGTTGCATATATAGCCGGATTGCCAGCGCATGACCATCATTTTTCCCGGGAAATCGTAAGCGCTCACAGGAGCCGCATCTTTGCACGGTCGTGCCTGCCCGCCTAGGTAGGCTATAGCGGTCAGGCACGCCTGCACAAATCTGCGCCCCCTGAGAGCGCTTACAGGATTGTGGTCGAGAAAACCGATGGTTGGTTATCCCGTGAGGGGTTACGATCGTCCGCTGCCGCGGCTACGGAACTTTTACTTAACGTATCGGCATATTAGTCGGTTGGCAATAGCGGTGAACTATTACGAATCGGCAGCGCCCCGCCCAAATCTCTTCACTTCGGGCCGATTTTCGGATATTGTAAAGACAAAGAGCAGGAACCAACAAGGCGATTATGGAAAGTCTGACCGGACACTTTCTCATCTCGACTCCGCAGATGCCGGACCCCCGCTTCCGGGAGCAGGTGATCTTTCTCTGTGCCCACAACCAGGAAGGGGCCATGGGACTGGTCATCAACAACCCGAGCACGGAGATCACCCTGCTGGATGTACTGCATGGCGCCAACATGCCCATCCCCGAAGGACCGCTGCCGCCCGTCTACATCGGCGGGCCGGTGGAACTGGATGCCGGTTTCATCCTCCACAGTGCCGAGTACCGCAAGGGGCTGGGCCTGGAGGTGACTGCGGAGGTATCCCTGTCCCGGGATGCCTCCATTCTCGAGGATATCTCCAGGGGAAGCGGCCCGGAACACTACCTCTTCATGCTGGGATATGCCGGCTGGGCGCCCGGACAGCTCGAGAACGAACTCGTCGACAACTCGTGGCTGACGGTACCCGGCGACATCGAGGTCCTGTTCCACACCGAGGACGCCCTGAAGTGGAAAAAGGCGGCACAGAAGTTCGGCATTGACATCTCCACCTTCGGCGATATGATCGGCTATGCCTGATCCCGGCCGGAACCGGAAATGCAAGCATTCGCCGCTATCGGCAACCACCTGAAAATGCTGATACTTTTGGTAAAAGTTCAGCAGTGCCTCAGCTGTGCGTGATCGCGGCTGGCCGTCAGGTAAGCGAGCGCAGCGAGACCCCGCTATGCGGCCAGCCGCCAGCGCGTGCAGCTAAGCGCAGACTCCGGATGACGTGCTGCTGAACTTTTACCCGGCAATGATGCGCCCCGGAGTGGCAGGGACAGCGCACAGGGTTTCCACCTGTGCGTTTTTTTGTAACACTTCACCACTATCTATGATGGACTCGTAAAAAGTCCATCACACTCTCAAGATGGCTCAGCATAAACGTTCGATATACAAGGCGTAGCGGTGTCGGCCAGGCGGAGGCGTACATGAAGTACGTCGAGCATTGGCCGTACCCGCTACAACGCAGTAGATCGGACTTTTTGCGACGCCATCATCCATGCAAACCAGTAACAGGATCAGCAGACCCATGTCGGCAAAGGATACCCCGAAGGCGCAGATCAGCGACATCTTCCAATGCCAGCGGTGCGGCTACTGCTGTCAGGGTGAGACGACGGTCTCCCTTGATGCCCGGGACCAGGAGCGGATGGTGGCGGCCCTGGGCATGAGCAGGGAGGAGGTTCGCGACCGGTACTGGAGGATCACCGGCACCACAGTCCAGATGAAGACCGTTGACGGACACTGCATCTTCTACAGTGAGAACAAAGGCTGCACGGTCCACGAGGGACGGCCCTGGCGCTGCGGCCAGTGGCCGCTGCATCCCAGTATTCTCACCGACGAGGCCAACTTCACCGCCATCCGCACCTCCTGTCCCGGTATCAACAAGAATCTGGACTACGCCACATTCCGCACCATCCTGGCCCGGCTGCAGCAGGAACAGGAGCGGTTGAATTTCTAGCAAGAGTCCAAGTGAAATTTGTCTTTCTCTTTCCCGGCAAGACCAGGGAAAAGTACCTGGATGCCGGCATCCGGGATTATGCCGGCCGTCTGGCCAGGTATGTCGGAGTGGAGCTGGTGGTGCTCAAGGAAAAGCACAGCCACCGGGGGCCGGCGGAACAGATCCGTCGCCGGGACGCACAGCAGCTCCTGGCCCGGACCGGTGCGCGCGGCCTTGTCGTTGCCCTGGATCCCGCCGGCCGGCAGGTCGATTCCGAGGAACTGGCCCACCTGGTGACCGGGTGGGAAGATCGGGGCGCCCGGGAGATCTTTTTCCTGATCGGCGGCCATCTCGGCCTGCATGAAACTGTTCTCCGGCGCGCCGACCTGGTGCTGGCCCTGTCGCGCCTGACCTTTACCCACGAGATGTCCCGCCTCATCCTGCTGGAACAGCTCTACCGGGCCTGGACCATCAAGGCGGGCCACAACTACCACCGGTAACACAGCCTGCCATGGACACCACCCCCTACAGCGACAATATACCCGCGGCAATGCATGAATTTGCGGCCCGGGTGCAGGAAGAGACCCCGGCGGGACTCCTTTCCATCCACGTGGTCGGCAGTGTCCTGACCCCGGATTATCAGCCCGGCCGTTCTGATATCAACTCCGTCATAGTCCTGGAACGGATCGATCTGGATTTCCTCGACATGCTCGTCGGCCTCGGCACCTCTTTCCGGGACAGACATATCGCCGCCCCCCTCCTCATGACCCCGCACTACATCGCCAGGTCCCTGGACGTCTTTCCCCTGGAGTTTTTCAACTTTCGCGAAGTCCACCTGACGCTCACCGGCGAGGACCTGCTGGCTACCCTGGAGATCGACGATGCAAAACTCAGGCTGCAGTGCGAGCGCGAGGTCAAATCCATGCTGGTCGGCCTGCGCCAGGGCTATCTCAGGGCCTTGGGCGAGCGCAATCGCCTGGCGGTCCTGCTGGCCGAATCAATGAAGTCCCTGCTCCCCCTGGTGCGGGGGCTCTGCCATCTCCGCAACCTCAGACCTGCTCTTGCCGGACGTGATCTCATCCGCAGCCTGCAGCAGCCGGACCTGGCAGAAAGCGAGAGTTTCGAGGCGGTTTACGCCCTTGCCCGGCAGGAAGCTGATGTCCTGCCGGGAAAGGAGACACTGATGAATCTGTTTGACCGCTATTACCATGCCATGGAATCCCTTGCCGAGTATATCGATGCGCTGGCGGCCTGAGCTGCTCCTTCTGCTCATTTTCCTTCTGTCCGGCGTACCGGCATGGTCGGCCTCGCCGCAGGTGCCGGCCCGTCCGCCGGGCCGTGTCGTCGACCTGGCCGGCGTCATCGACGACAGTACCGAGGCCAGGCTCTCAGCGCTTCTGCGGGACCTGGAAGACAAGACCACGGTGCAGATGGCGATCCTCACGGTTAACTCCCTGGCTGGCGAAGACATCAACACCTTCTCCCTGCGGGTGGCCGAACAGTGGCAATTGGGCCAGAAGGGCAAGGATAACGGTCTGCTGCTGACCGTGGCTGTCCGAGACAGGAAGTACCGGTTTGAGGTGGGCTACGGCCTCGAGGAGATCCTGCCCGACAGCCTGGTGGGGAGCATCGGCCGGCAGGCCCTGGTACCGTATTTCAAACAGCGCAGGTACAGCGAGGGGATATTCACGGCCACAGCCGAGATCATCCGCATACTTGCCGACCACTACGGCGTCAGCATCACCGGCCTGCCACCGAAGCAGGTGCGGCGGCAGAACCGGAGCGACGGCCTGATTTTTTCCCTCATTGCACTGGCCATTTTTCTGCTGATGCTCAGGAATCGCCGCCGTCGCTCAGGTCGCGGCGGCCGGGGCGGGCCCGCCGGAATGATTTTTTTTCCAGGCGGCGGCTGGGGTGGTGGCGGCGGCTTTTCCGGCGGCGGGTTTGGCGGTTTCTCCGGCGGCGGCGGCGGGTTTGGCGGCGGCGGCGCCTCCGGTGGCTGGTAAAAAGCGGATCGGGTTGATCAGCACAGATTGCTGCAGGCAGCGATCCGTGCGGTCCTCTGACTTCTGATCTCTGAAAAAGGAAAAGCAAATGAACAGCACGGTGAAGACAATACTCGTCATTGTCGGGATCCTGGTCGCCCTGGCGGCCGGGATTGTCCTGTGGGGAGTGGGGCAGTACAACAGGGTCGTGGCCATGGACGAACAGGTCAAGTCCCAGTGGGCGCAGGTCGAAAACCAGCTTAAACGGCGCTTTGACCTGATCCCCAACCTGGTGGAGACCACCAAGGGGTATGCGAAGCACGAGAAGGAGATCTTTGAAAATCTCGCCAATGCCCGGACCAGGTATTTCCAGGCATCGACGGTTGCCGGGAAGGTGGAGGCGGCCAACGGCTTCGAACGGGCCCTGTCACGGCTCCTGATGCTGCAGGAGAGGTATCCCGACCTCAAGGCCAATGAATCGTTTCTGAAGCTGATGGATTCGCTGGAAGGAACCGAAAACCGGATCGCGGTGGAGCGGAAGCGCTACAACGACGCGGTACGCAGGCTGAATACCTACCGACGCACGGTGTTTGGCAGATTTTTCGCTTCCCTGGCCGGTGTGGGGCCGGCAGAGTATTTCAAGGTGCCCGAGGGTGAGGCCGCGGCCCCAAAGGTCTCGTTCTGACCGGGGGGCAGCAGGAGTATTCACCCGGTGTACCAGTTCGTCAACTGGCTGAAAAGAGCAGTGCCTTTACCACCGAACACGGAGATGGTGAAGCTGACGCAGCAGATTTGCCTGTATCGACGTTCGAATGCCGACAGCGGCCCGGCGGAGACCGCATGCCGGCTGCAGGAGGGAGGGTTCAGTTGCGGTAAAAGACGTGATCCCCGTACTGGGCGACATAGGTCATACTGGTTGCCCAGGCGGGATTGATGTCCTTGCGGTGGTAAAAGGTCGCACCCTGGGTGAAATCGGAACTGATCATGGCCTTGAGCGCGGTCTGAAGACAGTCCATGAACACGCCCGGTTCGGTGGGAAGATAGGACTTCTTCTGAAAGGTCCAGCTGAACTGGTAGGGCGCGGTCACCACCTCCTCGACACTCTCTTTCTTCTGTACGGCACGGTTCAGGGTCACGTGGGCCACGGCCAGCTGCCCGATCTGCGGTTCACTGCGCGCCTCGTGGTACACGTTGAGGGTCAGCCACAGCAATCCTTCCAGAAAACTCATCTTGTACACCACATCCTGTTGATTCGCCCAAAATATCGGCCTTTTCAGGTAGTTGCCGATAGCGGTGAACTACTACGATCTGCCTGATGGTCACCAGCAGTCACGAACTGGTTCAGGTGGGGATCAATCAACAGTGATATTAATCATTCCTTGGAAAAAAGCAAGGACCGGCATGGGGATCGGGCCTGTCAGGAATCATTACCTCCTGATCAGACACCGATTATTTTTCGAAAAAGATCACTGCGTATTCAATAACGGCTTGACGACAGCGGTGAACTGTTCCTGCTGTTCTTCACCGTGTTGCGACCTGGCAAGCAGGGGCAGGGACCGTCCTACTCCACCGCTTCCACCGACCTGACAGCGGGAACCTCACTCTTGAGAAATTTTTCAATCCCCTCTTTGAGGGTGGCCCTGGACATGGGACAGCCCTGACAGGCGCCGGTCAGGCGCACCTTGACCGTGCCGTCATCCAGGATCGCAACCAGTTCCACGTCACCGCCATCTCTCTGCAGGGTGGGGCGAACCCGGGCCAGCGCCTTCTCAACCGCCTCTTTCATTTCCAGCTCCCGGTATCGGACAACAGAAGTCTCCATGGTTGCCGCCTGCGGCGATTCATCGCTGCAGAGGCTTCTGCTGTGGAAGAGTTCACTGTTCTCGGCAACCGTTTTGCGTACAAGTGTGCTTTATGTTCTGCCCGGTGAACCATACCCCCCTCACGGGATGACTAACCATCGGTTTTTCCGAGCACGATGGTGTAAGCGCTCTCAGGGGCCGCAGATTCGGAGTCTACGCTTACCTGTGCAGAGGCGTGCCTGACCGCAGGTAAGCGACCGCAGGGAGACTCCGACAGCCTGCCTGTGCGGACAGGCACGACCGTGCAAAGAGGCAAGCGAAGACTCCGTGCGGTCCCTGTGAATGCGTACGGCGAACCGGGGATGAACATGCATCCTGTATATCCCTGCTCTATAGCACGTTCCACTGTCAACCACAAGGCAGACGGGCATGTCGCCATATGACATCTTTTTTTTCTGCTGAAAAAATAAATTTCCGGGAATTTTTTCAGGCAGGCCTATATAATATCCACAAACACTGACGCAAAGCGCAGACATCATGCCGGTCCTTGCCTTGCCGGCCTTTCCCGAAAAACCAGGACGGCTCGATGTTGTCGCAGCCGCAGCAAAGGATCGACGTGACGGACAACCCGCTTTTCTCCCCTGGCGGACCGGACAGACCGCCCAGGCCGGCAGCCTGGTGTTGTGCCCTGCTTCAGCAGGCCTGGCAATGGATCGCGTTTACCTGCAGGCGCGGCCCGGTCCCTGTCTGTCTTGTCACCTGCCTCTGGCTCCTTGCTGCCACGGCCGGTGCCTCGGTCACACCCCCGGCCATCCGCCTCCTGGAAGAGAAACATCCCCCCGGAGTCCAGTGGCAGGGCCTGGTTATGGGCCGGCGCCATTTCACTGTCCGCACCGGTGCCCTCAGGCAACTGATCCGGCGGAAATCAGACCGGCTCCTCCTTCCGGTCGCCGGCAAGGAGATGCTCTTCCGGGCGGTGGCACGGCAATACCATCGCAACAGGACCACCACCTGGATCGGCAGGAGTGAGGACGGGAGCACCAGCCTGCTGACCATGGGCAGGGACCGCTTCTTCGCCAGGGTCGTCAGGAAGGGGAGGGTGATTGTCTTTCGGCCGTCCAACGGAACCATGATCGCCGAAACCCTGGACCCTGACATGGCCACCTCCCTGGATGATGACATCG